>Ga0302316_10000120_pt1 | contig 68669 bp, 48 predicted proteins | sample III_Palsa_N3_2_FD_200456 | JGI IMG/M metagenome (GOLD analysis project Ga0302316, IMG submission 200456) | Peat permafrost microbial communities from Stordalen Mire near Abisko, Sweden - III_Palsa_N3_2 | ecosystem: Environmental > Terrestrial > Soil > Palsa > Peat permafrost | place: Sweden...
GCGGAGGCGTTGCCGGTCGCGCCTGCTGCGTAGAGCTGGATGCTGGCTCCGTTGACCGGCGTTGTGCCGCTTAGGACCTGGCCCTGGAAGGCTACGGCCGTCACCGTGAGCGTGAAGGCGGAGGAGGTCGTGAGAGCGGGGGAGCTAGAGTCGGTGAGCGTGACGGTGAAGCTGGCAGTGCCGGCTGATGTGGGCACTCCGCTGATGGCCCCGGTCGTGCTGCTGATGCTGAGGCCGGCGGGGAGAGCACCCTGCGAGATCGACCAGGTGTAGGGTGTGACGCCGCCGGTTGCAGAGAGGCTGGTCGTGTATGAAGAGCCGAAGGTGGCTCCTGGTAATGCGCCCGCTGGCGTGGTGATGGTCAGGATGCCTGGGACGGTGAGCGTGACCGTCTGCGTGACGGTGGGCTTGCCGACAGCCGCGGCTGTGAGCATCACCGTGAACGTTGTGGCCACCGTGGTTGGGGCGGTGTAGGTGACGAAGGAGGTGGTGATGTTTGAGAGCGTGCCGCAGGCGGAAGCCGTGCAGCCGGTCAGGCTCCAGGTGACGCCCGCGTTCAAGGGGCCGCCGGTGACGACGGCGGAGAAGTTGGCTGAGGTGCCGGGATCGATGGTTTCGTTGGATAGGCCTGAGACGGTGATCGCCGTCGGATAGCTGGTCTGACCACCGCAGCCGGTGAGCGCGGGAATACTTAGCGCGAGCAGAAGGGTTGCGGAGAGAGCAAAGGCCCTGGTAATGACAGGGCGGCGGCAGGAAGTTTGCTTACCTGGAAGCGAATGCAAGAGAGCCTCGACGGATGGAAACGTGGTCACTCTTACGATACGCGGGTTTGGCTGGGTTGCCGATGTCTCCGTCGGCGGGATGGCGCAATCAGGGGAACTTGCTGATTTTTTAGTGAGCTTCGAGCTCAATCTTTCCGGTCATCTTTGGGCGCTTGAGCAGGAATACGAGCGGGAGCAGACAAACGAGCATGTAGGCGAACATGCGGTACTGGTCCATGTAGGCGAGCAGGGCGGCTTGGCGCTGGACCTGTCCATAAAGCATGGCGAGGCCGGCGTAGGCGTTGTTGGAGGCGGAACCGCTGGAGGCGATGGTGCCGTGGGCGGCGGCGAGGGACTGGGCTGCCTGGACGGCGAGTGGATTCGATGCAGACATGTGTGCGCCGATGTAGGCCTGGTGGGTTTGGGCAGAGCGCTCGAGGAAGGTGCTGGAGATGGCGATGCCGATGCTGCCGCCTTCGTTGCGGACGAGCGCGTAGATGCCGGCGGCGTTGCTGCTTTGATCCGTGGGGAGGAAGCGGAACATGATGGTGCTGAGCGGGACAGTGGTCATGCCGATGCCGAGGACCTGGACGACCCGCGGCCAGATGAGGCTGGACTCGCCCATGTCGAGGTTGCCGAGGGAGAGCCACCACGTTCCTAGGGCGATGGTCGCGAGGCCTACTGCGATCATGCGGCGGGCGTCGAAGCCGCGGCTGAGGGCCCAGCCGACGAGCGGGATCTCGATCATCGTAACGAGGCCGGCGGGTGAGATGGCGAGGCCGGCGGCGGTGGCCGAGTAGCCCATGAGCAGTTGCATGAACTGCGGCAGAAGGAAGGTCGACGCGTAGAGCGCGGTGTAGACGCCGAGCACGATCACGCAGCAGAAGAGGAAGTTGCGCTCCTTCAGAAGGCGAAGGTTGACGACGGGGTTCTTGACGTGAAGCTCCCAGGCAATGGCGCCGGCAAGGGCGACGAGGGCGATGGCGGCCATCCAGGCGATGAAGGTCGAGCCGAGCCAGTCGAGTTCCTGGCCTTTGTCGAGGACGATTTCGAGTGAAGCGAGGCCGATGGCGATGAGTGAGAGGCCAGTGCCGTCGATGTGCAGCTTCATGCCGGTGCGGAGGCGCTCGGCTTTCTCGGCGAGGCGCTTGCGAGTGAGATGCTCGGGATCGGTGAGGACCATGCGGGTGAGGAAGGCGCAGGCCAGGCCGACGGGGATGTTGATGTAAAAGATCCAGCGCCAGGAGTAGTTGTCGGTGATCCAGCCGCCGAGGGTCGGGCCGAGCACGGGCGCGCACATGATGGCGACGGTATAGACGGCCATCGCCATGCCGCGCTTGTTGCCGGGAAAGAGGTCGGCGAGGATGGCCTGGACGGAGGGTTGGAGGCCACCGCCGGCCAGGCCTTGCAGGACTCGGAAGACGACGAGGAGACCGAGCGTCGGGGCGATGCCGCAGAGCGCGGAGAAGACTGTGAACATCGCGACTGAGATCAGATAGAAGTTTTTGCGGCCGATAACCGAGGAGATCCAACCGCTGATGGGGAGGATGATCGCGTTGGCGACGAGGTAGCTGGTGAGCACCCAGGTGCTCTCGTCTTGGGATGCAGAAAGGCTACCCGCGATGTGAGGGAGAGCGACGTTGGCGATGGAGGTGTCGAGAACCTCCATGAAGGTGCCCATGGTGACGACGAGGGTGATGATCCAGGGATTGAAGGAACGGGAGGCAGGGGCGGCGATGGTGAGCGGTTCGCCTGGTTCGAACTCGGGGGCGCTGGGGGCGAGGGAGGACTCGGCGCTGTCGAGGGCCTGCTCGATGGCTTCAGGGGCCGGTTCGAGCGCTGGTTCGAGTTCTTCGTCGAGGACTGACCCGCCAGTCATGAAAATGACTCCTTGGTCATTAGAGACGGGAGGGGTGATCGGGGATTCAGACAATGGCCTGAAAACGTGCTAGTTTGGCTTCGTGAGCTCAACTGTCCAGGTCCGCAACCCGACGCGCAAGCAGGTGCTTACCGACCTGCGGCGCGAGGAGATTCTGACGGCGGCAATCAAGGTGTTTGGAAAGAAAGGGTTTGCGGCCACCTGCGTGGGGGATGTGGCGGAGGCGGCGAAGATCGCCAAGGGGACCGTGTATCTCTACTTCGAGTCGAAGGAGGAGATTTATGCGACCGCGATCCGCCTGGCTGTGGAGCGGTTGCAGGCGCTGGCGGCGGAGCGGACGCGGGCTGCCACAGGGGTGCGCGAACGACTGACGGTGGCGATCTCCGTGCGTATGGAGTTCTGGCACGAGCAAATCAATCTGTACCGGCTGCTGCTGACCGTGGGGCGCGAGCCGCAGCATAAACGCCAGACGCATGATCTGCTGCGACTGGGGCATGCGTACTTCGTGGCGATCTTGAAAGAGGGCGTGGAGGCTGGGGAGATCGCGGGGACGGTGGACCTGGAGACGGTGGCCTGGGCGATTCTGGATATGGTGCGCGGCGCGAATGAGCGGCGCATGGATAATTTGACGGATCGCACGCCGCAGGAAGATGCGGCGGCGATCACGGCGTTCGCGCTGTCGCAGCTGGGGCTGGCGTAGCGCGAGCGCTTGGGTACTAGAAGTGCAAAATACAGGGGTCTCTCCACTGCGGCGGCAAAGTACGCCGCATCCGGTCGAGATGACGGGAGTTTGTGGAGGAGATAAAAACGAACATTGGTGCGCAAAGACACGGCCGTCATCTCGACCGGAGCGTAGCGTAGTGGAGAGACCCCTGTCTTCTGCGTGAGCTTGCGATGGGGCTCAGTGCGAGCGCGTCATGATTGAGTTTGGGTATGTTTACATTCTCGTGAACGGGTTTAAGCACCTCTATATCGGAGTGACTTCGCATCTCGAGCGGCGTGTGGGACAGCATAAGGATGGGACGTATCCCGGCTCGTTCACTGAACGTTACAACATCAAACAGCTTGTGTACTTTGAGAGATTTGCTGAGATGCAGACGGCTATCGCGCGGGAAAAGCAGTTGAAGCGATGGTCTCGGGTAAAGAAGATTCGGTTGATCGTGGCGGAGAATCCTGATTGGCGAGATCTGAGTGCGGAGTGGGGTGGGGCTGTTGCGTTGTTCGATGGTGTGGTCGGAGACGGTTGCGGCTTCGGAGAAAATACAGGGGTCTCTCCACTACACATCACGATGAAGCCATGATGCTCCGGTCGAGATGACGAAGTTGTGGGTGGGTACGATGAAGGCCGAAACCCGGTCGAGATGACGAAGTTTGCGGTGATTCGGTGATTCCTAAATTTGACTCTGCTGCCAGCGCTAATTCCCCATCAGCTTGCTGGCTAAGTAGGTGTAGGTGAGGGCCCAGGTTTTGGCTTGCTCGGTTAGGTTGGCGCCGGCTGCGTGGCCGCCTTCGATGATCTCGTCGTAGAGGAAGGGCTCGTTGTACTCCTCCATCTTGGCGGCGAACTTGCGGGCGTGTTGCGGGCCGACGCGGTCGTCCTTGGTGGTGGTGAAGATGAAGGGCTCGGGATACTTTACGCCGGGCTTGAGCTGGTTGTAGGGCGAGATGCTGGCGAGGAACTCGCGCTCGGCGGGATTGGCTACCGTGCCGTATTCGCCGGTCCAGCTGGCGCCGGCGTCGATCTGCTCGTAGCGCAGCATGTCGAGCAGCGGCACCTGGATGACGATGGCATTCCAGAGGTCGGGGTGCTGGGTCATCTCGACGCCCATGAGCAGGCCACCGTTGGAGCCGCCCATGATGCCGAGGTGTTGCGGCGAGGTGACGCGGCGCGCGATGAGGTCCTGGGCGACGGCGGTGAAGTCGTCGTAGATGCGCTGGCGGTGGGTCTTGAGGCCGGCCTCATGCCAGGCGGGGCCAAATTCGCCGCCACCGCGAATGTTGGCGAGCACGTAGACGCCGCCGTGCTCGATCCATAGCTTGCCGATGTTGGCGGAGTAGCTGGGCGTCTCGGAGATCTGGAAGCCACCGTAAGCGTTGAGCAGCGTTGCGTTGGAGCCGTCGAGCTTCATGTCTTTGCGATGGACGATGAAGTAGGGGACGCGTGTGCCGTCCTTGGAGGTGGCTTCGAACTGCTCGGCGACATCGTTGGAGGCATCGAAGCGGGCTGGCTCGGTCTTTTCGAGAGTGAGCGCGCCGGTGGAGGCGTCGCCGAGGAAGAGCGAGGACGGGGTGAGGAAGCTGGTGATGCCGAGGAAGAAGCTGTCGCTGGCGTCACTCGTGGAGACCACGCTGACGCTGACGTTGGCCGGGATGGGAAGTTCCTTATTGCTCCAGCCGGTGAGCGTGGGGGTGTAGATGTAGGCGCGGCCCTGCACGTGTTTGAGCGTGGTGAGGAGCAGGCGGGACTTGGTGGTGGTAGCGCCTTCGAGGAATTCGTCGGCGCTGGGCGCGAAGACGATGGAGGGCTTGAGGTGTGCGGGATCCTTGAGGACGTCGGCGAGTTTGACCTCGAGCAGCGAACCCTGTTTGTAGGTGTGGAGCTGGCCGGAGGGCGTCCAGTCTACGTCGATGCTGAGCAGGACGCGACCATCAATGAGGCCGACGACGTTGGCCTTGGCAGGGATCATGAGCTGCCTGGTTCCCTCGGGCGTGAGTACCGAAGTCTCGTTCTCGAAGATGGTGACGTTGCGGGAGAAGAGGGTGAGGGTGTGCTGCTTATTGTCGTGCAGGGTGTAGCCGACGGCGCCAAGGTCGGTGGGTTTGCCGCGGAAGACTTCTTTCGCGCTGTCGAGCGGCGTGCCGCGCTTCCATAGCTTGACGACAAAGGGGTAGCCGGAAGCGGTCATGGTGCCCGCGCCCCAGTCACGCGCGACGATCAGGGTGTCCTTGTCGAGCCAGGCGACGCTCTGCTTGCTGTGCTCGAGCGTAAAGCCGCCGGTGACGAACTGGCCAGTTTTCAGGTCGAACTCGCGCTGCGTATCGGCATCTTCGCCACCGGCGGAGAGCGTGACCATGCAGAGGCGATCGCCGGGGTAGAGGCAGTTGAGTCCCTTCGAAACCCACTTGACGTTGTCCTGCTTGCCCAGCGCGTCGTAGTCGATGACGGTCTTCCAGGTCGGGTTCGCGGTAAGGTAGTCGGACAGCGAGGTTTTGCGGTAGATGCCGTTGACGTGGTCGGCGTCGCGCCAGAAGTTGTAGATCTCTGAGCCGCGCTGGTCGGGTTCAGGAAGGCGGTCGGGGGCGACGGCGATCTTGAGCGCGTCAGCGTAGAAGCCCGCGTAGCGCGGATCAGCTTCGAGGATCTTGAGAGAGCGCGCGTCTTCGGCCTTGACCCAGTCCATGGCGCGGGGGCTGTTGGTGTCTTCGAGCCAGAGATATTTGTCGGCGGGAAGGGGCGTTGTGACGGCGGGGGTTCCGGACTCGGTGGAGGCGACGGCATCCTGGGCGAGGGCGCGGGGCGTCGCGGAGACGAATCCTAGACAAAGAGCAGCGGTCAGCAGGGCCGCTGACTGGGAGATTTGCTTAAACATCTTCACCCTCCGGGGGACGTCGTGTGCTGATAGACGTATGCAGCTACTGTATCGCGCGAGGGCGTTGGCTGGGGCAAGGATTCGGTGAAAATGGGGCTTGAGTATCAGGGGCGAACGCCGGGTTGGAGGGCGGAGAGCGGGGTGACGGTGGGGGTGGCGACGCCGATGAGCTCGGTGACCGAGTTGGCGCCCTGGTTGGGCACCCAGACGTCGCCGGAGGCGTCGATGGCGATCCAGGAGGGCGCGTTGAGATTGCCGCCCTGGTAGCCGGAGGTTCCACTGAGGGCAGTGGCAGTGTTAGTGAGCTCGGTGAGCGCGTAAGAGTTGCCGGCGTTGGTGATCCAGAGGTTGTTGGCGCCGTCGATCGCGATCCAGGTGGGTGCCGCGAGGCCGCCAATAGTGGATCCAGCGTAGAGCGCGCCTGAGCCAGCGGAGGTGACTGCGGCGAGCTCATTCGCGCTTTTGAGCGGAGCCCATCCTTTGGAGTTACTGTCGACGGCGAGATTGCCGGGCTCGAGTAGGGATCCCCCGGTGTCGAACGTGTAGACTCCGCCGGGATTCGAGACGCGGCAGCCGTTGCTCTTGGAGTAAGAGGAAGCCCAGAGATAGCCAGCAGGATCGAGCGCGATATCGGAGACGCCGGAGAGGCAGCTGTTGGTGATGGAAGCGCTGAGCGTACCGGAGCTGGTGAACTTGCGGACGATGCTTGCGGCGCCGTCGGTGACGTAGACGTTGCCGCTGCTATCGATGGCGACTGAGGAGGGGGAGGTCATCGCGGGAGAAGTCCACGGCGACCCACTGATGTTGGCCAGGCCGCCAGTGTATTCGTAGACTGCGTTCGAACTGTTGGCCGCGACGAAGACATTGCCATTGGGAGCAACGGCTATGGAGTCAAAGCCGCTGCCGCCGGTGGCGGTGGTGGCGAGTACGGCGCCGGCGGGCGAGAGCTTGGTCACGTAGCCCGAGCTGGAATTGGTGGGAACAAAGGCGTTGCCGCTGGCGTCGATCGCTATGCCTCCGGGCGCGGTGATGTTGGTGTAGGTGATGGCCACGGTGAAGTCATTAGGGGTGGAGTCAAGCTGCGGGGCGAAGGGCACGACTCCGGAAGCCAGCTCAAATAACGCGATGACATTGGCGGCACCGGGATTGTGGGCCATGTTGATTGCCGCCGTAGCGGTGTCGATGGGCTTGACGCCGCTCGTGGTGCCTGTGCTGGTCGCATCGGCGAAGAGCGTGGTGCAGTTTGCGGAGGAAGAGCTGGCGGTGTTGGCCGAGTCAACGCAGGCGGCCAGGATGTTGCCGAGGGTGTTGAGTTCTGCCTGCGGGACGGTGCCGTTGCCGGCGACCGTGGCCTGGTTGGCAATGAGGCCTTCGCCTGCAGCGCTGTTGCCTGGGAGTTCCAACGCGTTGCCCTGGACGTTGTACAGGTTGGCCGCATTGAGGGCGGCGTTCTGCAGACCGACTTCGTTGGAAATGGATGTGCCAATATGCACGCTGTCGGTGGCGAAGCCGGCGATGGAATAGGCCATTGCCGCGGTCGAGACCTCGTTCATGTAGACATAGCTGATTAGTTTGGTGAAGTTGCCGACGCCGGGGCAGATGCCCAGCATGGCTATGTTCACAATGGCGGGATTGCCGGCGCCCACTGCTGCAATGGAGCCGCTCTGCGTATTGGCGCCGGTGCCGGGAGCGATCGTGGTGGAGATCTGGAAACTGGTGCCGGTCGGGGTGGCGAGGACGGTCTGGGTGGTGCCGTTCAGGGTGGACCACTTCCCTGTCAGGCTGGAGCTCGAGAATTGAACGCTCTGGCCAGTGTAGAGCTGGTTGCCGGCCGTGAAGGTGTAGGTGGTTGTGCCGCCGGTAGCGGTTTGGGAGATAGCCGTGATGTTGATGACGGTGCTGGCGTTGGGAGCGCCTCCCGAGGCGTACAGGTAGACCGGGAAGCCGGCGTCGCAGGTGTAGTCGCCGGTGACGTTGAAGGCGCCGTTGGAGTCAGACGTGACGTAGTAGAGGCCGTTGGTCACGCTGCCGGTGGTGAGGTCCTGCGTGACGGGATAGCTGCCGCTGGTGGCGGTCGACGAGAACGAGAGAAGCGACTTGGCCTTGGCAGCGTAGCCGGTCCAGGTGGCCTCGAGGAGAAAGACATGCGAGCCGACGATGGGCGCGTGGCCACCGAAGACGCTGCCCTGGAGTGAGCCTACCGAGCCCTGGGCGGGAGTGGCGGGAAAGGCCGCCTGGTCCATGCCGGAGCAGCCGCAAAGTGCAAGCGAGACAAGGGTCAAAGCAAGAGATGTGCCCCGGATGAAGATCCGGACTGTATTGTTCATAAGGGACTCCCGCGCAAGACCTGCTCATCCGCAAGGCGCATCGCGGAAGACAGGGCGCGCGCGGCACGGAGAACAACTTGTCGCTGGGGGAGATATCGACAGGAAGAGTGCGGAACGTTAGGCCACGGGGGGAGTGCTGCGTGGCGAAACACTCGCACACGCGGAGATTATGGGTTAAATAGCGAAGCCGGACAGTGTCGTCCGGCTTCGCTATGGATTCGCGGAGAGGTTAGTTATTGGCCAGCTTCGTTGGCGCGAATGAACTCGGCGGTGCGCTGGTGGAGTGCAGCGCGCGCGTCGGGATTCACGTAGACCATGTGGCCGGTCTGGAAGAACTTGTAGTCGATGTTCTTCTGCAGGGCTGCTGGCATGGGCAGGTGCTTCATCTCGTAGGTAGCGCCGAAGTAGAGGGTGCCGAGATCGAAGTAGCCGCCCATGAGCAGGATGTGCATGTGGGGATTGACCTTCATGGTGTAGGCGATCTCGCTCATGACGTTGGAGCTGGTGCCGGCCCAGCCGCCGCCCTGGCCTTTGACGGTCATGTCCCAGTTCCAACCACCCATGCGGGCGCTGGGCTCATAGGTGAACTCTTTGCCGAAGTTCAGGGTGTTGTGCGCGTAGGTGTTCATGGCGGCAACGATGGCGGACTCGATGGACTCGCTGAAGGGATCGTAGTCGGATTCGGAGTTCATGGGGTTCATGCTGGGGCCACGCCAGCGGGAGTCGAGACGGCCGGTGGTTTCGTCACTGGTGCCGAGCAGGTCCTGAGCAAACTGGCCGCCGGTGAGGCGCAGGTTGGCCTTGATCCACGTGGCCGCAGGAATGCCGGTATAGCTTTCGAGCTTGGCGGCGACGGCGGCCTTCCTGGTTGCGTCCAGATCGACGCCTTGCAGGAGAGCGGTGGCGTAGTCGCCGAGTGAGTATTGTTCGACTTCATGCAGCCAGGGCAGAAGCTCGGCGGGTTGGTTGGGCACCTTGTGGTGGTACCAGGCCGTGGCGGCAAAGCTGGGCAGGGCGAGGAAGGAGCCGTTGTCCGTGCCGGGATTGCCGTCGGAGCCGTCGGCGGAGTTGTCGAAGCTTAAGATCTGCGAGAGGAAGACGACGCCGTTGAGGTCGACGCCGTGACGCTGCAGCGCGGCCGCAAGCACTGCATCGCGCGTGGTGCCGTAGCTCTCGCCGAAGAGGAAGCGAGGCGAGGTCCAGCGATCGTACTTGGTGAGGAAGCGGCGGATGAAGCGCTGGAACGCGGCGGCATCCGGGTCGATGCCGTAGAAGGACTTGTTGGCGTCCTTGCCCATGACGCGGCTGTAACCGGTGCCGGGTGCGTCGATGAAGACGAGGTCGGCGGCGTCAAGGAGCGAGTCTTCATTGGGAACGATTTTGTAGGGTCCACCAGCGGGATGGCCAAGATCCGGGAGCACCACGCGCACGGGGCCGAAGCTGCACATGCGGAGATACATGGTCGCGGAGCCGGGGCCACCGTTGTAGATGAAGACGATGGGGCGAGTTGCGACGTTTTCGCCCTTGGCAAAGTACGCGGTGTAGAACATGGTGGCGGTGGCGGGCTCGTCACCGGGCTTAGGAGGCTCAACGCCGGAGTCGGGGAGGAGGGTGCCGTCGAGCGCGATGGTGGCGTCCTGTTGATCGGTGGCGCCGACGCGGAGGAGGCCGGCGACGGCCTTGTAGGCGATGGGCTTGCCGGCGACGGTGACAGTGCCGTCGGTGATGGAGTCGGGCGTGAGGGCGTGCGGCTTTGTGGGCTCAGCGGAGACGGTGGAGGTGGTGGTCGTGGTCTTCTCGGCGTGCGGGTCCTGCGCGAAGGCAGAACCGGCGACCAGCGTCATGGCTGCGGCAGCGACATAAAAGCGCGTACGTCTCGGGTGTATCAACATGCAAACTCCAAGGGGTAAAGATTTAAAGAAAGGCCGGGGGTGCAGGAGGAAAGTATACCCGCTGCACGGGCAGAGATCTTCGTCGAATAGACCGGCAGGTGGCGTGTGCAGCTCTGACGCGCTCCGTGAGACGGATGTAGGCTGCTGGCTGTACCACCGTATGTTGCATGTACCTACTTTTTTGGCTGTACAGCCTTTAATGGCTATTTCTCCATGTCGGGGTAAGGGCCGACGCCGCCGTTGGCGATCCACTCGTCGATGTGGGCGGTGAGAACGGGGAGGGGCACGCAGCCTAGCTCGAGAACTGCGTCGTGGAAGGCGCGGAGGTTGAACTTCGGGCCGAGAGCGGTTTCGGCCTTGTGGCGCGCGGTCTGGATGGCCATTTGGCCGAGGTAATAACTGAGCGCCTGGCCGGGCCAGGAGATGTAGCGGTCGACTTCGGTCTCGATCTCATGGTCGGAGAGGGCGGTGTTGTCGCGGAGGTATTGCTGGGCTTGTTCGCGGGTCCAGCCCTGGGAGTGGATGCCGGTGTCGACCACGAGGCGGGCAGCGCGCCAGGCCTGGTAGCTGAGCATGCCGAAGGTCTCGTAGGGCGTGTGGTAGATGCCCATCTCGGTGCCGAGGCGCTCGCAGTAGAGGGCCCAGCCTTCGCCGTAGGCCGAGATGTAGGCGTTGCGGAACTTGGGTAGATGGCGGTCTTTGACGACTTCAGCCTGGATGGGCATCTGGAAGGCGTGGCCCGGAGCGGACTCATGCAGGGTGAGCGCGGGGAGCGAGTAAAGCGGGCGCGCTGGCAGGTCGTAGGTGTTGACGAGATAGACTCCGGAGCCGCCGCGGCCGGAGGTGTAGAACGGGGCGATGTCGAGCGGGACAGGCTTAATGCCGAAGCGGCGGCGGGGCAGATAGCCGAAGTATTGCGCGGAGACGCCGTCGAAATCTTTGCTGATCGAGGCGGCGCGCATGAGGAGGTCTTCTGGGGACTTGGCGTAGAACTGCGGGTCGGTGCGGAGAAAGTTGAGGAAGGCCGGTAGATCGCCCTTGAAGCCACTTTGTTTCATCGTCGCGAGCATCTCGGCGTGAATTTTGGCCATTTCGGTGAGGCCTAGCTCGTGGATCTGCACGGGCGTGAGGGTGAGGGTGGTGAACTCGAGGATCTTGGATTGGTAGTAAGCCTTGCCGTCGGGAAGGTCTTCGGCGGCGAGCGAGGTTTGGGCGTGCGGGATGTAATCGTCGCGGAAGAAGGTGAGAAGCTCACGATAGACGGGGATGACGTCGTCCTGAATAACAGCGGCGGCCTCGGCCTGGAGCTTGGTTTGATCGGCCGCTGAGATGGTCGCGGGCATCTTTTCGAAGGGCTTGTAGTAAACGGTGGCCTGCGGCGTTTTGGCTTCCGCGACGGCGACTAAGGATTGGTCGCGGCCGGTGAGCGTGACCTTCGGCGGGGTAAAGTTGCGCGCGAGGCCGGCGCGCATGTTGGCGATGTTTTCGCGGAAGTAGCGCGGGAGGTCGTGGAGCTGCGAAATGTAGTCTTGGTAGTCCTCAAGGGTGTGCGGCGTTTCACGGCCGATGTCTTCTTCGTCGGACCAGAAGGTGGAGTCGGAGTTGGCGGGACGCTCGTATTCGCGGAACGTTTGCTGGTGGATCAGGTCGACTAGCTGGGCGCGGAAGACCTGGTAGTTGACGCGCTCGTCGGGTGAGAGGCGAGCGGGGTGCAGGGCGTCAACCTGGTGGAGGACGGACTGCCAGTGCCGGAGGTCGGTTTGCTGCTTGGCGGCGTCGACGAAGGGGAGCTGGGCGGGAATGCGGTGGGGATGGTCTTCGTCCTGGGCGCCGCGTTGCGCTTTGCGCCAGGCATCTTCGGCGTTGTAGACGACGCGCAGGCGGAGGTCTTCGGTGGCGGGCTTCCCTGCTGATTTTGTCGGCTGTTGCGCGCTACCAGCAGCTGGGGCTAGGAGCAGAAGGGCTGCCAGCGCGAATCTTGCATTCGTCATCCAGCCATTTTTACCTAGATGCGCGATATACGCCAAAGCGACAGGGTGTCGGTTATTCTCATCCCTGCGTGCGCATCTGATTAGGTGAAGGAGTTTTTATGCGTGTTGGCCTGATGACCCGTGAGTATCCACCGTATGTTTATGGCGGCGCGGGAGTGCACGTTGAGTATCTGTCGCGGGAGATGGCGAAGAGCATTGAGGTGGACGTGTATGCGTGGGGCGAGACGCCGGATGCTGACAGCCTGAAGGATCCGCAGCTGCCACATAATCCGAATCTGCACGTGCACTTCGAGCAGCCGTGGCCGATGATCTCGAACGGCACGCAGGCGAAGTTCAAGGGGGCGCTGGAGGCGCTGTCGCTCAATCTTTTACAGAATCTTCATTTGGAGGAGATCGACGTCATCCATACGCACACCTGGTATGTGGCGATGGCGGGATTTTGGGCGAAGAAGCTTTATGGGATTCCGTTTGTATTGACTACGCATTCGCTGGAGCCGTTGCGCGCGTGGAAGGCCGAGCAGCTGGGTACGGGGTATGTGCTGAGCTCGTGGATGGAGCGCACGGCGATTATGGATGCGGATGCGATTGTTGCCGTGTCGAATGGCACGAAGGCCGACATTGTGAAGGCGTATCCGGATGTGGATGCGAGCCGCATTCACGTGATCTATAACGGCATTGATTTGGGGCAGTATCAGTACACGCCGGAGATCACGGCGCTGGAGAAGTACGGCGTTGATCCGAAGAAGCCGTACGTGTTGTTTGTGGGGAGGATTACTCGGCAGAAGGGCGTGACGCATTTGGTGGAGGCGATTCAGTATCTGCCGCCGGGTACGCAGGTGGTGTTGTGCGCGGGGGCTCCGGATACTCCTGAGATTGCCGCGGAGATGCGGGCGAAGGTGGAGGCGGTGCGCCGGTATACACCCGGGAGCCAGGAGGCCGCGGTGGAGAATTTTACGACGGACGGCGGGCACTCGATTGCCACGGGTGATCCGACGGGGACTGGCCACAACCTTGTCTGGATTGAGCAGATGGTTACGCGCGAGGAGGCTATCCAGCTTTATTCGCACTGCGCGGTGTTCTGCTGCCCGTCGGTGTATGAGCCGTTCGGGATCATTAACCTCGAGGCGATGGCGTGCAAGGCGCCGGTGGTGGCGAGCGCGACCGGCGGGATTCTCGAGGTGGTGGTCGATGGCGAGACCGGACACCTGGTGCCGTTCGAGGCCGATCCGGTGACGACGTTTCCTGTCGACGCGCCGAAGTTTGCGAAGGATCTGGCGGCGCGCCTTACTGAACTGCTCAAGGATCCGGAGAAGGCGAAGCGGATGGGTGAAGCCGGGCGCAAGCGCGTGGAGGAGCACTTCTCGTGGACGGCGATCGCGGCGCAGACCATCAAGCTGTATGAGGGGTTGGGGTCGAAACGCTAAGTGTCGCCACCCCACCCATCCGCAAAGGACGCGTATGAATGGGGCACCCGGAAGCTTACAGCGGGGTAGCGCCTAGGTGTGGGGATGGTGTTCCCACCCGGCCGCGAACTGCGCGTACGGGATGGGGCATTCTGCTAGGTGTGGGGGTGGGGGACGGTGGAGAGGTCGAGCGAGAGCACGTAGATGGCGATGGCGGCGAAGATGAGGACGACGCCGACCCAGAACTTCCAGTCCTTGTGGGCGCGCTTCCAGTAAGGCACTTGCTGCTCGTGCGGCTCTTTTGGGCCGGTGTCGTCGTGACGGTGGTCGGGGTGCTTTCCTTCGGGCATGGTGGGGTTATCCTTCGGCTTTCAGCGTGCGTTTGCAGGTTGAGCGCGCGGGTGGATTGCGGTTCAGAGCCTGCGGCCCGATGATCGGCATCTAACGAGTGTACGGATGCGCCGAGTTCTATAATTGGATGTATTGATTTTCGGTGCGCGTCTTGCACCGCGAGAGTTCTCGCATAGGAGCCACCATGGCGAATCTTCTGGACCAGCTTAAGTCGTTTACCACTGTCGTCGCCGACTCTGGCGATATTAACTCCATCAAGCAGTTTAAGCCGACCGATTCGACGACGAACCCGTCGCTGATTGCTGCGGCTGCGCAGATGCCGGAGTATCAGTCCATCGTGGACGGTGTGCTGCAGGAGGCGCGTGAGAAGGCTGGGGATAGCGCGTCGGACAAGGACGTTGCCGCTGCCGCGTTCAAGACGCTGGCGGTTGCGTTTGGGAAGAAGATTCTGGAGATCGTGCCGGGCCGTGTGTCGACCGAAGTGGACGCGCGCATGAGCTACGACACCGCGAAGACCATTGAGCAGGCGCACGACATCATCAAGCAGTACGAGGACGCGGGCATTTCGCGCGAGCGGGTGCTGATCAAGATTGCATCGACGTGGGAGGGGATCAAGGCCGCGGAGAAGCTCGAGACCGAGGGGATTCACTGCAATTTGACACTGCTGTTCGGCCTGCACCAAGCGATTGCCTGCGCCGAGGCGAAAGTTACGCTGATCTCGCCGTTCGTTGGCCGCATTCTCGACTGGTACAAGAAGGACACGGGCAAGGATTACACGGGCACAGACGATCCCGGCGTGAAGTCGGTGACCGAGATATATAACTACTACAAGAAGTTTGGCTACAAGACCGTTGTGATGGGCGCTAGCTTCCGCAATACCGGTGAGATCATCGAGCTGGCCGGCTGCGACTTGCTGACGATTGCGCCGAAACTGCTGGAAGAGTTGCAGACGACCGAGGGAACGCTCGAGCGCAAGCTTGATCCGGCGAAGGCAGCGGGTCTTGACATCAAGAAGATCCCGATGGATAAGGCGACGTTCGACAAGATGCATGCTGAGAATCGGATGGCGCACGACAAGCTGAAGGAAGGTATCGAAGGCTTCTCGAAGGCGCTGGAAGATTTGGAGAAGCTGCTGGCGAAGCGGCTGAGCGAGCTGCCGAAGCCGCAGGCTGTGCAGCAGTAATTTTGCAGTAGAGACACGGAAGGCCGCCTCCAGCGAGGCGGCCTTTTCTCGTGCCCTGGGAGAAACCTGGACTAGCTGCGCTTGAGGCCGAGCAGACTGAGAAAGAAGCTGGCGAAGCAGATCTCCGTGCCAAGCATGAGGCAGAGCATGGCGGGGAGAGTGCGGCGCATCATCTGCACTGGCGGCAGCGGACCGTAGCCCGCGTGCGACCACGAGACGACAGAGGAGAGCGCGATGCCGATGCCAACTAGAACCAGCAGCACGCCGACGATCAGGCCGGTTTCGAGGGTGATGTAACGGAACCAGCGTTGAAAGCCTTCGTCTTCGGGAAGCAGGCCTTCGGAGATCGCGAAGACCTTTGCGGCGACGCCGAAGAAGACGAGTTGGAAGCCGAGCAGAACTGCTGCGGCCATGTAGGCCAGCGTGTCGACGCCGAGGTTGACGTGGCCGAGGGGGCGCTCCGCGGGCAGCAACCACGCCATCACGGCGAGGCCGACGATCATGAGCGCGAGGCCGGGGTAGAGGAACAGCCAGCGCGGCGAATACATCAGCAGGAAGCGTAGATGGCGCCAGCCGTCGCGCCAGGTTTTGAGGTGCGGTGGGCGGCTGCGGCCATCCTTTTTGAGCGTGGTGGGGACCTCGGTCATCTTCTGGCCGAGCAGCGAGGATTTGACGACCATCTCGCTGGCGAATTCCATGCCGGTGGTGCGAAGGGCGAGGCGCTCGTAGGCGTCTTTGCTGAACGCGCGGATGCCGCAGTGGAAGTCGCCGATGGGAGCGTGGAAGAGGGCGCGGCCGAGGAAGCTGAGTACCGGGTTGCCGAGATAGCGGTGCAGGACCGGCATGGCTTTCGGGCCGATGCCTCCGCGAAAGCGGTTGCCCATGACGAGGTCGGAGCCGGCGCGGAGCTCGGCGAGGAAGCGGGGGATGTGGGCGAACTCATAGCTATCGTCGGCGTCGGCCATGAGGACATATTTGCCGCGTGCGGCGCGAATGCCGGCGTTGAGTGCGGCGCCGTAGCCGCGTAGAGGCACGGGTACAACGCGCGCGCCGTGTTCGATCGCGATGGATTGCGAGCCGTCGGTCGAGCCGTTGTCGGCGACGATGACTTCGCCGGCGATTTGATTTTCGGCAAGCGCAGCGAGGGCTTTGTCGACGCACACCGCGAGGGTCTCGGCCTCGTTGAGGCAGGGCATCACGACGCTCAGTTCGATGGGGCCCTCGTTGGCAATTACGGATTGCGGCACGATTTGTTCTCCGGTGAGGCTCATGGTTTGGCGGCCCCGGTCATGTCCCACGGCAGTGTGGCGGGCGCTGCGGGCGCGGGTGCAGGAGTGTTCAGCGGGAGCGCGTAGAGGTCGGACTCGCCGAGCCTGATCCAACCGGCAGAGGCTGGCGTGCGGCCGGTCATCTCGCCGGGATCGAAGGCGGCGACGACGACCTTGGCGCCCTGCGACTTGAGGACGTCCTCGACCTGCTGGCGGTTGGGAAGGCCTTCGTATTCTTCGAGGAGGTGCTTGGCATCGGGGTTGTAGACCTCGGTGAGGACGTGGACGTTCGCGAGGCGCATCCAGTAGGGGTCGTTGAGGCAGGCGATGGTGCCCATGCAGGCGATCTCGTCGCCGGAGCCGACGCCGAGCGCGTTAAGGCCTTTCGCGGCTGCGACGATGTTGGGCGAGTACCAGGCAGCGGGCAGGCCGGCTGCCGATTCGCCGCGGCGATTTTCGAGGGCGACCCGCAGCATCTCGCCGAGTGCGAGGAAGGCGAGGACAGCGATCATCGCGGTGGCTGTGCGACGAGGCCACGGGTTGTCGTCTGTGAGCTCGCTGAGTTCGGGAACATAGATCAATGCCGCGAAGATGGGAAGCACGATGAGGAGATATGCGAGCGTCACGTAGCGCTCTTCGATGTTGACGAGGCCGTAGATGCCCCACATGGCGAGGCCGAGCGCGATCGATGGCAGCCAGAAGGTGCTGTGCCGCCAGTGGTGCAGGCTGGTGCGCGCGTGGGTGAATCCGAAACGCGCTCCGCAGACGAGTAGAAGGATCAGCAGAATCCAGGCCTCGGGGTGGTTGAGCAGATAGCGGAAGCTCAGGACGACGTTGCGCACGTCGCGATGAATGAGTCGGCTGGCGCTGAAGACAGGAACGATGCGTTCGTGGAAGTAGGTGGGGTCGAACCAGGCAGGATAGGTGCCGTAGGGCTCGGCGCGATAACTGTAGATGCCGGGCTGGGCGAGCAGTTGCTGCTCGGGGTGGATGAGGTTCACCTTGGCCGAGCCGAAGTCGGCGCTCATCGATGGCTCGATGTGCATCTTGACGGTGCCGCTGACGTACCACGCGTAGTTCAGGGCGCCGGAGTCGCCAAAGTCGAAGCGATGTTTCTGCTTGGATAGTGCGCCGATGTAGGGGCCGGCGATGGCAGCGAAGACGATGAAGGCAAGCGCGCCGGCTGCGATCACGCGTACCGGCTTGCGCTTCTGCACCCACGCTTGAAAGAGCATCATCAGCGCAATGCTGATTAGCGCGATGAGAAAGGCGAAGGACTTGGTAAGGTACGCGAGGCCGAAGAAGAAGCCCATGGCCGGCGCGTAGATGAGGCTCTCGCTGGCGAAAGATTGCAGCAGCATGGCGAAGGCTGCGAGCATGAGCGCTTGCAGGAGGGCGTCGGGGCGGATGGTCGCCATGGAGAGCTCGCGGCCCGTGGCGATGACCAGCAGTGCGATGCCGAGCATCTGCAGCGCTTCCCTGCCGAGCAGCGGAGTGGCGCCGGCGTTCTGATCGGCGTTGGGCGTCATGCGGCGGCGCAGATTGACGAGCGCGGAGACGAACGCAAGCATTGCCACGACTGACGCCAGAAAAATGAGGAAGTTTAGGACGTAGTAGGCGCGTAGCTCGTTGCTGCGCGTGGTGTGGAAGACGCTTTGCGCGATGGCAAGCAGCGCGGGGTAAAGCGGGTGCCAGTAACCGTTGACGACGCCGGCCCAGTGGTGCGCGCGGATCAGGTCAGCGACATCCATGTAGGCCATGCCGTCGCCGTCCAGCGCGTAGGGGCTGAACTTCATGGCCAGCCACGCGATGGGTGGAAGCAACAGGAGATAGGCCAGCAGGGCGCGACGGAGGGTTTGCGATCTCACAGGGTTCCTCTGTGCGTCGGTCGGGGCGTTGGTTGACTCGTCTGCGTCAGTTGGATCATGGGCCTCGGCGGCATGGAATCGAACTCTTTCAGCATATCCTGACGCCCGAGCGTGGTGACAGAGCTGTGCGGGTCGCGAAGCGCTACAGGATGTAGCGGCTCAGGTCCTGATTCTTTACGATGTTCGCCACCTGCCGCTCGACGTAGGCGCGGTCGACGATGAGGACGCGCTCATGCTGGGGCTCGCCGCTGGGGGTTGGGACGAGGCGATCGATGAGCGCAGGGACTTTGTCCGAGATTGCGCCGGCGCCGGCCTTGACGATGTCGGGGGCCTCGAAGCTGATCTCGTCGAGGACTTTTTCCATGATCGTATGGAGACGGCGAGCGCCGATGTTTTCGGTCGTCTCGTTGACCTGGAAGGCGAAGCGGGCCATCTCCTCTAGCGCCTCGGTGGCGAACTCCAGCTTGAGGCCTTCGGTCTCGAGCAGCGCGATAGCCTGTTTGACGAGAGATGCGCGCGGCTCGGTGAGGATGCGCAGAAAATCTTCGACCGTGAGCGGCAGCAGCTCGACGCGGATAGGGAAGCGTCCCTGCAGTTCGGGGATGAGGTCGCTGGGCTTGGAGACGTGAAACGCGCCCGCTGCGATGAAGAGGATGTGGTCGGTGGTGACCATGCCGTACTTGGTGCTGACGGTGGTGCCTTCGACGATGGGGAGGATGTCGCGCTGCACGCCCTCGCGGCTGATGTCGGGGCCGTGACCGCCCTCGCGGCCGGCGATCTTGTCGATCTCGTCGAGGAAGACGATGCCGGAATCTTCGACGCGCTCGACAGCGATGCGGACGACCTGGTCCATGTCGAGCAGGCGCGACTCTTCTTCCTGGGAGAGGTACTCGAAGGCGTCCGCAACTTTCATGGGGCGCTTTCGGGTGCGCTGTCCGAGCATGCCGGCGATCATCTCCTTGATGCCGCTCTGTTCCATGTCTTCGGGTGAGTTGCTGAGGACTTCGATCTGCGGCTGGGAGCGCTCGCGGGTTTCGAGCTCGACCATGCGGTCGTCGAGCTTGCCCTCGCGAAACTGCTGCAGGAGGCGCTCGCGTTCGCGCATACCGTCAGCATCGCTCTTAGCGACGATGGTGAGCGTGGGCGCCGCTTCGTCTTTGGGAGCGTCAGGGTTGTCGATGGGGACGGGAGATTCGTTGCTGGTTGCGGCGGGCTCGGAGGTGGCTGCACCCTGGGCGATCAGCAGCTCGATGAGGCGCTCTTCCGCGAGCAGCTCGGCGCGGTCTTCCACGTCGTCGAGCTTCTCTTCGCGCACCATGTCGATGGCGATCTCCATGAGGTCGCGCACGATGGACTCGACGTCACGGCCAACGTAGCCGACCTCTGTAAACTTCGAGGCTTCCACCTTGAGGAAGGGCGAGTTGGTGAGCTTGGCGAGGCGCCGCGCGATCTCCGTTTTGCCGACGCCGGTCGAACCGATCATGAGGATATTTTTCGGCATGATCTCTTCGGCGAGATCGGGCGGGAGCTTTTGGCGGCGGGTGCGATTGCGCAGCGCAATGGCGACGGCACGCTTGGCGGCGGCCTGGCCTACAACGTATTTGTCGAGCTCGGCGACGATCTCGCGCGGCGTCATCTCGTCGAGCCCGAGGGCCTGGTCTTCAGCGGTGCCGGGAAGAAAAATTGCCATCTACTCTGCCGCCTTGAGCTCTTCGATGGTGACGCTCTGGTTGGAGTAGATGCAGATCTCGGCGGCGATCTTCATGCTGCGCTCGACGATCTCGCGGGCGGTCATGGGGGTGTTCTCCATGAGCGCGGTCGCGGCGGCGAGAGCAAAGCTGCCTCCGGAGCCGATGGTGGCGATCAGGCCGCCTTCATCGGGGTTGCCGACGGCGTCCGGCTCGATGACGTCGCCATCGCCCGAGAGCAGGAACATCTGCTTCGAGTCGGCGACGATGAGCAGGGCCTGGAGCTGGCGGAGGAGCTTGTCGGTGCGCCAGTCCTTGGCGAGTTCGACGGCGGAGCGGCCGAGGTTGCCGCCGTATTGCTCCAGCTTGGACTCGAAGCGGGTGAAGAGCGAGAAGGCGTCGGCGGTGGAACCCGCAAAGCCGGCGAGAATCTTGTCGTTATAAAGCCGGCGGATTTTTTTCGCGGAGTGCTTCATGACGGTCGAGCCAAGTGTTACCTGCCCGTCGGCGGCCATCACCATGCTCTTGCCGCGGCGTACGCAGATGACGGTGGTCGAGCGCACGCGGCGCGCTACACCGTTTTCATCAGGGCCGAGGTCCAGCGGGTGGCCGGCCGGGCTATTTTCGATGTTCGCCCGGGTACTCAGGGCGGGTTCCGTTGTCGAACTTTTCTTTCGCATGGGCACACCGCAGTATATCGCCGCAGACCTGCGAACCATGCGGGGAACCCTCTGTGCAGCTTCACACAGCGGACGCGCGCAGGCTACGCTATCCTTCTCATACGCGTAGATTTCAACTCCGAAACGCGACCCTGACGTTTGAAGCGACCTTGAAACCAATTCTCCAGCAACCGATCTTCCAGCACGCAGCGCACCTGATGCGCGAGCAGGATCCTCGGATTGTTGGGGGCATTGCTGGCGTGATTGTGTTGGCTGCGGGCGGTGCCTGGTGGTACGTCAAGTCGCATCGGCCGTCCGCGGAGGAGATGGAGCGCAGCCGCCGCGAGGAGCTTGCCCTGAGCGGCCGCATCACCGACGGCGTCATCCTGGACGCGCGCACGCTCGGGAACGAGGACAGCGTTTCGCCGACACCGGAGGTGCTGGTGTACAGCTACAGCCTAGCGGGGCTGGTTTATAACTGCGCCCAGGATGTCTCGACGCTGCCGAACGAGGTGGTAGGGTTTCGCATCGACCAGCCGGTGCAGGTGCGGTATGACCCGCGCAATCCAGGGAACAGCATTATTGTTTCGGAGAGCTGGACCGGGCTGTGGCTGCGCCCCGACTCGAGCGGCCGCGACCAGCTGCAAAGAGAGCAAACTGGACTGGATCGTTAGAATGGAGCCGCCACGCGTGCCTCCTGCACAGCTGGGCCCGCGGGCACGCACGGCGGCTCACCACTGGTAGGATGCGGAGGGTTGAGCCGTGGCTGTCCGTGTGCGTTTCCCTCAATTTGGCCGCTCTCAACCTGGTTGCCTGTTAATCCAACAATTGATGTACCCCACGCGGGTTCGACACACGTCCTATGTACCAGAACCAAATGTCCGGGATGAATGCGAGTATGAGCTGCACGTAGGATTTCCTTGCATTTCGTTCGACTTACGCTGATGAGGGTCTCGTTATGACGCGAAACAAAGCGCTGTCTTGTCTGGTTGTCCTCTCTACGCTGGCTTCTACGGCCTGTGCCGCGCAGGTGCCCGCTCCTGCACCCAGCTTCACGATCTCTGCCAGCAATGTCACCATGCCCTCGAGCGGCATGGTGACGATCCCGTTCACGTTGACGTCAGTCAACGGGTTTACGGGGATGGTTTCGGTACTCTGTGGTATGCCGACCGTGCCCGGAAGCATCAACAAAGGACCCTACTGCGACCAAGGTGGGCCGTTGATGGCCTACACGCTGGTCGCCAATGGAACGACGACAGGAAGCATCACGATCGTGGCGATCAAACCAAATCCTGTACCTCTTGCCTCCAAGTCGGCTCTTGTTGGACACGGTCGAGGGGCGAGCTGGGCATTGGCTTGCGCGCTGATCCTGGGGCTCGGGTTGAAGCGGAAGAGCGTGATACGACCTTCGCGCGTAGCGTTGGCAGTCTTCCTGCTGATGGGGCTGGCTGGTCTTGGGATCTGCGGATGCGGCGGGCCGCCGACGCTGACGCCCGGAACCTATTTCTTCATGCTCAATGCGACCTCTGTCTCGACTAACCCCTCGCTCTATGCAAGCACCACGGCGAACGTAACGGTGCCCGCGGGGATTGTCACCAGTAACAGTAGTAATTAGTCGAATAAGCCGAAGCGCCGATGAACACACTCTAGTCCTGTGCGTAGCAGCCGCGTCTATGAGGGCGCGAGTTGCGTCCAATCACGCATGAGTGAAAGTGCGACTGTTCCCCTTTCGACTGTGAGCCTTGGCTCTACCGGTATGCGTGTCTCCCGGATCTGCCTGGGGATGATGACTTATGGCGCCAAAAGCTGGCGCGAGTGGGTGCTGGAAGAAGAGGCCGCGCGGCCGTTTGTTCAACGAGCGGTAGAAGCTGGTATTAATTTTTTTGATACCGCAGACGTTTACTCGCTGGGCGAGAGCGAGCGCATTACCGGCAAGCTGCTGCGCGAGTTCCAGCCACGCCGCGAAGAGCTGGTAATTGCCACCAAGGTCTTCAACCCGATGAGCGATTCCGTCAATGACCGCGGGCTCTCACGCAAACACATCCTGGCGTCCATCGACGCCAGCCTGAAGCGGCTGGGCGTGGACTACGTGGACCTCTACCAGATTCACCGCTTCGACAAAAACACCCCGATCGAAGAGACCTGCGAGGCGCTGAACGATGTCGTGAAGGCGGGCAAGGCACTGTACCTGGGCGCGTCGAGTATGTACGCGTGGCAGTTCCAGAAGATGCTGAATTTCCAGGCGACCAACGGGCTGGCGCGCTTTGTGACCATGCAGAATCACTACAACCTGGTGTATCGCGAGGAAGAGCGCGAGATGATCCCGCTGTGTCTTGATCAGAAGATCGGGTGCATTCCGTGGAGCCCGCTGGCACGCGGATTTCTGACTGGCAGCCGCAAGCGCGGGGATGAACGGGATCACGCCAAGGCGGAAACCCTGCGCGCGCGCACCGACGACTTTGGCCACGGCTTGTACTATCGTCAGACCGACTTCGACATCGTGGAGCGCGTGCTGGAGTTGGCCGCACAACGCAGCGTGAAGCCGGCGCAGATCGCGTTGGCCTGGGTGTTGTCCAAGCCATTTGTTTCCGCTCCGATTATTGGAGCCAGCAAGCTCTATCAGCTGGAAGACGCGCTGGGGGCGCTTGAGATCAAGCTCACGCCGGACGAGATTGAGCGGCTGGAGCAGCATTACGAACCGCATCCCATCCTCGGCCACGGTTACTAGCAGCAGTTACTTAAGCAGTCCCTGGCGCGAAGAAATCTCATCACGCCCCGTCCTCAAGCATCCAACCCCGAAGTCCGTTATGCTTTGCGGATAGGCCAGCTTTACCGGGTGCAACATGCCCTTCCTGGGCCCAGCGTTGATGGCAGCTCTTATGAGAACGACCGAACCGCACCATCCCTGGATCGCGATTGCCGCGGTGTGTGTTGGTGTTTGCCTGATGCTGGGGGCGCTACCTGTCGCCGCCCAGATGCCTACCCAGGCGAGCCAGCGCACGTTGAGCGGCGTTGTCAGCGACACCAACCATGAACCGATTCGCGGGGCCGTCGTGGAGCTGCGCGACGAGAGCTCGCAGGCGCTTATGACGTACATTACCGAGACCAATGGCACCTACAACTTCAAGCGCCTCGACGGCAATACGGATTACATGGTCTGGGTTGTGTTTCGCGGACGCCACTCGCCTAGCCATGCGATCAGCAAGTTCGACAGCCACATGGCCAAGGTCATCAACTTCACGATTCGAACCTATTGAGCGCCCGGGCCCGAGGCGGCGCATCGTTCGGAAGCCCGGGTGGCGTAGACTTTCTCTGGGAACCCTATGCTGAAGCTTTTGCTGCTTGTCGTCAGCCTCGTCATGCTTTGGTGGTTCGTGCGCAATGATGCGTCCGAGTACGCTGCGTTTAAGCGGCAACCCGACACCACCGGCCGCCAGCACTTCTACAAGACCTGGATATTGAAGAGCTTTCTGGCCCTGTTCGGGACTTCGATTGTCTGCCTCCTGATTCTTCGCCAACTGCAGGCGCTCTTCTACCTGCCCGATGCGTTTATTCCGCTGGCTGCTCACCTGGGCGCAGATATGCCCACCACGGGATTACTGGATAAGGAGTTCCTCGCGGGCTGTGCCGCCGCCGCCATGGTGATTGGGATCCTGCTGGGCGTATTGATCGCGAAGAGGTTGAAGACCTCGCACGCCACGCTGGCCGACATTGAACCGCTGATGCCACGCAATGGCGCCGAGACAGGTTGGGCCGCGTTGCTTTCCCTCAACGCCGGCGTGAGTGAAGAGTGCTTCTTCCGGCTGGTGCTGCCGCTGCTGCTGATCGGCGTGCTGCACAATCCGCTGCTGGCGTTCGTGAGTGCGACCATCCTGTTTGGCCTGGTGCATATTTACCAAGGCGTACTCGGGGTGGTGATGACGACCCTTGTCGGAGCGATGCTGGCCGGGCTGTATCTCTGGACGGGCAGTCTCCTGATTACCATTGCCGTGCATGCCGGCCTGGATCTGTTCGGGCTGGTGGTGCGTCCAACGTTCATGCGGCTACTGCATCGGCCGAGGGCGTAAGTTCAGTTGTCAGTTCTCAGTTGTCAGTTCTCAGTGCAATCCGCCTTTTCTGACAACTGACAACTAACAACTGCTTCCCCCGTCACCGCGCGAAAATCCCTCCGCTGCTACACTCTGCTCAACAAGGCATGTCCCAATTTGGGACGGTCGCGGCAGAGGCATGCGTCGCTGCGTGTGGCCTCGCCTCATCCCCCGAAGCATTTGATCCGATTAAGTTCGTATGGGTCGGTGCCTCACAACAGAATGTCAGGGTTACCGCTTGCCGCAGAGCCGTTTCGCGAGCACCCGATTCCGTGCCTCCCGCACACTGCTTAATGGCGGTGCGCTCTTTCTGCTGGCCTTGGTCGAACTGCTCGCGCCCAGCCTGTATGCTCAACAACTTGCTGTGCCGCATAGCACGGTCAACCTGACCGCAGCCTGGCAGCCGCTGGGGCCAAGCTCGATCGTCTCCGCGACTTACAACAATCTCACCGGCCGCGTGGCCGCGATTGCGGCCGATCCGAACGATCCGACCGGCAATACGGTTTATCTCGGCACCACCGGCGGCGGGGTGTGGAAGTCGACCAACGCGGCTCTGGGCGCGGCGAGCTTTATGCCCCTCACGGACACGTTGCCGGTCTTCAGCAACAATGCCGGCAGCAGCGTCGTTCCGTCTCTGACTATCGGCGCGCTGGCGGTGCAGCCGGCCTTAAACCCGGTGCTGCTCGCCGGTACCGGCGACTCGAACAACGCAACGGACTCCTACTATGGCGAAGGCCTGCTGCGATCGGCGGACGGTGGGCTTACGTGGACGCTGATCCAGGCATCCCAGGACGGAACAAGTGGGTTCCACTCGTTCATCGGTCTGGCGACGGCGGGCATCGCGTTCAGCACAGCGACACCCACGGTGGTGGTCGCCGCCTTCTCTACCTCCGCACAAGCGGCGGTGGTGGGTGCGGTCACCTCCAACTCGTTTCCCGGCCTTTATTACTCCAACGACGCAGGCCAGACATGGCAGATGGCGACCGTCCAGGACGGTACAACCTTTGTCCAGGGACCGACTCCCTTGAACCAGATCGGGATCGCGGTCACCTCGGTGGTGTGGGACCCGGTGCGCGCCATGTTCTACGCGGCGATCCGATCGCATGGCTATTATTCCTCGCCCAACGGCGTCATCTGGACGCGGCTCACGGCCCAACCGGGGACGAATCTCACCACGGCCAACTGCCCGGTGGGTTACCTCGGGACGGGCAGCGCCAATTGCCCCATCTATAGAGGGGTGCTCGCGGTCCAGGCCGCGACGGGCGACCTCTATGCCCTTACGGTCGACAGCAATAACGTCGACCAGGGCCTGTGGCAGGATCTATGCAGCGCGAGTTCCGGCAGCTGTGCCAAGTCTGCGCCCACCTTCGCCACCCGCATCGATCTTGGCGCGCTGGAGATGGGCGGCGGCAGCACAGTCATCGCGCAGGGCAGCTACAACTTGGCGCTGAACGCCGTGTCCGCTGCATCGAACAGCACGAATCTTTATATCGGCACCGTCGATCTCTACCGTTGCGCGATCCCGGCGGGCTCCTCCAGTTGCATTCTGAGGAATACAACCAACGCGCTCGATGGCTGCAATGCGCCCGCGAAGGTCGCGGCTGCTCAACATGCCATCGCGACGATACCGCTGGCCAGCGGTTCGCCTATCCTCTTCCTGGGCAACGATGGCGGACTTTGGCGGTCGCTCAATGGCGTCGCGGAGACAGGCAGCGTTTGTTCGGCGAGCGACTCCACGTACTTCGACAATCTCAATGCGGGCATCGGCGTGGGAGGCTCGCTGAGCGAGACGGTCGGCTTCGCGCAGAACGCGGGCAACACCAATATCCTCATCGCCGGTCTGGGCACGAACGGATCAGCGGCAACTTCCACGGCGGCTGCACTCAGCCCCTGGCCACAGCTCTCCGCTGGCGAAGGCGGCTATCCTGCGATCGACGCCGCCACACCCGCCAACTGGTATGTCCCCATCGGCGTAGGCGTGAACCTCGACGCGTGTCCGCTGGGCAGCAACTGCACCGCCGCCAACTTTCTCCCGCCTGCGACCATCGGTGCAATGCAGGTGGATGCCGATGCCAGCCAAATGGACACGCCCATACAGCTCGATCCGGCGTTGACAACAAGTCTGCTGGTTGGGACGTGCAGGGTGTGGCGCGGACCGGCCAGCAATGGGGCAGCGTGGTCCAATGCCAACGCACTCAGCCCTGCGCTGGGGGGCATTACACTGCCGTGCACGCCCTACAGCCCGCTGATTCGATCGATCGCCGCCGGAGGTCCCAGCAGGACCTCCGCGAACCAGCAGAACTCTGGGTCGACCGTAATTTATGCAGGCATCTCCGGGTCGCAGGATGGCGGCGGCGCGATTCCTGGACACCTGTTCGTGACCGAGAGCGCGAATACGGCGACCAGCATCAAGGCCTGGACCGACATCTCCCTCTCCGCGGTCACCAACGACAGCTCAGACGCACACGTCTTCAACCCTGATCACTTCGACGTCTCGTCGATCGCGATCGATCCCCACGATGCAACGGGCGGAACGGTGTACGCGACGGTGATGGGCTTCGGCGTGCCGCACCTCTACCGCTCCACAAGCTTCGGCATCGGTGTCGCCGCATGGCTGAACATGACCGCGAACCTCCCGGGGGTGCCCGCGAACGCCGTCGTCGTCGACCCCAACGACGCCAATACCGTGTATGTCGCGACGGATGCCGGAGTCTACGTCACCCAGGCCATTAGCACCTGTTCCACCTCCAACTGCTGGAGCCCGCTTGGAACGGGCCTGCCGAATGCTCCCATCCTGAGCCTGGCCGCCGCCGCAACGCTTCCAACCGGCGACGGACGCTCCGGCATGCTGCGCGCCGGCACCTATGGACGCGGCCTGTGGCAGACGCCGCTGCTCACGGCAACTACCGTGAGCCAAGGCGCGATCACACTCTCGGCCACGAGCCTCACCTTCGCCGCGCAACAGGTGGGGACGCAGTCCGTGGCGCAGACCATCACCCTCAGCAGCACGGGAAGCGCGGCCGTAGTCTTCGGCTCGCTGGGGTTGACTGGCGACTTCACCGAGACGGATAACTGTGCAGGCCAGACACTGGCTTTCAGCTCTGCCTGCAGCGTGCAGATCGTGTTTGCGCCCACGACCACCGGTGTGCGTTCCGGACAGCTCACGATCTATGCCAACATCGCGGGTGGTCAGGCGACCATCGCCCTCAATGGCACGGGCACCGCTGCCGCCTCGATCGTGCTCACGCCGCTCACACTCAGCTTTCCCGCCACCATCGTCAACCAAACAGCAGCTTCCCAGAACATCACCGTCTCCAACACCGGCGGCACACTCGCGACCTTGTCCGCTCCCGTACTCAGCGGCAACACTGCCGACTTCGCCGTGTTCGCCAACACCTGCGGAACAACCCTCGCGGCCGACACCGGCTGCACGCTCACGATCACCTTCACGCCGACGGCCAGCGCCGCTCGCTCGGCCACCGTCTCCGTCACCGACAACACCGGCACAAGCTCCGCCGCGACCCAGACTGCGAGCCTGTCCGGGATCGGCGAGGCGCCCGCCACCGACACTCTCTCCGCGTTCGCGCTGAACTTCACGTCGCAGCAGATTGGCACAACCAGCGCCGCTCAGACGATCACGCTTACTAATAGCGGAGGCGTGCCTCTGACCCTGATCGCCGCCAGCGTCTCGCCCGGCGATTTCTCCGTGGTCAACGCCTGCGGAAACTCCCTGGCGGCGCATGCGACCTGCGCGTTCAACGTCACCTTCTCGCCGACGGCCGTCGGCGCCCGCAGCGCTACGCTGACCATCACCGACCAGTTTCGCTACCAGACCGTCGCACTCAACGGCACAGGCATTGCCGGCCCTGGTGTCTCGCTGACCCCGGTCTCGCTTGTCTATCCCGCGACCGGCGTCGGCCTCACCGCGTTCGCACAAACGCTAACGCTCACCAATAACGGGGGCATACCGCTCATCGTATCGAGTGTCGTGGTTAGCCCTGGCTTCGCGATCGCGCTCAATTCGTGCACGACCACCGTGGCCGTCAATGCCAGCTGCAGTTTGACGATCGTATTTGCGCCCACAGCTCCCGGGCCAATCGCGGGCACGCTCACCTTTACGGACAACGCGAGCAGCGGCGTTCAGACTACTTCCCTCTCCGGCACGGGTATCGACTTTGCCCTGACGGCTGCCGGAGTCACCAGCGCCACGGTCGCCGGCAGCGGCGCGAGCGTCACCTACGCGTTGCAACTGAGCTCCCTCAGCGGTCTCTCCGGCAACGTTGCGCTCAGCTGCACCGGTGCGCCGGTCAACTCCATTTGCACGGTCACTCCCAGCATTGGCTCGCTTGGAATCACCACGCCCGTGATTGTCACCCTGGAAACCGCGGTGCCCAGTACTGTGGGCCTTGCGCGCCCCCTCCGGCCCTCGCGCGCATCCAGTTTAGCCAAGGCCGTTCTGCTGGCCATGCTCCTGCCTGTCGTCTTCTTCCAACGGCGGCGCTATCCCCGATTCACGCGTTTGCTCGTCATGCTCTGCGCACTCGGAGCGCTTAGCAGCTGTGGCGCCAGCCGTGCGATTCCCACCACAGGAACCACTGGCGGCGGCGGAACACCCACGCCTCCGGGGATCTCGACCATTACGATCAGCGCGTGGGCCGCCGGGCTTACGCACTCTGTCAGCCTGACGCTAACCGTGCAGTAGCGAAAATCGCCGAACAGAATGTGGACTAGGCCACTGCACCGGCTGCCACTGCGCTGGCCCATGCCCACTGGAAGTTATATCCCCCCAGCCAACCGGTCACGTCGACCACCTCGCCGATAAAGTACATTCCTGCAACGCGCTTGCTCTCCATGGTGCGCGCGTCGAGCTCCGCAGTATCGACGCCGCCCACCGTCACCTCTGCCTTCGCAAATCCCTCGCTGCCGTCGGGCCGGAGCGTCCACGCGTGCAGGTCGCTCTCCAGCCGCGCGATCCCTGCGTTGGTCCAATCGCCCGCACTCGCATTCGCGCGCACCCGCACCCAACGCTCGGCCATGCGCGTCGGCAATACGGTTCGCAGTGCCGTGTAGGCGCTGTTCCAGTCACGTCCTGAAGTCTGCGCCAGCAGTGGACGAAACACTTCCAGCCCCGGTGCCATATCGAAGCTGACTTCCTCGCCCGGCCTCCAGTAGGACGACGCCTGCAGCACTGCCGGTCCACTCAGCCCACGATGCGTCACCAGCAAACGCTCGCGGAACACTGGATTCTTTCTCCGCATCTTTTCCTGCGCCGCCGCTCGCGCCACCACGTCAAAGGCAACGCCGGCGAGGTCGCACCACCGAGCTTTATCTTCCACTGAAAGCACCAGCGGCACGAGTCCGGCGCGTGGCTCCACGATCGCATGCCCGAACTCCCGGGCGAGCTCGTAGCCAAACGCAGTCGCGCCCATCGCCGGAATCGATAGCCCGCCAGTCGCCACCACCACTGACTCGCAGGTGAACTTCCCCGCGCTGGTCTCGACCACAAATCCGGCCGCGTCTCCGCCACGCCGCACCGACGAGATCGTCACACTGCAGTGCGTCTCCACGCGCGCCTCCGCGCATTCTTTCTCCAGCATCGCGACAATCTGCTTTGCCGAGTCATCACAGAAGAGTTGCCCAAGAGTTTTCTCGTGGTACTTGATTCCGTGCTTCTCCACCAGCGCAATAAAGTCGCGCGGCGTAAATCGCGCCAATGCGGACTTCGCGAAGTGCGGGTTCTCGCTGAGGAAGTTTTCGGCCTTGGTTCCCACATTAGTGAAGTTGCAGCGTCCGCCCCCGGAGATCAGAATCTTCCGCCCCACGCGCTCGCCGTGCTCCAGCAGAAGCACGCGCCGTCCCCGTTTGCCAGCCTCGAATGCGCACATCATTCCGGCCGCACCCGCGCCGAGCACCACCACGTCGAACTGATTCATCTGCTCATTCTATGGAAACCCAACGCGCAGAGTCCTGCGTGCATCCAATCCATTGCACGAAATATAGGAGTAACCCATGAAATCACTTCCCTGGATTCTCGCAGCCGTCGGCCTCGGTGTGGCTGCGTACGTTGTCATGAACACGCCCGGCCCGGAGTACGCGACGGGTAACGACAGCATTGAAGACGCTGCTCGCAGAACCTCCGCGTGGGGCTCTAAGAATCGCATCAAAGGCACCGGCACAAACCTAGGCGGCAAGCTGAAAGAAGGCATCGGCAACCTCACGGGCAATCCTGACCTTGCCAACAAGGGTGTAGTGGACCAAGTGGCCGGATCGGTGAAGGACGCCGCCGGAGCGGTAGCGCAAGCAGCCGGCGAAACGATTCACGAGTTCAATCGCTAAGCGTTCTTTCGCGAATACGACTGGGCCGCATAGGTGCCCTCCTCGCGGCTATCTGCGCCGGTATGGCAGATACACCGGTTCCCACACGTTCGCGCGAAGTTTCTCCACAAACGCCTCTCCTTTGACTTCTGCGAGCCCCTCTGCCTGCGCCTGTCGCCCTACCGCGATCGCGACGCTCATCGACACGTCCCGCAGCGACTGCAACGGCGGAAGCAACGCGCCGTCAGGATCCGCTTGCGTTGGCGAGAGCGCAGCCAGGGCGCGCGAAGCCGCCATGATCATCCCATCACTTACACGGCTGGCCCTCGAGCTCACGATTCCCAACGCCATGCCGGGGAAGACGTAGGAGTTGTTGGTCTGCGCGATCTTGATGCTCTTGCCGCCGAACTCTATCGGCGCGAACGGGCTACCGGTTCCCACAATCGCGTGACCATCGGTCCAGCGAATCACATCGGCGGGCGTAGCCTCGCAGCGGCTGGTCGGATTGGAGAGCGGCAAGATCACCGGCCGCACGTTGCGCCCATTGTGTTCCTCGTCCAGCCCCCTCGCCATAGCGCGCACCACCTCTTCCGTGAACGCGCCCGCCTGCCCCGATACACCAATCAACACCGTGGGCCGCATGCGCTCGACGACATCTTTCAGACCAACGCCATGTTCGCCGCGCGGCCAGTCCTGCACCTCGCTGCTGCCGCGAGCAAACGCTGCCTGATCGCGCCTCATCCCCTCCATGCCTTCCACAAGCAGCCCATCTTTATCGACGGCATAGAAGCGTGCACGCGCCGCCTCTTCGCTCAATCCCGCATCCACCAGCGCCTGGCAAAGCAGTTTTGTAATTCCGAGCCCCGCGGATCCGAATCCGTACACCACGAACCGCTGTTCGGTGAAGGGAATGCCCGTCATATTTACTGCCGCGAGCAATGTTGCGACGGCCACTGCAGCAGTTCCCTGGATGTCGTCGTTGAAGCTCGGCAGCGCGTCGCGATAACGCTCCAGCAACCGCGCCGCGTTGTTCCCCGCGAAGTCTTCCCATTGCAGCAGTACATGCGGCCAGCGCTTGCGCACCACGCGCACGAACGTGTCCACGAACTTGTCGTACTCAGCGCCACGCACGCGCTCATGCCGCCAGCCGATGTAGAGCGGATCGGCGACCCGCGCGGCGTTGTCCGTGCCGACATCCAGCAGGACCGGTAGGCACTGCATAGGATGAATCCCCGCGAGCGCTGTGTAGAGCGCGAGCTTGCCAATCGGTATGCCCATGCCGCCGGCGCCCTGGTCGCCAAGCCCCAGGATGCGCTCGCCATCCGACACCACGATGCAGCGCACGCCGTCATACCGCGGATGATTCAGGATCGTCTCCATCCGCGAGCGATTGGGGTAGCTGAGAAAAACGCCACGCGGCCGCCGCCAGATCTCCGAAAAGCGCTGACAGCCCTCGCCCACCGCCGGCGTGTAGACCACCGGCAGCATCTCCTCGATGTTGCGCGTTATCAGTGCGTAGAACAGCGTCTCGTTGACGTCCTGCAGATCGCGCATCAGCGTGTAGCGCGAGAAGTCGTCCGTCAACGCGCGAAACGCACGCAGCCTCCGTTCCACCTGTTCATCAAGAGTACCGACGTGCGGCGGCAGCAGTCCGTGCAGCGAAAACTCATCGCGCTCTGATTCTGGGAATGCCGTGCCCTTGTTGAACATGGGCGTGTTCAGCAATCCCAACCCCATCAGCGAGGTCTCGATAAACTTCGGTGTCTTGCGCGCTGCAGCCATGCATCGATTCTACTGAAGCGGGATGCCAGGAAAATTAACGCGCGCGCAATGATTCCTGTGCACGGAGCGCCAAGCCGTGGGCCACCGACGTAAACTCGTTGCCGCTGCGAATGCGTTCCTCGCCAAACCGCGTCACGAAGATCCGCCGCACTGCGGGAACGAAAGAACTTCCGCCAGTTAGAAATACGCGATCAATGTCCCCCGCACTCACGCCAGAGCTCTCGAGGAGCGAATCGATCGAGCTCTCAATCGCGCGCAACTCCTCTGCAATCCATCCCTCAAACTCCGCGCGCGTCACCGGAATCTGCAGGTCCATGCTGCCATCGCGAAAGTAAAACACTGCGCTCTCCGCATGCGACAACTCAAATTTCACTTTCTGCACGGCGCGATGTAACTGATAGCCGAGATCCTCTTCAATCAACGCGCTAAGCGCCTTGATCTTCTCCGGCTCGAGGGCCCGCAGCCGCGCGCTGCGCAGGATCTCCGTCACTTCGTGTGTGCGTAGGAACGAAAGGTAATGCCAGCGCTCGAGGTTCGCGTAGATCCACGCAGGCACCGCGGGCAGAATCTTGCTCATCGAGCGCGCGTACGAATCCGAACCCAGCGCCGGCGACACCAGTTTGCGCACAATGCGCGCGTCAAACGAATCTCCCGCCAGCCGTACGCCGCTGTTGCCGAATACATCCAGCGGCGAACTCCCGCGTCGGCGAACCTCCGGCCCCACGCGAAGCAGGGAAAAGTCGCTGGTGCCGCCGCCAAAATCGCCAATCAGAATCAGCTCATCATGGTCCAAGGTCGACTGGTAGGACCAGGCAGCAGCCACTGGCTCGAGTTCCAGATCCACGCTCTCAAATCCAGCCTGCGTAAATGCTGCGCGGAGACGCTGCTCCGCGAAGGCATCATCTTCCTCCGTCTCAGCGCCCACAAACCTAACCGGCCGTCCCACCATCGCTTGCCGGATCGGCTGTCCAAATTGCCGCTCCGCCTGCTCGCGCAGATCGGCGAGGATTCGTCCCACGAGGTCCTCAAACTTGTACTGGCGTCCGAAGATCCCCGTGCCCGTAAGCGTGCGGCTAGGCAAGTACGACTTCAGCGACTGGATCAGCCGACCCTTCTCCTCGGCACCCAGGTAATGCTCGATTGCAGATGGCCCCGTCCACGAGTGCGTGCGCCGCACACCGCTCGCGTCCTTGATCTTCTCTAAATACAGCACCGACCGCGAAGAGAGCGTCTCTCCGTCACGCGCAGGAAACCGCACCAACTCCACCTGCGCATCGCCTCGCACCAATGCCACCGAACTATTCGTCGTGCCAAAATCAATCCCGACAGCCGGCACTACATCCCACCGATTCTTCATTCCTTCTATTTTCGCAGCAGCTGGATGTTCTCTGCCCGCGCAATCAAGCGACAATGGATCCCATGGTCCTGCGCCGCCCACGCACGCTGCAACGCCTCGCTCTCAGCGCTCTCCTCACGCTCGCGCTCACTGCGCAAGCACAACGCTCTGCGCCGATGGTCGCAGTTGACTCCGGACGCATCGAGGGCATCGCGCTGCCCACGCTGCCAGGGGGCGCCGCCTTCCTCGGGATCCCTTATGCTGCACAGCCGGTTCGCGATCTTCGCTGGCGCCCGCCGCAACCCGCGCCAGCGTGGAGCGGCATCCTGCGCGCCAAAGCTTACGGCCCTGCGTGCCCACAAACGCCCAGCGGCTGGCTCCCGGAGATGCTCGGCGAAACCCGGATGGCCACTGACGAGGCGTGCCTGTACCTCAACGTCTGGACGCCGCATTTCGCTCCCACCGCAAAGCTTCCCGTGCTCGTTTGGATTCACGGCGGCGGCAACGTGGAAGGCTCCGGCGAATGGCCTCCGCTGGGCGAGACCCTCGCTCGCCGCGGCATCGTCGTGGTCAGTGTCAACTACCGCCTCGGCATCTTTGGCTTCTACGCGACGCCGAAACTCTCGACCGAATCGCCTGATCATCGCTCCGGCAATTACGGGCAACTCGACCAACTGGCGGCGCTCAACTGGGTGCAAAGGAACATCGCCCGCTTCGGCGGCGATCCACACCAGGTCACCGTCGCGGGCCAATCCTCCGGCGCGCTCGACATCTGCAACCTCATCGCTTCACCGCTCGCTACCGGCCTCTTTCAGCGTGCGATCCTCGAGAGCGGTGCTTGCGTCGACTCCATTTTTCCGACCTCCCGCGAAATCGAAGCCGCAAACTCCCACTTTGCCAATCATCTCGGTCCGAACAGCCAGCCCGCATCGCTGGCGCAACTCCGCGCTCTCCCTGCACAGCAGCTCCTGGACGCTGCCGCTCACGACGATGACCTTGACCTCGAGCCCGCCGTCGACGACCACTTTCTGCGCGAACAGCCAGCCGCTACCTTCTCGCTCGGTCACCAGCTTCCAATTGCAATTCTTGCTGGAAGCACCGAGAACGAGGTTTCGATCTTCGCCAGCCCAATCGTCGGCGGAAGTTCTCACCGTCCTCAGACCCTCGCTGCGTACCACCAGTTTCTCGACAAGAAGTTCGGCCCGCTAGCACCCAAGGTCTTCGACGCCTATCCGGCCACGACCAATGCCGAAGTCCTTCGCGTTTTCAATACGATGTTCAGCGACTTCGACTTCGGTTTCAGTGCACGCCTGCTGGCCGCCGAGACTGCGCGCATTTATCAGCCGGCTTACCTCTACCACTTCACTTACACAGGTCAAGGGCCGTTCGTCGCGCTGGGTGCCTTTCATGCCGAAGAGCTCATGTTTCTCAGCCAGCACTACTGGACCAGCTGGATCAAAACTCCGGACGATGCACGCGTCTCCAACGCCCTGATCGGCTACTGGATTCACTTCATCCGAACCGGCAATCCGAACACGGCCGGCCTACCCCAATGGCCCACCTATGACCCGCATCAAGACCTGGCCCAGATTCTCGGCCTGACTGTCACGACGGCGCCTGATCCACGCGCCGCAAGATTTTCTCCCTTCCAGCAGTACCTCGACTCGCGCCTCGAAGGCCTGCCGAATCACGGCGCCGCCAACTCGACTCCAGCACTTCCTGCTACGCCGCACTGAGCATCATCGACATCGTTACATCCACGGAGAATCAAGCCCTATGAACACCACCCCTGATCCGGCACAAGACCTCGCTATCCTCGCGCAACAGGAATCACTCCTCCACTTCACCGACTTCACGCCGGATACCGCGTGGCGGCTGGGCAATCGTCTACACGCGGCGCTGCTGGCGCGCGAAGCCGGCGGCACCGTGGAGATCGGGCTCGCCGACCAACTTCTATTTGCCTGCACCACCGTAGGCGCGAAAACCAACCAGGCCGACTGGATCCGCCGCAAACGCAACACCGTTCGCCATTTTGCGCGCAGCTCGTACGCGGTGGGACGGCAGCTTGACCTCGACCATCAAACACTCGAAACGCGCGACGGCCTCGCGCTCGCCGACTACGCTGCACACGGCGGAGGCTTCCCCATCTTCCTCACCGGCCCCGAATGCGTAGGCACCATCATCGTTTCCGGCCTGCCACAACGCGACGACCACAACCTAGTGGTCACCGCCATCGCCGAGCACCTCAACATCACCATCCAGCAGCTGAGCTAGCCAGTTGCAGTCGCTGCGTTCGCCGTCGACGTCTACACTTGAAACAGATGTCTACCGCAACCACGCTCCGCATTACACGCCGCGCCGCTGACCGGCTCCGTGCCGGCCACCTCTGGGTCTATCGCACCGATCTCGAATCGTCGCCCGCCTCCGAGACCATAGAGCCCGGCGGCCTCGTCACGATCACCGACTCGCGGGAAATTCCGCTGGGCACCGCGCTCTATTCGTCGGCGTCCACCATCGCCGCGCGCCTCATTTCCCGCACGCCCGCGCTCAGCCGCGCACAGTATCTCGCCGATCTCCGCACCCGCATCGACGCCGCGCTGCTGCTTCGCCGAAAGCTTGCTCCCACATCGGCGAAGAGCAACGCGCATCGCCTCATTTTCTCCGAGGCCGACAATCTTCCCGGCATCATCGCCGACCGTTACAACGACCTTGTGCTTCTGCAACTGCTCACACAAGGCACCGCGCAAGATGACGTTCGCGCCGTCGTTGTCGCGGCGTTCAGTGCAGCCTTCGCAAAACAAAAATCAGCCCTCACGATCTGGGAGCGTCCTGACCCCCGCATTCGCGAGCTCGAGCAACTGCCCGCGCCCGCGCCTGGCCCGCTCTTCACTACACACATTGACTCTGTCGCCCCCGACGGTCTATCCTTCCGCACGGGAACGGAACGCGACAACGATCAAGCTGCCCCGTTCACAACGCGCTTCGCCCTCAACGGTCTGCACTTCCACTACGACGCAGCCAGCGGCCAGAAGACTGGCGCGTTCCTCGACCAGCGACTCAACTACGCGGCCGCAGCGCGCGTGGTGAAGGCCTCAGGCCGGACCGGTCGGGCGCTCGACATCTGCACCTACCAGGGCGGATTCGCGCTGCACCTTGCTCAGGTGTGCTCCCACGTCACCGGTGTCGATTCGAGCCTCTCTGCGCTCGAGGCCGCCGATCGCAACCTCGCTCTCAATCCTTCTCTTACAGCCGAGACAGAGTGGATGGAGGCGGACGCCTTCGACTACCTCCGCCACCTCGACGAGACCGCGCGCAAAACGTCTTCCTCCAACGATCACTACGACGCGATCGTGCTCGATCCGCCAGCATTTGCGAAGTCCAAGCGCGCCGCCGAAGGCGCATTGCGCGGCTACAAGGAACTCAACCTGCGCGCGCTTCGCCTGCTCACGCCGGGTGGCACGCTCATCACGAACTCCTGTTCGCATCATGTCTCGCTGCAGGACTTCACCGAGATCATCGCCTCCGCGGCCGTCGATGCCAACCGCCGCGTCCAGTTGCTCGAAACCCACGCCGCCGCACCCGATCACCCTGAAGTCATCACGCTTCCAGAGACGCGCTACCTGAAGTGCCTCATCTGCCGCGTCGATTAGCTCGCGGCCGAAACTCCGTACACTCCCGCGAATTCCGTTGACACGCTCCTGCGCCTGCGGCGATGATCCCTGCAACGCAAACAGAATCCGGGCCCACAGGAGTCTTCCATGGCGACAGCTCCTCCGATTCAAGGGCATGTACGCGGAGCCTGGAGCGCACGGGACGATCGCACGCCTTCGGTCGTCTGGCTGTGCATCCTCTGGCTCGGCATGTTACTCGGCTTCGGCCTGGACTTTTCGCGCTTCGTACACGAGAGCCCTCCCGCACCGCGTGTCCTGTACGTGCACGCGTTCGTCTTCACCGGATGGATGCTCCTGCTCACAGTGCAGGTGTTGCTCGTGCTTCGCAACCGCATTGCATGGCACCGCAAGCTCGGCTGGTTTCTAGCCGTCTGGGCATGCCTCATGGCTATCCTCGGTCCGTGGGCCGGAATGGCAGCCCAGGCAGTCATCCTGAACACACCTTTCGGCGATCCAGCGTTTCTCTCCGTCAACATCGTGGACATCGCAGGCTTCGTCATCCTGCTCGCGTGGGGAATCGCGCTGCGTAAAAACCCCGCCGCCCACCGACGCATGATGATCCTCGCCACCGTGACCCTCGCTGATCCGGGCTTCGCGCGGGCACGTGGCTATCCCTTGCACTACCACCCACACTCCGTGATCGCGAGCTTCTTCTGTGTCTTTTATGGCAACGTCGTGATCATCGCTCTCATGGCCGCGTGGGATTGTTGACGAGGTCGACTGATGCGGTCGTTTGTATTCGCCGCCATCTTCATTCTCGCCACGGAAGGGCTCGCCAGCTTCCTCTACTTCTGGGGTCCATGGAAGTCGCTCGCACTAAGCGCGGTGCAGCTCTGGGCAGAACACTTCGCCTGACCTTCTCAGATCCCCGCGTACCAGGAGTACCCACCAGCCGGCGCAGCCGATCCCAGCCCATCGCGAATCCCCTTCATCGAATCCGTGACCGTCAACCGCGTAATGTACTTCACGTTCTTGTAACCCAACTGGCGTGGCACGCGCATGCGCAGTGGGCCACCGAATCCCACCGGCAGATCTCCATCATTCATGCCCCACGTCAGCAGTGTTTGCGAGTGCAGCGCGTCGCCCATATCCATACTGTCCCACCAGTCGTGGTCAATCGAGAAGTACGCCACATAACGCGCCCGCGGATGCACCCCCACCTCGCGCAGCACCTCGGACAAGGGCGTGCCAATCCACTCCGCAATGTAGGACCACCCTTCCTCGCACGCCACTTCCGTAATCTGGTTGCGCGTGGCCATGCTCTTTAGATCAGCCAGCGAGAACGATCCCGGATGCGCCACCATTCCATCTACCGCCAGCCGCCAGTCGGCAAATCCGTTGGCTTGCGACCGCTTGAATGCGTCAGTAGGAGGCGCGACTGGGTTCAGGAACGGCGACGCTGAAATCATGCTGCGCGGAAATTCGCGCGCCAGCGAGTGCCGGCCAAGGATGCGCTGCGCTGCATAGGTCAGCGTCTCACCCGGTCCATAGATGCCGCCATCATCCGGCGGCAGCAGACCATACCGTCGCGCCAGCCGGTCCGCTATGGCAACACCCGCTACCCCAGCCGTAGCGGCAATACCCGCGGTCATAAACTTTCGGCGCGTGAGCGGCTTCATGCGTCCTCCCTGGCTGCTGCGCGCCCCGTCACCATGGCACGCATGCGGCTGCGAAAGCCCGCCATCGAGATCATTGTCACATGTACCACCACGAACAGTACAAGCGCCCACGACACAAAGAAATGCAGGGTCCGCGCTGTCTGTCGGCCACCCAACGCCTCCACGGTCCACGGCATCGCCGCGGTGAAGGCTGGAGACATCGCCAACCCGGTCCAAATGACGAACGGAATCAATCCGAAGATCACCACCAGGTACGTCGCGCGCTGCACCGGGTTATAGGAGTGCCACTCTGCAGCATCGGTCTTTTCTCGCCGCAGCGTCATCCGCAGCACGTCGCGATAATCCCGCCATGAGCGTTCGCCGCGTGCCGGTGCAAGGTCTCTGCGAAAGTGTCCAGACCAGAGGCTGTAGAGCGCGTAGACCAAGCCGGTTAGAACCAGCAACCACGCCGCCTCAAAATGCAGGTAGCGGCTCCATCCATTCTCGTCGGGCATCACGAACTTGTAAGCCGTGGGCACCGATCCGCGAGACGACGGAATCGGAATCGTGAACGCCGGCTGCGTCATCACGTTGCCCACTTCACCCCAGTAAAATCTCGGGTGCGAGATCACAATCTCCATGCCCGTAATCAGCAGCGCGAAAAACGCAATCACCGTGAGCCAATGCGTCACGCGCACTACCGCGGCGTGGCGAGGAGGCGCCGAATTCGCGAGAGGAGCTGTCGTGGACACACGCGCAGCATAGCACGCGCGCGACCGCGTTGGCGCATGATCCGGCCCCACCGAAAGCTCCTGCGTCCCCGTCTGCGATATCCTCGGCATCAACGGAGCCTCCATGCGCCTGATCGCCGTCACCCTTCTCTGCGCCCTCGCGACAGTCTCGCCAGCGCAATCTTCTTCCCCCACCGCGCAAAGCCTCCCGCCGTCCACGCAGGACATCAACAGCATTCCTGCGTTCGACAACCACGCGCACCCCATGCTCTCTCCGCCGGATGACGCCACCGATCGTAACTTCGATGCGCTCCCTGTCGACAGCATGGCCCCGCAATCCGATCCGGCAGCCTACCGGCCCGATAACCCACAGCTCGCCGACGCCTGGCGCGCGCTCTTCCACGTTGATTTATCCACGCCACTCGACGCCGCCGGCGCCACCAAACTTGCCGCAGCGCGCGCCGCAGTGAAAGCTCGCGAGGGTACTCACTACTCCGCGTGGGTTCTCGACCAGGCCAACATCGCAACGATGGTAGCCAACCGCGTGGCCATGGGCAACGGCGTCCAGCGACCGCGCTTCCTCTGGGTGCCGTATGACGACGCGCTCCTCTTCCCGCTCGACAACACCGCAGCCGCTGACACTCCCGATCGCGTGCAATTCTTTCCGCTTGAAGACAAACTCCGTGCTCGCTATCTCGCCGACGCGCACCTCACCGCGCTTCCGCCAACGCTTGACGACTACCTCCATCGTCTCGTCTATCCCACCCTCCGCAGCCAGCACGACAACGGGCCATCGCCATCAAGTTCGAGCTCGCCTACCTGCGCTCTCTCGACATCAGCGATCCTTCACCCGCAGACACTCCTGCCGACGCCGCCCGCGCCACGGAGATCTACGCCCGCTACGTTCATGGCGGAGCGCCGACTCCCGCCGACTACAAACTCCTGCAGGACTTTCTCTTCCGCGCCATCGCCCTTGAAGCCGGACGCCTCGGCATGGCCGTCCATCTCCACGATCTCGCCGGCGCCGGCCGCTACTTCTCCATCGCGGGCGTCAATCCGCTCAACCTCGAGCCACTGTTCAACGACTCGCGCTTCGCCCACACCAACTTCGTCCTGCTTCACGGCGGCTGGCCGTTCGTGCACGAGGCAGGCGCGTTGCTGCAGAAGCCGAACGTCTATCTCGATATTTCGCAACAGGCCATCATGATTCCTGCGCGTACGCTCTCCACGTGGCTCCGCGAGTGGCTCGAGCTCTACCCTGACAAGATCCTCTTCGGGACGGATGGCTACCCCTACAGCGAAAACTTCGGTTGGGAAGAGGCCACTTGGCTGGGCGCGCGCAACGCACGCAAGGCTCTCGCTATCGCACTCTCCGGAATGCAGCAGGACGGCGAAATCTCCCCCGCGCGTGCCACCGAGCTCGCGCACATGGTCCTGCACCGCAATGCCGAGACCCTCTACAAGCTCCCAACCCACTAGCGAATCGGCTTCGGACTCACTCCGGCAGCGCATTGGCTTGTTGAATGTAAACCCCCGACTTAAACTTCCTTCCCGTACTCGCGCCAGACATGTACCGTCGCTTCCCGAAGATCGGCCGATCGAACCAGGCGCGATCAAACTTACCCAGCATCGACCACGCAATGCCGGCATAGCCCCCCGGATCGCGCCCGTCCAGTTCATATTTATCGTTCAGATAAATCGCCACCTTCATCGCGATGCGCACATTCGGCGTCCACTCCAAAATCTTCTTCGCCCAGTACATGCGCAGGTAGTTGTGCATCCACCCATAGCGCACCATCTGGAGCTGCGCGGCGTTCCAAAGTTCGTCGTACGTCTGCGCGTTCTCCAACTGCGGCAGCTTATAGAGCACCTCGCGCTGGTCGCGATCATGCTCATCAATCGTCTGCTTTGCCCAGTTATCCGCGCAGCCAGGCGAGTCATACTCCGCCTGATAACGCACGAAGTTCACACTCAACTCGCGCCACACAATCAGTTCGTTGAAGTAGCTCTCGCGCTCCGCCTTCAGGTGCGGATGCTGCTTCGCGGCCGCATCCACTGCCAGCGCAATCGTCTGCGGCCCAATATGCCCAAAGTGCAGATAGGGACTCATCTTGCTCGTCCCATCCGTCTGCGGCTGATTGCGATCACGGTCGTAGTTCGCCAGCATCGCCGCGCAGAACAGTTGCAGCCGTTTCACCGCCGCATGATGTCCGCCGGTCCACGCGTCCACCGGCTTCACGCTACGATCAAAATCCCTCCAGCCTCTAGTAATGTCCTCGCGCACATCGTCGGCTTGCAGACCACGCGGCCGCTTCCACTTCACCTCGGCGTGCGCGTTGGTATACGGCACAAGAAACTCCGGCAGCGCGCGATACAGTCGAGGCCGCGCCACCGCCGCACTGAACTGCGCCTTCTCCAACAGTTTCGACGGAACAATCACATCCGCATCGACAGTCCAGAAGGGAATCGCCAGCTCCTGGGCAATGTGCACGCGCCATTTCTCCGGCTCGCGCATCGGGTTCTCGTCGCCAATCACCATCGCTGCGTCGACATCCGCAAAGAACTTCAGGTGATCTTCGTGCGGCGCTCTCCGCATCACGAAGCCCACGCCACGCTCCGCGCAATCGTCCTCCACATCAGGCAAGCCCTGGTTGAGGAACGCGTAGTGCCGCAGGTTCGCGTGCGGAAAGTTGCTGATCGCCGCAAAGTACGCGACCACCGGCAAGTCGAGCGCATTGCCGACCGCAACTGCTAAATTCAGCGCATGGTTATCCAGACCACGCTGTGCCCGCTGCATCCAGTACACAACGCACGCGCCCTGACCCGGCGCGCCGCCACGCCGCACCGTCACGCGAGGATCCTGCGCCAGCTCCCGCAGCGCCCTCGGCACGCGCTCGTCGTCCACCAGCTGCTCAGCCAACCGAGCGTACGCTGCGTCCTTCTCTAACGCTGTCATCGACCCCGAAATCTTCTCCATCGCACCTTCACGCTACCTGAAGTCCGGCCATCAGCTACCATCGTCCTTGCGAGAAATTCCATGTCCATCGACACCATCAAATCCTGCGCCCCAAACCCTGCACCAGACATCATCGAGACCGTCACCCTCCGCCGCGCGACACCCGCCGACGCACCCGCGCTCGCCCTCACCGGCGCCGCTACGTTCCTCGAAGCCTTCACCTGGATGCTGCCCGGGGCCGACATCAACGCCCACGCGCTCAAGAACCACACCGCCGACGCCTATACCCACTACCTCGCCGATCCCAACACCCGCATCACCGTCGCCGTCACGGGTCCTGCTGTTGGTTTTCCTAACGAGCCTGGATCCATCGTCGGTTACGTGCTGCTCTGCACCCCGGAGCTCCCCACCATCGACGTCCTGCCCACCGACATCGAGCTCAAGCGCATCTACCTGTTTTCACGCTTCCGCTCGTCTCCGGTCCTCGACGCGGCAGGCGCGCCCATCCCTAACCTCCGGCCAGCCCAGGCCCTGATGGACGCTGCGGTTGCTGACGCACGCGCGCTTGGCGCCGCACGACTCCTGCTCGGCACCCACGCGACAAACCTCCGCGCCATCGCCTTCTACCACCGCAACGGCTTCACCCAGGTCGGCACCCGAGTCTTCCAGGTTGGTAGCCAGCAGTGCTGCGACCTGATCTTTGCCAAACCCCTGTAAGCCCGCAAGGCGTCTGCAACCCGCAGCTAAGAACGTCCGATAACGCAACACAGCTCCTGGCTGAAGGCCGCACGTGGACGATAAGTCGCTTCGTTTGTTGCATATCGAAGCTTTTCCCAGCATGACTCATGCTTTCTGAAACCCCGCCGATATAGAGATCATCTCGCGGCAGGTTTGCCGGACGCGAGGCCATTGGCCTCCTCCCCGTTTCCCTCGGAACCCCGCACAATGTGCTCTTTTGAAAGGGATTCCCATGGCAAATTTTCGTAACTTCGTCAGCACCTATAGCCCCATGTTTGCAGTCTCCGCGGCCATTCTCGCCCTCTACGCAATGGCAATCTGCATCGGTTGCGGCCTAAGCCTACCCATCTAGAAACTCAACGTCTCAAACCGAGCCGGACATCGCCCCCGAACCACGTTTTTCGCAGATTCCACAGCCTGCACAAACCAGTGCGGGCTGTGGTGCGTTTGGAATCTTTTCGCCCCCAGTTACGTCTAATTCAGTGGTAGACTAAGATTCGCTGGAGACGTGCGCCTCCGAGTTGCCGAAGCACTTTCGCAAGTGTCTTCCGCCCGCGCCCGCGGCCTTGACCGCACCCCCCGTCCCAACGACCCCGTCACAACCCAGGGAGTTCTCCGCGCAAGTTGTTTGATCTTTCTCCGCGGAAAATGATTCCCGCAAAATCTTTTACGAGACTCCGCCCGGCGTGAGTCTCCCTTAGGAGCGCCCACGTGGCTGAAGAACTCGATAAGTACGAAGAAGACGTAGACCATATCATCGACACCGGCAAGGAGAAGGGCTACCTCACCTTCGGTGAAGTCAACGACCTGTTGCCCGGCGACATTACCTCGCCCGACGAGCTCGATGACCTGATGACCACCATCAATACCCAGGGCATCGATGTCCTCTCGGAAGGCCGCCGCGGATCCAAGCTTGATCCCGACGATCGCGACTCCGATAACGAGTCCGGCGAAGATTCCGACGACGTCGAGCTCGACCTCTCGCCCGGCACCCTCGAGAAGACCAACGACCCCGTCCGCATGTACCTCCGCGAGATGGGTACCGTGCCCCTGCTCACACGCGAGGGCGAAGTCGAAATCGCGAAGCGCATCGAACGCGGCCAGCTCCGCGTCATGAAGGCCATCTCGCGTTCGAGCATCGTTATCCGCGAGATCGTCGGCCTCGGCGAAGACCTCAAGCGCGGCGTTCGCAACATCAAGGAAGTCGTTACCTTCGACGAAGAAGAGCTCACCGAAGAGATCCTCGCTGCCCGCGTCAAAGCGACCGTCGCGCGCACCGACGAGCTCGTCAAGCACCAGAAGAAGGCTGCCGACTACCTCGCCAAGTCCCTCGACCCGCAGGGCAAGGACGCCAAGGCGAAGGCCAAGTACGCGCGCAAGAATCTCTGGCTCATGGGCCGCGAGAACGTCTTTGTCTCGCGCATCGTTCGCGAGTTCAAGTACACCAACAACGAGAAGAAGCGCCTGCTCGACAAGGTCAATAAGACAGTCGACTCCATGCGCACCCTCGAGCGCCAGATTCGCTCGCTCGAGACCAAGTTCGAGGCGTCGCGCTCTGAAGAGCTGAAGAAGGAATATCGCCGCCAGCAGAAAAATTGCAAGATCGATCTCGAGCGCGTCGAAGCTGACGCCGGTATCTCGCACGATGCTCTCAAGCGTACGCAGCGCGAGATCATCCAGGGCGACATGGACGCCGAGAAGGCCAAGCGTGAGCTCATCGAAGCCAACCTTCGCCTCGTCGTTTCAATCGCCAAGAAGTACACCAACCGTGGCCTGCAGTTCCTCGACCTCATTCAGGAGGGCAACATCGGCCTCATGAAGGCCGTCGATAAATTCGAGTACCGCCGCGGCTATAAGTTCTCGACTTACGCCACCTGGTGGATCCGTCAGGCCATCACGCGCGCGATCGCGGATCAGGCTCGCACGATTCGTATCCCGGTGCACATGATCGAGACCATCAACAAGCTCATCCGCACCAGCCGTCAGCTAGTGCAGGAGCTCGGTCGCGAAGCCTCCTCGGAAGAGATCGCCAAGCGCATGGACATCCCCGTCGCGAAGGTCCGCAAGGTCCTCAAGATCGCGCAGGAACCCATCTCGCTTGAAACTCCGATCGGCGAAGAGGAAGATTCGCATCTTGGCGACTTCATCGAAGACCGCATGGCCGTCAGCCCGTCCGACGCCGTGATCTCGGTCAACCTGAAGGAGTACACCTCGCAAGTTCTGCGCACGCTGACCCCGCGCGAAGAGCGCGTGATCAAGATGCGCTTCGGCCTCGAAGACGGCTCCGAGCACACGCTTGAAGAGGTTGGCCAGAGCTTCCAGGTCACCCGCGAGCGCATCCGCCAGATCGAAGCGAAGGCACTCCGCAAGCTGCGTCACCCCAGCCGCTCGCGCAAGCTCAAAGCCTTCGTCGACGGTGTCAAAGAGATGTAACGCATCAAAAAACAATCAAAAGGGGCCTCGAATCATTCGAGGCCCCCTTTTGATTTTCAGCTCCCCAGCGTAACGGCTACCTCATACAGACCCGGATGCGCTTCTCCGAACTGCGCATTGCGATCCAGAAATCCCGCTTTCCGCAACGCGTCGATGATCCGCTGCGCGCTCTCGATATCCTTCGATTGCGCATAGTTCACGACCCGCGTTCCATCCAGGCTGCGATGGATGCTGGCAGACACCCATCCCGGTATTCGACTTGCGAACTCCGCAGCCTCCTGCAGACGATCGATCAACGATTGCTGATTCGCAGGTTCGACGGTGAACACATTGATCTGCGTTATAAACTTCTGCTCCACTTGAATAACAGCCATATCCTCTCCTTCACAGGGTAGGAGGCTTGCGCAAGCCAGACACTCGCCATCAAACGCGAAAAGACCCGCACAAGCCAACGTGCACCAAGGCACACTGCTTGTCGCGGGTCCTCGCAATTTCTGCGGAGGTACAGAGCTCTTTCACTTGCGAAAGAGGAAGCGGGCTTACCGTTTGCCGCTTCAGGTCTTTCTCGACCACTTGAGGATATACCAACTGCAGTCTGCGTTCTACTTGCCCAAATGCGTATCAAAGAACTTCGCCATCAACGCATCCGCCTCTTTCGACTCCGGCAGCTTTGGATTATTCCAGAACGCATGTGGCAGCGCCTCAAACACCACCAGTTGCGCATCCACGCCCGCGCGCAGATACGCACGATGCATAATGGTCGTCCCGCTCAACAGCAGATCGCGAGTGCTCGTGATAAACAGCGTCGGCGGAAAGCCCGTCAAGTCTCCCTGCAGCGGCGACAAGATTGGATCCTTCGGATCGGTTGACCCCGCATACGATCCAAGCTCGCCGCCGTATTGCTTCGGCGCATCCAGGTGCCCCGACAGCCCATCCAGCGCGTACATCGCGATCGAATCGCCAGCCACACTGAAGTCGCCCGCACCTGAAAAGATCCCTGTAGCTCCCGGCATCGGCAGTCCTAACTGCTTAATCTTTGCCGTCACTTCGCCGGTAAGAAACGCGCCCGCGGACGTCCCATAGATCCCAATATTCTTCGGCTTGTACGTCTTCAGCATCTCCTTGTACACAGCGATCGTGTCGTCCACGGCCGCAGGAAACGGATGCTCCGGCGCCATCCGATACAGCACCGAAATCACCTTCGTCCCCGTAAGATTCGCAATCGGTATCGACTCCGTCAGCGAGCCCGAGTCCACGTGAAAGCCTCCGCCATGCACGTTGATCAGCACGCGATTCTGCTTCTCCGGCGTGATCGTCAGCGGCGTCACCACGCGCACCGGAACACCCGCAATCGTAGCGGCGCCGACTGTCACTGGATACATCTCCTTCGACACTTCGCCCGCGCCCGCCTGCCATTTGTCTGTTCCCGCGCGCTGCTGCTCCATCGTCGGATGGCTGGCCGCATCCGACACCACCCGTGCCAGCATCGCCTGCGCCTCCGGGCTGATTGTCTTCGGCACCGGCACCACGCGCGTCACATACGCCGTGCCATCCGGAAGAATCTTGCTGCTGTCGGTAAAATTCTGGTCCCCACTCGACACCTGCGCCAGCACACACACTGGCATTAACGCCGCCATCACTCCTGCCGCAATCCATGCTCGCATCCACGTCTCCTCCGCAAGCTCTCAGGCCCACGGCACCAGCATACAGCCGCCCGCCCACGTTCCCAGCTCGACACCTTTCTTCCTTCAATATTTCTCTTCCTGCAACAATGCCTGCGTAGCTTCAACGTATGCGACTAAGCTTCGTCGTTCCCGCATATAACGAAGAGGCCTATCTTCCAGCCTGCCTCGAATCCATCCTGAGCCAAATCGACTCGCGCCTCACCAACCTACCCCCCGACACCTGCGAGATCATCGTGGTCAACAACGCCAGCACCGACCGCACCGGCGAAGTCGCCCTCCGCTACCCCGGCGTTATCGTCGTCGACGAGCCGCGGAAGGGCCTCACCTTCGCCCGCCAGGCCGGCTTTGCCGCCAGCACCGGCGATCTCATCGCCAACGTCGATGCCGACTCGCGCCTCACCTCTGGCTGGGTAACCAAGGTCCTCACCACCTTCGCCGCATCCGAAGCCGAAGCCCTCACCTCACCCGATACCCACCGTCCTCTCGCCGCCTTCTCCGGCCCGCTCGTCTACTACGACCTCACGCCCCGCCAGCGCCGCCTCGTCCACATCTTCTACATGACCGCCTGGACCACCTACGCCATCAACCGCTACATCCTGCGTGTCGGCTCCATGGTGCAGGGCGGCAACTTCGTCGTCAGTCGCGCATCGCTCGAAGCCATCGGTGGCTTCAACACAGCGATCAGCTTTTACGGCGAAGATACCGACATCGCCCGCCGCCTCAACGACGTAGGCGAAGTCCGCTTCACCTTCGACCTGAAGATGTCCTCCTCGGCCCGCCGCCTCAAGAGCGAAGGCATGCTCACCATGGCCGCGCGCTACTCCATCAACTACCTCTGGACCACCTTCTTCAAGCGCCCCTTCACCAACACCTACGTCGACATCCGCGAAGCCCAGGCCCTCTCTGACACCATCGTCCCCGAACCTCAGCCCGAGGCGTAGCTCACACGAAGTTCAACCTCTGCGCAATCATTCAACCTCCGCGCAATCAATTGATGGGCAAGGTATACTGGCGGGCATCCCCGCAACAACAGGCCCGTCATGCTTCCCACGCTGAGTCCCACCCTCGCCCGCGCCTCGACCCTCCTCGTCTTCCTCGCCGCCACCTGCGCCTCCGCGCAGCTTTTCACCAATCCCTACCGGATTCCCACCAACGTTGATCCAGTCAGCGTCGTCGTTGGCGATATCAATGGAGACGGACTTCCCGACATTCTCTGGGCCGAGGGCCCCGTCCTGCCCGATCCCACAAGCGCGCCAGCCACTCTGCATGTGCTCCTCGCCCAGCCCGTTGGCGGCTTCACGCCCGGCACTTCTGTGTCCTTGCCCGCTTACTCCACCGGTGAGTGTCTGCTCGTCGACTTCAATCAGGACCATCACCTCGATCTCGTCTGCACCAACACCTACCAGCTCAACGACTCGCTGCAGGTGTTTCTGGGCAATGGCGACGGCACCTTTCAAGCCCCTATCACCACACCCATCGACAACCACAACAGTGGCGCGTGGCCGTTTCCCATCATCTCCTCTGCCGGTGACCTCAATGGCGACGGCTTTCCCGACCTCGTCGAAGTGGACGCCACAAGCGAGCAGACACAGGTGCTGCTTGGCAATGGCACCGGTGGCTTCAAACCCGGCATCGTTATCCAGGGCGGCGTCAACGGACTTCTACCTGTTGCCGCAGACGTCAACGGCGATGGCATCCCTGACCTCTTGTTTCCCTTAGGTCCCACCGTCGAGTTAGGAAATGGTGATGGTACTTTCGGGCCCATGACGAGTTACGCAACGCTCTCCTATTACGACGCGACCTGCATCTTCCACGACATGGAAGGTAATGGACACCTCGACGCGGTCTGCGGCTATCCAGAGACTACCGGCGGCGACATCAACGGCGCAACCGACCTCATCATTCTGCATGGCAACCCTGATGGCTCCTTCAACACAACGCCCATCTACGACAAGACCTTCGGCGACCACAACACCGTCTTCGACGGATACGGTACTTTCCTGACACCCACCTATGTAGGCGACGTCAACGGCGATGGCATTTTGGACATTCTCGGTAACTCCGGCGATGGCCTTGCCGTACTCCTCGGTGGTCCTCCCTTGACCTTCAGCACGCCGCTTCACTACCCTCAGGCCGTCGTCGGTTTCGGATCAGCCCAGGTCTTCTCTCAGTATCAATCGCAAATCGTGGATATGAATCTCGACGGACACCCCGACATCGTCGCCTGCGGCCCTAACGGGATCTACGTCACCTACGGACAACCGAACGGCAGCTTCGCCGCTGGCTTCGCTCCCGAAGTCGCGGAGGTCATCGGCTACCCAACCGTCGCCGACTTCAATGGCGATGGCATTCCCGATATCGCCGCCACCGGCGACACCGCCATCAAGCTCAGCCTCGGCAAAGGCGACGGTACCTTCAATACCCCAACCCCTCTCTCCAATAACAACGGCGCCATCGACTTCAGCACGCCCCTCTCCGCCACCAACGCCCACATCGTTCACGGCGATTTCAACGGCGATGGCAAACTCGATCTGCTCGCCATCGGTTCCCCCGGCATTTATGTGTACAACTCCTACATCCTCTATGGCCACGGAAACGGCACCTTCGACGCACCGCTGCTAGTGCCGAACTCGTCCTCTGCGTATCCCATGTACGCCCAACTCACCGACTCCGCGGTCTTCGACATCAATCACGATGGCCGCAGCGATCTCCTCAGCAGCAGCAACACCACCACCAACTCAGTCGGTACCGCAGCACAGATCTCCTTCGCTCTCTCGAACGGCGACGGCTCCTTTCGAAACGTCTCCACGACCGTTCCCTCGGATGTGCAAAGTGGGACCACCAATCACTACATCACCTTCCCCGCACTCGCCGACTTCAATCGCGATGGCAAACTCGACGCTGCCTACGGTAGCTATACCAACGCCTACGTTGTCAATGGCCACGGCGACGGCACGTTTGATACGACCTCAACACCGCTTCCCCTTCCGGCAATCGCCGGTCAACCCAGCCTGCAAGTCCTCGCCGTCGCAACGGGCGACTTCGATGGTGACAGCAATCAGGACTTCATCGTCCTCGCCCAGTACGGCTCTGGCCAATTCCCCTACCCCAGTCCCCTTGCAACCGCCGCCTGGGTCTTCTACGGCAACGGAAACGGCACCTTCTCCAGCCCCGTTCTCGTCGGCACCTTTGATCACAACTACACCGGCATCTCCGCAAAAGACCTCAACGACGACGGCCTCGCGGACATTGTCCTCCAAACCAGTGGCTCCCTCGGCGGTGGCTATGCCGTCGGCGTCATCAACTCCGAAGCCGCCCGCTCCTTCGGTCCCGAATTCAATTTCACCGCTGGCACTGGCCTCTCCAGTCTCGCCATCATCGACGTAAACCGCGACGGCTTTCCCGACCTCGTCTTCGGCAACGGAGATTACAACGTCCGCGCCAGCTCCATCACCGTGCTCCTAAATGAAGGCAGCACCATCATCAGAGGAGCCTCCACTACCACCCTTACCTCATCCCTCAACCCCTCCATGTATGGCCAGCCTGTCACCTTCACTGCCACCGTCTCGTCTCCCCCTGGCCATCCAACCGGCAGTGTTACTTTTTCAGATGGCGCCACCCAACTTGCCACCGTTGGGCTCGACATCAACGGGAGCGCGCAGTTCACCACCTCAGCGCTCACAGCCAACGACCTTGGCACGACCCCGTACCACCAGATCAACGCCTCCTACGTGCCGACCGACAACTACACCGCTTCTTCTGCATCACTCCAGCAAGTTGTCAACGGCTTGCCGTCCAGCACAACGCTCATCGTCACTCCAACCTCCGGCACCACCTCGACACCCTTCACCCTCACGGCCACGGTAGCCTCGGCTACACCTACCAGCACGACCGTGCCCACCGGTACTGTCGTGTTCTATACAAGCGCCCAAACCAACATCACAGGGAATGAAGTCGGCTATGCAACCCTCATCAACGGTGTCGCGACTCTGACCACCTCCGGCTTTATCGGCGGGTCCGACTACGTAGTCGGTATCTACTTTGGAGACACCATCTACGCCAGCAGCACCTCCAATTATTTCGCTCTCACCGTCGCCGCTCCGCCTCCGGCCATCACCCTCACCTCGTCCCTCAATCCCGCGCCCGCGCTCACGCCCATCACCTTTACCGCGCAGCTTCCCGCAAACTCCGATGGCGGCATCGTCTTCAACATCAACGGACAAAACATCTCCACCACGCCGAACGCTGCGGGCACGGCCACCACCACGATCAGCACGCTTACGCAGGGCACTTACCCCATCACCGCCACGTGGTCCGCCGCAAACAGCGCTCTCAGCGCGCAAGCCTCGCTCACCCAGGTCGTCACCCCGCCCCTCGCCGCACCCGACTTCTCCCTCACCGGAACCAGCATCGCCTTCAAAGTCCTTCACTCCGGCACTGGCGACCTCGAACTCGCCTCCATCAACAGCTTCTCCGGCAACATCGCCCTCACCTGCAACCCACCCTATCCCGCCAACTACACCTGCACGCTCCAGTCGCCGAGCACCTCGCTCACAGCGGGCGGGACTTCCGTCGTCGCCTTCACCCTCAACTACACCGAGACAGCGAGCGTGCGCGCCAAAACCAGCATCGTTCTCGCCGCGTTCTTGCCACTCACCCTCTTCTCGTTGATAGGCCTCGCACGAAAGCGCCGCACGCCCCTCCGCGCAATCCTGACCCTCACCCTGCTCGCAATCCTCGCCACCGCGACCACCGCCTGTGGTCCCGACCACTTCATCCCCATCACCACCGGCACCTACCCCATCACCTTCACCGCGACTGGCACCAGCCAGGGCACCTCCACCCCCATCACTCACACCGTCACGGTCAACGCCACCATCGCTCCCTAGCTAAAACCGAAACCGCGCCGCTAACTGCATCAGCCGTGGTGGCGACGAACTCTGCACCTGCCCAAAGTTTGTACTCGAAATATTTCCGCTCACCGCCGCAGGCCCAAAGAACTGCCCGTGGTTGAACACGTTGAACGCCTCCGCCCGCAACTCCACCGACATGCCCCTAGGCAGCGCGGTCGTCTTCTCCAACGCCAGGTCCGTGTTATCGGCACCCGGCCCATAGAAGAACCGCCGCCGCGCATTGCCCAGCGTGCCCAGCGCCGGCAGCGAAAATAAGTTCGTGTTGAACGCATACCCGCTAGGCCCCGGACGATGATTCACCTGCAGATTCCCCAACGCAACCTCCGGCTCATCCACGCCATTGTTGTTGATGCCGTTGGGCTGCGTCCCCAGCAACGACGTGTCGTTGTTATTCAGCAGCGTCACCGGAAACCCCGCGCTGAACCGCGTCAGCCCCGACACATTCCACCCATCCGTCAACCGCGCGTGCCCCTTCAATAAATTTCCCAGCGGCAGCGTATACCGATACGTCGCCACAAAATTCTGCGTCAGATCGAACGCCGACAGCGCACGACTCATCCCCGCATTGCTCAGCCCCGGCACATTCGGATACACCGCCTCCGCCAAACTCGACGACTGATCAATCGACTTGCTCCACGTATATCCCACCTGCAAAAACAGCGTGCGCGTCGAGTGCTTCACACTTACCTCCAGCGCATTGTCGTGCGAGTTCGCAATCGTTCGCTGCAGATTCACGCTGCCAAACGCCGGCCCGAAATCCGTGCGCGTCCCCTGCACCACCTGTCCCGCCGCCGTCGTATACGTGCTGCTCTCTCCGAACGGTCCGCAGGTCGCCGACCCCGCTGCCACGCTAGTCGGCGTACTCAGCGCCAAACACGCGGCCGGATCACCCGGATTCACTTCTTGAATGACCAGCAGATGATGCGCCTGCGTCCCCACATACCCCGCGCTCACCACCGTATGCGCACCCACCTCGCGCTCCACCGATACGCTGTAGTTCTCCGCATACGGTGTCACGTTGTTCATCGCGAACGCAGGAATGCCGTCGAGCGGCTCGAAGTTCCCCCAATTCACGCTCGTGTTCGGATGTGCCTGCGATGCTCCATACGCAACCGTCTGCAATGGAAACCGCTGCCCCACACTCACCCCCGTCGCGGCCGTCACGAACGGCTCGTTGAACAGCGTCGGCGCCGAACTCGTATCTGTGAATCCATACGGCGGATTGCCGCTCATGATCCCCGCCGACAAACCTTCGATCGCGCTGTAGTAGACCCCATAGCCCGCCTTCACCAGCGTAGCTCCCGGCGCTCCCAGCATCCACGCAAGCGCACCCGGCCTCACCTTCGGTGCCCACGAAGCCGCAGCCCGCGGCGCCACGTTTCCATACCGCGTCGGCGAGAGCGTACTCGGAACCCCAGGATCACCTGGAAATATAATCCCCTTCGGCGCATTCGGAAACACCAGCGACTGCTCGTCCGGATTCAGCGTCTGCAACTGGTTGAATTTCTCCGACCACGGCGGCAGCACATCCCAGCGCAGCCCATAATTCAGCGTCAACTGCGGACTTACCCGCCAACTATCCTGCCCATACAAGCCCAAATAATGATTGCGGTTATAAAACTTCTGCCCCTGCCCCTGCGTGTAACTGGAATCGATCCCCAGCAGAAAGTCCGCGAAGTCCGAACCCGTTTCACTGCCCGTAAACGAGAAACTTCCGTTGTCATACACCGTCGGATGAGTGTTGATCTGGTCCGCATGAAAGTCCACGCCGAACGAGAGCACATGGCTCTTCACCGTGCGACTCATGTCATCGGCGACCTCAAACGTGTTCTCCGCCTGGTACAAACTCGTCACATCCACGCCCATCGTGTAGCCGTTGAAGATCACATTCGCGACGCCCTCAATATCCGGCAGCAGCGGCACGATCCCCGACGTTCCCGCGCCCGTAACAAATCCCTGCGATGCCAGCGACACACCTACACCACCACGCGGCTGGCCCGCCGCCGCTGCATTCCTCATGTAACTCACATGCGCGAGGTTGGTCCCCGTCGCACCCATCACCGTCTGCAGATTCACAGCCGCCAACTGCGCGCGCCCATTCGTCTGCGCATTGAATCCCGGCACCGTCGCTCCACCCTGTCCCGTCGGATACGGATTCAGTAGCGAGTAGTCGTCGAGAAAGTAATACCCCATCAATGCACCCCAACGCGTCTCCCGATCAACCCGCACTGAGCCCTTATCGTCGCGCACCGTCTGCGAGTACGTCGACGTCGAGAACGTTCCACTCCCTGCATTGGGCTGCGGAATGTACTGCAGCAACTGCTGCGCCGGCGCCGAAAACACCCTCAGCGGAATCACCCCTCCGGGAAACACGCACTGCGCATTCGCCGCCGTGCAGTTCTCCGTGTAGTACGGTTCACCCTGCGCGACCGCATACCCAAGCTTGCTGCTCAACAACTGCGCAAAGTATGGCCCACTCACCGACCCCGTCAGCGCCGCGCTCTGGTCGGACAAATTCCCCGCCCGGTCTGCAACCGTCGGCACCGCAATCAACCCGGTATCCACGCCCTGTGTCTGCCGAGTCCCCTGGTAGTCGCCAAAGAAAAACATCTTTTTCGCCCACGGCACCGTCCCGCCAATCGTCCCGCCAAACATCTGCTGGTGAAACGGCGCACGCGTCAACGAAAAGTAATTCCGCGCATCCAGAGCCGTGTTCCGAAAATAGTCATACACGCTCCCATGCAGCCGATCGCCCCCGCTGCGCGTCGTAACCGAAATCTGTCCGCCACTCTGGTTTCCCAACTTCGCATCGAACTCGCTCGTCAACACCTCCAAATCAGAAATCGAGTCCAGCGTCGGCACGATCGCCACGCCCATGTTCTCGTCTTCCTGCACGTTCGCGGCATTCACTCGAAACGCATTCTGCGTCTCGCGCTGCCCACTCACACTCAGCGCGCCAATATCCAAATCACCCGAAGGCGGCGTGCTCGCCACGCCACTCATCACCACCGCATTCGGTTGCGCTGAGCTCTGCGGAACCACCCCCGGCGTCAGCGCCAGCAGGTCCGTAAAGCTTCGCCCATTCAGCGGCACGCTCGTCAGCTGTTGCCGGTTCAGCACCGACCCCAACTGCGTCTCGTTCGGCTCAACATCCCCGCCCGCCGCGTCACCCTCCACCTCCACCTGCTCCGCTGCTCTCGCCACCCCCAACTGAATTGTCAGCACCCGACCCTCTGCGCCGCAGGCTACGGGAGTCGTGCTGGGCTCAAATCCCGTCGCCGTCACCACCAGCGAGCACGCCCCCTCCGCTCCCGACGCGATCCCATCCGGCAATGGCACCTCGAACCGACCCGCCGCACTGGCCTTAGCCTCAGCAACCTCCGCGCCCCCACGCTCCAGCACCAGCGCCGCCTGCCCAATCCCCGCACCCGAAGCGTCCACCACCACGCCCGACACCCACACCCGGTCCGGCTTCGCAATCTCTGTTACTTCGACATTCTGCCCACGCATGCTAATAACCGAACACAATCCAAAAATCAACCCAACACTCTTCGCGACCCTGCACATAACTCCTGATACCTTCCCTCACCAATCCGTCAGCGTTTGGTGCCGCACCGGCTAAACAAGCTCGATTACGATATACGACCACCCTAGTCCCATATAACTAAGACCGTATGTGTCGGATATCACAGCGCAGTTCGGCGATTAACGCCCAACGCTCAAATTCCCCACCCTAAGCCGCCCGCCCGCATTCACAAACGAAAAAGGACGCAGCCGAAGCCGCGCCCTTGGGTCTTTCTCTATCCTCTACACTCTATCCCCTATCCCCTGTTCTAAACCCACTCCGCTCCCACGCTCATCTCCCGCTCCAGCCGGTTCACCCCCGGGAACGCCAGGCTCAGCGGAGCCGACAACCCCCGCACCCCGCCCAGCCGCACCACCTGGATCGCTCCACGCAGCAGTCGCGGCGCATGGCCATTCGGCCACAGCTCCGAGAAGGACCGCATCACACCATCCTTATCCGGATGAAACGCCCGCTCATCCCACCGCTGCCATCCCGGCATGAACTCAGGAAAGTCGGTCACCGCATTCAACGTGCTGCGGAAGATCCTTTGCTCCCAACGCTCCTGATACTGCGGCATGAAGTGCACGTGGCTCACGCGATCCACGCGAATCTCTTCCACGAACTCGGTAAAGCTAGCAGCCGACGTCAGATTGATATTCGCATTCGGTTCCAGCCCATGCCGGTCGCCGCCCGAGATCACCAGGTGTCCTGTCTCCTTCGCCAGCTGCGCGGCATCGCGATTCTCGCGCACATGCCGCAACCCATTCAGCTCGATCGCATGAATCGTCCGCCCCGCCTCGCGCAGAAACCGTAGCACCTCCGCCTGGTGCATCGGCCCAACCTTGTGCAGATCCCACAGCGGATGGTTGAACACGATCAGCACCTGCGGGCTCTCATGCAGTTCCCGCAACATGCTCAAGAGCCTTGTATCCATCTCGGCTGTTCCCGGATTTGCATCGGCGGCAGCCGTATACTCCTCGAACCGCCGCATCCACTCCATGCCATCGCGACTCGGAATGTTATGAATCCCGAGGTGAAAGATCGTCTGCCCAAACGGCGCCGACCACTCCACACTCACCGGAATATGTCGCGACGACGGCACCGTCCGCAGTAGCATCGGCGCTTCAATCGTGTCATGGTCCGTAATCGATACCAGCGAGTTCAGTCCCAGCCGCTGAATCTGCCGCGACTCGAGGTCATACGCCATCTTGGGTTGTAGCGGCGGCCGCCAGTTGGCGCGCGCATAATCCAGTGTCACCCCATACCGCGCGCTGCGTTCCCCATAGAAGTCGAAGACCCGCTTCAACCCTGGCATCACCACAAACATCGCGTGGATGAACCCCAGCGTCTCTTCCGACACGCTCGTGTGGCTATGCAACGAGACCCCGGTCGTAAACTCGTGGGTCGCGAGTGGCTGCTTCCATTGGCTCGTAACCTTCGACATTATCGACATGCTTCCTCCGCAGTTGTCCTAACCTGCCTCAAGCATGCCCATCGAAAGCAACTGCACCATAACCGCTACAACAATAGAAGCTGAATTTTTTCCACCGCGTTCCTCAGCAGGTACGTACCAACTTTGGAACTCCATCTGCTTGGTGCCGCGCGTCAGCCTGCATGATATGGCGACAGATACCGCGACTCAAACAGATTTCCCGGCAGCGGTTTGCTCAGATAAAACCCCTGCATCTCATTGCAGCCCAGCATCTTCAGCAGCCGCGCCTGTTCCGCCGTCTCCACCCCTTCGGCCACCACCTTCAGGTTCAGCGAATGCGCCAAATTAATAATCGTGGAAACCTGCGCCAGCCCCTCGGGCGCTTCCGTCAGGTCCGACACGAACGTGCGATCGATCTTCAGCGTGTCCAGGGGCAGCTTGGAAAGATAACTGAGCGATGAAAATCCCGTGCCGAAGTCATCGATCGCAATACTCACACCCATCGCACGGATCGCACGCAGCGTCGCGATGCTGTAGTCCACGTCCTCCATGATCAGGCCTTCGGTGATCTCAAGTTCGAGACTAGCCGCCGCATCGCGATCACTGCCAATCGCGCGCTCGATATCCCCAATGAAGTGCCGGTTGCGCAACTGCAGCGGAGAAACGTTTACCGCGATGCGCACAGCCGGCAACCCAGACCGGCGCCAGCGCAGATAATCCTCAATCGCCTGGCCCAGCGCCCAGCGCCCCACCTCATAGATCAGCCCAGTCTCTTCCAGCATCGGCGTAAAGCGTCCCGGCGGCACCAATCCCGTGCGCGGATCGTTCCATCGGATCAACGCCTCGGCGCCCGTCAGCTTGCCACTCGCCATGTTCATCTTGGGCTGATAGTGCAGCATGAACTCGTGCTTATCCAACGCCTGGCGCAACTGGTTCTCGAGCACAAACTTGCCCGCCATCATCTCCGTCATCTTCGGCGTATGGAACAGGTAGCGATTGCGGCTGGCCTTGGCCTGCTTCAGCGCCACCTCCGCGTGTTTGAACAGCGTATCCGCGTTCGACCCATCCTCCGGATACATCGAGATCCCCACCTTCCCGCTAATGCGGAACGTTGCTGTCTTCACCCCAAACGGATGATCGCGCAGCGCCTTCATCCATCCCTCGACCAGCAGCGCCACATCGTCTTCCTGCCCAATCTCAGGAATCACCACCGCAAAGTGATCGGCGTCCAACCGCGCTAGCAGATTTGCATCGCCCACCTCGCGCGTCAGCCACTTTCCAACCTGGCGCAGTAGCTTATCGCCGGCCAGCTGGCCGAGGCTGTCGTTAATATTCTTGAACCGATCAAGATCAATCAGGAAGACCGCGAGCTTCTTCCGTCCGCTAACCGCGCTGCGCAGGTAATGCGTCACGCGATTGAGAAACAGCGTCCGATTCGCCAACCCGGTCAACACATCGTAGTAGGCCAGGTAGTTAAGCTTGCGCTCTTTCTCAATATGGTCGATCGCGAACGAGAGATTCGCCGCCAACTCGACCAGCTGCCGTTCTTCCTCTTCATCGAACGCGCCAATCTCGCCCGCATACAGCACCATTGCGCCAATCGGCACACCTGCTCGATGCAGAGGCAACGTTGCCATCGAACTCCATCCAAAATTCTTGCTGCGCTCTTGCCACGCCACATCCAGTTCGTTGTACTCAGAGTTCTGGATCCACACCGGCCGGTTCTCGTTGATCGCGGTACCTGCAGGCCCAGCCGACAGCGGCATCTCCGCCTCAATGTCTTTTAGATACTCCTGCGCACGCGTGCCGTGGCTCGCGACCACCTGTATCTGCGAGCTGTCCGTATCCAGCAGGCCGATCCACGCCATGGTGAACGCGCCCGCCTCCACCGCAATGCGGCACGCCTCGCGAAACAACTCTTCCCGGTCATGCACTCGCACAATCAGCGCATGCATCCGGCTCTGCATCGCCAGGATTCGATTCAAATGTCGAATCCTGATCTCCGTCGCCCGCCGTTCCTTGATCGCCCGCAGCGACGCCAGCGTGTAGACCGTCCCCATCTCCCCGTACGGATTTAAACTCACTTCGACCGGAAACTCTGATCCATCCGCGTGGAGCCCCGTCAGCTCCATCCCAATCCCCATCTCGCGCACCTGGGGCGCCTGAAAGTAATCCTCCAGAAACTTCAAATGTGATTGCCGAAAGCGCTCCGGAATGAGATCCGATACGGCCTTTCCTGTCAGCGCGCCCTCTTCATAACCAAAAAGATTGCACACGCGCTCATTCGCAAGCACTACGATGCCTTGCGTGTTTATCAGAACCATCGGATTGGGTACGACTGAAAAAAAGTTTGCTATTCCGTCCATCTTGAGCTTGCCTTAAGATCCGTATCACTCAATCAAGCTGGCTGGGAAGCCCCATACCTGTCGAGGTCGCATTTTTCGGTCGGCCCTTGCACCCAGGTGGCACCCTCTGTCGTGATGCCTGTCCCGTTCTGCTTGAACTAGTCCCTGTAGGGATTAATAACGAATGTCCGCTACTTATCAGGGTCTCGCGTTACTTCATGTCTTCGTGTTGGTTATACCAGAGCCGCTCCACCATGGTCTCGACCGCCGTCAAACGCGTGAAAACAGCAGCTTTGCATGCTATCGGATCACTAATCTCTACGTTGCTTCCTGCAAAATAGTTCACGCACACGACTCCAAAGAGTCACCCCCGCCCCCATCTCGGACCCTCAATCCTCCCCACCGTACAGATGCTGCTTTACGCCGCCTAACTCGCCTCTGGCTTCTTGAAATCCAGCACCGTCGTCTTCTCCGCCGAATACGCTGCCCGATTCCTGCCCGCACGCTTGGCCCGATACATCGCCTCATCCGACAGCCGGCGCAACGTCGTCCCATCGATCGCGTCGTCTGGATACACCGCCACCCCCACGCTCACCGTCACACCCAGCGCCCCGAACGGCAGCTCCACCGGCGCCTCAAACACCCGCATCAGGCTCGCCGCCACCTTCTCCGCATCCGACGCCTTGTTCAACCCACTCACCACGGCCGTGAACTCCTCGCCCCCCGTTCGCGCAATCGTGTCCACCTTGCGAATCTTGCTCTTCAGCCGCGCCGCCACCTCCTTCAGGCATTCATCCCCGACCAGGTGTCCATAGGTGTCGTTGATCAGCTTGAAGTGGTCGACATCGATCGTCAGCACCGCGGCCCGCCGCTCTTCCACCCGGCACGATTGCAGGCACTGCTCCAAACGTTCCTCCAGAAGTTGACGGTTGGGCAGTCCCGTCAAAACATCATGTTGCGCGCGGAAAGAGAGCTCGCGATCCAGCTTCAACCGTTCCGTAATATTGCGCGCAATCACCAGCCGCGCCTCCTGCCCCAGGTACACGATCTCCCGCTCCACCATATTCACCCACACCACGCGGCCGTCCTTGTGCTGATGCCGCACCCGCACGCCCTCAGCCGGTTCGCCCAGCACGCTGTCCACCTCTTCCGCCTCCGGATCGTGAGGCAGCTCCAGTTCAGACATGCTCATCTCCTGGAACTCCGCGATGCTGTAGCCATACTCCTTGGTGGCCGCCTCATTCGCAGTCAGAAACCGCCCTCTCGACTCATTGCAGATCCACATCGGATGCGGATGCGTGTCATACAACAGCCGGAAGTCCTCATATAGATCCTTAAACGTCTCCGCCATCCGCGCCTTGTCATCCGCGGTCTCTTCAAACACCTTCAGGATCATCGAGAAGCCGACAAAGTACTTCGGAAAATTCCAGAACTCTGACAGCCCGATCGTCAACCATGCCGGATTCCCGGGATGCATCTTCAGTAGGTAGAATCCCGCCCACGCCGCAAACCCAAACGTTCCCGCCCACCCTGAAACACCTCGCCTGCCCGCCGATCCCGCATACATCACCGCCGCGCACAGCAGCACCTCCACGATCACGCAGTGATCCAGGTTCGTCGCCGGCGTCAGCCACGCATACAGCGTCAATGCTGATCCGTACACCACGCAGATCGTCAGAATCCCGCCACGACGGCGCGGCCAACGCTTCGGTACCAGCATGAACCCGATAGAAAACGCAATCATCTCCGCCAGCAGAACTCCAAGTGCAAGCTCCAGTGGCGGAATAACGATGAACTGCTGCGTATTGACGATCACCATGGCGGCCGCGCCCACCGCCAACCCGCACAAGATGACCTTTTTCGCCCCATGCTCTTTCGTCAACAGCGACATCAGGAACGTCAGCACGCCCAGCAATAGAAAATCGAAACATACTGCATTCTGCAGCGGTAGCAGGCTCGTCACCCTCCCCTGCAACGCCCACGCCACGTAGCTTAGGAAGACAAAGACCCAACCCGCAAACCAGAACCGGAAGTAGACCTGCGGACGACGCCGCTGCTGCAATCCGAAGAACAGGATCAGCAGCAACAACAGTACGAGATCGACAATCGGACCCTGCATGGTGCCCTTACCTCAACTCGAAAGCGCCGTATACCCTTTGCTCTTGCACGTTGAGTGCCGTTCTGGATCTCCTGCGGTCCTATTCGCAGATAAATCCAGACGGCGCCTCAAGCGGCCGCCTTCGTTTTGTTGCCACTGCATCCATCCATCTCTTCCGTATCGATGCGGCGCGGCCCACATGCCCCGCGAAATACCTCATCGAAATCCCAGGCCCGTATCCCAAACCCGTCGTCCTTCCGCAAAACACCCGGCGCGAAACCACACGCATGACACCGCGCATTCCCTGATACCCCGTTTGGCCGGAGATGCATCGTCTGCGCTATGTCATCTTTTTCGGATGCTTTGTTTCCTTCTGGAGCTTCCGCTGCATCCAGTCTTCCGGATGAGCGATCCGCTCAGCCCACGCCTGCTCTTGCCTCCGTGGACACCCGCTCACCGACTTCAGAACAGGCGCAAAATCCTACGTTGCCGTGCGCCCGAAAACGTCCAATCTCGCTTCGGCCGACATCCAACGTACCAGCGTCATGCAAGTTCAATTAACCGAATCTTACCTGAACCATTTGTCCGCTATCCCTCAAGCTTTCCACAGTTTCCGCGCATTCGTAATACCACACCGGTAACCCATCACCCACCCAAAGGTCGTAGCGGAAAACCCTTTCCCAATAGAAGCGGTACCGTACTCCTGCCTCTATCCATCGCCCCAGCCGCCGCATACGTCACGATGAAACACGCAACGCCTCGCGCCGAGAAATCGCTGCATCACCAATCCGCATCACCATCAGTCCTACAGTGAATGGACACCCACCGATGAGACCTTCCCATGCGAGCGTCCCCCGACTCATCGTCTTCGCTCTCGCGCTCACACCGCTCACCTTCGCACAGCTCGCCCTCGCACAGACAGACGCGCCCTATCGCCTCAACGTCTCCGTCGACGAAGTCATCCTCACCTTCCACGCAGCCGACGCACACGGCCTCCCCGTCAACGACCTCCGCTTCACCGACCTCACCCTCCTCGACAACGGCATCCCTCCCGCCAAGATCCTCGACTTCCAGCTCCAGCAAAACTTCCCCATCCGCGCCGGCATTCTCATCGACACCAGCGCCTCCATGTCCTCGCATCGCTTCCGCGATCAATCCATCGCCACGCAATACGCGCAGCAGCTCCTGCGCCAGCAAACCGATCAAGCCTTCGTCACCAACTTCGATCGCACATCCCACCTAATCCAATCCTGGACGAGCAGCCCCACCGCGCTCACCACCGCCATCCGCGCCACCACGCACGGCGACCCCATCGGCGGCACCGCGCTCTTCGACACCCTCTACGCCGCCTGCCGCTACCAGTTCGGCGAAATCGATCACCGCACCAGCGGCAACTTCATCCTTCTCTTCTCCGACGGCGAAGATAACGCCAGCTTCCTCGATCTCGAAACGGCCGTCGACATGTGCCAGCGCACCAACACCGCCATCTACGCCTTCAGCCCCAACCCCAGCTCGCCCGGCATCCCCACCCTCGCACAGCTCGCCGCGCAAACCGGCGGCGCGCTCTTCCACGACGACGCCTCAGCGCCCGACATCTTCACCGACCTGCGCACCATCGAGTCCAGCCTGCGCAACCAGTACCGGCTAGTCTTTCGTCCCGCCACCCTCGTGCACGACGGCGCCTTCCACCCCATCACCCTCGCCACTCCCGACCGCGTAGCCAACCTCACAATCCGCTCCGGCTACTACGCCCCCAAACCCAAACGCCCCGCCCAAACGAACCCCTGAGAACTCATCCAATCACTACCCAAACCGTCGTCATCTCGACCGGCACACTCGGCTTCTTGCATCTACTTAACGTTCGTCATCTCGACCGCAGCCACGCGGCTTCTTGCGTGGCGGAGTGGAGAGACCCCTGTATTTCGCTTTTGTAGTTGCTCGTTTCTTATCCCCAGCCGCAGCACGCAGTTATAACAGCCCGCTAAGCCCGCGCAGCCTTCACCCGATCGCTGATCATCTGCACCGCGCGCAGCGAGCTCAACGCCGCGCCCTCCTGCCATCCCACCAGATGACTCACATGGTCGCCGACAAAATATACTGGCCCGTCCGCCTTTGTCAGCACCTCATACGCCTCCGTCTCCCCCATCGCATTCTGCCGTCCCCGTCCTCCGCGCTGGCCCGGTCCGTACGTTTCAATCCACGCCCCCTCGCTCCACGGAATCAGCCCCCACCCGATATACAACGGCTTCTCCAGCTCCTTCCCATGTCCCGGATGCAGCCGCTCAACCGATGCCCGCGACGCCGCAAACTTGCCCTGCATATCGAGCGCAGCAAACTCCGGCCGCACCTGCCATTCATAGCCGCTCACCAGCACGCCGCGCTCGCTAAACATCCCGGCCGACGGCAGCCACACCGGGCTGCATCCCTGCTTCACAAACTCGAGCCCGCCATAAATGTTGTAGTCCTGCTCCCAGAACCGCCGACTCTCCCACGCAATCTTGTACGACGGCGAATACGTGCACTCCTCAATCACCTGCTGAAACGGCGCGCTCAAATCATTCGGCATCTTCTTCATCAAGCTCAGCGGCAGCGCGCACACACAATAATCCGCCTCCAGCATCTTCTGCTGCCCCTCATGCGTATAGCCCACCCGCACACCCTTAGCCGTCTTACGCAGCTCCGTCACCGGCGCGTTATAAATCACCGTTCCACCCAGCGCCTTGTCGAAGGCGTACGCAATCTTGTCCATCCCGCCCACCGGCTGAAACATAGTCGCCTGCATGTCGAACTCTTCTTCAAACAAAATCCCATCCCAGAAGTCCGCATCGAGCAGCGTATGCATGTCGACCGGCGCGCTCAACACACCCGCATCATCGCCTGCTCCAGCCGTCTGCGCATACCCGGCCGAATCACTCCCCGCATACTTGCCCGCCACATCCAGCGAACCATACTTGCGCAGAAACGTCAGCATCCGATCACGATCGTCCTTCGACATCTCCTGGTCCAGCCCACCCTGGCTCACGCACTTCGCCAGCAGCTCACTCACATGCCCGCGCGTATCGGCCTCGACCTCCCGCTGCACCATCGCCTTGCCGCCATTCACCGCATCGTTCTGCAGCAGGCTGCTCCGGCTGGTATTCACCTCCACCTGCATCTCGATCCCGAACTTCCGGCAATACCCCAACATCGCCTTATGAATCGACGGCAACCGCGCCGGCCCCACATTCTGATAGTTCCCCGCATCCCACGTGCACTGCTGCTTCGTGCCATCCGTAAACGCGACCGTATCCCCGCCGCGCACCGTCCAGTTCCGACCGCCGGGACGCTCGCGCGCCTCCAGCACCGTACACTCATAACCCAGCGCCTTCATCTCATACGCCGCGACCAGCCCCGCGATTCCGCCGCCCAGCACCACCACCTTCACACCCTTGCCCGTTCCCGGAGCCACGCTCAACGGCACCGCCGCCTCCGCCAAGCTCGGCGCCAAACCCATCGACTGCATCGCCACAAACGCAGCGCTATACCCGCCAGCCTGCCCCACCCGCATCAAAAAATCACGCCGTGAAAATCCCATCGAAGAAATACCTCGCTACCAAATGACCAACCGTCTGCAACCAAAGAGAGTGCTCTCCTCAAGGTCGACTAACCTTCATCGACGCACGGAAAGCAAAAAGTAGTGGGAGATTCAAGTGTATCCGCGCTCCCGCGGAAGTGCCACGAGAATATGCTCGAGGGCAGTAGCATGATTGGCATGAATGTTATAAGGGTAATCGTTTCGTTCGTGGTGGCGCTTACAGCCTTTGTCATCGCTTTCCTGACGGTGTTTCTACCGATGCTGATTAGCGATATGCACTATGCCCCGCACGACGGTCAGGGCGGCATGAGCGGATTCTTCATCGGCGTGCCCGTTGGGGCAATATCAGCGCTCATCGCAGGGGTTACTTATTACGTCCAATCAAAACGTCGGAATTGGTTCCCAAGTTCAGACTGAGGCCGCGAGAATCTCCAGGCTCGACCTACCCCCGCGCCGCCGCCGCGGCCGCGCCCGCCGACCGCAGCGCCGCCAGCGCCGAATTCGGCTCCACGGCAAATTGATTTCGATGATCCGCCAAATACCGATGCACATCCGAGATCACCACCGAGCCTTCACCCACCGCCGACGCCACCCGCTTAACCGAGTTCGACCGCACATCCCCAACCGCAAACATCCCCGGCACGCTCGTCGCATACGGCGTGCCCTCAAAACCCTCTGCACCGCCCGTAAGGATGAAGCCCTTCTTATCCAGCTTCACCGTCCCGAAAAGCCACCCTGAGTTCGGCTCCGCGCCAATCATCACGAACACGCTGCCAATCGGCTTATCCGTCCGCTCGCCCGTCGCGCGATCCACCCACGCCACGCGCTCCAACGCCGTCGCCCCCTCTAACGTCTCAATCTCCGAGTTCGGATACAACGTGATGTGCGACGAGTTCTCAATCCGCGAAATCAAATACTGCGACATGCTGCTAGCCAGCGACGGCCCGCGCACAATGTGGTGCACATGCTTCGCAATCCCCGACAGAAACACCGCCGCCTGTCCCGCCGAATTCCCACCCCCCACCACAATCACCTCATTCTCGCGGCACAGCAACGACTCCATCGCCGTCGCCGCATAATAAATCCCGCGGTTCTCATACTGGCCGTAGTTCGAAACCGCCAGCTTGCGATACTGCGCACCCGACGCCACCACCACCGCGCGCGCGCACAGCGTAATTCCACCCGCCAGCGTCAGCTTGTGAATCCCCTCCACCTGCTCCGCCGTAATCGTCTCCCGTGAAATCGCAAACCGCACGCCAAACTTCAGCGCCTGCAACTGCGCCCGGCTCGCCAACCGCTGCCCCGAAATCCCCGTCGGAAACCCAAGATAATTTTCGATCTTCGAGCTCGTCCCCGCCTGCCCCCCGGGCGCCGTCCCCTCAATCACAATCGTGCACAACCCCTCCGACGCCGCATACACCGCAGCCGCCAATCCCGACGGCCCCGCACCCACCACCGCCACGTCATAAATGATGGATGGATCAGGAAGCTCAGTAATCCCAAGCTCATCCGCAAGCTCCGTAATCGTCGGCCGATGCAGCACACGCCCATCCGTCAGCACCACCGCCGGCAGCGCAGACTCATTCTCCGCCAGAGGATCATCCGTCGCCCGCACCTCTTCCGCCGCTGCCTCCACCATCCGATGCGGATAGCTGTTGCGCAGCAGGAACCGGTGTACCTCCATCGTCTCCGCATCGCCCGCGTGTCCCATCACCACGACGCCGCCCGTCTCATCTCCGATAATCCCGATGCGCCGCCAAATCGTTGCCGACGTAATCAGGTTCGCAATGTCCCCCTGCGCGCGCATCAGCCGCTGCAACTCGCCGCGCGGAATACGCAGCACCAGTGTCTCCTCCACCGTCCGCGCCTCCACCAGCGATCCCTGCGAGTTCAACAAGTTCAACTCGCCAGTGAAATGAAACCTCTTGTGGTTCGCAATGACCTTGCACCCACCGTTCTCCGTAGGGATCGAAATCTCAATCTCACCCTCGAGCACAACGTACATATCCACCTGCCGCTCCCCCTGCCGGAACAGCGTCACGTTCGCCGCAAACGCCTCCTCGCGTCCGTAGCTGCGTAGCCGCTCGACCATGTCATCGGTAAGTTTCGGGAACGCAAGGTCCGGCCGAAATTCCGGCGTGTTCCATCCATTGCTATCGTTCGTTGTCTCGTCGCTCATGGGAGTTGAGCCTCCTGCCCGCAAAACTCCATTTTAGGGCTCCGAAAGAAATTATCGTTTATCAATAAATTTCTCTTGACGCCGCACACATTCCTGTTTATTGTTTATCGATAAGGAGCGCCGCCATGCCAAGTGCCGTAAACCTATCCAACAAAGACCACCTCATCAGAGGTTCCCGCCTATTCGTTCGCGTCGCCCTCATCGCGAACCGCGCATTCTTCTTGGGCGTGATCGCCCTCCTCGTCACCACCCTAATCCTCTCCACCCGCTTCGTCCCGCTTCTCATTCCGCAGACTCCCGCGCCCGACCTCGCATCGGCCCTCACCGGCCTCCGCCTCCTGATGCTCGTCGGCCTCGCCATGGCCGTCGC
>Ga0302316_10000122_pt1 | contig 67980 bp, 74 predicted proteins | sample III_Palsa_N3_2_FD_200456 | JGI IMG/M metagenome (GOLD analysis project Ga0302316, IMG submission 200456) | Peat permafrost microbial communities from Stordalen Mire near Abisko, Sweden - III_Palsa_N3_2 | ecosystem: Environmental > Terrestrial > Soil > Palsa > Peat permafrost | place: Sweden...
CACTGGTGGCGCGCACGACTGCGCCAGCCGAGATCGCGACACGCCAGACGATGAGCCAACGTAGCCGCCGACAGCTCCTGTTGCTGTTCCACCAATGCCGGAATAAGTGCGCTGCGAGTCACGCGTGCCACCCATGTATGCAGCAAGCAATGTCTTGCAGCTTGAGCTTCCGCAGTCGGGACAACTAACTTGTGTACTCATAGTTTTCTCCTTAATTGCAATGCTGGCTGACGATCCTTGCTCGGCTTTAATGGGCTATGCAATGAACGGCGATTTGCGCACACACATGCGATCGAACACGAAGAACAGTGCCTGCTCGGCTGGATTGAGCTTGCCGAACGAGTCCAGATCTGCGCCAAGCGATTCCAGCCAATCTTTCACGCTGTTCCGCTTCTCGATGAGTTTGCGCCAGTCGGCGACCCGCTGACGCTTGACTGCCTCTGTGGGCTCTGCCCACCCAAACTTTTGGCGCATCTGCACCATAAGTAGGCGACAAGCTTCGCTAGGCTCCTCTACCTTCTCCTCCGGGCCCTCCACTTCGTCATTTTCCCATTTGGAGCAATTGTTACGGAGCCAGCTGTACTGACAATCTAGTTCGTCACCTGAAAGCTGCGCCGGAAACCTAAGAATCTCTGCGCATGGACCACGCCGGACCTTGGCTCCGCGTTTCATTGGGCGCGGGAAAGGAACGACCGTGGTGCATGCGCCGTCCCGCCCCCAGAGTTCGTCCAGCAGAGTGTTCAATTGGCGGCGCCGTTCCTCACTCATGATTCTGCTCCAGCTGAAGCCATAGCCAACATCGCCAGGATGACCTCCTGTTTGCTGGAGATTTCCAAGCAGCGCCACAGACGCAACAGCTCGGCCTCTTCAATTGACTGCGGCTTTGCTTGGCTCATGGCGTCAGCCCCTTGCTGCCCCGGATCAGCGTCAGCTCAGCTCTTCTTACGTTGAACTCTTCCGGCCATGTTGCCCTTATGAATGCCTTCAGACGACACACCATCTCTTCGCGTGACTGCTCCGTATGGCGCGATTCTGATTGAGGTACGCTTTCTGTTGCCATGATCGTTCTCCTATGGAACGGTTGTGGAAGGCGGGCCGGGTGCGCTATCACCCGGTTCGCCGCTTTGAACTCTTTTAGCCGGCCTTACGTTTGATTGCCGTCACGTTGTCGCCCTTCGGCAGCGCGGCGCAGTAAGCCGCCCATTCCTGCATCAATACGGCGCGGCGCTCGACAAGCTTGGTGCGCCTGTACGCGGCCTCGGTGGCGTTCTTGATGGTGTGCGCGAGGGCAGCTTCGGACACTTCGCCGGGATGGTTGGTGCACTCGCTCGCCCAATCCTTGAACGTGGAGCGGAAGCCGTGCGACGTCAGATCGATTTCCGGATTCACCACGCGGGCAGCCTTGAGCATGGCCGCGGTCGTGATGCTGCCTTTGCGGCTCGGAAACACGTAGTCGCTCACCTGGGGAATGGAGCGCAGCAGCTTTACTGCAGCGGTCGACAGCGGCACGACGTGCTCTCGGGCTTCCTCCTTGCCCTTGCGAGACTTCATGCGTTCGCCAGGGATCGTCCAGAGCGCGCGGTCTAAATCGATCTCCTCCCACTTAGCGCCGGCAGCGGCGCCGGGCCGAAGGGCGCAAAGGATCATCAGCTCCAGTGCCTTCGCACCGAGCCCGACGTACGTGCGTAGCTTCGCCATGAACGCGGCGACCTGTGCATGGGGCAGGGCGGGCATGTGTGTGACGTTCTTGATGGCGTTGGGCTGTGTAAGGAGCTTGTCCAGGTGCCCACGCCACCGGGCTGGGTTATCGCCGGTCCGCAGACCGCGCACGTTCGCCCAGGCGAGAACCGCCTCAATGCGTTGACGTACCCGGGTGGCGGTCTCTGTCTTCTCGGCCCAGATGGGATCCAGGCAGCGCACGACGAGCGCGGTGTCGATCTTGGCCACGTCCATGGGGGTCAGCAGGGCGGCGTGCGTGGCTAGGGTGGAAACCCATTGTTCGGCATGCTTGGCATTGCGCCAGCCGCTGCGATGAGCCGCTATGTAGCGCTCGGCACACTGGCCGAACGTGAGGCGCTTCCCATGTTCGACACGAGCGGCCTCTTTTGCGCTGCGGTGCGTGTCGATCGGGTCCTTGCCATCGCGAAGCATGCGGCGATACTCCGCAGCCCGCTCGCGAGCTTCTGGGAGGCCCACGTCCCATGCCGCACCCAGACCCTTGTCGCGCAGCTTGCCGGTCAGCTGATCGCGGTAGCGGAACAGCCAGGTTCTACGGCCATCGGGCTTGACCAGGAGATACAGACTACCGCCATCGCCATGACGGCCCGGCTTGGCGTTCTTCACGGCCAACGGTGTCAGTCGCTTGATCTGTGTCGCCATTTCTGCAGTCCCTGTCTACACCCTTGTTCCCTACACATTGCGCCGGCTTTGCGGGACTGTCAAGGGACTGGTGGGGACGGCTGCGAACCATATGCACCAACGGATAGGCCTCGATAATTGTCCGTGCGTATCCGCGTGAACGCATGGGGTAGTTAGGCGGACGGACACTCTCTCCGCCAAATGAAGAAGGGGTCAGACGACTAAATGTCTCTGCCCCTTTTTCTTATGCCGTTAAGTAGACCAGGTTCTGGCGCAGTTACTGTCTAGTCGCGCACGGCGCGCAAGGAAGCGTATTCGTGCTCGTATTGATTGATGAAAGTGGGGATCCTGGATTCAGAATCGCTCAGGGTTCGACCTCCCACTTTGTCGTTGCCATGGTGATTTTCCATGACCTTAGTGAAGCCGAACGGGCTTCTGCGGGCATAGCGGCGCTCCAAGCGGAGCTCCGAGTGAAGCCGGAATTCAAGTTCACCAAGTCTCGGGACGACATTCGCGATAGCTTTTTTGCGGCGGTCGCCGGATATCAGTTCCGGGTTAGAGCAATTGTCGTCCACAAAGCCGCAGTCCAGAGCCCACACCTCAGGACGGATACGGATAGCTTTTACAGTTACTTCCTGCGTCAACTGCTGCAGCACGATAATGGGGCAACACAGGGTGCGAGAATCAAGATTGACGGCAGTGGGGATGCTGAGTTCAAAAAGCAGCTGACCGCATACCTCCGGCAGCAATTGCGCGAAGGTCAGATCGGAAAATTCAGCTTCGTAGACTCGAGCCGAGACCACCTGATTCAACTCGCGGACATGTGCTCTGGGGCAATTCTCCGCGCAAACAGGAACGACCTACGGCGCAATTCCAGTTGGTCGCCGACATCTCCGAGGAAACATTCACGTGCAAAGCAACCTTCAAAGGCTTTTGAATTCTTGGCCCGAGAGTCGAAAGATTGAGCGCCGTCTCACATGGAAGCGTTCAAGCGCTTCGTTGAAAGCGCTGTTGTCGAGCAAAGCATTCCAAGCTGAGCTTCTTTTGCTGCGCGGCAGAATCGCGTCTGAGCCATGGGGTTTATGCGATGTTCCCAAACCGCCGGATAGAGACCCATGCCGATCTCGCTGGGCGTGGTTTCGATGGCATTGCGCCGGTTCGATTCCTTCCTTGCGATCCAAGATTCAAGCTACGATGCTGGACACCATTGCCGCATTCGTGGAATGCATGGGTCAAAGCATGTCGGTGAGCATTTTGGACTCGGCCTGATCGGTCGCAGTCGCCTGGGCACTGCTATGGGGCATTGGAGCTTTGGAGATAGTCAGGCTGTCCACGTAGCTCATCCATGCAGCAAGAACCTTGCTTGCATCATCTCGAACTTTCGGATCTGTCGTGGTTGCGATGAAGCCCTTGTATAGGCTGTCACCAGTGTCTCTTGCGGCAACCACACAGTCCAAAAACGGCTTGTCCTGAGCGATCAACGCGTCAGAGTCCGGCGCTATTTCTGCGGGATTATTATCGAGTGCCGCCTGTTGCCTTTGCTGCAGGGCGGCGGTGTCTTGGGCTAGAGCGATATGAAAACCCAAGTTCTGGCAATTCGATGCGGCATCATTGAGCCCGCGCACAAACGTGAGAGCTGCGTCATTGGGGGTGGCGTGGCAGGCCAGCGGAAGAGCTATCGCCATCGCAATCAAGATCAGTTTCATGATTTCCCCTGAGTTGAATGGTGAGTATTACCGAAAGCAGGGGTCAAGTTGGATCCGACCGCCAAAGCGCGAGGATGGAAGACGCCACCTCGTCGCGACATCGATTCTATGCCAGACGCAAACCGAAGCCCGGCAAGATCTCCTGCGTCACGATGAATCGATGGGTCTTAACCGCATCGTGAAATTTGCGGTAGTCCGAAGTCTCGAACGCCTCAGACCATGCCGGTTTTCCGTCGCCGTCGCCGCTGACGTCCGTGATGCCGGTAGCCAAGTGCTTCCACGATCCTTCGCCCTTGGCGATATACCGGGGCACTTGTTCTCGCAGGCCTGGGATAGCTCCCTGGGCCACTTGTTGGCAAAGGAGATCTGACCGCTCGACTTCGTTGTGGCTTCGACTGGAATCGAGCAGGGAGCGAAGCGCTGTCTTTACGTCGTCCGCCAGTCCGTTTTCCTGCGTGAAGTCGGCGACTTTGGACTGGAAGCCCCGAATGACTCGGTGGGCCATGTCGGCTGCGGCGATAAAGTCAGGCAGGTTGTCTCTGACTATATGTCGACCTGTACCGTCGTCGTACTCCCACTTCGCCCAGGGCAGATCCGGAAAGTGGATGGCCGCACCATGCCCCAGTTTCGAGAGATGGTCTGCAAGGTCAGTGATGACCTCGTCCTTCGCCGTATTCAAATAGCCGAGAAGCTTTGCTTTCCATTGCTCCGCGGTGCAGTCATCGCTCTTGAGCGACTTGACCACATTGCCGGCACTGATGGTGCCGCTAAAGTTTTGGTGCGCCCACGTATCGACATATACGTGGAGCGTAATTCCAAGGCGATGCAAGGCATTATCTTGCTGACGGCTTTGCAACGCGTGCTTGACCATCGCGCGCGCAACGGCGCTGTCGGGTCTGCACACATACTTTTCCTCAAGCGTGCTGCCCTCGCAGGCGGGCAAAAAATGAAACGGTGCCCAAACGCGCCGATCTTCCAGGGTCTGCTCATTTTTGTAGTCAAGCATGCCGTGCGCCGTTGCAAACCGCTCATAACTTTCGCCGCCTGCAAACTCCAGGATGCCTTTGTTAGTGGAGTCATCGATGTACTGACAAGCGTGTGCCACCGTAGTCGCATCAGCTAACGGAAGACCCGCAAGCCGAGCGACGATGTAGATCACTCCGTAGTGAAAATCGATGTTCATGACGACGTGACTCCGATGGGTGCGGCATGCACCTAGCCTAACGGGTTAGATTACCGAGGGAGGTTTCAGAGGGAATACCGTTGGGTCTTGCGGAATATTGCCCTCTTCACTGGTCAATCCGCACGTTCTTGCACGCGTATTGAAGGGGCAAACTGCCAGAGTCTTTTCAGCAGATAGATGAATAGAACAATGTCGAAGGCGAAGTAGGCGTATTCCGTCCGCGAAACGCCAACCCCATAAGGGAACCATATGCCCGGTACGCCAAGACGAGTCAATTCGGATGCGAACAGGCCGATGCCACCCAGAACCATGACGAACAGTGCGATCCAGTCCGAATGAGCACGACGCAACATTCCTCGATAAAAGATGTAACCGGACATCACAAGGAACGCGTAGCGCACGCACTGCAGGATCACGGCGAATGTCTGTGACAGGGCTGGCGGCAGCGATGGAAAGAGCAGTGTCGTGCTGAGCAGACGGGCGAACAGATAGGCGAGTGCAAACGTCGCGCTGGAGATTTTTATCCATACCACGTCTTGCAACCCGAAGCAGGCGCTCCACGCCATCGTCCAGGCAGCGAACGTCAGGGCGTCCACGATGGCCAGTCGCCAAATGACGAATTCGCGAATCGTCTCGAACTGCCAGAGAAAGAACAGCGGTTGGTTTGCTCTTGCGGCAGCAATAAGAACGAGCGTTGCGGCAAGCCAGGGGTAGAACCTGCTTTGAGGGTCAAACGGAAGCAGGCAGAGAGCCATGATCGCGAGAGCCAGAAACAGCAACGGTTGCATCGCATCGACGGCATAGCCTTCGATGGTTTGCAGCCATTCAAGCTTATAGTGATCGCCGGCACCCTTGGCTGTACCGATGAGCGGCGCGATATGAATACCCCCGGCATCGCCTGATGCGGCCGACCCTTTGGGCAGCACGACGCGAAACGCCACAACGGCGCTTAGTCCGTCAGGATTTTTTGTCCACCATGCACGCGGTAACGCAAACAGGCGTGGTTGGATGCTCACGAGCGACGTTGGGGTACGGGTGAAGTCGCCAATGCCGCCCAGCAAGTGACCATTGAAAAAGACTTGGTAGCCACTGTCGACGTCCGCTGGCCCCACCAGATAAAGGGCGTTTTCGCCGGTGTCGTCGACACGAACATTCATGCGATACCAGGCGAATCCGCTGTAACCGCGATGACCGCGCGCTGCCCAACCCGGCACATAGCCTTTAAGGCCGACATCGTCGTCATGGGATCCCGGCATGGGCGTTAGATCGGCCGTTTCCCAACGGGAATCGTCGAAACCTTCCGCAGCCCAGCGCGGATCATCGCCCACTGAAAACTTCCACGGGCCGTTCAGTGCGACGACCGAATCGCCGAGATGGATGGGAGCAGCCGCGCGCACGGGAAGTGCGATGAGCGCGAGCCATACCATTGTCGAAAGTAAGAATGCGCGGCACATGCCGGACCTCCACCTCATTGCGGCGTGCCCATTCCAGCCGACTCAGCCCGGCCTGTCCAGTTCGGCACAGTAGTGTTGTAGCGGCCCTGACGGCAGGGATAATCCCTCCAAACCGCTTGTCAGGTCGTGCCGCGGCCCCTGTCGAAAGGCGCTCACGCCATTCGTCGCTCCGTGAAGAGGCCAAATGCTCATTGCATCGTGGGTTCTACCAACCAAACCAAGGAGAAATCATGACTACCCCGACGGCACCCGGCAGAAGGCTGATATTGAAAATGTCGGTTTCCGTTGACGGCTTTGTCTGTGGGCCGAGCGGGGAGATCGATTGGATTTTTCGAACCATGGGTGATCCCGAGGCCAGGGACTGGATTGTCGATACGATTAGTGGAGCCGGTGCGCACATGATGGGCAGTCGGACTTACGACGACATGGCGGCTTTCTGGCCCTTTTCCGATACGCCGATCGCGCCGTCGATGAATAATATCCCCAAGATCGTTTTTTCAAAGACAGGTCTCAAGGACGGTACGCAGGTGGATCGGACGACGCAGGCGCTCAAAGACGCAAATGCGAATCGCACGGGCGAGGAGGCTGCCATCACGCCGACGGCCGCGGTCCTGAAGTCATGGGCCGAACCCACCGTGGTGAGTGGTGATCTCGCAAAGGAAGTTCTTCGACTGAAGCAGCAACCAGGTGATTATATCCTTGCCCATGGAGGCGCACGGTTCGGGCAAAGCCTTGTGGCGTCCGGCCTCATTGACGAATATCGATTGGTCATTCACCCGGTTGTTCTGGGCAAAGGCCAACCGTTGTTCTGCGAACTGCGCAGCCCTGTTGATCTGCGCTTGGTCAGTGCGACTTCCTTCGGCTCTGGCGTCGTGGCTACTGTCTATCAGCCGGCATGAACCATCGCACTCACCTTGAACTTTCTGGTCTACCGTCAGGAGCTTTGCAATGACGACTCCACTGTATGAGATCAGCGTAGCCAGCTATTTGCAGACGGTGCGCGCGGTGGCCGGCTTTCTCGATCGTGCGGCCACGCATTGCGCGAAGACGGGCTTCGATCCGGACGACTTCGTGGGCGCGCGTCTGTTCGAGGATATGGCGCCTTTCCATTTCCAGATCGAGTGTGTATACCACCATTCCGTCTGGGCGCTGGAGGCCGTGAAGAGCGGCCTGTTCGCACCTCCGGCACTGGTCGGGCCGATCCCTTTCGTCGACCTGCAAGCCATGATGGCCTATACGGAAACAGCGCTGGAGGCGTTCACACCTGACGAGGTCAACAGCTGGGCGGGCAGGGATCTGGACTTCCAGATCGGCCCGCGAAGGTTGGCCTTCACGGCGGAGAACTTCTTCCTCTCCTTCTCGCTGCCTAACTTTCATTTCCACGCCGTCACTGCTTACGACATCCTGCGTGTGAAGGGTGTGCCGCTGGGCAAGCGGGACTATGAAGGGCAGTTGCGGACGAGGGCGGCTTGACCCGCTGCTATCGCGATCAGTTTGACGCTCTGGCTCAACGCTGGTTCTCGCTCCTCAGGCGACGCTAGTCAACAGCGATCCGCCATGGTTGGCGAACGCCATACATCAGCGTTCGCCACAACCACTCCATAGGGCCGAACCGAAACCGCCTGAGCCACCATTGGCTGGCAATGATTTGGGCAACGTAAACCGTCACGCCCAGCAGCATCGCGTGTGACGGACTCATGCGGCCGAAGAAACCCAGGCCGTACCCGAAAAAGATCCAGCTGAAGATCAGTGACTGAGCCAAATAATTGCTGAAGGCCATGCGACCGAGCGGGCCAACGACATGCAGAACTCGACTGGCTCGGGTGAAGTTATAGAGCGCGATGACCGTGGCGCCATAACCGATGGCGAGTACCACCGGCCCCAGCGTTATCAGAACGGTGATGACCGGAGCCAAGGCATGCCACGGTGAAGACGCGGAAGGTTGATCCAGCAGGTTCATGCCGAGACCAAACGCCAGACCCAGGATAGCGGCGCTGATAAGCAAGCGACGGTGTTGTGCGGGTTGGCGTAGCAGACCCGTTCGCCATGCCAGTGCTCCCAGCAGAAACAATCCAAGCGTTCGCGGCGCTACAAACAGGTGCAGCGGAATGATGCCCGGTATCTCACTGATGTTGTACCTGACAACCTCGGCCCAGTTTCCGCTGGCATAGACCGACGTAGCCGTCTGTACGTGTTGGCGAAGCCAGGCGTCGTTCGGCCAAAAAACGTGCTGGGGAGCCAGAGCGGAAGAGTCCCATAAAATGCCAATGCAATCACTGCCGTAACGGCAACGGTTCGGTTGGACGCATAGAGCAGCGGCAAAACCAATAGCCCGACCAGCGCGTACTCGGTGAGGATGTCACCATTCCAGATGAAGCAGAGATGGATAAGGCCAAACCCGAGAAGCACCAGAAGCCGCCTGGCCAGCAACGTTAGGCGGTCGGCTCTGGTGGCAAGGCGCTCGAACTGAATGGCCAGTCCGATGCCGAACAGCAGGGAGAACAGCGCAAACGCTTTCAGCTCCATGCCGATGCTTACGATCGCTTCGACGGCATGGTCCAACCACGATCCTTCGCCGGTGGAAGGAAGAAACTGCTGGAACAGCGAGACGCGAAACTCGGTGATGAGATTGACCGCGAGCACACCGAACAGCGCGATGCCGCGCAGCACGTCGATGGCGGCTATGCGTTGGTCGGAGCGTACAGGACGCGCGTCATCGCGTTGCAAGGATTCGCTCATTCCGAGATCGTCATGTCCAGCCATGTAATGAGTACCAACGGCCCAGTCTTCGGCTGCCTCAGTTCCGTACAAAGCCCGATAGGCCGCCGACGAGGTTCGTGCGCGATGCGGCTCCCAGCTCACGGATTGTACGACTGGCGGACATTCTTTGTGTTCCTCTGCCGGGCCGGCGCTAAGATGATCTCGTAAGGGGAGCGGGGGCGGTTATGTGGATCGGATGGTAAGCCAGGGGGCTGAGTCAGCTATTCACGAACCGATGGATCGACGAGGAGCACGTCAATCATGTCTAAACATCATCCAGGGTTCTGGTCTCCCAAATACGCATGGTTGATGATTGTCGCCGGCCTGTTGGCGGTACTCGCCGTGGCTGCGTTTTCGATGCTCGCTGCGATGCGTTGGGAAGCGGCTAGAAAACCACCGATTTTCCTGGTCAAGCTTGGTCATGCGGTCGACACACCGGTGTCCGGTCGCCTGCTGCTATTCGCGGCGCCAGCTGCGGCCGCTCGCGCCGCCAGCAAAAACGGCGTCGTCGAAGCAGTGGACGCCGATGCCTGGCATCCCAACCGTGCAGCTGTCGCCGCCAGGGAAATCTATCGGCTCGATCCCGGACAGTCGGTGGAAATCGATACCGATGCGCTGGCTTTTCCCCTGTCTTTCTCCAAGTTACCGCCCGGCGATTATGTTTTGCAGGCTGTGCTGGATCGCGACCACAACTACAACTACAGCGGCAGGGATACGGGCGATTTGATCAGCAAGGTCATCCATGCCCATTTGCCAGCGATTACGCCTTCCGTGCTTGAACTGGTGTCGGTGAATAACCGGGAACCGGACTGGTCGTTGTCGTGGGAGACCGACAGCGTGCGTGCCGATGCTGTTGACGCCCGCCGTGCCACACAGAAAATCGAACGGACAAGCACGCAATTGTCGGTGTTCTGGGGTCGCCCCATTGTCATGCGCGGCTGGGTATTGCTTCCACCTGGCTACGACAAGGCGACGTCTCAGCGCTATCCCACGGTGTATTGCACGCATGGCTTCGGCGGCGATGAAAGATCGCTGATCGACGACGTGGTGAATGTGCATCTAGCCATGAAGCAGAGCCGCATGCCACCGATGATCTGGGTTTTCCTCGATCAATCGACGCCCACCGGAACGAACGAGTTTGCGGACTCGGTCAACAACGGCCCTTGGGCGAACGCCCTTACCGGGGAACTGATGCCCTATCTTGAATCCGTCTACCGTATGGACGGCCAGGCCAATGGCCGCTTTCTTACCGGCCATTCATCGGGTGGTTGGGCCACGCTGTGGCTGCAGACGCATTATCCGTCCCTGTTTGGCGGGACCTGGTCGACGTCACCTGACCCGGTGGACTTCCACGATTTCTCCGGGGTCGACCTGTACTCGCCGAACGCCAACTTGTATTGGCGCCCCGATGGCAAGCCCTGGCCGATCGCTCGGGTCAATTTCCACACCGAAGGTTCGTTCGCTGATGCGGCGCGTCTGGAACGCGTGCTTGGCCCGTACGGCGGGCAGCTGTCCTCGTACGAATGGGTGTTCTCACCGCGCAATGTCGATGGCACTCCCATGCAGCTGTTCGACCGTATCAGCGGTGCGATCGATCCTTATGTACGGGACTACTGGATCGAGCACTACGGCATTGCGCGCTACGTGGAAATGAACTGGCCGACATTGAAGGCGAATCTCGACGGCAAGATCCATATCGTCGTGGGTACCGATGACACCTGGTTTCTCGATGGCGCGGTGCATAAATTCAAGACAGTGCTGGACGCATTGCACGCGCGTTCCGATATCCGCTTCATTCCCAACAAGGGGCACATGGACCTTTATGCTGAAGGCAACGATCCGAACGCGCTGCTGACACAGATGAGCTGGCAGATGTATGCCATCGCGCGGCCTGGTAAATCCAGCAGCCGTACTGAAACCAAATAGGGACTGGGTTGCACTTTCGGCGGCGTCTCAGCTGCAAGGTGGGAAGGAAGCACCGTTGTCGTGCATTAGTAGTCTTCTCTTGCCGCCGGCGGACAGGCGTTAAGATGACTACGTATGGGGCGAGCAGGGGCGGTTATGTGGAAACGGGTGGTCGGCTACGGGGCGCTGCTGGCGGCGGGAACGCTCGCCTTGCAGTGGATCGACTACCTGCGACTGGCGCGGACGCATTCGGGTGACATCTATTTGTTTCTGGTCGCCGCTGCTTTCCTTGTACTCGGCATTGTCCTGGGCGTGCGGGTCTTCGCCACGCCGGCGGCGCCCGCCTTCGACGGCAACCCCAAGGCGCAGGCGACACTTGGCCTGAGCGGACGTGAGTTGGAAGTCCTGCATGAACTGGCCGCCGGCCACTCCAACAAGGAGATCGCGGCGAACCTCCACGTTTCGCCGAACACGGTCAAGACGCATGTGGCGCGGCTGTTCGAAAAGCTGGGCGCAAAGCGGCGCACCGAGGCGATCCGCCGGGCGCGCGAGCTGGGAATCGTGCCCTGATGCCGGATTATTTGGGATGAATAGGCTGAAATCACCCTTTTGGACGATTGCCCGGCGGCGCCGGATCATCGTCAATGTCGGCTCCATTCATCAATAAGGAATAAACCGATGTTGCGGACCATCCTGAAGTACGGCGTCATCTCCGGCCTGGTCGTTGGCGGATTCGAGCTTGTCACCTTTATCGTATTCTCCGGCATGCCACCGCTGAAATACGGCATGGTGATCGGCTATACGACGATGCTGATCGCAATGAGCGCAGTGTTCGTGGGCATCAAGCATCACCGGGACGTGGACCGGGGCGGGGTGATCGGCTTCTGGCCGGCGCTCGGCGTCGGTCTGGGGGTCAGCTTCATTGCCGGCATCTTCTACGTAGCCGCGTGGGAAGCGGTGCAGGCGATGACGCATATGGACTTTGCCAGCTCCTATGCGCAGGCGATTATCGCCAGCGAGAAGGCGAAGGGCGCAAGCGCCGAAGCGTTGGCGAAGCTGAGTGCCGACATGAACGCTTTCAAGGTTCAGTACGCAAACCCGATGTACCGCCTGCCGATGACCTTCGTGGAGATCTTTCCCGTTGGCGTGCTGGTATCGCTGGTCTCGGCGGGACTGTTGCGCAACAGCAGATTTTTGCCCGCTCGGCGCGGTTGAAACCATCCTGGCCATCGGTTGACCGGAATGCGTCCGAGCACATAAAACCTCCGCGCAACGTTTAAAACGTCAGAAATCATCGAGGAATACTTGCCAGCTTGATTTCAGCGGGAGAGGTTTGGGGATATTCGTTTTCGGACGGATAGGTAATTTTACGCTTGCCTGCGGATCGCACCTTGCTTAGCTTGCACGCGGGGACTGGCCTTGTTCGCAAGCGCCGGGGCGATGGGCAACCGTCGTAAAAAAATTCCGTCAGGAGATACACCATGGCAGCCTGGAATCTCACGCGTCGTGCCCTCTCTTTTCTGTTGCCCGCAGGCGTGCTTGGTGCCTCGGTACTGCTGGCTTCGGCGCAAGCCACACCGATATCGCAACCCGCCAAAGTCGCCACCACTGACGCCGCAAGGCAGGACGTGGCGGCGCGGCTGGCTTCGATCCGCAAAGAGGCCGGGCTCGCCAGTACACAGGAACTCGCCGCCAAAAACGTGGACAAGTACCCGTTGCTGGCCTATTGGCTGAACTTTGGTGGCTTCGGGTGGCGCAACGGTGGTTGGCACAACTGGGGTGGCTGGCGAAACTGGGGTAACGGCTGGCACAACTGGGGCAATGGTTGGCATAACTGGGGCAATGGCTGGCACAACTACTGGCATAACTGGTAAGCAACGCTGCCATGCCTGTGCAGGATCAACCCGTCATTCCGGCCATCGATACGGTGGTGCTGCAGCCGACGCCGTTTTGCAACATAGCGTGCAAGTACTGCTATCTGCCGCAACGTAACGACACGTCCAGCATGAGCCTGGACACGGTGCGCGCCGTCTTTGAAAAAGTGTTTGCCTCGGGTTGGTCGCAACCCTGGCTGACCGTGATCTGGCATGCGGGTGAACCTCTCGTCATGCCTGCCAGCTATTACGAAGCCGCCTTTGCGCTGATTGAAGAACTGCGGCCTGACGGCATGGAAGTGAGACACGCCATCCAGACCAACGGCATGCTTATCAATACGACATGGTGTGAGTTCTTCAAGCGGTGGAATGTGGGTCTTGGGGTGAGCATCGATGGCCCTCAGCATATTCACGACATTCATCGGGTAACCCGCAAAGGGCGCGGCACATTCGACAAAACGATCGCGGGCATCCGGCTGCTGCGTCAGGAGCAGGTGTCGTTTCACGTGATCTCCGTGCTGTCCACGCAGGGCATGGCCGCACCTGAGGAAATGCTTGATTTCTATCAGCAGGAAGGCATTGAGGACGTCTGTTTCAACGTCGAGGAATCCGAAGGCGAGCACGTGTCAGAGCTATTTGCCGGTGCCGATTTACAGAGCAGTTTCCGTCATTTTCTGCAAACCTTCTGGACACGGTCGCGGCAGACGTCGCAGATCCGCTTCCTACGGGAAATCGACGGCATGCTCGCGCGCATTTTTAGACCGGAAGACGCGCCGTTCGGCAATGCGCAGGTGCAGCCGTTGGGTATGCTCAATGTGGACTGGCAAGGTCATGTTTCCAGCTTTTCGCCGGAACTGCTCGGGCTGAAGAATGCGGCGTACAACGATTTTCTAATCGGTAATATTCACACCGATACGCTAGAACAAATGTTGCACAGTGAAGCGATGCAGGCAATGTTGCGTGACATTGCTGCGGGCGTGGCTGCATGCCGTGCGGAGTGTCCGTATTTTTCCGTTTGCGGCGGCGGTTCACCGATCAACAAGCTTACCGAGAATGGCAGCTTCAGCAGTACGCGTACGGTGTTTTGCGACCTGGTACATCGGGTTCCCACTGACCTGATTCTCGAAGCACTTGACCATCTTGAAGATGGACTCGCCGACGCTGCCACATCCCGCGACATGTTGGCACCGGTACTCGCCCAAGCTGCGGCGCCGATGCCATCCACTCCGCCGACACCGTCGATGCGATGACCGCAAGGAGATCCCGATGAAACTGACCGGCTTGATTGTTTCTACCTTGATCGTGGCGGGTCTAGCGTTGGGCGGCGCCGCCGACGGTTTGGCGCAAACCAACGCCGCTACTGCGCAGGCGAGCACTCAACAGGATCAGCCGCCTGATGAGAATAGCGACGAGGCGATCAAACCCTTGTTCAAGGTCACCAGCGTGGAGCTGATGCGCAGCGCCCATGCACCCGAGCTGGATATCGTGCGCGTGCGTGGCATCAGCAGCACGGATTCCTGGACTGACCCGCAAGTCGTAGCAGTATCCAGAGGTCCATCGGCTGACGGCGTACTCGATCTGTTGCTGGTTGGACGCGCCCCTGATGCCGCCTCCAGCGCCAGCAAGTTCGGCGAGCTGGAAGCTATTTTCGTGATCGAGCCCGGGCACCCTTACAAAGGTATCCGTGTGCGCAGCGCCACCAATACCGTGAAATTGGAACGGCTCCCCGGCTACGTGGAAGCGCCAGGGCGCGAGCAGGACTGTTCCGACTGTGTCGGTAAATATTTCGTCGCAAAGGGCGCGTCTTCGCCGTCCGGCAAGGGTGTGGTGCGAGAAGAAGAGCTTCCGCCCACAACGCGCGTGTTGCGGGAAACCGATGGCGTCAGAAAGCTGGACACCGATCCCAACCGCCTGACCCTTATTTTGGGACCGGGCGACCAGATCGTGCAGGCGTTCTGGGACTGATGAGTCCTTTCAATGCGGTAGATCAAGCCGTTTGTTGCCACGCTCTGTGCTGATGGCGGTGGTGTTCCGTTATTGGTCAAGGCAATGCGCAGCGCACGCTGAAAGTCAGTATCCAATTCGCCATGGGATCACCTTATGAACAGCAAGCTTCTGCTCGTCGGCGGTCTGCTTACCATCATGACCATGGGCTGTGCGACACAGGCGCAGCAATACGGTCCACCTCCGCAATACGATGGTCCGCCGCAACCCTACGGCAACGAAGGTCCGGTCGTGAATATCGGTGAGCGGCACGGCAACCTGCGTAACGCCCAGATCAATATCGTCCAGGCATATCATTTCGTGCAGATGTCACAACACGATAACCACGGTCAGCTGGGCGGCCACGCCCAGCATGCGAAGGACTTGCTAGTGCAGGCCGATGCGGAGCTGCGCGCTGCCGCGGATGTATCCAACGCCGAGGGGAACTGAAAGGAAACCGGTTGCTGCCCGCTCGGCGGGGTTGAAGCGTTTTATGAGCATAGGTGAGTCACCTGTCGATGAAAGTGGCTATCCTCTCCCACTTCGGCGGGGAAGCCACTTATGCATCGAATACCAGGGCTCGATCTACTGCGCGCGGCGGCGATCGTTTCAGTCATTTGCACTCACGCATGGGTTGCTGGCGGGATGGGCTATGGCTTTGGCTGGATCGAGCAATATGGATGGATGGGTGTCGATCTCTTCTTCGTCCTTAGTGGGTATCTGATCGGCCGGCAGGTGCTCATGCGATTCAAACAGGATGGTGGCGTTGACCTGAAATCTTTCTACAGGCAACGCGCCTACCGAATTCTGCCGGCCTATCTCACCGTCGTCGCACTCTATTTCTGCTTTCCTCTCCTGCGCGAGCAAGAGGCTATTCAGCCGCTCTGGCAATTCCTGACGTTCACGATGAATCTGTTCGTCAATCAAAACACCATGCATGCCTTCTCATCGGCTTGGTCGTTGTGCGTCGAGGAACATTTCTACCTGGTCTTTCCAGTGGCTGTGATAGCCATCTCGCCCTGGGCAAATACGCGACGCTTGATCGCCATCTTCCTGGGCGTGGTGCTGTTCGGCCTAATCTGGCGCGGACTTGCCTGGTGGCAATCTTCGGCGCTCGCAATCGACGGTAGCGGCGTATGGGAAATGAATAGCCGACGTTATATGGAGCTTGTCTATTATCCCACTTATGCGCGTCTGGACGGTCTGCTTTCGGGTGTGGCGCTCGCCATCCTGAGCATTTACCAGACGGTGCTATGGGAGCGCATGCAACGGCATCCCAATAGGCTCGCTTTGCTGGCCGCCGCTACGGTAGGTTTCGCTGGCTGGATATTCCGAGACATTTTCACACTCGCTGCCTGCGTCGCAGGTTTCCCCATCCTATCGTTCGGACTCGCTTTACTCGTCGTCTCCGCTACGAGTCCCCGTGGGGTATTGGCAACGATAAGAGTGCCGGGTGCATCCTGGGTCGCAGCTATCTCGTACAGCCTCTATCTGAGCCACAAGGCGATGCTTAAACTGGCGTCAAGGTACTTGCCTGCATTCCTCAGTCAACATGGAATCCTGACGTTTACATGTTGCCTGGCGGTTGCGCTAGTCGCTGCGGCCTTCTTATATTATGTGGTCGAACGCCCGTTTCTTCTGCTGCGTGATCGTACCGCGCGCAGAACAATGGCGATGGCCGGTGCTTAGATCAGTGTTGGACGCTGATGTCAGATCCCATCACATTCGTATTGGTGGAAAGCCAAGAGCAAGCCATTGCGGTGCGCGAACTGTTTCTTGAGTACGCCGCTGCGATCGGCGTGGATCTCGAATACCAGGGATTCACAGCAGAGCTTGCTGCCCTGCCGTTGCCTTACGTACCGCCCCACGGCGCCTTGCTCATCGCCAGGATCAACGGCGAGACGGCTGGCTGCGTTGCCCTGCGGCGTATTGACGAGCAAACCGGTGAGATGAAGCGGCTGTATGTAAGGCCAGCGTTTCGCAGTTTTGGGCTTGGCAGACATCTCATTGGTGAAACTATCCGAGCCGCTCGCCTCGCTGGCTACACCAGGCTTCGATTGGATACGCTCCCCAGTATGGGGGCGGCGCAAGGACTGTACCGTTCGCTTGGTTTTTCCGAAATCCCCGCATACAACAACACTCACTTACCCGGCACTCGCTTCTACGAGCTCAGGCTGGCCGTCTAGGTATTCGGCTCAGCTCTTTGGGAAGTAGTAACGTCAGGGCTAACGGGCAAAGATGAGCAAGTGGGAGGGGATGAGCGGATCGCCGGGCTCAGTTTTCTTTCGTTTGCCGACGTCGTGATCGTCTTGTGTGCCTTTCAAAACACGCTGCGCACTGTTGCTGCGACCGTCAGCGGTTTTCCTTCCCTGATCAAGGCGAGCGTGCGTGTTTCACCTGGCTTGCCGCTAAGTAGTTCTGCCACGCGATAGTACGGAAGTGCGCTAACCTGCTGACCATCGATTTTCGTCAGACGGTCGCCAGGCAGGACACCCTGCACGCTGGATGCGGCACCGACTATTTCATAACCGCCCTGCGGTGCTTTGCCGAGAGTAATGTTGACCATATCCAGCGTCAGGCTTTGTTCTGACGGCTGGCGCTGCAGATAGATTTTGCCCGCTGGATAATCGATGGTGACGCGGAAGTCGCGTAATACGTTGCCCCCGATGGATCCGATGATCGGCTTGTCCACCATGCCCGACATCCACTTTTCGTAAGCCCCGACAGGGCGGGAAACGGCGCCAACATTCTTGATCTGAAACGGGCCCCAGTCCATTTCGCCAATTTGCAGCATTTCCTGCTTGCTGTCTCCCGGCGACAGCATGTTGGCAGGACCGTAAGCGCCGTTCACATGCAGCCAGTTTGGTTTATGTTTCATCCAGTCAATCAGGTTCGCGGACGAGATCATGCAGAATTGTCCACCAGTATCGAGCAGGAATCCATGCGTCTGACCCGCAACCGTTAGCCAGACTACCGGCATACCGGACTTGCCGATGTACGCCTTGACCTCCGTACCTTTGGGAAGTGACTGTTCCGGATTCGTGATCGTGAAGGTGCTCGCTGGATAATTGAATACGACTGTGTCGTTTCGCAGCATGGACCCAGGCAGCGCCATATCGGCATCCGTGTTATTCAGCTCGTTGGGCTCATCCGTGACCACAAACGCTCTTGCTTGCGCCAGTCGGATCGGCATGTCGCCGATTCGCATTGCGGGCACATCGACTGGCGCCAACACGTGGCCTTCCTCACGCGTGGTCTTGCCGGGGTTCAAATCCAGCCGCCGGGCCAAGCCCGCAGAAAGCAAAATTGCGCCACCACCGGTATCAATCCAGGCATGTGCGTGGACCGTTTTCCCGCCGGCACCCGTGAGCGTGACATCGATATAGGGCCGCCCCAGTTCCAGTTTCATGGGCACCGTGACGATGTGCGGTGGATTTTGTGCCCATGCGTGCGTGCTCAGACCCAAACATCCCAAGACGCCTAGTTTGTTCCAGCCTGCGCGCAGATTGCGCATGATTTTCTCCCGTGGGGTAGGGCAGAGGCTGTTAATCAACGATGGAGTTTGGCGACAGCCGAAGGTGTTTAGCTGGCACGACGAGTTGGGCACGTTCCTCAATCCTCAATCCACAATGAACAGCTGTGCGCCAACCTCGGTGTATGAGCGGTGGGGTTCGGCGTTATCCGCTACCTGGTAACTCATGCCCGCTGTAAGAATGAATTTTCGTCCGTCTTCCAGCTCGGTATGAAGTTCGCCTTGCGTGCAGAAAAGGATGTGACCTTTGACGCACCAATGGTCGGCGAAATAGCCTGGCGTGTATTCGACCATGCGCACACGGATAACCCCGAAGTGTTGCGTGCGCCAATAGGCGCAGCCGCGCTCCCCTTTGTGTTCAGTTCGCTCGATCTTCGACCAGTCGGTAGTACCGAATGGAATGCCTGAAATTTGCACGGGTTGCTCCTCGTTGCAGTTGTCCTGGCGTGGTTGTTACTGAGTTGGGTTAGGCGGCGCGGTAATGTGCATGCACCTGCATAGCTTTGCCTGAAGCATTGACGATAACGTTGTCGACCACGGTGGCTCCGTTTTCGCGCAAGTAGTAGACCGTGTATCCATTGACCCCGGAGAGAACGTCGATGATGGTGAATCGCACGTTGACTCCGAACGTTTCCAGCCCGCGGCGGAAGTGCTCGCGTAAGGCATGCTTGCCCCGAAGCATCCCTGTCGGCTCCCCGTAGCGCGTGACGACACTGGGCGAGGAAAACAGTACGTCGTCTGTGTAGTGGGAGAGGATGCGTTCGAGGTCGCGAGTATTCCAGGCTGCAACCCAGTCTTCGGCGATCTCGCGCGCACGGGGAACGCTCAGGATCACATCGGCCACATCGATGGGAGCTGGCCGCGGGCTAACCTGAGAGAGGGGTTTGGCTTGAACGACTTGTTCGTCTCTATGGCCAGAAATCCGAAGCCGTTCAACCTCTGCAATGACTTGCTTGCCAATGGGCCATGGGGCACCCCAATAGTCAAAGATGCCGCCGCGAAGTGAGTTTTGGCCGCAGATCACCAACGCCCCGGTACCCAAGCGGGCTTTGAGATGAGAGGCCAGCCAGCCGACAAAGCCTGAGTTGTCCAGATCGGGCTTGAAATGGAAGCCGAAGATGACGAACTGCTCCTGCTGTGGCGATGACGCTGGAACAAGCGCGCTCCACACGTCTTCATCTCGAACGAATGCAAGCGCCACAGGGAATAGTTCTTCAGGAAAGCGTGAAGCGTTGATTTCCACGAAAGCATAGGATTGCTCATAAACCACAAACTCCGACTCGGCAAGAACATTGCCAAGTCGTGCACGGGTTTGTTGCTCAGATTCCTGGCTGATGTACATGGGCCGCTCCAAGTTGCATAACGTCCGAATTAGGTCGGCGGCGAAAATTTCGTGCGCCTGGCTTGCGACTACTTACACGCCCCAGAGCTTGCGCGCTTCCTCCGCAATAACGTCAGGGAACTCTTCCGGGAAGAAAAGCTTTGCTCCTTCGATCCTGCGCACGCCGAGGGAGCGCGGCAGTGTTCTATCGAGGTAAGCGGCATCAGCCTGAGAAAAAATGGTGTCGCCGGTACCCCAGATGATTCGAGCAGGTACCTGACTCCTTTTCAGCGAAGACTCTGTGCCAGCTAAAGGATTCGGCGCGAGGCCGATAGCGTACGCGTTGGTCAGCGCCTTGCGTTGTGGCGATTCCACCAACGGACCGAGATACATGTCGATGGTTTCGTCGGCAAGCCGGTCTGGAAAGGTGAAGGTCATCCCACCGAGGCCTTTGTCCGAACGCGCGAGCTGCTTGTCCGCCTTCCAGGGGGCGAGCCATTCGTCTGCAAAGCGACCCAACGTCGCCAGTTTGATGACCGGGATCACTGTCGGTGGTGGGCAGTTGTTCTCCACGTCACAGTTAGTGAGGAGTACTGTGCGTACGCGATCAGGATGCCGGGTGAGCAAGAGCTGCGCAACGGCTCCGCCACTGTCGTTGGCGACCAGATCGACGTTGCCGATAGCGAGCTTGTCCAACAGCGCTATGAGCATCTGAACTTGAGTGGCGGGTGTCACGCTCACCCCGTCGGCCACCTTGGTGTAACCAAGGCCGAGAGAATCGGGCGCGATACAGCGACGGTAAGGTGACAAACGATCGAACGCACCACGCCATTGAAAGCTGTTGAGCGGAAAGCCGTGCAGAAAAAGTGCTGCCTGACCGCGGCCGCGAGCCGTGTAGGCGATATGACCAAAACGTGTACTGGCAAAGCGCCGCGCAGCATTCCAGGATGCGGCGTCGGTGGGCGGATTGCTTAACCCGGAACCTGTTGTGCGATGGGTTCCAGCCACCGATGTGCGGCCGGTAACCAAGCCAGTAGCCAACGTTCCCATGGTCAAACCGAGAAACTGCCTGCGGTGCATCTCAATGTCCTCGTCATGTGGTGTTCGATGATCGGCAATGACTAGCCAGGAAGAGGGATGGTTGCCTATGTTTCGTTATTTATTTGACCCACTCCTGAGCTTGTTTCGATGCAGCAGATACTGCACTGCAAGCGTTGTGATGGCGCATGTCGTCGATGTGTTACAGACCTTCCGTAAGCTCGTTTCGGACGACATCGATGGCGTCCTCGCAGCGCTTGTAGAAAACCCACTGCTTGACTCGCTTGCCTCGTATCAAACCGGCTTGGCTTAGTACTTTGAGGTGCTGCGTCGCTGTTGCAGCGCTTACGCCCAGTTTGTCGCGAATGAAATCGGCGCATACACCGTCTTCGACCAGGTCACCGTCGACCTGAGGAGGGAAGTGCGCTACCGGATCTTTCAAGTAGTGCAGGATCAGTAGACGCTTGTCGTTGGCCAGGGCCTTGACGGCCCCCAGTTGTTCCACCAGAGACGTTGTCTTTTTCTTCTTCATTTCGTAATTATACGAAACTACAAATTGAACGCAATATCAAATCCGCTTGTCTTTAAATGAAGGCCGATGCCGGAGAACTTTCTTTGTTCTTCCGAGTCGATGTATTGCCTGCCCGGTTGCGGCTCACCAGGGGATTTGTCTTGAATCGGAAGCTCCGGAAAAAGTCTCGCATAGCTGTACTAACCCTATGGGTTGGCATTTCGCCCGTTGTTGGAGCAACCAACGTTAGCGTTCTTCAACGCATTCCGGATATCTACGCAAAACCTGCAACGCTCGTCACCGTGGCTCATGGGCGGCAGCTCAATCTGCGCTGTACGGGCAGCGGTCCGCAGACCGTGATGTTGGAGGCGGGCTCGCACGCTGATTCCATGACCTGGTTCAAGTTGCTACCCATACTTTCCTCAGTCACCAAAGTGTGCGCGTATGACCGCGCCGGCTATGGTTTTAGCAGTGAGGGACAGCTACCTCGAGACCTGGACGCAGACGTTTCAGACTTGCACGATCTGATTCGTGCCGCGAATATCAAGACGCCGGTAGTCTTGGTAGGTCACTCACTGGGTAGCAATATCGTTCGCCAATATGCAGAACGCCATGCTTCAGACGTAAGCGGCATGGTGCTGATCGATCCGCAGGAACAAGACGTGGCTGCGTTTGCTCCGGAATGGGCAAAGAGTGACGAAGCATTGAACGCACAGCGATTTGCCTTGATTCAGCGATGCGAGGCCAGCGCCGAGAAAGGTGAGCTAGTGTCCTCGGCGGCACTCAAAGCTTGCGGAGTGTCGCCCAACCCCCTGGCTAGCGAGAAGCTAAACGCGGTGATCCTTGCCAACAAATCGAAGCCTGCGTTCTGGCATACGCTGCTCTCCGAATTGCAGAACAATGCCGTCGTATTCAGCAAGCCGGTGTCGCCGAAGGAAACACATGGCTCGATGCCGCTGATCGTGTTGACGGCTGCCAATACCTACGCCGGAGCCCCTTCCGATGTTCGCAAAGCTCTTGAAGCTGCCAGGGATAAGACGCAGACGCAGATAGTCGCCACCTCAACGCAAGGGGAGCGCGTGCTGGTGGACAACACATCGCACGATATTCAGCTGGATCAGCCCGAAGTCGTTGCCAAAGCCGTCACCAAGGTGCTTCAGCAGGCTGCGGTGGCTGACAAGTAGCGGCTGAACAGATACCTGCCGTCAGTCCTTGATAGCTCCGTAGATAATCAGTCCTTGCCAACGGCGTTGTGCTGCGAGTACAGCGCGTGCCAGTGGCCATCGACGTAGACGAAGATATCGGAGGAATAGATTCTGCCCTTGGTTTCGGGCGATGCGCTCAGGAAGCTGAGGATCGCGGTGTCGCCGTGCATCGTCACGCTTTCCTCCACTGGATGGGTCTTGTGCCATTCCGCCGCTTTCTGCTTCATCGATTGCGCGTCATGGTTATGGGCGGCATGGCTCACGATGGCTGCTTTTGACGCGAACGTGCCGGCCGTGCCGACCGAGCGATAATCGGCCATCAGCATGCCATCCAGCCAGGAAGAGTCGCCGTTCTCCTCGGCTTGTTCCCAATGGTGATCCACAGCTATTACCGCTGCGGCAGTCCTGTCGGTTTCATTTGCAAGGCTGTCGACGGCAGTGTCCTGCTGTGCGGCACATGCGCCGGACGTAATTAGCGCCAGAACGGTATACGCGAGGACCATTTGCCCGATACGGTGGCGATTGAACATACGGTTTTCTCCTGGCGTGTCCCGATTGACACCAACCGAGGCTGAACCGGGTGTCGAGCCCACGCAGCATCTTTGGGACGAGCGCGCCCGAAGATGTGACGAGCGGTCGAAATAGATCGTTGAACGGCTCGCGATTTTTAAGCGCGCACGGCGCTCTCCATCTAGCGATCCGCTCGGCGCGCCTTGAGTCGTTTTGCGATGAGTGCTCCCAGGACATGGGTGACAGAGGCCTCGGTTTTTCCAGCGAAGATCCGCACCTCGATGGAGGGCAGGGCGGGCAGCCCCCGGGCCCTTGGCAGATCCGGAGCGGCAAGATTCGAGGCCACGATACCCACCGCCAAACCTGTTCTGGCAGCGGCTTCCACCGACGCCACGCTTGATGTGCTGGTGGTGATTTCCCACGGGATGCCTGCGCGATCCAGCGTGGCAAGCGCCTGTCCGCGCATGAGGCATCCTTCGGGGTAGAGCACCAGGGGCACGACAGCTTTTGCGTGCCAATGACCTACCCAACGTAACGGTAGCGTGGCCAGTATGTTGCCGGCGGAATGGTCCGGCAGCGCAAGGCCAATAATCAGATCGCACCGCATACCGAGCTGGGGAAGAAGATCTCGTGTCGAGCCTGTGGTTATTTCGAATAGCAGGTCCGGTCGTTGATTGCGTATTTCGGCGAGCACTGGCATCAGCGCGTACGCGGCGATCTCATCGGGCACGCCAAGTCGCACCACACTTCGCGTGTTGCCGTCACGCACCGCCAGGCTCGCTTCATCGCTCAGGTGAAGCAGGCGATTGGCGTAGCCAAGCAGCCGTTCGCCTGCGGGACTTAGGCGCACCTCGCGACTGTTGCGCACGAATAGCGATGCACCGAGTTGCGCCTCCAGCCGCTGGATCTGTTGGCTGATAGCTGCCTGAGTACGCGAAACGCGGGCAGCGGCTGCGCTGAAGGAGCGGCGCTCCGCAACGGCGACGAATGCGCGCAGTAGGTCGAGATCGAGCGGTGTCATAAATTATTTATAGATAACATAAGAACTATTAGATTGTCTTGACGATGCCACCTGGCTAGTGTCCCGTCAATCAATCACCCGGAAGGCCAGTGCCGTGACAACCAGCGACAAGACGACCGACAAGAGGGTTTGTTTCGACTTCGAAGTCGATTTCTTGAACGGCGGGGGAATACAGGGGCAGGGATTCCGTCTGGATATCGACGCAGACGACATCGACGATAAGGCACTTGCCGAATACATCATCAGGGACCTTCGCTTGCTGATGGTTGGAGAGGTGCGCATTTCGAATAAGCAGATCATCACCGAGCGGCACAAGCGTCTCGCTCGTACTGCGGTACTTGCGCAAGGTGTGACTCGTAGCGATCTGATCGACCTGAGCCATCCGGTTCGGGATGGCGAAGTGGTCTTTCCCGGCCTGCCGCCTCCAAGAATCACGGAATACATGAGCCACGAGGAAAGTCGTGGCCGCTATGCGCCTGACGTGACTTTCCAGATCGGCCGGGTGGAGATGGTAGCCAACACCGGCACGAGCATCGACGCGCCGTTTCATCGCTACCCGGGAAAGTTGGACGTGGCGGGGCTTCCCCTGGCGTCGATTGCCGACGTCGAAGCCGTGGTGATTCATTTGGCCGGAATGAAAGGGCGAGCCATTACTCGTGAAGCGATTGCCGCAACGGCCATTCGTGGACGTGCCGTGCTTCTGGATACCGGTCAAGCAGCACAGTGGGGAACGCTGGCTTACACGGACGCATCGCCCTATCTTTCGCGCGATGCGGCGGAGTATTTGCGCGACACCGGCGCGGTGCTGGTCGGCATTGACGCTATCAACATCGATGACACCCGGGATGCCCAGCGGCCAGCACATTCGATTCTGCTGAAGGCCGGAATCCCGATTGTCGAGAACCTCGCGCGGATGAGTTCGCTGCCCTCCGAAGGTCTTCGCTTCTCCGCGGCTCCGATGCGTATCGTCGGTATCGGTGCTTTTCCTGTGCGTGCGTGGGCGAGGGTGCTGCCGTAGGGGCTGGTTGAATCACCGAACTTCGGGAGAGGGGCAGATATGGTCCAAGAAGAAATCATCATTCGGATGTTTCAGACCATCGACACACACTTCAGCGTCGGGCTTCGGTCGCCATCCGTACTGCCAATCCGGCCAGCACGGTACCCATCAACCAGCGCTGCACAACGAGCCAGACTGGGCGACCGGCGAGGAAGCCGGCGATCGTGCCGGCCATTATCGCGATCACCGCGTTGATAGACAGGCTGATGGCGATCTGCGTAAAGCCAAGTACCAACGACTGGCCAAGCACATTACCGCGCTCGGGACTGATGAACTGCGGCAGCAACGAGAGATACAACACCGCCGCCTTCGGATTCAGCAGATTGGTCAGGAAGCCCATGACGATAAGCTGTTTGGGACTGTCGGCCGGCAGGTCGCGCACCTGAAACGGTGAACGTCCACCAGGCTTCAGGGCCTGCCAGGCGAGATACCACAGGTACAGCGCGCCACCGAAGCGCAAGGCGTCATACGCCAGCGGCACGGTCATGAGCAAGGCGGTAATGCCGAAGGCGGCGAATAACATGTAGACGATAAAGCCGAGCACAACGCCAACGAGCGAAACCAGCCCTGCCTTGCGGCCTTGGGAAATCGAGCGGGAAACCAGGTAAAGCATGTTCGGGCCAGGCGTCAGCACCAGGCCGAGTGCAACCAGGGCGAAAGCAAGCCAGTGATGAAATTCGGGCACGGCACCACTCCAGGATGAAGTTAAGGGTGCCCAGGCGAACGGCTCACGATATGTCCGGCGCTCCCCGATGGTGCCCCATCTCATTCGCCAGTGACGCGGACCAGCAAATGATCACGCGATCCGCAGTCGCAGACAAGTACCACTTGTCATGCTTTCGCGAAGTCCACCCAGACGCCACTTTGCAACGCCCCCATCCGTGCCGGATTGAATGGTCGAGGCAGCTACTTGCCGGTTGACACTTTACGTAGCCTTGCTGCGTTCCTGGTGGCACGACGGCGGTACGGTTCCAGGCCCGCATCCGCGATGGCGGCGGCCGCCGTGCGAGCACCTTTAAGTGGTATCAGCGCTTGGGTGCTGACCACCGGCCAGCTCCAGAGCTTGGCGTAATTCATGGCCATTCGCTGTCCGAGGTCCATGACAGCAGCATGGCAGATCTCGGTCGTTTTCCACGCCATCGCGGTGGCGGATTCTGCAGCCGCGTCGGACTTCTCTTGGACCATTCCGCGAATTTCACGGCGGTCGGCGGCGCTCTGCGATGTGCCAGGCTTGCTCATCAGTGCCGAGCGTCGCGAGATGACATGCGCCGATGCCTGCATCATCTCGACAGTGTGAGCGGCCACCTTGAACCACCCCAGCGGATCCATGGAAGGCAGGAGGAGTGAGCGACGACGGGGCATGGCGTTCTCTGGTTGAAAGGTGAGGTGCGATTGATGCTTGTCCAAGTTGGCGGAAGGGGGATCAATGGAAGGTGATGCTTCGGCATGCATACGGACTACGGAGAGTTGCATGGCTCTGAAACTTCAGGGTACGTCGCGGCCAGCCCGCGATGGGAAAGCGGCCGAAAAAAGCGCAGACTTCAACCGTTTCAATGAGCAAAACGGCCATTTTTGGATCTCATCATCGATTTCACATTTCATGCACGGCGCCGGGTGGACAAGCCATGGGCAGATTGGGTGTGCGGAGATGCGGGATGTTTGTCGGAGCCGGTGTGAAAATTCTTTTCACTCTGGGTGTTCCCAGAAAAGCCTTTCTCGCTGCCGCGATGTTTGCGCTCCCACTGGCGGGGTGCAGTGGTGTGCTCGATCCGCGCGGCCCCGTCGGCGTTTCCGAGCGACTGATTCTTTTCGATTCGTTCGCGATCATGCTGGTGATCGTCATCCCGGTCATCCTGGCGACGTTTGCGTTTGCGTGGTGGTTTCGAGCATCCAACAAGCGGGCGACCTATCGGCCGAACTGGGCATTTTCGGGCACGTTGGAACTTATCGTCTGGGCGATTCCCGCCATCGTGGTGACCTTCCTCGGTGGCATTGCCTGGTTTGGCTCGCACGCTCTCGATCCGTACAAGGCGCTTCCATCGGCGAGCAAGCCGGTCGAGGTGGAGGTCGTGTCACTGGACTGGAAGTGGTTGTTCATCTACCCGGATGAAGGCATCGCCACGGTCAATCAGCTGGTCGTTCCAGTCGGGGTACCCGTGCATTTTCGTCTGACATCGTCGGGTGTCATGAACAGCTTCTTCGTGCCGCAACTTGGCAGCCAGATTTACACGATGGCTGGCATGACATCTCAAGTCAGTTTGCAGGCCGATCATGCGGGCCAGTATCACGGCCTTTCTGCCCAGTTCAGCGGACAGGGCTTTGCCGACATGCACTTCGAGGTTAGTGCGGTATCGCCGGGAGCCTATGCGAGCTGGATTGCTGATACCAAGAAAGCGGGGCCGAATCTAGACAATGCGGCGTACGTCGCTCTAGCCAAGCCGAGCGAGAACGTGACACCCACGACCTACAAGGCGATCGACCCGGCCTTATTCGACGCTATCGTCGACGAACGCGTACCTGCGTCGAATGTCGGCACGGCGAACGATGGACAGAAAATGCCTGCGCCTGCGAGGAAAGAACCGTAATGCTCGGCAAACTGACCTGGTCATCCCTCCCGCTCGATCAGCCGATTCCGCTGATCACCTCGATCGTGCTGATCGTCATCATCCTCGCCACGTTGGTGTGGCTCACTGCCAAGCGGCATTGGCCTTATCTGTGGCGCGAGTGGATCACTTCGGTCGACCATAAACGCATCGGCATCATGTACTGCGTGCTGGCGCTGATCATGCTACTGCGTGGGTTCAGCGACGCGATCATGATGCGGGCACAACAGGCCATCGCGCTTCATTCGCCGGGCTATCTGCCACCGGAACATTTCGACCAGATTTTTTCCGCGCACGGCACCATCATGATTTTTTTCGTCGCGATGCCGTTCATGATTGGCCTGATGAACTTCGCCGTGCCGTTGCAACTCGGCGTGCGCGACGTGGCTTTTCCCACTTTCAATCTGGTCAGCTTCTGGCTAACCGCTGCTGCTGTGTTGCTGGTGAATATGTCGCTGTTCGTCGGCGAATTCGCGCAAACCGGCTGGCTCGTTTACCCGCCGCTGTCGGAACTGCAATTTTCGCCTGGCGTCGGCGTCGACTACTACCTGTGGGCCATACAGATATCCGGCATAGGAACGCTGATTACCGGGATCAACTTCGTCACGACGATCCTGAAAATTCGCGCACCCGGCATGATCCTTACCCGCATGCCTATTTTCTGCTGGACAGCGCTGGCGGCGAACCTGCTTATCGTGGCTGCCTTTCCCATCCTGACCGCGACATTGGGCATGCTGTTGCTGGACCGCTATCTCGACTTCCATTTTTTCACCGTGGGCGCCGGTGGAAACCCGATGATGTTCATCAACCTCATCTGGGCGTGGGGGCATCCGGAGGTCTACATCCTGATCCTTCCCGCCTTTGGCGTTTTCTCCGAAGTGATCGCGACGTTTTCGGGCAAGCCACTGTTTGGTTACAGATCAATGATCGTCGCCACCATGGCGATCTGCATCCTGTCATTCCTGGTCTGGTTGCACCACTTCTTTACGATGGGAGCCGGGGCTGACGTCAATGGCTTCTTCGGCATCATGACGATGATCATCGCCGTCCCCACCGGCGTGAAAGTCTTCAACTGGCTGTTCACCATGTGGGGTGGCCGGGTGCGCTTTGAAGTGCCGATGCTGTGGGCGATCGGCTTCATGGTCACCTTTGTCGTGGGCGGCATGACCGGCGTGCTGCTGGCTGTACCGCCCGCCGATTTCGTGCTGCACAACTCACTGTTCCTGGTCGCGCATTTCCATAACGTGATTATCGGCGGCGTACTGTTTGGCGCGTTTGCGGGTTACACGTACTGGTTCCCCAAGGCGTTTGGTTTCAGGCTGGACGATAGACTCGGCAGAGCCGCGTTCTGGTTCTGGATCATCGGTTTTTATGTGGCGTTCATGCCGCTCTACGTGTTGGGCCTTGAAGGCATGACACGGCGCATGCAGCACTACGATGTACCTGAGTGGCAGCCATGGTTGATCGTTGCTGCTGTCGGTGCGGTACTGATCCTCATAGGGATCTGCTGTCAGGTTGCGGAGCTTGTCGTCAGCATTCGCAATCGTGATTCGCTACGGGATCTCACCGGCGATCTATGGGACGGCCGCACGCTGGAGTGGATCACCACGTCGCCGCCGCCGTCATTCAATTTCGCAGTGATGCCGAACGTCACCGGCGAAGAAGCCTATTGGGGGATGAAGCAAAAGGCGATTGAGCAACGGCGCCTCACGGACTTGCCCGATTACAAGACCATCGAGATGCCGCACAACAGCGCGACAGGTTTTGTAACAGCCTTCTTTGCTGTGTTGACGGGGTTCGCGCTGATCTGGCACATCTGGTGGATGGTGATTATCGGTCTTGTCGGCGCCTTCGCCACGTTTGTCGCGTTCGCTTGGCGCGACGTGTCGGAATTCCATTTGTCCGCAGAGGAACTTGCCGAAGCCGATCATCGGCGGCGCGAGGCGCGTATCGCGCTGGTCGAAGGCCGCGAGCCCGGGATAACCCCGGTCGAATATTCCGGGCCTCCGAGTCACGGCTCCAATGAGATCAGTCATCGCGTGGAACCGGATGGTGGCTACAAGGGACCGGCGTCGAAGCGGATCACCACAGGCTATGGCTTCTGGATTTTCCTGCTCTCCGATTTCGTGTTGTTCTCCGGTTTCTATGCTTCGTACGCCGTGCTATCGCACGCGACGGCGGGCGGTCCTGCGGCGAAGGGTCTGTTCGATCTGAAGATCGTCATGCTCGAAACTACCTTCCTTCTGTTATCCAGCTTCGCCTGTGGCATGGCCACGATCGCGAGCAACGTGCGCAATATGTTGTGGACCCAGGTGTCATACGCGATTACCGGATTGCTGGGTGTCGGCTTTCTGTTTCTGGAGACCAGCGAGTTCGCCAAGATGCTGGCGGAGGGGGCAGGGCCGGGACGCAGCGCGTTTCTTTCATCGTTCTTTGCGCTGGTGGGTCTGCACGGGTTGCACGTGACGGTCGGCCTGCTGTGGCTGGGGACGATGATGGCGCAGTTCTGGGCGAAGGGATTTCGTGCCGACATCATGCGTCGAGGGCTGTGTTTCGCACTGTTCTGGCACGCGCTCGACATCATCTGGGTTGGCATTTTCACCAACGTCTATCTTCTTGGGACCAGTCCATGAGCGATTACGAGACTGAAGGCGAAGCGGGCTTTGACTCTGCCCCTGGCGACCAGGAGCCGGGTACGCATAGCGTGGCGACCGGCGTTCGCAACTACCTCATCGGCGTGGCGCTTGCGGCTGCGCTTACGGTCGGATCGTTCTGGGTTGCCAGTGGTACGAGTCTCATCTACGTACCGGGCGTACCGATGGCGCTGGCGGCCCTGGCGATCGCACAGATGGGCGTGCACCTGGCCTTTTTCCTGCACATCACGACTGGCCCGGACAACGCCAACAATGCCTTGGCGCTTGCGTTTGGCGTCATGATCGTCGGGATCGTCATCGCTGGGTCGCTATGGATCATGTACCACCTCAACGTGAACATGATGGTCCCGAGCTCCATGATGGATGTCCATACCCAGCAATGAGCAATAAACATGGGAAATGAAGCTCGTCGGCACTTCTGCTAATATGCCGCTTGCTTCAGGTGACTGTCGGCATGTAGCCCGCAGTTGAAACGTGAATCCGGTGCGACACGCAGGCTTGCCTGTGTGGCTATTCCGGAGCTGCCCCCGCAACGGTATGTGAGTTGCGACCCCACAAGGGTCGCCGGGTCGACATCAAGCCACTGTGCGTCATGCATGGGAAGGCGTCGCCCCGGAAGACGCAAGTCTTCGAACACGAGCCCGGAGACCGGCCTCAAGCGTGAACTCCGGCTTACTCGCGGTGGGGCGAGGCTTGAGAGCGAAGGGTGCGGGTCGCGCATCCGTCGTGCTTTTCATGTCTCCCTTCTTCCACGGTCGCCGGCATATTTATCTTTGCCGTACGGGGCCGTGCGGCTGGGGAATTCAACAAAATGAAGCACCACACGATATTGAAACATCGCGCGCTCACTGCCGCCCTGTTGGGCTTGCTCGCGCCCGCTGCCTTTGCACAAACCGCTTTGCCGAGCAACACTTTGCCTACCGTGGTCGTTACCGCGACGCGCACGGCCGAGACTGTGAGCGATACGTTATCGTCCGTCACTGTCATCACGCATGAGGACATCGAGCGCCTGCAGCCGACTTCGCTGGTGGATCTGCTGACAGGCCTGCCTGGTGTATCGATCTCCCAGTTGGGTGGTGTCGGCCAGCCGGTTTCGCTGTTTCTGCGCGGCACCAGCTCCAACCACACCCTGGTGCTGATCGATGGCGTACGCATCGGCAGCGTGTCGCTGGGTACGCCCGCACTGGAGCAGATTCCGGTGAATGCGATCGATCACATCGAGATCGTGCGCGGTCCGCGATCGAGCCTGTACGGTTCGGACGCGATCGGCGGCGTGATCCAGATCTTTACCCGTCATGGCTCGGACAACGGCAACATCGTTCCGTCGGTAAGCGTAACCACGGGCAGCCATGGCTTCATCAACAGTCAGGCGGGCGCGTCGGGTGGTGACGGCCATTACTGGTTCAACGCCAGCCTCGGTGGTGAATACACCAGTGGCATTCCTTCCTGCCGCCTGGGCGCAGCGGAACTCGGCGTGGCCTGTTTCACCGATGATCCGCGCAACGATCCGTACCGCAACTACAACGGCCTGGCCAACTTCGGTTACCGCTGGGACAACGGCACGGAGCTGGCCTTCAACTGGCTGCGCAGCAAGAGCGACAACTTCTACGCAGGCAGCCCATTCGGCGGTAACAACAACGAAGAAGAGCAGTACGCCACCGGTGCACGCCTGAGCTTCAATCCACTGGATATCTGGAAGGTCACGCTGAGCGCCGGGCAGAATCGCGATGACTCGGCTACTTCTTTTCAGGGTGACTATTTCGGCCAGTACTATCCGCGCACGCCGACGGGTTATTTCGACTCGCGCCAGAATCAGGCGTCGTGGCAGAACGACTTTACTCTGGCCCCCGGCCAGGTGTTCAGCGCGGGCGTGGATTACCTGCAGCAGCACATCGACAGTGACACGGATTTCATCTTCAATTCGCGCGGCGACACCGGCACGTTCGCGCAGTATCAGGGCAGCTTCGGCCAGAACGAAGTGCAGGTATCCGGACGTCACGACAATGACGACGAGTACGGCTCCCACAACACCGGCGCGGTGGCCTGGGGCTACCACTTCGATCACGGTTTGGTGTTGACGGCCAGCTACGGCAGTGCCTTCCACGCGCCGACCTTCGACGATCTTTACTATCCACCTTTCGACGGCACGCCCACCGCCAACCCGAATCTGAAGCCGGAAAGTTCGGACTCGGTCGAGCTTGGTCTCACTCAACAGCTCGACAACTGGCATTGGGGTTTGAATGCCTATCAGACTCGCATCAGCGACCTGATCACGCTGGACGAAAACTTCGTACCGCAAAATATCAGCAGCGCGCAGATCCGTGGCGTGGAAGGCCAGTTTGGTTTCAATCTGAACGATTGGCGCGTGCAGACCGACCTGAACTGGCTACAGCCGAAGGACAACAGCGATGATGCCAATCACGGCAACTGGTTGCCGCGTCGTGCGGGTGAGACAGCACGCGTGGATCTGGACCGCAAGTTCGGCAAGTTCAACGTCGGCGCCACCTTCTACGCAGCGGGCAAGCGCTATGACGATGCAGCCAATCAGATCCGCCTCGGCGGTTACTCCACCACGGCACTTCGTGCCAGCTATACCTTCGCGCCCGATTGGCAAGTGGAAGCGAAACTCGACAACGTGTTCGACCACAGCTACGAAACGGCCTACTACTACAACCAGCTCGGTCGCACTTGGTACCTGACACTGCGTTATCAGCCAGGACTGTAATGTTCGCCGGTGATGGACGGGTACCCACTCGTCCATCATCGACGCGTAATGCCAACATGGCGCTTGAGGAGTCGTGCGATGAAATCACTATCGGGTTCCCGCTTCATCTTGCTGTTCGCCGCGTTGGTACTGGTCATGCTGGCGACCCGCTTCAAACACTTCGGCGACGTGTTGCATTTGCCCGATGCGTCGATGGCGATCTTCTTCGTGGGTGGTCTGTTTCTGCGCAAGCACTGGGCCTTCGCCGCATTCATTCTTCTGGCCGTTGGGCTAGATGAGGTGTCGATCCATTACGCCGGTATCAGCGACTTTTGCGTCACCGCTGCCTATGCCTTTCTTCCCCTGGCCTATGCGGTGTTGTGGTACGGCGGCCGCTGGTACTCGTCACGCCTGCGTGCAGACGCCTGGCCATTGGTTGGGGCGTGGTGCGTGGCTTTGATTTCGGCCTCGCTTTGCTTTGCCATCTCCAATGGGTCGTTCTATTGGTTGGGCGGCCGCTATGCCAATCCACACATGACGGAATACCTGCAGCGTCTATGGCAATGGGGCCCGCTGTTCGTTCGCACCACCATGGGTTATGCCACAGCCGCGCTGGTCGCCTACGTCGTGGGTAGTCGCGTCATCGTCTGGTATGAAGCGCGTCATTCGTCGATGGCCCGCACATGAGCGACGAATCGAAGCCGGAAGAATTGAGCGCCGATGCGCGTCATCGCGAGCGCATGCAGCGCAAGAAAGAGCTGATCGATCGACGCATCGCGCGAGCCACCATCGAGCGCGGTGTGCTGGTGGTCAACACGGGTAATGGCAAAGGCAAGAGCTCGTCGGGTTTTGGCATGCTCGCTCGTTCGCTTGGCCACGGCTTTCACTGTGGCGTGGTGCAGTTCATCAAGGGCAGTTTCTCCACTGGCGAGGAGGCTTTCTTTCGTCGTTTTCCCGATGAGCTCGACTATCACGTGATGGGTGAAGGCTATACGTGGGAGACGCAAGACAAGGCGCGCGACATTGAGGCCGCTGAAGCTGCATGGCAGGTAGCTGCCGGCATGCTGGCTGATCCGCAGTACGACTTTGTCTTGCTGGATGAACTCAATATCGCCCTGGTGAAGGGCTACATCGATGTTGAGAAAGTGTGCAACGCGCTGCGTGCGCGTCCGCCACAACAGCATGTGGTGGTGACCGGCCGTGGTGCGCCGGATGCGCTGGTCGAGCTTGCAGACACGGTCACCGAGATGCGTGTGGTGAAGCACGCTTTTCAGGCGGGTATCCGCGCGCAAAAGGGTATCGAGCTTTAGCCCATGGCATCCACGTCATGCATCCGCCGACAGGTATAGGGCAGGGCATGCCATGACGACAGCTTGGGCGATGCTGGTGGCGGTGTTGATCGATGCCTGGCTGGGCGAACCATCGCGTGCGCATCCACTGGTAGGCTTCGGACGTCTGGTGCGCTGGCTTGAGGTGCGGCTGTACGCCGATCGCCGCGGTGCCGGCATTTACGCGTGGATGTTGACCGTCATACCGCTGGTGATCCTCGGCTGCTGCGTTGAAGCTTGGCTGGGCAGGCTATCGGCATGGGCCGCATTTCTTTTCGATGTACTCGTGCTCTATGCCGTCATTGGGTTGCGCAGCCTTGCTGATCACGCAACGCCGGTAGCATTGGCCTTGCGTAACGAGGACATCGCGCAAGCACGCCAAGCGGTCGGACGCATGGTCAGCCGCGACACGCAGGTGCTGGACGAACACCAGGTGGCTGCAGCCGCCACGGAGTCGGTGCTGGAGAACGGCAACGACGCCGTCTTTGGTGCACTGTTCTGGTTTGTCGTGCTGGGCGTGCCGGGAGCGCTGCTGTACCGGCTGGCGAATACACTCGATGCGATGTGGGGTTATCGCACTGCACGCTACGAGAACTTCGGCTGGGCCGCAGCGCGCATCGACGACGGGCTCAACTACGTTCCCGCAAGACTCACAGCGCTGAGCTACATGCTGCTCGGCCAGACGAAGCGGGCGTGGCGCTGCTGGCGCACGCAGGCCAGTCTATGGGATAGCCCGAATGCCGGGCCAGTCATGGCGACGGGTGCCGGTGCGCTGGGCGTCCGATTGGGAGGCGCTGCGCCATACGGCGGCGTGTGGGAATCGCGACCGGATCTTGGCGAAGGTGACCTGCCGGACGCCGACACCATCGAGCGTTCACTGACGCTGGTGCGCCGTAGTGTGGTGTTGTGGTTGGTAGTGATTTTTCTATGCGGTGGCCTGGCCTATGCTTGAGCACGGCGGACGTTTATTGCGTGCTGCGCGCACCTATGGCATCGCGCCCGCGGACTGGCTCGATTTGTCCACGGGCATCAGTCCGTTCGCGTGGCCCGTTCCTGCCATACCTGCCGCTGCGTGGAGGCGATTGCCCGACGATGAGGATGGTCTGGTCGAGATCGCGCGGACTTACTACGGTGCGTCACAGCTGTTGCCTGTCGCTGGTTCGCAGGCGGCCATCCAGATGCTGCCGCTGCTGCGGCCCGTGTCGCGAGTGGGCGTAATTGCGCCAGGCTACAACGAGCACGCACATGCGTGGCGTCGAGCTGGTCATCAGGTGATCGAGCTTGCCGCAGACGAGTTGCTTGCACGCGTCGATGATGTTGACGTGATCGTGCTGATTCATCCGAACAATCCCGGCGGCGACCGTTTTGATCCGGCAGCGTTACTCGCCTGTCACGCACGCCTGGCAGCTCACGGCGGCTGGCTGATCGTGGACGAGGCCTTTATGGACGCCACGCCTGACGACAGCCTTTGTGCGCATGCCGCCACCGAGGGACTTATCGTGTTGCGCTCGGTTGGCAAGTTTTTCGGCATGGCGGGCGCACGCGCAGGTTTCGTTTGCGCCAGCGCCAGCTTGCTCGATGCCGCTCGTGAGCAGCTTGGACCGTGGACGATAAGTGGCCCGACCCGCTATGCCTTGCGTCATGCATTGGCCGATGTCGCGTGGCATGCGCAGGCACGGGTGCGCCTATATGCGTGCAGTGCGCGTCTTGCGCATTTGCTGACGAAGTACGACATCGCTCCCGCCGCTGGATGTGCGTTCTTCCAGTGGTGGCGCAGTGATCGAGCCAAAGACGTGCATCGTGCACTCGCGGTGCAAGGCATACTTACCCGCTTTTTCGATCAACCCTACAGCCTTCGTTTCGGCTTGCCGGAAGACGACGCTGCCTTCGAGCGTCTGGATGCTGCACTGGCACGGTGTACGCGATGAGCGGCGTTCTGATGGTGCAAGGGTGTACCTCCGACGCTGGCAAAAGTGCACTGGTCACCGCGCTGTGTCGCTGGCTGCATCGCCGCGGCATAAGTGTGGCGCCATTCAAGCCGCAGAACATGGCCAACAACTCGGCCGTCACCGTGGACGGTGGGGAAATTGGTCGCGCGCAGGCTGTACAGGCGCAGGCGGCGGGGCTCGATCCGCATACGGATTTCAATCCGATACTGCTCAAACCCAACAGCGACGTTGGCGCGCAGGTGATCGTGCACGGGCACGCCATCGGCAACATGGATGCACGCCGCTATCACGACTACAAGCGCGTGGCGATGGATGCCGTGCTGGCTTCGCATGCACGATTGGTAGCGCAATACGAGGTGGTCGTCGTGGAGGGTGCGGGCAGCCCTGCCGAAATCAACTTGCGCGAGCGTGACATCGCCAACATGGGTTACGCCGAAGCCGTGGACTGCCCGGTGGTGTTGATCGCCGACATCGACCGTGGCGGCGTGTTCGCGCATCTGGTCGGCACCTTGGCCCTATTGTCCGAGAGCGAGCGTGAGCGAGTGGCGGGCTTCGTCATCAATCGTTTTCGCGGTGACCTAGGTCTACTGCAGCCAGGTCTTGACTGGCTGGAACGCGAAACCGGCAAGCCGGTGTTGGGCGTGCTGCCTTACCTGCATGGCCTGCAACTGGAAGCGGAGGATGCGTTGCCGCGTCAGCGCGAGCGCAACTCCAAGGCGCGGCTGCGCGTGATGGTGCCGGCCTTGCCACGCATCAGCAATCACACCGATCTGGATGCCTTGCGCGCGCATCCCGATGTAGAACTGACTGTGCTGGGTCCGGGTGAATTGCCGACGGGTTGCGATTTGATCGTGCTGCCGGGGTCCAAATCCACCCGCGCCGATCTGGCATGGCTGCGCGGGCAGGGCTGGCCGCAAGCCATCACCAGGCATCTGCGCTACGGTGGCAAAGTGATCGGCATCTGTGGCGGTTTCCAGATGCTCGGACGAGTCGTGCACGATCCACACGGTCTCGAAGGCGAGCCCGGCTCAAGTGACGGTTTGGGATGGTTCGACATGGAGACCGTGCTGGAGCCGCAAAAACAGTTGCATCGTAGCCACGGGCGACTGGCATGGATGGATGCTCCGGTTACTGGTTATGAAATCCACTGCGGTATCAGTACTGGAGATGCGTTGACCCGTCCATCGAGTCTGCTCGATGACGGGCGCAGCGATGGTGCGCTGTCGGCGGACGGCCAGATCCTCGGCACCTATCTGCATGGCTTGTTCGATCAGCCGCAGGCATTGACCGCGCTGCTGGAGTGGGCTGGCCTGCACGATGCCGCGCCACTGGACATGCATGCGTTACGCGAAGAAAGTATCGAGCGGCTGGCCGATGCCGTGGAAAACCATCTGGATATTGCCGCACTGCTCAAGCTGATCGGCATGGGAGAACCATCGTGCGCACATTGATACTCGGAGGAGCCCGCTCCGGAAAAAGTGCATTGGCCGAACGGCTGGCGCGTGAATCCGGACAGGCGGTGATCTATATCGCGACTGCACAGGCGCGCGATGCGGAGATGGCTGCGCGTATCGCGCATCACCGCAATCGTCGCCCGGCGCACTGGCAAAGTGTGGAAGAGCCGCTGGCATTGGCGAATGCCTTGCGTGCCTATGCCCGTGCTGATCGCTGCGTACTGGTCGATTGTCTTACGCTGTGGCTCAGTAATCTGCTGGGTGATGCTGATGACAAGCGCTTCGCGCGTGAATGCGAAGCCCTGCTCGATGTCTTGCCTGCGCTCCCCGGCGAGTTGTTGTTTGTCAGCAACGAGGTGGGCCTCGGCGTGGTACCGATGGGTGAGTTGACGCGTCGGTTCGTTGATGAAGCGGGACGCTTGCATCAAGCCATGGCGGCCGGCTGCGAACGTGTGTTGTTTGTGGCAGCGGGGTTGCCGCTGCCTCTCAAGGGAAATCTTGCATGAGTCATGAATGGTTGTATCAGCCGTGTGCCGTCAGCGACACGGACAGCGAAAATGCCGCCCGTGCCCACCAGGCACAACTGACCAAGCCGCCGGGTTCACTCGGTGCGCTGGAAACGCTGGCTATCCGCCTGGCTGGCTTGCAACGCATTGCAAAGCCGGCGGTCCAGCAAGTGTGGATCAGCGTTTTCGCCGGTGATCATGGCGTTGCGGCGGAAGGCGTGTCGGCCTTCCCACAAGTGGTGACGGGCGAGATGGTGCGCAACTTCGCTAACGGCGGTGCCGCGATCAGCGTGCTTGCGCGTTCTCTCGGCGCCCAGCTGGAGGTAGTGAACCTGGGCACGGTGAATGATCCTGGCGAATTGCCTGGAGTGCGTCGAGCGTTCATCGCGTCGCAGACGCACAATTTCTGCGAGCAAGCGGCGATGACGCCGGCCCAGCTCAATGCAGCGTTACGCACAGGTGCCGACAGTGTTGAGCAAGCTCACGCCGCTGGCGCGCAATTGTTCATCGGCGGCGAAATGGGGATTGCCAACACCACCTCGGCGACGGCGCTGGCGTGTGCTTTGCTGGGCGAACTGCCAGCCACCATGGCCGGTGCAGGCACGGGGCTGGATGCCAAAGGCATCGGGCACAAGGCCGAGGTGATTGCACGTGCGCTGGCCCTCTATACCGACGACGCGGATGCGCTCACCTGGTTACAGCGAGTGGGCGGTTTCGAGATCGCTGCGTTGACCGGTGCTTATATCGCGGCAGCACAGCGTGGCGTGGCGGTGCTTGTCGATGGATTCATCAGCACCGTTGCTGCCCTGGTTGCGGTGCGCATCCATCCCGCCTGTCGTGCGTGGATGTTTTTCGGTCATCGATCCCAAGAACAGGGACATCTGCGCGTGCTTGCAGCGTTGGACGCCGATCCGCTACTGGATCTTGGCTTGCGCCTGGGCGAGGCCAGCGGCGCGGCGACGGCCGTGCCGTTGTTGCGTCTGGCCTGTGACCTGCACGCGGGCATGGCGACGTTTGCCCAGGCAGGGGTGAGCAACGCATGATCGGAAGTATTGATCTGCTTCGTCATGGCGATACGGGCCAGAGCAGTTATCGGGGCCAGCTCGACGATCCGCTCAGTACGTTGGGCTGGTCGCAACTACGGGCAGCGACGGCGGATCGTCGATGGGATTCCATCTTCAGCTCGTCGCTATGCCGTTGCGCCGATTTCGCGCGAGAGCTGGCTACGGAGCAGGGTGTCCCCTTGCGTATCGATAAGCGGCTTGCGGAATATCACTTCGGCGATTGGCAGGGCGTAAGCATCGAAAGACTGGCACAGGAGCAAGGTGACGCGCTGGGACGTTTCTGGGCCGATCCAGTAACAAACCCTCCACCAGGTGCTGAAACGTTCGCGGCATTTCGCGATCGCCTGAGCACCGCATTGAACGATATCGCTCAGGTAGCTACTTCGCAGCGCGTGCTGGTAGTGACCCACGGTGGCGCCATCCGCTTGCTGCGTTGCCATGCCGAGCGGCGCGATTTTGGCGATATGGCCAATATCGACGTGCCGCACGCTTCGCTGCATCCATTGCGTTGGGGAGTGTCAGCCTGATGCGTTCGTTGCTTGCCGCGCTTGGTTTTCTCACAAGGGTGCCGGTGCCCGCGTGGGTATTCAAAGATGCGCAAGCAACGAAAACCTCCCTGGCGTGGTATCCCGCGGTGGGGTTGTTGATGGGTGGCGTGCTTTGGAGTTTGGCCTGGTTGGGCAGCACCCTGCCGCCGATGCTGTTGGCCGCACTGCTCTTGCTCGTATGGACCGGGCTGACAGGTGCGCTGCATTTGGACGGTTTGGCCGACAGTGCTGATGCGTGGGTCGGCGGACTCGGTGATCGTGAGCGTACGTTGGCGATCATGAAGGACCCGCGTAGCGGCCCGATGGGCGTAACAGCCGTGGTGTTGGTGTTGCTACTTAAGTTCGCTGCGCTGGCCAGTTTGCCGCCTGCCCACACGGCGATATGGCTGGCACCTATGCTGGCGCGTGCCGCCATCACGACGGCCTTCCTGTGCACGCCCTATGTGCGTAGCCAAGGTCTCGGCAGCGCGCTGACCGATTCGCCGCGAGCGGCCTGCTTGATTGGCGTCTTCGCCGCTCTTGCGGTTGCCGCATGCAGTGGATGGCATGGCATACGAGGTTTGCTGGCTGTGTCAGTGGTATTTGCCTGCTGGCGATTTGCATGCATGCGTCGCCTAGGCGGCATGACGGGCGACACGCTGGGAGCGTTGACCGAACTCGCTGAAGTGGCCGTGCTGGTCATGCTGGTCTAAGAGTCTATCTAAGTCTTCCAGGGGTTCGTGTCAGGTCATCGGACAGCCCGTAGGTTAGGGTGAGCGCGAGCGATGCCCAACGTTTTGCTGCGGTGCTGTTGGGCATCGCTAGCGCTCACCCCAACCTACGCTCGAGCGTGCGCTCTGAGCGGATTCCAGGCTGATGACGCGCTGGGTTTCCAGCGGCCCGAAGTGTAAGCGGGCATCATAGGTGGCGTAATGCAATTGGTTTACTCGTAGCGACATCGCGGGCGCCTCGATCTCACCGAGTCGCTCGCGAACTTCCCCTGCGGTGGCTTTGCGCTTGTACAGCCCAAGGGTGATGTGCGGCACATAGTTGGACTGCCGAACTTCTTTCGCTGCCGCTTCCAGCGCGCAACGCCACCGGCTCAATTGACCGTGTGGATCCATCACGGGAACAAAGGGGGCGCCGGCGAAGCTATCAGGCGCGCCCATGGGAAAGCTGCACTCGACACCGCGCAAATGTTGCAGTGATTCGATTTGCTGATGCAGTTGCGCGGGGGAGAAATCGTCGTCCGCGGTATGTGATGGCTGCTCGAAGCCGCAGACAAACAGGGTCAGATGCGGTTGGCGCTGTTGAGACGGATGCAGCAGGTCGTCCAGGCGCCGCCGCGCGGCTTCGATGTAGTCCAGCAGCAAGGGATCATTCACGGGAATCATCCAGACGCCATACCGTTGCCGTTGCCGATGCCACTCCGGGTAATCGCGCAATTCGGCAATCGCCGTTCCGGATGGCCCATGTTTTACGTCCGAGATCAGCATGACGTCGATGCTAACCGATACCATGCACGCAACGGTCCAGGTTAAAGGCAGATGGGGATGATCACAATGAAGGTCGGGAACGAAACGGAAGTGGTTTTTTCGGACGCGGAGCGAGATGCCGTATACAAGTGCATCTTCAATCGGCGCGATGTGCGTTCCCAGTTTCTGCCCGACCCTGTACCTGAGGATGTGCTGGCCCGCATTCTGCGCGCGGCTCACCACGCGCCGTCAGTTGGTTTCATGCAGCCGTGGGATTTCATTGTGGTACGGGACCCCGATGTAAAACGCCGCGTCCACGATGCCTTCAAGATTGCGAACGATGAAGCCGCCTCGATGTTCACTGACGAGCGCCGGCAGACGTATCAGTCACTCAAGTTGGCGGGCATTCTGGATGCGCCGGTCGGCATCTGCGTCACTTGCGATAGAAGCCGCTCGGGCCCCGTCGTGCTCGGCCGCACGCACCAGCCCGAGATGGATCTTTATAGCGCGGTCTGCGCGGTACAAAACCTGTGGTTGGCGACACGGGCGGAAAATATTGGCCTGGGCTGGGTCAGCATCGTGCATCCGCACCATCTACGCGATGCGTTGGGTATTCCCGATTCAATTGTCCCCATTGCCTACCTCTGCGTCGGCCACGTCACCCATTTTCTCAGGAAGCCCGAATTGGAAACGTCGGGCTGGCTGCCGCGCATGCCACTGCGCGACGTCGTATGGTTCGATCAATGGCAAGCCAGGGACGGAGCAGAATCTTTGCTTGAGCACTTTTGAGAAGAATCAGGGCGTCATTGACTGAAGAAGGGCATCGGTAACCTCATTCGACAAGACGCTAAGGGCCCATAGCGCCATCAGCTGGTCGATCTTCCTCATATTGGGGAACCGCGAGTGGACGCATCCAGGGCTCGCGTCGCTTGGTCCATAACTCGTATTGCGGAACCCAGATTCCGATCTCATCCATGGCGCCGACGTGGATCTCGGTTTCTGACCCGGACTCGTCCATCCAACATATGTCCACGCCGCACGCATCGCACGCCAAACGGCTGCCGGCAGGCGATGGGCGAGGGAGAAGGTTGCCCTGAAGCACGATTTTGTCGGTGTCGAAAACGGCGAATACGTTGATGGGCGAACCATGCCGCTTTCGGCAGTTGAGGCAGTGGCATATGCCCACCCGATTGGGTGGTCCGATGGTCGTGAAGCGCACGGCGCCGCACAGGCATCCGCCATGGCGCTCTTGCGTTGCAGGTTGAGCGTTCATAAAATCACGCCGCTTCATTAATCCAACGTCGAGCTAGAACTCGCTCACGAATTCAATGTTGGCCTGGACCTGGTGGGATACGTCCTGCGCGCTTTCCCGCACGACATCGGCAACATCGTCATTCGAGCAGTCGACTTCGATGCAATACAGCTTCGCTTCGCTATCGCTGCCCAACTCGGAGGAGCTGGAGTCTTCCCGCATATGCGGCATCAGATCGTCGATTTCTTCGACATGTTCCACCTGATCAATGCCGTGCAGCGCGGCGATGACAGTGTCCGTATGGGCTCGGCTGCCGAAGAGACGAAAACGGATCATTGGCATAACGGTATCCCAGGCAAATAGATCGTTTATTTTCCAGTTGCTTCATCACATTCGGAGTGCCCGCACTGGCAGCCTTTAGGCTGATCGGAGAGCGGCGATTCCACGCGTTTGCGACAGTGGTCGCTGCAACATGCGTCGCCATCCCAGACTTCACAATGACAAGCTGGATGTGCGCAACGTTCGTGAGCTTGGTCGTTCTGACTCATGTTCGATACTCCGGCTATGCATCGTCACTGTGAAGAGCGGGCTGACATCACTGGATGCCGCCCGCCGAGTGAAGACGTTTATTCGTGGAACGCCTTCTTGATGTCGCGCATCTGGTCATGGCCATTGCGCACCGACACATACACGTCACTGATGACAGCCTTGGTGTCCGGGGAAACGTCCTTGTCCTTCATGGCATCTTCGAACTTTGCCTTGATGTGGTCTTCGCCGCGTTCAACTTCGTCCACCACCGCCTTGTTGTCATTGGAGGTGAGGCTGGTGCGCAGGTTTACGAACATGCGGTGGGCGGAGGCCAATACCGTGCCATCCTTTTCTGGTTCCGCACCCAGCAGCAGTACACGCTGCTGCAAGGTCGAAGCGACCTGCCTGCGCTCCACCGAGCGCTCCCTGAACAGGGAGATCAGGGACTGGCTCTTTGCATCTTTAGCGGCTTCGGCGTAGCCATCGGCACTATCGAGCGTGGTCTCGATCAGGCCGTTGAGGGTCTTGATATCGTGTTTGTTGTCGTTCTGCATCGGGTACGCTCCGGGGTCTTTGAAGAATCCCTGTCGAACAGGGGGAGTTGCCGCTTCATTGAACCCAGCCGTATGTGATGGTCGCGGCATGATTTTGTCGGCGTAGCGATCACGATTCAAAATCCGTCGCGTAATTTCTTCGCGTCGAACGGCGCTTTCACTTTGGCGTCATTGTCGAAATAGCAGTAGACGTCGCGCGATTTTCGTGGCGGTGGAGTCCGGCGGCTGGCACGATTGGCGGTGCTTTGCGGCTGCTTGCCGTTCATCCATGCGCGGATGCGCTGTGCCCAGTCATTCAACGCGGGATCAGAGTAGCCGCTGGCGTAGAGAACTTTTTCGCCATGTAGCCGCATGTAGACGAAACCGCTGGTGAGGTCCTGCAGCTTGGGCCATTTGGTCGGCGCGTCGGACATCACCAGGCCCATGCGATGTTTGCGCAGCAACTGAATAAACGCCGGATCGTCAAAGCTGTCGTGGCGGATCTCAATGGCATGACGAAGGCGACGGTTGCGGTTCGACGACAGGTCGCCAACGTGCCTGATATGGGTGTCGTGGTGCTTGGCCATGGATAGTGCAGCATCGCTGGTTCTTGGCAATAGCGACAGAAACGCATCGAACAGGTCGTGGTCGTATGTCAGGTTGGGCGGAAACTGCCACAGTATCGGCCCCAGTTTCTCGCGCAGCTCCAATACGCCGGAAGCGAAAAAGTTCGCCAGTGGCTTTTCCACTTCACGCAGCCGGCGTATGTGGGTGATGAATCGCGGCGCCTTGACGGCAAACACGAAACCTCGGGGTGTATCACGATACCAACGACGCCAGCTGTCCGGATGTTGCAGGGAATAAAACGAACCATTGATCTCGATGGTGTCGAACTGACGTGAGGCGTAATGCAGTTCCAGCCGTTGCGGCAGGTCCTTTGGATAAAACTTGCGCCGCCAGGGCGGGTAGCGCCAGCCGGAGATACCGATACGCAATTTGGCCATGAGATTTCCGCGGACATTGTCGTCACGGAAAACGCTATCGTTACAGCCGTCATCCGAGGATGAAGGGCCGTATTACGCGAGACACGGGGTTTCCTGCGATGCTTCAGTTTTTCTCGAAGCGGGATTGCGCAACGGTTCCCCGTGAACGCCCATGGCTACGTTTACTCACGTAGGCCACGGCATCATGCGGATGCAGGCTTTCCTGATGTTCGAGGCGAACCTGAAAATCCGCGATGGTGGCATCGGCATCGAGTGCGCGCTGGATGCGTCGGGCAGCGTCTTCGCAGAACATCAGGTTACCGCCATTGGCAAGCGCGAATGCCTGTTCGTCGACGCGCTTCACGGCGGTCTGCACAGGCGTACCCAGCGACGATTCGACACGATCCAGTAGCGCCATAAGATTCAGCGGAGCGCCATCGATGAAACGCACCCGCAACTGCGCCACGCTGCGCTGCGCGTGCGGCGTGGCGATGATGCCTTGCTCGCTGCCCAGCCACGTGAGCACATCAGCATGATCCAATGGCTTGTTCGCCTCAAAGTCCCGGGTGAACTGCTCCTGGATCAGTTGGCGCGACAATGCCGCCGAAGCGGGGCAGGTGGAGGAATACACCACCTCGGTGCCCAACTCCAGGTGAAAGCCTTCGGCGTCAAGGCTGGCGTCGATCGATACGGGATAAGCACGCCAACCGCTGTTTGCACTGCGAAGTGCCGCACGACGTATGAGCTGTTCGAAGCGGATGCTGATGCGCGCGCGGTCGGCCAGATCTTTGTGTGATTCCAGAAAGCCGCGTAATAGGTGTTCGAGCACCGACGCAGTGATCGTCGTTGCGCTCAGATGTTCGTCCATCAGCAGATACAGGCGCGACATATGGATGCCACGTTGATCCGGTCGACAGAGATTGACGAAAGCGCCGATGCGAGCACTCGTGCGCTGGACGTCACCGTCCCCGGCGTCGAAACGTACTGACATCTCAATTCCATTCATGCCGACCCAGTCCAGCGCCGCACCGAGGTACGGCTGAATTTGAGCAGCTACGTCGGGCATCAGGCCCATCGCGTCATCGATGCGTTTCAATGCAAAATTCCTGAACTGGCGACACGGACATTTCCTTCACAGGTTCGCTGCGCATCGCGTTGAAAACGGTGGTTACGTCGTACCAACAGGGAGCGAGCCATTCAGCTCAAGGAGTGGCTTTCTGCGCTCTGCGCAGCGCCGAGACAGCCGCCGCTGCGTTTACTTGCAGCGTGCCACTGGAAACCTTGCTACTTCGCAACAGCAGATCGTGGACCGCATTTGCATCCATCTTCGGCGCGAGCGTAAGCAACAGGGCAGCAATCCCCGTCACATGGGCCGCGGCCATCGACGATCCGGAAGTGAAGTCATATCCGCCACCGGGTTGAGTGGTAAGTATGTCGTTGCCGGGGGCGCTCAATACGCCGGGAGGCGCAGTGGAAGCCCCGCTTACACGAACAACAATGACGCCAGGCGCACTGTCGGGAAATCCACCGACGACGCCATCCGGCGGCATCGCTGTGATCACGATGCGGCCTTGGTTCAATAACTTGGCGAGCAGCATGTTGAGCAGTGGATCTGTCGGTCCGCCCAGGCTCAAATTGACGATGCGGGCGTCGGTATCGATGATTCCAGCCAGCGCCTTGGCCAGGGTGAAGGAGTTGCAGCGTGCACCGGTATTGGACGCCGGCGGATACCAGCATGCCTTGTAAACACTGAGTTCGGCCTTGGGTGCTATGCCGACGATCCCTTGGTGATTGTCGGCATTCGCAGCGATGATGCCAGCCACTTCGGTGCCATGGCTATCGCGGTTGAACGCGGACGCATCGTCGTCGACCATGTTGTGCGTATCGCTTATGCGCCCCTGGAGATCCAGGTGCGTCATGTCGACGCCCGTGTCGACGACCGCGATATGAACGCCGTTGCCTTGGCTGCTGTCCTGTGCGAGCGCGGCATCCGTTTCCACGAAGCCGCGCTGCAGATTGACGTAGGGATCGTTGTAATGCCGGGTGTCCGGGGAGTTATCCGCATAGACGGAATAGCTTTGCAGCGGTTGCGCAAGTTGTACCCGTTTGTCGTTGGCCAGCGCCTTGAGCAAGGTGTCCCGCGCCATACCGGGAGGTGGTTCCAGCACGACGCAATACAAGTCGAGCGCCTTGATCGGCCAACCCGTTACCTCACGCAATCCATAACCCTGCTTCAACGCTGTCAGAGTGGAGACCGCGCGCTGGCCGGCGCCGTAATGTGGTGACGGCATATAACCCAGCAAGCTGGCGCCTGCGTGCATCCCCGGCGGCTCGAGCGGGTTTGCTACAGCCAGCACGATGTCGCGCTGACTATCCATGGAGCTCATGCTTGGAGCAGAGACCTGGCCTGCGTTGGTAGAACCAGTCGCAGGTGTCATCGGACGCGAGGACGCACACGCATTCAATACCGCTAAGGCTGCAACAAGGAAGAGGGCGGCGCCAACTTTCATGGAGTAACGGCGACGGGCTCTGCCAGGCGTATGCCTTGTGTTGCACGCAGTTGCTGCAGCGTGTGGGCCGCCGATGCGGAACCCATGGGCGCGACGGTATAGGCACCCACTTCGTTGGGGCCACCCACCACCTGCAATCGCAGGGTATGCAGCAACGCATTCAAGCCGGCCACCGTCATGGTGGCATCGGGCACGATGCGGATCGCGCCGGAGGCTGTGGCGGGCACGGGCTCCTGGCTCAGCGTCCGATAAGCCGGACTGTTACCCGTGGACCACAACTTCATGCCCAAGGTACCAATGCCCAGAGCCTGGATGAGTACCACGGCGACCAGTGCCCGGCTCAACCAGGTGCCTGATCGCATACGGTACGATTCTTCATGCGCATCAGCCGTGTCCAGACGGCCGAGCAAGCGCTTCAAACCGGCGTTCGCATCGAGCGGGATGTCCGAGGGAAGTGATAGCGCACGCTGCAAGCGCGTTTGCTGCGCGAACTCCGCGGAGCATGACTCGCAATGGGCGAGGTGGTCTTTCAACCATTCGCCTTGTTCGTGTGTAGCACTGTTCTGAAGCACCCACGGCATGGTATCCCAAGCGCGGACGCAGTCCCTGCCTGAAGCATTCTTCGGGAACGTCATGGCGCGTTCTCCTTATGTTTGGGTGATTCGCCAGCCAACGCGGGGAGCACGTTGCGCAATTTGACTCGCGCGTGAAACAGGCGCGCCTTCACCGTGCCGACGGGGCACTGCATGATGACGGCAACATCGTCCAGCGTGTGACCCACTCCATAGACCAGCTCGATCACGGCCCGTTGATCCACGGACAGGTGCTCGAGACCTTTGCTCAACCAGTCGCGCAACTCGCGATCCTCATCCATGTCATCTTCAGGAGTCATCTGCTCCAACAGGGAGGTGTCATCGACCGGCTCGGCACCGTGCTGTCGTAGCGCTTTCAGTCCACACCGATAGGCAATCCCCATCAGCCACGTGGAAACGCGTGAGTCCCCATGGAAGTTGCCCGCTTTCTGCCAGGCGATCCAGAAACAGTCGTTGATGACTTCATCGATGATATCCGGGCGCCGCGTCAGCCGGGACAGGAAACGACACAACCTGCCGTGATAGCTGCGGTACAGCACGCTTAGTGCGGCACGATCACCCGTCGACATACGCTGGATGAGCATGCGGTCGGTGGCGTCAGCATCGATATCTTGATCGTTCATAGGCTTTGGCCGGGGCCATCGGATTGCGGCGGGTTCGCTGCGTAGGTACCGAATCGACGCAAAAAGGTTGCCGCGGACTCAAAAAGAGCGCGAAATCGTTGCGACCCAGGGCGAAGCGTCCAGAGCGGCCCACTGACGCTGTGTTGCCGGGTCGGCCATCATGCGATCCAGTTCTATCCGCCAAGGCCCACTACTCCACGATAACCCCGCCTGGCCGTAGCCGTGAAGGCCCGAGTGGTCATATTCGTAATAGCTGGGATGACCGTGATAGTAGGGGGAATAGGGCGCGATAAGCGGTTCGGCGACGCCTACCCCGGCGGAAAGCGAGAAATGCCACGCCAAGGGCCAATGGAAAGTGAGATCGGCGGCACCACGCGGCTGGTTGTCGTTGGTACCCATGACGTAGAGACCCGACAGACCCAAGGTCAGCACATCTCGATAGGTCCAGTGGACCCCGCCTTCTACTCGATCGGAGGCCTTTGAACCGGCTTGGCCAGGATAGGTGTAGTACAGCAGGTTCGCCTGCATCTGCCAGTCGCTGGAAAGCGACCAATCGCGGGATACCTGAACGATGGCCTCTACAAGGTGGCCCGGCGAGCGTAGTTCGGTACTTCCCGACACACCCAGCGACCAACCGGTCGCAGAAGTCAGGGAGGCGGCGCCCTGCAAAACGGGCGTATTGGCGGTAATCGCCTGGCCCCGATCAAACAATCCCGAGCTAAGTGCCGCCGTGCCGTTGAGCGTTGTCGATTGGGCATGAAGAGGCGCGCAAAAACATGTCGCCATGGCCACTGAGATGAAGCCCATGTGGGTGCGGGTGACAGTCATTCCCTGGATGCCGTGTTTAGAGTGCTGCTGCCAGACGCGGTCTCGACGCAGCCTGACTTTGAACGGAAAAGGGTGATGCTCCGCCATGGCGCCTACCTGTTTGTGACGCGTGAAACCGCGCCGTGGGGGGCGGGCACCATCACGACGAAGTGAACTTGCCCTGGCTTCAATTCGTTGGCCATGGTCACGGAGTTACCAGCCACGCTTCATGGATCCGGCAGCGTATTTCGAGTCGACCGGCTCGATCCAGTTCTAGGTGGAGTGTAACTGTGGCAGATGGCACCGGCGCAGACAGAGAAGATCCGTGCTGCTGGGTCGACACACATGGCCCAAGCAACGATTTCACGGGCCTGGGCGACAGTTGACTCGGCGCCGCGCGAAGCGGTCTATCTGATCTTTGCGTGGGAACATTGAAACGGAGGCCGACGGCCTGGTTTTGTAGCCGCTGTCTGTTCACTGCGTTGAAATGTAGGTCGACAACGCCTGGATGTCCGCCTCGCCGAGCGTCTGCGCCACGCCGTGCATGATCAGCGCATTGCTGGTGCCGCTGCGTGCACCGTTGCTGAAATCGCCCAGTGCCTTGGTCACGTAGATCGCCGATTGGCCACGCAATCGCGGGAAAGTCGACCAAGGCGGTTGTGGCGCATCACTGGGATACACCCGTGGCCCTCGTCCGGTTGGGCCATGGCAACCCTGGCAGGGTGGCACGCCCTGGGCCGGGTCACCGTCGAGGAAGAGTTGTCCGCCGCGGGAGGTGGCATTGGGTTGGCCGGCCGGTTTGGCCGGAAGCGACGCGTAATAAGTGGCCAGGTTGTGCATGTCCGCGTCGCTCAGCGTGGCGGCCTGTCCACTCATGATCGGGTCCTTCCGGTGGCCATCCTTCAGCGTTTTCAATTGCACATAAAGATAGGTTGCCGATTGTCCAGCCAGGTTCGGGAAGTTCGGCGCGATGGCCACGCCGTGTGGCCCATGGCAGGCCGCGCAGACCACCGATTTTGCCTGGCCTGCCAAGGCGTCACCGGTGATCGGCTGCTGCTTGCGCAGATCCGTCCATGTCGCAGGCGTTTGCGCCGCAGGGGCTTCGGCCGCGGCGGCGGAAAACACAGACAGCCACAGGGCAACGGCGGCGACCAGACAAAGAGAACGGTGCTTGAAAGACATCGCAGTGTTCTCCTCAGAGTTTCACGGTCATGAAGACACCCACCAACATGACATGCCAGTGCGGCATCGGCCCCAACTCGGTATAGACGCGGTTGCCGACGACCAGATCGGCAGGTATGTCGAAGCCAGCGTAGTTCCAGTCGGCGTAGTTGCCCATCTCGTATTTGCCATACAGACGCATGCCCACTCGCGGTGTCAGCGCCACATTCAGATTGCCGGTGAGGGTCTGCATGCGATACGTGTTGGTAGGGAAACTGTTGCCGACATCCGCTGCCGTCAGGATCGGCAGGTACACCGTGGAAATGGCCCCCAGGCTGGCGTAGTCGTAGCTGTTGAGTCCACGCGAATAGGTGTAGTCGTAGCTGAGATCGAACTTCACCCGCGACGAAATGACATGATTGAAATGCGCGCCTGCGTCGATGTCGCGCTCGTCGTCGGTCGCTGTCCAGAAATTGGCAAACGGGTAAAACGGGCCGCCGAATTGCGCATCGGTCTGTTCCAGCGAGGAAGAGGTAAGCGCCTCGTTGTCATTGACGTTGCCCTGCTTGAGTCGAGTTGATTCGATGCCCGTATAAACACTCATCGAGGTCGCTGCTGTCGGCTCCCAGTCCCAGGAGAAGTCGGCGCCGGTGGTGTCGTAGGACTGCCGCCCGATATCCGCTCCGTAGTGAAGGCGGTTGCCATACAGCGTGGCGGTAAAAGTGGCCGTAGTTCCCATCGGCTTGGTCAGGATCGCCCTGAGCTTGTTCGCGTCGAGGTTGCTCATGTCGTACATGTACATTTGCGCGACGGTGAACGCGGTATAGCCAAACGCAGGCAGCACGTATCCAGGCAAGGACGGCGAATAGGCTGCAAGGTACGGATCGGGGTTGTACGGGCCGCCCGTGCGCTTCTGATATTCATAGCTGAAACGCAGGGTCGCGTCGCCGAAAGCCTTGGTATCCCAACCCAGCTTGAAGTGCTGGTCATTGATGTAAGTGCGTTCGCGCGGGCGCGGCGTCTGATAGTCGAGCAGGTAGGTCGCGCTCAGCGTGTTGTTCTGGTTGACCCGGTAGCTGCCGCCCAGTTCGGTCTTGCGGTCATCGTAGGTGTAGGGAATGCTGGCGATCTGCGCGAAGTTCGACTGGTATCGCGGATTGCCGGGCTGAAACAGCTCGGACTCCCCGCCGGTGGCAATCGGTTCCGCGCCGTTCTCGGGAACATAGCCGTACTGACCGGTCAGCGGGTTGTACGCGGTGTAGCGCGTCAAATTGTCTTCGTCGTGCTGGCGGAAGTTGAAGTGCCAGCTGAACTTCGTGGTGGGACGGAAATCCAGACGCAGGTTGAGCAGGCCGCTATCGATGCGCGCATCGCCATCCTGTTGCGATAGCGCGGCGGTGGTGTTCCAGTTCGCGCAGGCAATACCGGTATTGCCGAGAAATTGTCCCGTCGGGCAATACATCGGACTGAGCGGCGCTTGCAGTGCATCGTTTTGCCGCATGCTGCTGTAGGCTGCCGAGATGGAAAATTCGCCGTGCCAAAGCTTCAGCGGATGCGAAGCCTCGAGTTTCACGTTGTAGTAGTTGTTGTCCGGCTCCAGTGACCAGGTGCCGCCGGTGACTACCGAGTTGGAGCCCGGTGCCACGGCAAATGGTATGGCGTAATCCAGCGTGCTCTTGTTGTCGCGGAAGAACGAGCCGGTCATGGTGAAGTTGAACAGCCAGCCCGATGCACCGCCCTTGTTGCGCAGGCCGAGGTTGACGTCGGTGGTGGTGAAGTCGACCGGACGCACCGTCTCGTACTGGCCGCCAGAGGTGCCTTGAGTGCTGGGCGTGCCCAGGCCGCCGGGTCCCGGAGTGGTGAAGAAATAGCTCAGATATTCCGGGCCACCCCAATCGCGGTCGCCGGTTTTGTGCTCGTTGGTCACGCCGGCGTAGCCGATCCAGTTCGTGCTCAGCGCGCTTTCCCAGCTGACACCCTCGCTCTGGCGTTTTACTCCCAGGGTTTGGCGCGGCCTGTTCGCCTCCACGGCCTGCACTTGGGCCGGTGTGGCGCCGGTGGCGAGACCATTGGGAAGAGTGAGATTGGTGGTGCCCACGCCATTCCATAGCGGATAGGCGGTCGTGCTCAGCGTATGCGGGATATCCCGGTAAAACGCCTCGATATGATAGTTGCCGTAGCTGCCTGCACGCAGACGGTAATACTGATCCTCGCTGCTGATCCGGCTGCCGCGAAAGTCGACGTACTGGCCGGTCTTTTGGTTCAGTGCAGAGAACGCAAGCATGCTCAACGCGGGGCCGTTCTTCCAGCCCGAGTACATGCGGAAGAACTCATCGTTGCGGTCGCCGCTGGCGTGCATGTAGCCGAATTCGATCAGTCCTGTATAGATCCAGTCTCCCGTGCCCAATCGAGACTCGTCGGGTATCTGGTGCGGATAGGGATAGAGCACGCCGGTCGGTGTGCGCATCTGATTGGGATGCAGGTACGACATGCCGGCCGGATCGGGCTGGGACAACGGCCCCCAACCGGTGGGGTCGAGGCTGTTGCCGAACTGCATGTTGCCCACACGCTGGCTGTCGCTGGCATCGGTCTGTGCCAGCAGCGGCAACGGGCCGACCAAGCCCAGTGCCAGGCCCAGCAGCGTAGTTAGAGGTTTACGCTTCAGCATCTCTCCGCCCCTCGCCGATGGCGGGTCACTGGTGGAACATGGCGCCGTTGGGGTTGTTCGAACCGTGGATGTTGCTGTGGCAGGTCAGGCAGCTGCGCCCCATCACGCGCTCGTCCGGCGCCAGTCCATTGCGCAGTCCCTGACGGGTCAGCAGATCGTTGGGATGGTTGTCGTTCGTGTGGCACTGCTGACACAGCATCGGCATCGGTAGCACCAGCAGGTTTTCCTGATTCGAGCCATGCGGCGTGTGACAGTTGAGGCAGTTCTCGGCGACCGGCGCATGTTCGAACAGGAACGGCCCGCGCTTCTCCGCATGGCAGGTTTGGCACGTCTCGTTGACGCTGTCGGTCTTCAGCAGCGGCTTGGTAATGGAGCCGTGTGGGTTATGGCAGTCGACGCAGGAGATCTGTCCCTCCGGCAGTGGCATGTGCGAGCGGCGGTTGAACTGCGCCCGGATATCCTGATGACAGGTCGCGCAGACCTGGTTGATCGAGTCGTTCGCCAGCACACCTTCAGCCGATAACCGCGTCATCGGGTTGTGGCAGTCGGTGCACGACACTCCACGCTCCTGGTGCACTGAGCCGAGCCAGTGCTGTCGCGCGCCGCCGACGTGGCAACTCAGGCAGACCTGCGTCTGGGCCTCGACCGGGGTCTTGGAGTCATGAGTGAAGGCGATGATCAGGCCTGGGGCCGCGGGATTCTTCGCGTGTTCCGAGCCGGGGCCATGACAGGTTTCGCAGGCGGCCTGTGGCCCGGTGTTTGCGCTACCTGCACGAAACGAAGCCACATGCAGGCTGTGCGAAGCCTGCACGCCTTCCAGCGCGTGACAGGCGATGCAACTCTTCGCGCCGATCGGATCCGCATCCGCCGCCAGCGGGTTGTGCGGAATCGAAGCACCATCGAACGGCGTGGCGGGGCCATTGTCGAATGCGCGTCCGCGCATGGCGGCATGCGGCGATGCACCGCTGTCCATGTCGGTGGCGGGAAGCATGCGTGCGATGTCGCTTTGGGTCAGCGGAGCGGACGGCTGCTGGCTGGGTGGCGGTGCGGCGCTGGCGTTGTCATTTTGCTGTGCCTGGGCACCGGACGACCACAGGAGCACGCCACCAAGAGCGGTCATCACCGCCAGCAGCGCCGCCAGAGACAGCGCTATTACACCGGTCGATCGGCGAGCCCTCTTCTTACTCAAGATGCCTTTGCGCGTTGCCGTCATCCAGCCGATTCCCAATGCATTCCCGATGGCCTGCTTCGCGCCCGATAGCGAGGCACGTGCGCGTAACGCTGTGAAGAGCCTTGTGGAACTGGGTGCCCGTTCGGCCAGGAAAGGTTGCGTCCAGTGTTGATCGGATTCGCGAACCTTCTTCTTGGCGACCCTGTGTCGCGAAGGGCGGTGTCAGGACCGCACGCGGACCGGAAAGATAGGTGTCCGCCATGCAGGCGCTCTGTCAGTGGACCAAGCAATGTCCCGGCAATGAGCCGGCACGTAAGGCAGAGGAATAGCGCACAACTCCGTCAGCAACGGATCGCATGTCATCCAAAGCGATGCCGGCGTTTCGACATTCTCGATACCGGCGCAACCTTTCCACACCGACGCGGCACTCAAGCATGACGGTCGTATTTCAAGAATCTACAGCTGGGCCTAAAACATGGAAATCGAACGAATCCGGCTGCAGAAACATGGTGATACCCAAGGCATGCTCATCGCTTTGGAGGAAAATCGAAACGTACCCTTTGTCATTCGGCGTGTGTACTACATATTCGCCACGCAGAGCGACGTGCATCGGGGTAAGCACGCGCACCGTCATCTCCATCAACTGGCAGTGGCGGTGCGGGGCTCTGTGACTTTTTTGCTGGACGACGGCAGCGGACCCACTGAGGTCGTGCTCAACGATCCCTCGCACGGACTGATGCTCGGTCGAATGGTATGGCGCGAGTTGTACGACTTCAGCGAGGATTGCGTGTTGATGGTGCTGGCCGATCAGTTGTACGACCAGAGCGATTACATCACCGACTACGCTGATTTCCTGCGTGAACTCAAAAGCTCCATGTACCTCGAGGACATGGCTGCATGTCAAGGAAGTTAGTCCTGATCGGAGCGGGCGAGTTCGCGCAGATCGCTTGCGAATACTTCGAACACGACAGCGATTATGACGTGGTGGCATTCAGTGTCGAGCGCGAATACCTCGCGCAGCCGATACTGGCGGATCGTCCTGTGGTGGCCTATGAGACGTTGGAAGCGGAATTTCCTCCGGCCGATGTGGATGTGTTTGTCGCTATCCCATCCAGTCAGCTCAATCGTCTGCGTACGCGCTTTTATCTGGATATGAAGCGCAGAGGCTATCGGCTCGCTACGTATGTCAGTACGCGTGCTTTCGTGTGGCGCAATGCCGAACTTGGCGAGAACTGCTTCATCTTCGAAGGCAACGTCATCCAGCCATTCGTTCGCATCGGCAACAATTGCATTCTGTGGAGTGGCAACCACGTAGGTCATCGCACGATCGTGCGCGACAACGTATTCATCGCCTCGCACGCCGTTATTTCGGGTTATTGCGACATCGGCGACAGCAGCTTCATCGGTGTGAACGCTACCTTCAACGATCACGTGAAAGTCGCGCCCGACAATGTCATCGGTTCAGGCGCGCTGGTGACGCGTGACACGCAGCCAGGCAGGATTTACGTTGGGTCACCGGCTAAAGCGTTACCCGACAAATCCAGCCTCGAAGTGAGGCTTTGACGAGCGCATGTTCGAATGGAGCAAGCGAGGGCTGGTATTTGAAACCGCGCGGCACGGCGTGGGCGGCTGGATGCTGCACTCGGCCCTCACGCCGACCCCGTATCGCATCGACGATGAGCTGATCCGTGTCTACGCGGGGTTTCGCGATAGCGATGGCGTCAGCCGCATCGGCTATGTCGACGTGCGCGCAGACGACCCTACGGTCGTCGTGCGTATCAGCGCCGAACCAGCGCTCGACATAGGACGCAACGGTTGTTTCGATGACAATGGAGTGATCCTGGGTGATGTCGTCGATGCACCGGGCGGCCTGCATATGTTCTATGTCGGTTTCCAGCGCGTGGCGAAAGCGAAATTCCTGGCGTTTACCGGCTTGGCGGTTTCCACCGATGGAGGCCATCATTTCTCGCGCACGCAAGAGACCCCGATCCTGGATCGCGCGCACTCGCGCAGCATGATCGGCGCGGTGCATTCGGTCATTCGTGAAAACGGTCGCTGGCGCATCTGGTATGCCGCCGGCGACGATTGGGAGACCATTCGCGGCGGCCCGTTTCCCCGCTATCACATCCGCTATGTAGAGACCGACGATCTCGCTGCGATCCCGCGCAACGATCATGTCTGCCTGCTTCCTCGCGGCAACGAATATCGGATTGGTCGGCCGCGCGTATACAGGCTCGACGGCAAGTACGTGATGTACTTCACGCGGGGCAATCTCACCGGCGAATACTTTCCCGGCGTGGCTTATAGCGATGATGGCATCGCCTGGACGCGCCGCGATGAAGAGCTTGGCATGACGCTCTCCGCCAGCGGCTGGGACTCACGGGTTATCTGCTATCCCGCCCTGATCGGTCAGCACGACAAACTGCTGATGTTCTACAACGGCAACGAGATGGGGGTGGATGGATTCGGTGTGGCCGAGGCAGCATTTGCCCATCTCGATGGTGCTGCGAATGTTTACGGTTAGGCCATACGCCGAGGCCGACGCGGGCGTTTGGAATGCGCTGATCGACCGCTCTCGTAACGGCAATTTTCTGCATCGACGCGATTATATGGATTACCACGCCGACCGCTTTGTCGATCAGTCGTTGATCGTCGAGCGAAGCGGCGACGCTGTCGCGGTGCTTCCCGCGAACATTCGCGAGAACGTGGTAACCAGTCACGGCGGCCTTACCTATGCCGGGTTGATAACGACCCAGGCCTTGCGTGCGGAATCGACGCTGGCGATATTCGAACAAGTCGGCAACCACTATCGCGCACTCGGCGTGGAACGTGTGCTCTACAAGGCGATACCGCATGTGTTTCGTGCGTATCCCGCTGAAGAGGATCTGTATGCGTTGCACCTGCTTGGCGCGCAGCTGAGCCGCCGTGACCTTTCCTCGGTCATCGCGTTGCAGGAAAAATTTCAATACACACAGGGCCGCAGGCATTCCATCGATAAGGCAAGAAAAGCAGACATACGATGCCAGGTGGGTACGAGCCTGAAGGGTTTTCATGCGTTGCTTTCGCAAGTGCTTGGCAGGCATGACGCCTTGCCTACGCATAGCCTGCACGAGCTGCGTCTGCTGCAGTCGCGTTTTCCCCGACAAATCGTGCTGCACGAGGCGCGCCGCGATGATGCTTTGCTGGCAGGCGTACTTGTCTACGATTTTGGCAAAGTCGTGCACACGCAGTACATGGCTGCATCGCAAGAGGGTCGGCAGCTGGATGCACTCAGTCTTCTGCTGGCGGAACTGATCGGCGACGTTTACGCGGACCGGGCTTACTTCAGTTTCGGCATTTCGACGGAACAGGAAGGGCGAGTGCTCAATCGTGGCCTGGTCGCGCAAAAGGAATATTTTGGTGCTCGCGCCATCGTGCACGACTTCTACGAATGGCTGCTCTGATGGATATCGCTCCGATGGATGTCCCGTTCCTGAGCCTCAAGGAAGTCAATGCGCAGCATGCCGATGAGCTGAAGGCGGCCGTCGCGCGGGTGATCGATTCGGGCTGGTATGTGCTCGGCGAGGAACTCGCTGCCTTCGAACACGAGTTCGCTGCCTACTGCGGCGTCCGTCATGCGCTGGGTGTCGGCAACGGACTGGACGCGCTATCGCTGATCCTTCGAGGTTACAGGGAGCTCGGCGCCATCGCCGATGGCGACGAAGTGATTGTGCCGGGCAATACGTTCATTGCCAGCTTTCTCGCGATTACTGAAAACCGGTTGGTTCCAGTGCCGGTGGAACCCGATCCGATCACATTCAACATGGATCCGGCTCGGGTGGAAGCAGCGATAGGGCCACGTACGCGCGCGATCATGGCGGTGCACCTTTATGGCCAGCTAGCAGACATGACTGCGCTAACTGCGTTGGCTCAGCGTCGCCACTTGCTGCTGATCGAAGATGCGGCGCAAGCGCATGGAGCGATGAGCGATGGCCGTAAGGCTGGAGCGCTAAGCGACGCGGCAGCTTTCAGTTTCTTTCCTACCAAGAATCTCGGCGCACTGGGAGATGGTGGGGCCGTAGTGACGAATAACACCGCGCTGGCTGAACGCATCGCCGCCTTGCGCAATTACGGTTCCGCAGCGAAGTACCACCACCTGTACAAGGGTCTCAATTCGCGGCTTGATGAAATCCAGGCTGCGATGTTGCGCGTGAAGCTGAAATACCTCGACGAAGGCATTGCATGGCGCCGTCGCGTGGCGTGTCGTTATCGCGATGGCATCTGTCATCCACACATCCAGTTGCCGGTCGTGGCGCACGAGGAACAGCACGTATGGCATCTGTTCGTGGTCCGCTGCTCTCGACGCGATGCGTTGCAACAGCACCTGCAGGCGCACGGCATTCAGAGCCAGGTGCATTATCCGGTGCCACCGCACCGGCAACCTGCCTATGCCACCTTGAGCAACGCATCGCTGCCGCTGACGGAACAATTGCACGATGAGGTGCTGAGCCTTCCCATGGGGCCGACTCTGAGCGACGCCGCGGTGGAGCGGGTCATCGAAGCTTGTCTGGCGTTCGAGTACTCCGCATGAGCATCGTGCGCACCGGTTTCTATACGACCATCGCTACCGCCGCCAGGTTGCTCGCAGGTTTGGTCGTGATCAAGCTGGTGGCATGGTTTGCCGGGCCCGCAGGCGTGGGCAAGCTGGGCCAGTTCATGAGCCTCATGTCGTTGCTGGCCGTGCTGGCCGGCGGCGGTATAAGCGCCGGTATCGTCAAGTACGTGGCGGAATATCGCGACGACAAGGAAAAACTATCGCGCCTGCTTGCCGCAGCGCTCTGGTATGCGCTGTGCGCATCCTGCCTGATGGGATGCGCCGCACTGCTATTCAGCCGGCAGATTGCGGTCTGGCTGCTGGGCGACCAGGTTTATGAAAACCTGATCCGTGTGCTCGCCGTGGCGCAGCTCGCCATCGCGTTGTTCAACTACATCCTTGCCGTGATCAACGGCTTCATGGACGTGCGTCGGCTCGCCTTCATCCAGGTGTGGGGGTCAGCCCTCAGTATCGTTTTGGTGCTCTGGTTGTCGCGCTGGCTGCACCTGTACGGCGCGTTGCTGGCGCTCGTCTTGGGGCAGGTGCTGTGCCTTGCAGTCGGGCTGCCGGCCTGGTGGCGCAGTCCATACTTCCAGCGCAGCATGCTGCGGATGCATTTCGATCGCGAAATGACGCTGCGGCTGGCGGCCTTTTCGGTGATGACCCTCAGCTCCGCCTTGCTGCCGCCCTTGATCAATATTGCGGTTCGCGATCACCTGGCGTTGCAATTCGGCTGGACGCAGGTGGGCTACTGGCAGGCGGTGAGCAAGGTATCGGACGCCTATCTACTGTTCCTCACCACGGCTATCAACATCTACTACTTGCCCAAGCTTGCGTCCACGCACGCGCGCGCGGCGCTGGTGCTCGAATTGCGCCATGCCTATCGCTACCTGCTGCCCGCCGTCGTCGCACTGGCGGCCGTGGTGTACGTCTTGAGAGGCTGGGTGACACGCTTGCTGTTCAGCGCAGACTTCATGTCCGCTAACGCACTGTACGGACCGCAGCTGCTGGGCGATGTCATCAAGATCGCTTCCTTTATTTTGTCCTACGTCATGTTGGCCAAGGCCATGACACGGCTATTCGTGATTTCGGAGTGCGTGTTTGCAGCCAGCTATCTGCTGCTTGTCTACGTATTTACCGCGCACTTCGGTTTGGTCGGGGCGATGTACGCATTCACGTTCAATTATCTGATCTACCTCGCGTTCAATGTGTTCGTCGTACGACGCTATCTGGAAGGGTTGTGACGATGAGTGGCCTTGTGTCGAAAAGAGAGGGGACCATGCCGCTGGTTTCCGTACTCATACCCGCCTACAACCACGAGCGCTTCGTGCAACGTTGCCTGGATAGCGTGCTCGAGGATCCGTATCCGGCCAAGGAGTTGATCATCATCGATGACGGCTCGACGGACCGAACCGCCGCGAGGATCGCCGACTGGGTAGCCACGCATTGCATGGACCTGCCGATCGAATATGTGCGGCGGGATAACCGGGGCATCGCGGCGACCTTGAACGAGCTGGTGGCACGCGCGAGCGGGGAGTTTCTGCGCCCGGGCGCCAGCGATGATTATTTGCTGCCGGGAGGTATCGATGCCCAGGTTCGCTATCTACTGGGGCATCCGGGCAAAGGCGCCGTGATCGGTGATTCGATCGTCGTCGACAAAGACGGAAACAGAATTCATGACAGCGGCATGCGCGGTCTGCACGGTGCCAACAAAAACCTCTATCGGTCGGATGACGGCATCCGGCGTGCCGTGATCAGTCATTGGGCGATTGGCGGCCCGGTTGCCTTGATGAGAAGAAGCGCGCTCGACACCGTCGACCGCTGGAGCGAAGGCCTGCGCATCGAAGACTGGGACCTGTTTCTTCGGCTGGCGGCCGACGATGCGCTTGGCTTCGTCGACGTCAGTGTCTGCGCGTACCGCATCCACGGCAATAATACGAGTGCGACACGCCACACGGCGACACGGGTGATTCATCTTGCGGAGTCGAGGCAGGTGGCCATACGCCGGGAATGCCTGTTTGACGAGCCCTACAGAACCTTGCTCAAGGCGCAGTCGCACTATATCGGAGCGAAGATTTCGTTCCTGCAAAGAAAGTTCTGGCCGCTGGCGCTGAATATGCTGGCGTACCTGTCGCTGCTGATGCTGTCGAAGCTTCGGCCTGGATCTGCGCAGCCTGATGCGGAGGCGACATGAAGCGACTGTTGTGCCTTCCGTCGACCTACCTCGGGCTGCCTATCCTGCTTGCCTGTGGGCTTACGTTGCTAACTTACGACCTGACCGTCGATTACCTGCAAGGCTTACTGTTGCTGGCCGTGACGGCAGCAGCCATCGTGTTGTTCGACGTTTACGCAGACGCGCGGGTGCCAGCTACCAGCCGATTTCATGCGCGGCACTACGCAGGTACCCGCGACGCGTTTGTCGCGCTGGCCTTTGCTGGCGTGATCGTTCTTTTCTGCCTGATCGATCTCGCGTTTTTCCCCATTCCGCTGTTCGACAAGCCATCGGCCTATGCCTCGATGGAAGGTGGTCGTGAACACGTGCGGCATATTTCGGACATGTGCTGGGTGCTTCCTCCGATTGGGTTGCTCTGTGTCAGGAGCAAGTGGCTTCGGAACCTGCTCATAGCCATCGGTTTTCTGTTTCCGATCCTGGTCATCGATCGAAACAGGCTGTTCGCCGCGGTGTTTTCATTCGCGCTCATCATCATGTTGCGACGTGACGATGCAAAGCCGCTGCCGTGGAAAAGTGTCGCTTTTCTCACGCTCACCGGTACCAGCATTTTCTCGATCCTTGGCATATTGCGATCCGGGCCGCTGGATTCCATCACGCTGCCCTTCAGTGCGATGTATCAGGCCTCGCCGGTCGGCATCAAGTGGCTGCTGCTCTATGGCAGCGCGGGCCCCTACAACTTCAGCGCGATGCTGGCCAAGCATTATTCGAACACCAGCTTCCTGATCCATCAGCTGGTTCCCATGAGTGGATCTGTCGCAACGGCCGGCACGGATATTCCGCTGGACGCGCCGACGATCAACGTCGGCACGGAGTTCTTTCCGTTCCTGCTGGCGCTGGGTCCCGCTGGAGCCGTGGCGGCAGTGTTCGTGTTGTACGGGCTGCTGCTGTGGAGTGTGCGACGCCTGCGTCCGACAGTCCCGCTGTTTTCCTTGCTGATTTTCCTGCGCGTTTCCTACGTCTGCGCCATGTCGCCGTTTGCGCCCCAGGCCTTCACCTGGACGAACGTGGGCTTTGTCGGCCTGTGTCTCCTGATGCAGGTTTTCGCTGCGTGGCTGCCAAACAGAAGATCAACGGTAACGGTATAAGCCGGGCAGGGCGATGCGCCCGGGGCCCGCGTGCGAATTATCTCTACATCATCTTTCCAGTGAGTACAAAAACATGGAACAAGACGAAATCTACCTGATCGATCTATGGCGGACCCTCTTGCGGGGGTGGAAGTGGTTTGCCGTGGTGCTGATCGTGACGCTCGCCTGCACCTATGCCTATACGCATCTGGTCAAGCGTCAGTGGGAAGCCACTGCCTGGATCCTTATCGGCCAGGTGGGACAGGCACCACCGGATCAGGATCAAAAGATCGAACCGCTTCAGCGTGTCCTCGAACGCATGCAACTGGTCTCCTTTCAAAACGAGGTTCTGAAAAGCGTGGGTCTTTCGCCCGAATCTTCCGATGCCCAGCTTTATCGCGGCAGCTTGAAACTCGACCCGTTGCCCTATGCGGGGCCCATCATCAAGTTGACCCTGCGAGCACATTCGCCCGAACAGGCTCGTCAACTCGCCACGGCGACGGTCATCCAACTACAGGCTATTCATCAGCAAATTGAACAGGCACCGTTGAACTCAGCTCGTGCGCATCTCGAAGAAGTTCAGGCTGACCTGCAAAACGCGTTAGCTGATCGGGATCGATTGCAGCAAGCACTTGCTCCGGGAAACAAGGGCGATGCGGAAAACAAAGGCGCTGCAAGTTTGTTGCTCGCCAGCAAGAACGAAGAGATCAGTCGTTTGCAGAAGACCAGAAACGATCTAGCCGATCGCCTCAGCCCTACCTATACGTACGAGACATCGCTCCCATGGCCCGTCTTTGTGCCCGATAGACAGGTGTTTCCAAACACGGCGCTGATGTGGGGCATAGGCCTGCTGTTGGGCACGTTTCTGGGGTTATTCGCGGCTACCGCGAGGAGCGTTGGGCGGCGCCGGGCGTAGGAAAGCCTGGGGTTGCCTTCGAGACGGCCGCGCCTGAACGCCACTGATGCCCGGTAGAAGACATTCACACCTGATCCATTCAACCAAAGAGGTTTGGAAAGGCACTCACCCGATAGCTACTTCTGTAATGAACGAAGATTTTCTGCACTTGAACGGAGATGGATATGCGTGGGCAGCACAAGTTTGAAACCGACATCCGCGCGCTGCCCGCACGGAACGCGCGTGAACGCCAGCAAGGGGTACTTCTGGATGAGGCGCAGCTGCTCGATACGCAGCGTGCCTTCGATAGCGTGGCCGCCGACTATGATGGGCCACGAGGTAATAACGAGCTGATCCAACGCATGCGGGTCACCCTGTGGGATACCGTGCACAGCACGTTGCCGACGGGAGCTCGCCTGCTTGACCTGGGCTGTGGTACCGGCATCGACGCGCTCGAATTTGCACGCCGCGGTTTCCATGTCGTGGCCACCGACTGGTCACCACAGATGGTGGAGCGTACGCGGACGCGTGCCGCGGCCGCTGCCTTGGGCTCTCGTGTAACGGTCGCACATCTGGGCATCCAGCAACTCGCACAGCTTCAAGGTGAGTTCGATGGCATCTACTCAAACTTCGGTCCGCTGAACTGCGCCCCGGATCTGCACGCTGTCGCCGATGAATGCGCCCGCCTTTTGCGCCCCGGCGGCAGGTTGGTCTTCTCGGTGATGGGTCGAATCTGTCCGTGGGAACTGGGTCACTACGCCCTGCGAGGCCGATTCAAGCGGGCCGGTGTGCGGGCTGCGCGAGGCGCGACGGCGGTGGGCATGAATCGCCACACGATCTGGACCTACTACTACATGCCACGCGAATTCTACGCAGCATTCGCCGAACAATTTTCACTGGAAAACTATCGCGCATTGAGTCTCTTCATGCCACCGCCTTATCTGGTGGACTACTACCGACGCCACCGCAACTGGTGCGAGCGTCTGGGTCGACTCGATGACAGCCTCGGCGGCCTGCCGCTGCTGCGTGGCATGGGCGATCACTTCCTGATCGTGATGCAGCGTCGCTGAGCTTATGGACATTCTGCAGGCAGCGATGGATTTCAGCTTGTGCCGGGCGGTTTCGGTCATGCCCGAGGGCAGCTCGCGCGCGCCGTTGCCGATCAGGGGAGGGCGAATCGGTTCATCGCTCGCTGCACGGGCTTACCGGGTCGATCTGCGCGATCACCTGATCTTTCCCGGACTGATCAATGCGCACGAGCATCTGCACGTCAACGCTGTTCCGCCGCTGAAAACAAACACGCCTTTTCCGAACAGTTATGCCTGGATCGCAGCGTTTCAGGCTCACTTCGAGGAGCCTGCCGTCATTGCCGCGTTGCAGGTGTCGAAAGAGTTGCGATTGCAGCATGGCGCACTGAAGAACCTGCTCGCCGGAACCACCTGCGTCGCGCATCATGATCCATGGCATCCAGCGCTCGACGCGACAAATTTTCCGATTGCACTGTTGCGCGACTTCGGCTGGAGCTACGCGCTGGGCTGGCCGGGCTACGGGCCTCCCGTGCAGCAGAGTTTTGCCGCCACCCCTGTTGACCGGCCCTGGCTGATCCACCTGGCCGAAGGTACCGATGCCACAGCGCAGGCGGAGCTGGCACAGCTCGATCAGCTCGGATGCCTGGCGGCAAACAGTGTGCTGATTCATGGCGTAGGGTTTAGCGAGCAGGACATCGATCGGGTGATCGCCAGCGATGCTTCCGTGGTCTGGTGCCCGACCAGCAACCATGCCTTGCTCGGACGATCGCTCGATCCGAAGCGACTGTTCACTGCTGGCCGGCTTGCGCTGGGTAGCGACTCACGGCTAAGCGGTGCGCGCGATCTGCTCGAAGAAATGGAGGGCGTGCTGACTCGTGGTGAGCTCGACGCGACGCAACTGCTGGAATTGGCGACCACCCAGGCTGCGCGCATTCTACGGATGCCTCTGCGTGGCAGCCTCGCGCCTGGCGCGCGGGCCGATCTGGTGGTTGTGCAAGACCGTAGCGAAAACCAGGCACGCAGCTTGGCAGGCATCGCCCGAAGTCAGATTCGTGCGGTGGTTCGCGACGGCGTTCCGCGCATCGCCGATCCCGATTTCGCGGAGTGGTTTGTCGCGACCGGCGTGGAAACCGTGCCAGTGACGCTGGATGGAAAGCCCAAGCTGCTGGCCAAAGCATTAGCCGATCCCGCCCTGGTGGCGCTCGAACCGGGACTCGAGCTGACCGTCCAGCGCAGCGAGCGTGAACGCGATCACGCCATCGAGGCACACTGCCAATGATGGCGAACCTTTCCGTACTGGAACCTGCCGAGGCCTACGCACTTTGGGCTGCCAGTTATCCCGCGCATGCGCACAACCCGGTCATGCAGGCCGAGGAGCGCGCGATGCTCTCGTTGATGCCCGTCACACTGGAGCGAAAGACCGTGCTCGACATCGGCTGCGGCAGCGGTCGTTACATGCTGCATGCGTTGCGTCGTGGTGCGGCGCGGGTGAGCGGTGTGGATCTGTCGCCGGAGATGTTGGAGCAGGCGGATGTGGAACTGCGTCCATTTCGACCGCTCGTCAAAATCGACCTGATGCAGGGCAGTGTCGCGGCGCTGCCTCTGCCCGACGCGATGGCGGATCTGACGATCTGCGGCTTGGTGGTGGGGCATCTTGAAAATCTGCATGCGGCGCTGGCCGAGCTATGTCGGGTGACCCGGCCGGGCGGCGTCGTGCTATGCAGCGATGTGCATCCCATCGGGCACGCGCTCGGCTGGCAACGCGATTTCAAATCCGGCGGCTCTCACTACGCCGTGCGGCATACGCAGCACCTCTACAGCGCTTGGCATGCCGCCTGCGCAACGCTCGGGTTACAGATCGATCGGGTGCTGGAGCCGATGCTCGATCCGGCCGACATTCCCCCCGGCGCGCGCTTCGACCGCATGGCGCTGAAGGTTCCCGTCGCACTGGTGTTCCAGCTCAGTCGCGCATCCTGATTCCTCTTGCCGTAGCCCTTCGCCATGATCCAGCCCCCCAATACCTTGTTGATCAATCCGACCATCACGTCGCGCTCGAGTGCGCGGTTTCCGTTGTCGTTGCTGCATCTGGCGGCGACGCTGGACAGGTTCGGCAACAGCCACATCATCGATGGCAACGTCGATCGCGACGTCGTCGGCGAAACGTTGCGCACGATACAGGGAGGCCGCTTCGATGCGGTCGGTATCAGTGTCATGGGTGGCCCGCAGATCGCACCGTCGATCGATGTCTCCCGGGCGATCCGCGAACGCTTTCCCTCGTTGCCGATCATCTGGGGCGGTTATTTCCCCACGCTCTATCCGGATACCGCGCTGGCCGCGTCCTATGTCGATTACGCCGTGCGCGGGCAGGGTGAGGACAGCCTGCCGGAGTTGATCTCCGCCATCGGTCGCGGAGCCCAACCCGAAGCGTTGGCAAAGATCGGCAGCCTGTCGTGGAGAAACGATGGTGCCAACGTGCACAACCCGAATCGCCGCTTCACGATGGACGACAGCGGGCTGGTGCTGCCTTACGACAAGCTCGGCGATCCGCGGCGTTATCTCGCGCGCACCTTTCTTGGTCGACGCACGGCCGCTCATCAGGCGTCGATCGGCTGTCGCTTCCGCTGCACATTCTGCGGCGTGAATGCCATGTTCGGCGGCACCACCGTCTTGCCGGGTGCGAGCCGGCTGGAACGCGATCTGAGTTATCTCAAATACGAGGTAGGCGCCGACTCGATCCAGTTCTTCGACCACAACTTCTTCGACCGCGAAGTGGACATGATTCCACTACTCGAGGTGATGGCTAAACTCGAGATGCCATGGTGGTGCTACGCCCGTTCGGATGCTCTGCTGAATCTTTCGGAAAGTACTTGGAAGCTGGTGCGCAAGAGCAAGTTGAGGATGGCCTATGTCGGCGCCGAGTCGCCCAGCGGTGCGATGCTCAAGGAAATTCGCAAGGGCACTCGGCCGGACCAGACGCTTGAGGTCGCCGAGCTATGCCGACGCAATGGCGTGATTCCCGAACTGTCTTTCATGGTCGCGCCACCGGAAAACACCGAAGAAGAAACCGAGCACACTTTTGAATTCATCCGCGAGCTGAAGCGGATCAATCCCCAATCGGAAATCATCGTCTATATCTACACGCCGTTGCCCGAGAGCAGCAAGCATGAAAAGGATCGCGGCAAGCGGGAGTCGATGCCGCTGCTCGATCTCAACGGTGAGCCGGTGGTGTTTCCCAAGACACCGGAAGAATGGATGGAGAAGCGCTGGGTCGATTACGCCTGCCACGCTGATGCGCCATGGATGACCGACAAGCTGCGCAGTCGCATCCACGACTTCGTGACGGTATTGCGCTGTCGTTTCCCGACGGTGCAGGACCTGCGTTCGCCACCGTGGGCCAAGCGTAGCTTGAGTGCCATGGCTGGATGGCGCTATCGGCACGGCAAGTACAACCGGCCATGGGAACTGAACCTTGCCAACCGGCTAGTGCGTCTGCGGATGCCGCAGGTTTCGGGTCTTTAGGCGGGCGCTGATCGTGCATGTTGCCCACATCAATTTTTTGCAGGCACCGGCGAACCTGACGCATGACGAGCTGCTTGCGCAGTGGCATTCGCTGGTGGATATCGCTGAACTGGTGGCTACTGCTGGGACTCGTGTGTCGGTCATTCAGGCGGCAGCA
>Ga0302316_10000124_pt1 | contig 67847 bp, 66 predicted proteins | sample III_Palsa_N3_2_FD_200456 | JGI IMG/M metagenome (GOLD analysis project Ga0302316, IMG submission 200456) | Peat permafrost microbial communities from Stordalen Mire near Abisko, Sweden - III_Palsa_N3_2 | ecosystem: Environmental > Terrestrial > Soil > Palsa > Peat permafrost | place: Sweden...
ACGGTTGTGTTGACCATGAATGCCTCCCGCACCTTCCGGAGCAGCCCCGCCATGCTATCGGCCTCAGCGTTATGCCGGCGTGATGAAAAGCTTTGGGTTGATTCTCCGGTGGCGACTGGCATGTGGGTCGCCAAAAACTAACACGGCGACAACACCGACCGCTCTACTCTCAATCAGACGATCATGGATATTTTTCGTGCAACATCGCGGGCCGCGATTTGTCTGGTGCGGTGGGTTTCATTCGAAGTTCTGCCCCTGCCCCTGAGCATAAGGTCGTACCACCTCGTGGGACTGGTGTGCCGCCTCATTGGCTGCGGGGTTTGCTTTGGCATCCTGTCATTGGCGGTTCAGACGAGCTCAACCTCGCATGGAAAACTGTTGGTTGCGCTCTGGGCGGGCTCTGCATTGACGGCCCTGTTCATCGGCAATATTGCTCGGGAATGGATGTTCGGGGTCTGTACCTCGGTCGCCACATGGATTGGCCACACCTTTCACCGGGAGGGAGTAACACTCGGCGGCCGAACCTTCCTGGAAGTCCACTTTCCGGCAAAGACCTGGATCAGATACGAATGCGGGGCCGACGAGTTCAGCTGCGAAGGGACCGAGCCGACCGGCCGCTGTCACCGGATTGACGTACGGCGGTAGTGTTGTGACCCGTCACACGCCGGCACAGGCGGTGGGAGTGCTATAAGGCGACGATGGACTGCCCCAAATGCGGTCACAGCCAGGACGACACGGTGAAATGCGCATCGTGCGGCGTCTATTTCGCCAAGCTGTCTGCTCCAGGGCCGACGGGCCGAGAGGTTGCGCCGTCCGCTCCGCAGTCGCACGGATTTGGGCTCGGAACGGTGGCGCTGGCCGCCGTCGCCGCGGCTGCGCTGGTCTACCATCTGATGCGCCAGAGTCCCATGGTGCAGGTTCCCGCGGTCGCCGAATCCAGCGCTGCTGCGGCGCCGGTCCAAGCGACTGCGCAAGTGCTGAGCAACCCTCCGGCAGCCCATTCCGACTCGAGTGGTGTCAGCGCCATCGAGGCTGCCCGTAGTGCCACCGTGTTCATCCGCACCTCCTGGGGGCTGGGTTCCGGATTCATCCTGGACGCGGATTGCCACGTCATTACCAACCGCCATGTCGTTGAGACCGACGGCGCTCGGGTTGCTGCGAGCGTGGATGGAAACCCGGACATGCAAAATGCCCTGGCCACGACCCAGCAGCGGCTCATGAGCGCCATCTATGCAGCCCAGCTGCGCCGCCGGGTTCTGGCGGGTCAGCCCGGCACCAATCTTGAGCAGCTGCAGCTGGATGAGCGCCTGCGGCAGATGCAGCAGACGCTGGCCACGCTGCCACAACAGGTGGATGCGAACATCACGGCAAAGGTGAAAGAGGGCGATCGCAGCGGCTTCTCGGTGACCCTGCCGGATGGCACTCACTTCGAGGCCCTGCACGCACAACTCTCCGAGAACGCCGATCTGGCCCTGATCCGCCTGCCCGCAGATCATTGTCCCTTCATCAAGGCCGCCGTCGGCACTGCCCCGCAGGTGGGTGAGCGCGTGTACACCATTGGCAATCCTTCCGGACTTGCCTACACCGTCACCACGGGCGTGGTTTCCGGCCTTCGGGAAGTGAATGGCAAGCCCTATGTGCAGACGGACGCGCCGATCAATCCCGGCAATAGCGGTGGACCGCTGATCAACGATCAGGGCCGGGTGATCGGCATCAATTCCATGGTCATGCGCGGCGTGACCGGAATTGGCTTCGCAATTCCCATCGCGGCGGCGTACGCCGAATTCCCTGAACTGGGACCCGCGCCTTAGCGGTGCGGCACCACCCCTTACACCCGGTTTGGCAGCGCGCCGACTTTCACTTTGCCGCGCAAAGTGTAGCATAGGGCACATGCCGATCTTGTGACCGGAGTGCCTTTATGGATACAGCCGCGTTGCGAAAGCCCAGTGCATGGATTCCGGTGGCCATGTCCGCTTCGGCGTTGGGAGTGGTGCTTCTCCAAATGGGGGTGCACGGCTCCGCGCCCGAGGCCGACGAAGGTGCCGCCGCTCATATCTGGCAGTTGCTGATGGTGGGTCAGTTGCCGCTGATCGCGTGGTTCGCGGCCAGATGGCTGAGGCGATCCTGGCACCGGACGTGGCCGGTATTGGCGACACAGGTAGTCGCGGCGGCGTGCGCGCTACTGCCGGTGGCGCTCTTGGGCTGGTAAGGTCGTCTTAGTTCGGCGGATCGACGTTGAAAGTGTCGGCCACCGCACCCCACGAGCCATCCGGCTGCTTTTTGAAGACACTCATCCACTTTCCGACGCTGTTCGTCAGCACCCCGGACTTATCCGGCGCCGTCTGCTCATAGGTCCCCAATGCGTAACCGAGATCCCCGCCATCGGAGATCTCCGTCTTGACCGTTACCATCTTGATGGCGTAGCCGGCCGGGAGTTCGATTTTCTGGGGTCCGGCAGTCTCGGTGATCGGCCGTCCGGGCAGGGCAAGGGTCGTCTTTGGCGCGTAGTACTTGCCATAGGTCGCGAAGTCACGCCTGCCGGCCGCCGCGACGGTGCGGTCAACCAGGTCGCGCAACGCCTTTTCATCCGCCGCGCGCGAGTCCATGGCAGGGCCACCACCGCAGCCGTCGAGAAAGATCGCCGTGAGCAGCAGCGCAGCGCAGGCGCTTATCGTGGCAACAGTTCGCATGGTGTCAGCACTCCCCTACCAGGGCAACGGCACGCCGCCGTAGCGCATGAAATGGCCCGAATCTGCGATCGTGAGCCGTTCGGTTCTGACCTGCCCGGGATGAATCATCACAACGCTGACTCCAGCATGCTTCAATACCAGAGCCAGAGTCTGCATTTCCTTGTTCAAGGCCGCCTTGCTCGTGCGATAAAAGATGGCGGTCGTTCCCGGGAATGGCTGGTCCAGTGACCCGACCGTAGAGCTGATCGCCACGAACTTCTTTTGCCGGCTGGCCTTCACGTTAGCCGCGAATGCTTCCATGACCATCAGCGGACCCCGCACGTTCACGGCCATGATCGTGTCAAAGAGACCATAGTCGAACTGGCCGAAATCCTGACTGGCGGGAGGCGGCGGCGAATTTCAGGAATGTCATCGAGGCTGATCCCGTCATTTTATGGCATCGAAGAATGCCAGATTTCCCTAGGCTTACAATAGCCGATTCAGAAGACTCGGCGCGCAGGAAATCTCCAAGGTGTCGCGAATATGCAGAAGCCAGTTCCGTCCAGGCGCAAGCACTCCCCGCGACGGCGCAACCCTAGTCGAATTTCCTTCGACGAATCCAGCTTCGTCGCCAAGCGGCGGCCGGTCACGCCCCACGAATTCGTGTTTGATGCACTTGCGTCACTGGCTCCCACTACCCGGCTGATGTTTGGCTGTCTCGCCGTATATGTCGGGGAGAAGATCGTTCTCATTCTGCGCGACCGGGAAGATGCGCCCGCCGACAACGGCGTGTGGCTGGCGACATCAGCCCCGCACCACGCGAGCCTGCAGCGGCTGTTCCCGCACCTGCGGTCTATTCGATTGTTGGGCAAGGGCGTAACCAACTGGCAGGTCATTCCTGCCGACGCTGCGGATTTCGAGCAGGCATCGCTCGCCGCCTGCGCGTTGATCGTCGCAAGGGATCCCAGAATCGGCAAAGTACCAAGGCGTCGTCGCTGAGCGACGCAATTAAGTTGAAGCAGCAACCGTCGGGGTTTGCGTTTTGTCGCTTGCGAGCGACCTGCGAAGTTTCCGTGACACAGTTCACGAGTCCGTGCGCGCTTGATTCGGCCTCACTTGTTACCTTCGATCCGGTCGTACTGAAGTTCGTGAAGTTTCGGGGAGACGGGGTCAATGCCATCATTCCAGCGGGTGCTGCTCGGCGCCTCGGCGCTATCGCTGTTGGCTGCCTGCAATCTCGATGTGTCCAGCTCCGGCACTGCGGTTGGCAGCACAGGCTCAACCGCTACCACCAGCGGCGGCGGCGGGGGTGTCTCCGGCTTCGCCAACAGCACCGGCAATACGCCGCCGGCACCCGCCGACACCGTGAACGCGACGCCGTCCGTGGCCGGGACGGTCTCCGTGGTCCCGGGCGCAAAACAGACCATCACCGTCGCATTTACATCCGCGGATGCGCGCCCGATATCCGGGCTGGGGCTCTCCAACACCACACTGCCGCCTGATTGGAGTGGTCCGAACGATTTTGCGTGCACCGTGACCAGCTCCGGCAGCAATTGCGTATTGACACTGACCTACGCACCAACGGCCATCGAGACGGGAACCCTGAGCATCGGTTATGTCTACGCCGGAGACGCCAACTCCCCGCCGCTCATCACGCTTAGCATTCCGTACGCAGGAACCACGAGCGACAACGTTGTCGCCACGGCAGCGCCGATCGGCCAGGTCACCGCTGCGAGCGGGGTAGGAACCCAATCCGTCAGCGTGAATTTCACGACCGACGATGGCAATGCGGCGACTGGCCTGACAATGCTGTCGGTGTTGGCCTCGTTGCCGGGTGGCTGGAGCACCACGACGCCCGGTTTCTCCTGCGGGGTCATCAGCAACGGCAGCGGCTGCCAACTGGTGCTGAGCTACGCGCCGGTGGTTGCCGGCAGCGGCACGCTGACGTTGAACTACGGCTACACGGATCATTCCGGCACGGCGCGCACGGGTGCCATCAACATCCCGTATTCCACGGCCGCCGAGGGCAACGTCATCGCGACGGTCTCGCCCGCGGGCCAGATCAACGCGGTCCAGGAGACGGGTACTCAGCCAGTGACCGTCACCTTTACCACCGATGATGGTCAATCCGCCGGCGACCTCGCGCTGCTGTCATCCCCATCGGCGCTGCCGGCTGACTGGAGTGGCACCGTCAGCAGTTTCAAGTGCGGCACGATCAGTAGCGGCAATGGTTGTCAGCTGGCGCTCACTTACGCACCCACGGCTCTGACCAGCGGCACGCTGCAGCTGGAATACGGCTACACGAGTCCTGGGGGCGCGTTCACCACCGGATTTCTGAATATCCCGTATGCCGCGACGACCAACGACAATGTCGTCGCGACGGCGGCTCCCTCGGGGCCGGTCGATGCCATCGTGGCTGAAGTCACGCCGAGCGTGCTGGTCACGTTCACCACCGACGACACCCGTACCGCCACCTCGCTGCAGTTGACGACGGATCTCACATCGCTGCCGGCGGGCTGGACGAGTGTCGACAATGCGTTTTCGTGCGCCGGCGTTGCCAATGGCACGGCCTGCCAACTGCCTCTTACGTATGCGCCTGTTGCGGCTGCCAGTGGAACACTGACGCTGCGCTACACCTATCTGAATAATGCAGGAGAGACCAAAAGCGGCTCGATCAACGTTCCCTATCGCGCCACCACCGACGACAGCATACTGGGGGCGCCGAGCCCGACCCCGCTTGCCGTGGTCGCTGGCACCAGTGGGATGCTGACCGTTTCGTTTGCCACCGACGATGGCAATCCCGCAAGCGCATTGGCTGTGACCTCGGGACTGGCCGCCTTGCCGCCCGGCTGGAGCAGCGCTTCGAGCAGTTTCACCTGCTCGAGCGTCAGCGCGGGGAGCACTTGTCAGCTGCCACTGACTTATGCGCCCACTGCGGCCGCCAGTGGGACGCTGACTCTGGGCTATACCTACCTGAACGATGCCGGTGAATCGAAGAGTGGCTCGATCGCAGTCCCGTATCGTGCCACCACCAACGACAGCGTTGTCGGAGCACCGAATCCGACTTCGCTTGCCGTCATGACAGGCAGCAGTACGTCGCTCACGGTTTCATTTGCCACCGACGATGGCAATCCCGCAACGGCTTTGTCGGTGACTTCCGGATTGAGTTCCTTGCCTGCCGGCTGGAGTAGCACGTCGAGCAGCTTTACCTGTGCGAGCGTGAGCACCGCCGGCAGCTGCCAGCTCGCCCTCACGTACGCGCCGCCGAATCCGGCCAGCGGCACAGTGGCGCTCGGATTCACCTATACCAATGACTCCGGCACAGTAAAGACGGGCACGGTTTCGATCCCGTATGCGGCCACGCCTTAGGGCGGCCGAGGCCGGCATAAGTGCGTTTACGGTCCGAGAGCCGTTTTGCACTGTTCCACTAATAAAAACAATGAGATATCCTAGAGAGGGACACTTCCAGGCACCGCGGAGCCGCGCGCAGGGGGGAGTGAAAGTGATTCGGTGGGCGACCCTCCGGTAAAGTAGCCTGAGATGACAAACCCCAGGATCGAAAATCTGCCTCTATGAGCAATAGCGAAACCCCGGGAGACTTCGGGAAAGTCCGTAAATTCGAACACCCCGGCCGGGGCAAGGCACGGGCGCGATCGGTGCCCAAGGGGCGCACCGTCGATCCGCGCGCCACGCTGCAGGTCAGGGCACTGCTGGGGGACCGGCCGCGGCAGCGCGACCTCCTGATCGAATATCTGCACCTCATTCAGGATGAGTTCGGGCAGATCTCGGCCGCGCATCTGGCGTCGCTCGCCGAGGAGATGCGATTGGCATTTGCGGAAGTGTTCGAGACCGCCACGTTCTACGCGCACTTCGACGTCGTAAAAGAGGACGAGCAACCGATTCCCGCACTGACGGTCCGCGTCTGCGACAGCCTGACATGCGCCATGCTCGGCGCAGAGAAACTCCTGAGTTCGCTGCAGGAAACCCTGGGCCCGGGCGTTCGTGTGATCAGGGCGCCGTGCGTTGGCCTGTGTGATTTCGCACCGGCAGTGGAAGTGGGTCATAATTTTCTGAAGCGCGCGGATGTCGCGTCCGTCAAGTCAGCGGTGGCGCACGCCGACACCCATCCGCACATTCCGGACTATGTCGACTACGAGACCTACCGCGGTGCCGGTGGCTATCAGACCCTGGAGCGTCTGCGCTCCGGTGACCTCACGGTCGATGCGATCCTGCAGGTGCTGGATGATGGCGCGTTGAAGGGCCTTGGCGGCGCGGGCTTCCCGACAGGCCGCAAATGGCGTTCGGTACGCGGCGAGCCGGGACCGCGGCTCATGGCCGTGAACGGCGATGAGGGTGAGCCGGGAACGTTCAAGGACCAGTACTACCTGAACACGGATCCTCATCGGTTCCTGGAAGGCATGCTGATCGGAGCGCACGTCGTGGAGGCATCGGATGTGTATATCTACATCCGCGACGAATATCCGATCGCCCGTCAGATCCTCGCCACCGAAATCGCAAAGCTTCCGCCCGGCGGCCCCGAGCTGCATCTGCGTCGCGGTGCCGGAGCTTATATCTGCGGCGAGGAGTCCTCGCTCCTGGAATCCCTGGAAGGAAAACGAGGCCTTCCCCGGCACAAGCCGCCATACCCCTTTCAGGTCGGACTGTTCGGCCGTCCGACGCTGATGAACAATATTGAGACACTGTTCTGGGTTCGCGACCTCATCGAACGCGGTCCTGCCTGGTGGAAAAGCCATGGGCGCAACGGACGGTTCGGGCTGCGCTCGTACTCAGTGTCCGGCCGCGTCAAAGACCCGGGCGTCAAGCTGGCTCCTGCCGGACTGACGATTCAGGAACTGATCGACGAATATTGCGGGGGCATCAGCGAGGGCCACATCTTCGCGGCCTACCTCCCGGGAGGTGCCTCCGGCGGCATTTTGCCGGCGACCATGAATGACATTCCGCTGGATTTCGGCACCCTTGAGAAGCACGGCTGCTTCATCGGGTCGGCAGCCGTCATCGTGATGTCGGACCAGGACGATGTACGCGCAGCGGCGCTCAATCTAATGCGCTTCTTCGAAGATGAGTCCTGTGGCCAATGCACGCCGTGCCGCGTCGGCACGCAGAAGGCTCGCGCGCTGATGGAGCAGGGGATATGGGACACCGCGCTGCTGGGCGAGTTATCGCAATGCCTGCGCGATGCCTCCATCTGTGGTCTGGGTCAGGCTGCATCCAATCCGCTGACGAGCATCATTCGTTTCTTTCCGGAGTTGTTTCCAGCCGCCCGGCTGGTTGCAACGAAGTAGGTGAATCATGAGCAGTAATCCCGATGATCGGCACGCGCCGGAGGCACCCAGGACCGTCCGTGCGCCCGGCAATCAGGACGCCGGTGGCCCGGCGCCAGCGGCCAACCCGGCAGCGGGCGGTACCTACTCCCAGGGCACCAAGGCCGGCGGCGAAGCCGGCGTCATCCCGACGGGTCAGATCAACGCCAAGAATCTCGAGAATCCGGGAATCATCTTTGAACTGGACGGCCAGCAGGTCGAAGCGAGGCCGGGCGAGACCATCTGGGCCGTGGCGCAGCGCGCCGGTACGCACATCCCCCATCTGTGCCACAAACCCGATCCGGGTTACCGTCCGGATGGTAATTGTCGCGCATGCATGGTCGAAATCGAGGGCGAGCGCGTGTTGGCAGCCTCATGCAAGCGCGTACCCGGCGTTGGGATGAAGGTGAAGACGGCCACGGAGCGTGCGACCAAGGCGCGCGCCATGGTGATGGAGTTGCTGGTGGCCGACCAGCCAGAACGGGCATCCTCACACGACCCTACCTCGCATTTCTGGCAGCAGGCCGATTTTGTCGCGGTGACGGCAAGCCGTTTCCCTGCCAGTGCACGCTGGCTGCCGGATGTGAGCCATCCTGCCATGCGCGTCAATCTGGACTCCTGCATTCAGTGCAATCTGTGCGTGCGCGCCTGTCGTGAAGTTCAGGTGAATGATGTGATCGGCATGGCCTATCGGTCGCACGAAGCGAAGATCGTGTTCGACTTCGACGATCCGATGGGGCAATCCACCTGCGTGGCGTGTGGCGAATGTGTCCAGGCCTGTCCGACCGGCGCGCTCATGCCTGCTGCGTATCTTGACGAGAACCAGACCCGCACGGTCTATCCGGATCGGTCGGTGAATTCCCTGTGCCCCTACTGCGGCGTCGGTTGCCAGGTCGCCTACAAGGTGAAGGATGAAAAGATCATCTACGCGGAAGGCCGGGACGGTCCTGCCAACCACAACCGCCTGTGCGTGAAGGGCCGTTTCGGGTTTGACTACATCCATCATCCCCACCGGTTGACGAAGCCGCTGGTCAGGCTCGATCACGTCGCCAAGGACCCGTACGACCAGGTGGATCCGGAAAATCCCTGGACTCACTTCCGGGAGGCGAGTTGGGAGGAGGCGCTGGATCGCGCCGCCGGTGGACTCAAGTCGATCCGCGACACCAAGGGTGCGCGGGCGCTGGCGGGATTTGGCTCTGCCAAGGGATCCAACGAGGAAGCGTACCTGTTCCAGAAACTGGTCCGGACCGGCTTCGGGTCGAACAATGTCGACCACTGTACGCGCCTGTGCCATGCCTCCTCGGTTGCGGCGCTGATGGAGGGGCTCAATTCCGGCGCGGTGTCGGCACCGTTCGAAGCGGCCATGGACGCCGAAGTCATCATCGTCATTGGCGCCAACCCCACGATCAATCATCCGGTGGCGGCGACCTTCATCAAGAATGCCGTCAAGCAGAACGGCGCGAAGCTCATCGTCATCGATCCGCGTCGTCAGGGACTCTCGCGCCACGCGTACAAGCACCTGGCGTTCAAGCCCGGCTCGGACGTCGCCATGCTCAATGCGATGCTGAACGTCATCATCACCGAGAAGCTCTACAACCTGGAGTACATCACCGCCCATACGGAGAATTTCGAGGCGCTGAAAGCGAATATCGTCGATTTCACGCCGGAAAAGATGGCGCCGGTATGCGGTATCGACGCCGAGACCCTGCGCGAGGTGGCCCGCCTCTATGCTCTTTCCAAAGGTTCGCTGATTTTCTGGGGCATGGGCATCAGTCAGCATGTGCACGGCACTGATAATTCGCGTTGCCTGATCGCGCTGGCGCTGACGACGGGCCAGATTGGCCGCAAGGGCGCGGGGCTTCACCCGCTGCGTGGGCAGAACAACGTACAGGGCGCATCCGATGCCGGCCTGATTCCCATGGTTTATCCGGATTATCAGTCCGTGGAAAACCCGGTGGTTCGCGAGCTGTTTGAGTCGCTCTGGGGCCAGAAGCTTGATCCGCAGAAGGGTCTGACGGTCGTGGAGATCATGAACGCCATTCATGCCGGCACCATCAACGGCATGTACGTGGAAGGGGAAAATCCGGCCATGTCGGACCCCGACCTCAATCATGCGCGACAGGCATTGGCGATGCTCGATCATCTTGTGGTGCAGGATCTGTTCCTGACCGAGACCGCCTTTCACGCAGACGTGGTCCTGCCGGCCTCCGCGTTCGCAGAGAAATCGGGGACCTTCACCAATACCGACCGGCGCGTGCAGATCGGTAATCCCGTGCTCGAGCCACCGGGTGAGGCACGTCAGGATCTATGGATCATTCAGGAGATCGGCAAGCGCCTCGGGCTGCCTTGGACGTATTCGGGTCCGGCCGAGGTCTTTGCCGAACTGGCGCTGACCATGCCTTCCTTCAACAACATCACCTGGGAGCGGGTGCAGCGCGAAGGATCAGTGACCTACCCGGTTGATGCGCCCGATGTGCCGGGCAACGACATCATCTTCACCGACGGATTTCCGACCGCAAACGGTCGCGCGAAAATCGTTCCTGCGAACATTCGACCGCCCGATGAGGTGCCGGACATGGACTATCCGATGATCCTGTCCACCGGCCGCGTGCTGGAACACTGGCATACCGGTTCGATGACCCGTCGCGCCGGCGTGCTCGATGCGCTCGAGCCGGAGGCCATGGTCTTTCTGTCGCCGCGCGAGTTGCATCGGCTGGACCTCGCGCCGGGCGACAAACTCAAACTCGAGACGCGGCGCGGCGCCATTGAGGTCAAGGTGCGTGCCGACGGGGATGTGCCGGTCGGGATGGTGTTCATGCCGTTCTGTTACGCCGAAGCCGCAGCGAACCTCTTGACCAATCCTGCTCTGGATCCCACAGGCAAGATCCCTGAGTTCAAGTTCTGCGCGGCCCGCGTCTCGCCGGTGCGCGAGGCTGCGGAAATGGCCTAGGCGGGCTCACGCAGTGGCGGCAGGTTCTGCCAATGCGGCGAGTGTTGACTGCAGTGGCGCGGCGCAGCGCTGAACAATGTCCGCGACAGCCCGGATATCGTTCAGGTCGACGACGGGAATGCGGGCATCGGCAAAGGGCTGATCGCTCGCGATTGCAATGATGCGTGCGTCGTCAGGATGCAGGGGCGACTTGCCGTTGGCCTGACGAAAGACCTCGAGCTTTAGGTGCTGCGCCGTCTTGAAGCCCTCCACCAGAATGAGGTCACACGGCGATACCCTGTGCAGTAGCTCGGGAAGTGACGCCTCCGCGCCATCACCCACCTCGTGCATCTGCACCCAGCGCCGCGCCGAGGACACAAGGACCTCGCAGGCGCCGGCTCTGCGGTGTTCGTAAGAATCCTTGCCGGGCTGATCGACATCGAAGGCATGGTGGGCGTGCTTGAGCGTTGCGACCCGCAGCCCACGGCCGGTAAACAGTGGGATCAGTTTGGTGATCAGCGTGGTTTTGCCCGCGCCGCTCCAGCCGACAATACCCAGTACGCGTCCAGCGTTCACCGCGGCGTCTCCGCGGGGCCCGGCACGGTGGTGCGTCCCTGCGTTTCGAGCTGGCGTTCCCGCATCGAGCCGGACCCACCGAAGCTCGGCTGTATCTCGAGGCCCAGTCCCGGGCCGGCCTCGGCAGCGAGCTCGGTGACCACGCCGCGCAGCAATCGAGTACAGATTTTGCGTCCGATCATGTTCTGAATCCTCCAGGGGACCGCAGTATGCCGCAGGCAGAGGCGCTCGCGTATATTGGGTCGCGGCGATGACTTCGAACCTCAAACAATCCCCTACCGCGGGTGCCGTCGTGGGCCTCGTGCTGGCGGGCGGTCGCTCGCTGCGTTTCGAGGGTGAGAAGGCCGCCGCTGAACTGGCGGGTCGACCGCTCATCGTGTGGGCGGCACTGCGCCTGCTGCGCAGCTGTGCCACGGTCGCTGCCAGCGTCCGTCGCGGAACCCGGTCGGAAGAGCTGGCGCGAGCGGCGGGATTGCCGCTGCTGTATGACCTGCCGGGCGATCCGCTAGGTCCGCTCGCGGGCGTGAGGGCGGGGCTCCTGTGGGCCCGTGAACAGGGAGCCCGTGCCCTCGCGGTCAGTCCCTGCGATGCGCCGCTGCTGCCGGATGATCTTTTCACCCGCTTGATTGCCGGGGCGGGCACCGGCGCGGCGCTGGCTGAGACACAAGAACGTGCGCAGCCGCTGTGTGCGCTATGGCCGGTCAGTGCGTTGGCCGAAGTCACCGAGGCCATCCAGGGCGGGAATCATCCCCCGACCTGGCGTCTGCTGCAGGAGCTGGGTGCGATCCGGATCCGGTTCGATGATGCGGGTGCCTTTGCCAACATCAACACGCGTGCCGACCTGGCGGCGGTCGCGGCCGGTTCCGCCTTCACGTGAGCGGCTTACCAGCGGTAGAAGGGGGCGATGAATCCTGCCGGGTAGCGGCCGGACTGTGGTGGCAGTTCGAGGAAACCGTCCGTGCCCGCCAGTGCCAGGAAGTCGCCGGAGCCATTGGGTAAACGCGGCTCCGCCAGGCACTGCCCGTGGGCGTCGTATCGGGTCTTCACCGGCACGAAGGACGCCATGGTGCGACCCCGCTCCACAGGGGCGGCCAGCGCCACGCGGATCGGCCAGATGCGTTCGGCCCCCATCGCGGATACAAGGGCTGGGACGACGTATCGCACCAGGCACACCAGTGTGGCGATGGGATTTCCAGGCAGGCCGAACACCGCGCACCCCTGGGGTGCCATACCGAACCACATCGGCATGCCGGGCCGCTGCGCCACCTGGTAGAAGACTTCCTCGACGCCCAACTCCTTCAGTACCTTCGGCACAAAGTCGAATTTCCCCTTCGACACACCGCCACTGAGGATGAGCGCGTCCGCCGCGGCGAGATGTCGCGTCAGGTGCTCCCGCAGCAAAGTTTCCTCATCAAGAATGTGGTCGTTTCCCACGTCCTGAAAGCCGTGTCCCGTCAGGGCCGCCACGATGGCATAGGCATTCGAGCGCCGGATCTGATGTGGCGCGATCGGCCTGCCCGGTTCGATCAACTCATCACCGGTCGAGGCGACCATGATGCGGGGTTGCCGGCTCACGAGCACGTTTGCCAGGCCGGCCGAGGCGATAATTGCGATATCCGGCGCATTCAGCCGCGTACCGGCGCGCAGCATCGGCATTCCAGGTCGGCTGTCCGCGCCGCGCTGCTGGACATTGCGATAGGGCTCCACCAGCGCATTGGCCTTCAGGTCCGCAACCCGCCCGAGGAGGTCGTATTCCTCGAGCGGAATGACGCAGTCCGTGCCGGTTGGCATCACCGCGCCCGTCATCACTTCGATTGCGGCAGACGGGTTGGAAAGGACCTTCGGCGGTACACCGGCCCCCTGCGTGCTCTCCACTACATAGCGGCGGGTGCCGGCGCCTGCACGGTCGCTGCTGATGGCGATGCCGTCCATGCACACCCGATCAAACGGCGGGTTTTCCCGTTCGGCATGGACATCCTCGCGCAGCGTCTGGGCGAGGCAGCGTTCCAATGGACATGACTGCGCGGGCAAGCGCACGATCCGTTCGCTGATGGCGGCCTCAGCCATTTGCGGTGTAATTGCCGTAACGCCTCGCTTGGTCTTTGGTCTTAACTTGGGTGAAAATGCGCCCAGCTCCTGCTTCCATATTGTAGCGGATGCTACCTTCAATGCCGCTTGCGGAACCTTGCTCCGGACTGGTTTTTGCACTCACGCTGCAGCCCGTGGCGCGTGCACGAGGGCCGGTGGCCGGCGGCCCATGCCTGAGCCAGGCCGGCGGCGAACTGCTGCGCAAAGTCGAGATCCTCGACGAATACGGGGATCACCGCATCATCGAGGTCCCCGTTGAGCGGCCGCTGTCGATCCGCCTCGACGATCAGATCGTGGCAACGCTGTGGACGCTGGGCGCAAGCGCCGAGTGGTTGGTCATGGGCTACCTGTGGACGCGCCAGTTCGTCACCGACGTGACCGCGATCGAATCGATCCGCATCAACTGGGAACAGGGCCTCGCGGAAGTCAGGACCCGCGGCGGCTTCACCCCCGCCCATCGGCACACCGTACCGCCGTGGATCGATTTTGCTGGCCAGATCGGAACCGATCCGGATGGCAAACTGTTGATCGGTGATGCACTGAAACTGGCGCCGCTGCCCACCAAGCACCTGTCGCGCACCACGTTGCTTTCGATCCTGCAACATCCGCTGCAGAACGATGCCATTTACCGCGCGGCAGGGTCGGTGCACGGCTGCGCTCTGTTTGCCGATTCCGAGCCCTGGGTGAGCGTCGAGGATGTCAGTCGTCGCAACGCCTTGGATACGATCTGCGGCTGGATGGCGTTGCACGGCATTTCGGGTACCGAGATGATCCTGTACACCACCGGCCGGCTCACCGCCGAGGTGATCATGAAGGCGGCGCTCAGCGGCATTGCCACGATCATCTCGCGCAAGGGCATGACGGCCCTGTGCTACGACCTTGCCGAGCGGCTGGGCATGACGCTCTTCGGCCATGCCGCCAAGAGTCGCTACATCTGCTACGCGGGAGCCGAGCGCTTCGACCCGCAGCGCTGATCCCTTTTAACGCGAACATTCCGGCGGTCCGCGGGACCACCAACTTATGCGTTCGCCTGCATATCGTTACGCCAAGTTCCTCATGCTAACTTTCCGGGCGCATTCATAGAGCGGCGATGCCGCTCTTTTCCGGTTGCGCGAAAACAGATGATGAACAGAAACCGCTGCGTGTTCCTTACGCTTCTTCCGCTGACGCTGACGGGAGTCGCGCACGCCGCCGATGCCGATACCTCCGCCACGGCCTCCACCGACGAGGTCGTGATCCAGACCTCCCGGGACAAGGGCGATTACCGGGTGCAGACCCTCGATTCCGTGGGTCCGCTGGGCAACACGCCCATCGTGAACGTGCCGTACTCGATCTCCGTGCTGCCCTCGGACCTCATCGAGAACACCCAGGCGGTGAATTTCAAGGAAGTCTCCAAGTACATGCCGCTGGTGTCGTTCCAGGAGCAGCAGGGTCCGGACATCCTGCGGCCCATGACGCGCGGCTACCAGGGCAGCAACTTCGAGAATACCAAGATAGACGGCATGACGATCTTCATGACCGGCGTGACCTCCATGGAGCAGTTCGATCAGATCGAAGTCGTGAGCGGCGCTTCGTCCTCGTTGTATGGCCCGGTGCCGCCGTCCGGTGTGTTCAACATGGTGACCAAGCGGCCCACGGATTACGACCTGCGCGAGTTCACCGCGGACTATGCCAGCGACAGCATTGGTACGGCGAAGGCGGACCTGGGCGGCAAGCTCGATGGCAATGGCGTCGTCAGCTACCGGCTCAACGCGGTGTACGGGGATGGCCAGGGCTATGTGGCCGACAGTCACGAGCGCCGCACGCTGTTCGATCTCGGCGTGGACCTGCGCCCTTTTGAACACACCACGCTGGAGCTGAACTACAGCAGCAATACGCTGCTCACCCAGGGCTTCCAGGGCTGGTTCACCTATGCGGATGCGCAGCAGAAGAACGGCAAGTACATCATTCTGCCGCCGGCGCCGGACCCGCAGCAGGAAGGCATCGGTCAGCCCTATGCCGGCGTGTATCTGCGCACCGACATGGGCCAGGCGCGCATCAAGCAGGACTTCGGCAGTAGCTGGCACCTAGTGGGCGGCATCCTCAATGAGAGCGTCGAGCGCAACATCAACACGGCGGTCAACAACCTCACCTCGAGCGCCGGTGCCTACAACACCAACTTCGGCAGCGGCTTCGCGCCCCGATTCACCATTACCAGTGATGTCGCCTACCTGAACGGCAGCTTCGACACCTTCGGCATCGGCCATGACTTCACCCTGGGGTCGGCCGGATACCGTGCTTCATCGTATTCACCGATCACGGCGGCCATCACGACCTGCCCGCCGAGTGCGACCAGCACCTGCCTGGGGTCAGCCAGCCTGGCTGATCCGGTGATCTTCCCGGAGCCCCTGCAGGGTCCGCCGAACGTGAGTTCCAGCCATATCTACGACTCCTCTGACCAGTACCAGCAGGGCGTCAACATCAATGACACCCTGAAGTTCACCGATCAGTGGCTGCTGCGCCTGGGCGCCAGCCAGGACTGGTTCCGCACCGACAACTTCAACAACAAGAGCGTGCAGACCGGGCAGTTCAGCAGCCACGGCATCAGCCCGAGCGGCAGCATCATCTTCAAGCCCACCGGCAACTCCACGCTGTACGCCACCTACGTGAGCAGCCTGCAGGCCGACGCAGACACCGCTCCGGCCTCGACGTCCACCGTCACGGTCGTGAACTCCGGCGACGCCCTCGCTCCCTACCGCAGCAAGGAGTACGAGGTCGGATACAAGATCGACTTCGACAAGATCTACGTCACCGCGGCGCTGTTCGACATGGATCGTCCGTTCGCCAACACTTTCCCGGTGAATGGCAATCCGAACCGGGTGAACTATCAAATCGTGGGCGACCAGATCAACAAGGGTCTGGAACTGTCGGCGGTGGGCAAGCTCATCGAGGGCCTGACGATGTACGGCGGTGTCACGCTGCTGAACTCCACGATGCAGAACACCCCGCTGGCGGCGACCAACGACCAGCCCTATGTAGGCACGCCCAAGGTCAAGGGCAACATGCTGCTCGAGTACCACATTCCCACCGTTTCCGGTCTGGTGGCGACCTTTGACTATCAGTTTTCGGGCCCCCGTCCCGGGGATGACACGAATCAGTTCAGTGTGGCGGGTTACAACCTGTTCGACCTCGGCGCTCGCTACACCTTGAAGATGTGGAACACGCCGGTGGCCTGGCGCGTGGCCGTGGAGAACATTACTGACCGACACTACTGGTCCACGATCGGGCCGAGCAATATCACCGGTTCCAATACCGGCAACCTCGTGGCCCATATCGGCGCGCCGCGCACGGCCCAGGCCTCAGTCACCGTCAAATTCTGACGCGCCGGCGCCGGCGCAGCTGCCGGGCTGCGCCGAACGCGTTACATTAGGGGCGTGGATGCGGCGAATACAGCCCGAAGGGGTGATCCGGTAACGCCTGCGCCGGCACGTGCCCCGAAGGGTCGCGCCGCGGAAGATAAACTCGGTCTGCACCTGCGGTATGCCTTTGAACCGGGGGAGCAAGGCGGCGCCGAGTTGCGCAACGCGCTCTTTGACCTGCTTGCGGCCGTCACGGCGGGCGGTTCAATCCGGCACGCGGCGAAACTGCTGAACTGCTCCTACCGCTATGTGTGGGATTCGCTTCGCAAATGGGAGGCGATCCTCGGTGAGCCCTTGGTGCTGTGGTCCCAGGGGCGCAAGGCGCGCCTGACGCAGTTCGCCGAGAAGCTGGCCTGGGCCGAGCGGCGAGCGCGAATCAGAATGCAGCCGCATATCGAAGCGCTGCGCTCCGACCTGGATAGGGTGCTGAGCGACGCGCGCGATGACCGCTACCAGTTGCTCACGGTTCGCGCCAGCCACGACCTCGCGCTGCCGGTCCTGCAGCAGCACGCCGCCAAAATGGCAAATCTGCATCTGAACATCGGATTTCAAGGCAGCGTCGATGCGCTGCGGGCGCTGAATGACCGGCAGTGTCTCGTCGCAGGGTTCCACGTTCCCGCCATTCCCGGTAAAGCGCCGGTCTTTGCCCGGGCGCTCAAGCCTTGGCTCAAGCCAAAGGTCCACCGGCTGATTGCCTGCTCCCGGCGGATGCAGGGACTGATGGTGCGCACGGAGCACGCGGCGCGCATCCATGGATTTGCGGACCTGGTGCGCTATCGGATGCGCTTCGTGAACCGCCAGCCCGGATCGGGTACCCGGATGCTGGTGGAGCATCTCATTCGTGAGCATGCGCTGGCGCCGGAGCGGGTGCTGGGCAATGCCGAGCACATCGAAAATACGCATGTTGCCGTGGCGCTGTGCGTTGCCAGCCGGGTGGTCGACGCCGGGATCGGCATCGAGGCCGCCGCCTTGCAGTTCGGCCTTCATTTCGTGCCGCTGGTCGAAGAGAATTATTTCCTTGCCTGCCTCGAATCCAGCATCCCGCACCCCGCCGTCAGGCAATTGCGGGAGATTCTCGCGGGGCCCCGCTGGCGCGGCATTCTGGCTGATCTACCGGGTTATCGACCGGCCGCCGCCCCAGGCAGCGTGCTGATCATGGAAGATGTGCTGCCCTGGTGGCGGCGTACGTCAGCGTGACTCGACCCGTCCGTTGGCATGCTTTGCAAATCGTCCGCGATCGACAGCGTGTACCGGTGCCTGGTCAGGCCAGGGCCACCCGCCAAAGTGCGTACGCTGGTAGTCGGCGTATGCCTGTCTGAGTTCCTGCTCGGTGTTCATGACGAAGGGGCCATGCTGTGCCACCGGCTCCCCGATGGGACGGCCCTGAAGCATCAGCAATTCGCTCGGCTCGGCGCCATTGATGAGTTCCACGGCCTGTCCCGCATCAATTTCGATGGCTGATTGTGCCGCAACGTTCTGGCCGCCGACCACCAGCGCCTGCCCCTTGAAAAAATAAAGCGTTCTGCGCGCATGGTGTGTGGCGGCTGCGGGTAGTGTCCACCTTACGCCCGCCGACAGCTTGATCGTCCAGATCGCCAGATCCGCGTCGGGATCCGATGCCCAGGAATCCGGAGGTGGGGGCTGCAATGGCGTCGTCGCTGCCGCGGGGGGAGCCCCTGCGATGTAGGTTACTTCCGCGGTCCCGCCTGCGGCATCGGCGCTCAGCTCACGGGGGATGTCTTCGGACCAGAGCATGGTGAAATAGGGCTGCGCCAGCTTGCTGCGTTTCGGCAGATTGAGCCAGATCTGGAAGAGCTCCAGGGGATTCGGATCCTGCGAATTGAGCAGCGGGAACATCTCGGAATGGACCACGCCCTGGCCCGCGGTCAGCCACTGCACATCGCCGCTACCGAAGCGGGCGGCAGCGCCGAGCGAGTCGGCATGGTCGATGAAGCCGCTTCTCACGATCGTCACGGTTTCAAAGCCACGATGGGGATGTGCAGGGAAGCCAGGTACCGTGCTCCCGTGGTACATGCGCCAGCCGTCCTTACCCGCGAAGTCCTGACCCAGACTACGACCGCTGAGTGAGGCGTCCGGGCCCAGCAGCGCATTGCCTTTCGGGTAGGCGTCCTCGTGGTACACACAGAACAGAAACGGATCTGGCGTGGCCCACGGAAAACCGATTGTGCTGACCTTGAGAACCGGTGAATTGGCCACGGACCTGATCCTTCGCCTGCGGGGCTCAAAGCATACCCTGCAATGCAGCGCGGTACGCTCTAGTATCCTATCCTGAAATGCGTGCAACGCTACGCCAAGCCGCCGCTGCAGACGCACCGCGGGTTGCGCAGCTGCTGATCGACACGCGCGCCGCGTTCATGCCGTACGCGCCTTCGGCGCACAGGTATGATGAACTGCGAGCCTGGGCAGCCAGCCTCCTGATTCCCTCCGATGGTGTGGTCGTCGCGGAAACCCAGGGGTCCGTGATTGCGGCAATGCACACTGAATGCAAAGAGGGCCTTTCATGGATTACGCAGATGGCCGTGGATCCGGCCTTCGTCGGCAGAGGCATTGGCTCCTTGCTCCTCGCCCATGCCGTACGCACGCTGGGGTCGCCTGTTCGCGTATATACGTTCCAAGCCAATCACGGGGCGCGACGCTTCTATGAGCGCCACGGCTTCATTCCCATTGACTTCACGGATGGTCGGGCGAACGCAGAGCGCTGTCCTGATGTGCTGTACGAGCTTCGCGCCAACGAACATCAACGCCTGAATCAGCCGGAGGTACAAGATGTCTGATTCCCGGAATTTGCAGGAAACGCGGGCCGAGCAGGCCCGGCGCAACAAGGAACTCATCACCCGCTACTACGACCTCGCTCTGAACAAGAAGGATTTCGCGGCAGCGCGGGCCTACATCGGGCCGTACTACCGACAGCACAGCACGTATGGGGCGGATGGGCCGGAGGGCCTCGGCGCGTTCGTCGAGTGGGCGAAGGTCAACCTGCCGCAGCTGCACGTCGACTTCGTCCGCATCATTGCCGACGGCGACTACGTGCTGATGCATAATCGCGGCAAGAACAGCCCCGGGACCAAGGCGGTGGTCGACATCTTTCGCATCGAGCATGGCAAGGTCGTGGAGCACTGGGATGTGCTGCAGGATGTTCCAGCGAGCGCGAAAAACGCCAACACGATGTTCTAAAGCCCTGCAAGTCAACGAAAGGAGAACCGCCATGACCGGTTACACCTGCGCCAGCCCGGATGAGCAATATTCGGAAGCAGAGCGACGCAACCGCGACGTTGTCCTGGATTTTTACGATGCCGGGGTAAACCGCCGCGATTACGCGGCGGCGTTCAGGCATCTCGGGGACCACTATGTTCAGCACAACCCCGACGTATCCGACGGCGCGGCAGGATTCCGGGAGTTCTTCGACTTCATCGAGAAGAATTTCCCGAAGTTTCGGGTGGAGATCAAACGCGTGTTCATCGAGGGCGACATGGTTGCCGTCCATGTGCGTTCCTTCGATGGACCGACCCGCAATGGCGAGGCCGGCGTGGATATCTTCCGGCTGGAAGCGGGCAGGATCGTTGAACACTGGGATGTGATTCAGCCGATTCCGGATTCAATCCCGCATGCCAACTCGATGTTTTGATCGATGAAATCTTTGGGCAAAAGGGCCAGTGGACTGCGTCTGGAACGCATGCGAGCGTCTCCTGGCTGGGCCGGGGAAGGCTTTCGCAACGTTCAGCCGATTCTGCCCGGGTTGCGCAATCCCGCCGCCAGGAGGCCACTGGCCATTCGAATAGAGAGGAGAGGAAAATGCAGCCGGTGACATTGGGGCGGATGACGGTTCAGAAGGTGCTCGAAATGGAAAGCGGTCCGCCGATGCCGCTGATCCTGCCGGGGATCACCCCGGAAGACCTCGCGCGGCTTGCCACGTGGTACACGGATGACACGCTCGGTCCGACCGCCGAGCAGTCGGCGTTCATGATGAGCATGCACAGCTACGTCCTGCAGCTCGATGGACTGACAGTCCTGGTCGATGCCTGCAACGGCGACCACAAGCCGCGCTCCATTGCGGATGTCGATCGCAGGCAGACCCCCTACCTCGCCAATCTCGCGAAGCTTGGGTTGACGACCGACGACATTGATCTGGTGCTGTGTACCCATCTTCATTTTGATCATGTCGGATGGAATACGCGCCTGGAGAACGGCAAGTGGGTGCCGACCTTTGCAAACGCGCGCTACCTTTTCTCGAAGCGCGATTTCGAGCACTTCGGGAAGCAGGAACTGGAGAACGACAATCTGCGCGCCTTCCGTGATTCGGTATTGCCGGTCTACGAGGCGGGCCGGGCGCAGCTGGTGGAGGAGAATCTCATCGTCCATCGACAGATCGGGGACGGCGTGTGGCTCGAGCCCGCATTCGGGCACTCGCCGGGCAATTTCTCCGTGCTTGCCGAATGTGGCGGCGAGCGGGCGATTTTCTGGGGCGATGTGGTCCACCACCCGGTGCAGCTGGTCCGCCCGGACTTGAAGATGTCGTTTGACGGGGATCCCGAAATGGCCCTTGCGACCAGACAACGCACCATCACCCGTGCGGTCGATGAGGCTCTCGTGTGTTTCCCCGCCCATTTCCGTGACCCCTCGGGAGGGCGGATCGTTCGCGATGGCAGCGTCTATCGCTATATCTTTCTGGGTAATAACCACGAGGTCACGCCATGACTTCCCGTCGCGAGACCCTGAAATTTGCGCTCGCCGGCGCGGCGATCGGGAGCGCGGGGGCTGCCACGCCCGATCCGATGCTCGGCCTCATAATGCCCGTTGATCCCACGGCAGTGCCGCCGGAGGCGGCGGCCATGTATCCCACGGGCCTGCGATTCCAGGCGGCCAGCCTCGGGCTGAAGACGATGACCCCTGCGGGTTATGATGAGGTGCTCGAACGCATCGCGCCCGCAGCGAAGGCGTTGCGAGGGCAGGGGGCGCAGGCGATCGTCCTGATGGGCACGTCACTCAGCTTCTACAAGGGCGCGGCCTTCAATCGCGAACTCACGCAGCGCGTGAGCGCGGCGAGCGGCTGTCCCGCGGTGACCATGAGCACGGCGGTGACCGAAGGACTCAGGAGCGTCGGTGGCAAGCGCCTGGCGGTTGCGACCGCCTATGACGAGGAGGTCAACCAGCGTCTGCAGGCCTTTCTCCAGGAGGAAGGCTTTGAGGTCCTGACGGTTCGGGGACTGGGTGTTGAGAACGTCGCCGACATCCTCAAGGTAACGCGCGACGGTCTGCTCAAGTTCTGCATCGAGGTATTCGAGTCCGTTCATCGGCCCGATGCGCTCCTGGTATCGTGCGGTGGCTTGCGAACGCTTGACCTGCTCGAGCCTCTGGAAAGTCGGTGCCGGGTGGCGGTGGTATCGAGTCTGCCGCATGCGCTGCGTGCCGGCGTGCGGCTCCTGGGGCGCAGCGGCCGCGTGGCCGATCACGGTCGGTTACTGGCCATGTGATATCGTCCCCGAAGCTATTCGGGGGGATTTGATGGCACGCCGGTCTGCGTTCTTCATTGTGGCCTGCGCCACGCTGCTTACCGCCTGCGGCGGTACCCATACGACTTCCGGCCGGGCCCACAGTTACGCTGCCGTGGATGGCGACCGGATCCTGGCCTCCGAGCAGGACGGCCGGGATTGGCTCTCCACGGGCCGCACCTACAATGAACAGCGCTTCAGTCCCCTGAAGGGCATTACGGCCCGGAACATCGATCAACTGGGCCTCGCCTGGTTCGCCGATTTCGACACCCGCCGCGGCCAGGAGTCCACGCCCATCGAGGTGGATGGCGTGATCTACGTGACGAGTGCCTGGAGCAAGCTGTATGCGTATGAGGCAAAGACCGGCAAGCCGCTGTGGGCCTACGATCCCGAGGTACCAAGGGAGTGGGCGGTCAATGCCTGCTGTGACGTGGTCAACCGGGGCGTTGCCGTGTGGAATGGCAAAGTGTTCCTCGGTACCGTCGATGCCCGCCTGGTGGCCCTCGATGCCGGCACGGGCCGGGTGGCGTGGACCGCGCAGGTCGGCGACAGGGACAAGCAATTCACCATTACCGGCGCGCCGCGCGTGGCCAAGGGCAAGGTGCTGATCGGCGAGGCGGGCAATGAATACGAGCAGCGCGGGTTCATCAGCGCCTACGACGCTGAGACCGGCAAGCTCGACTGGCGCTGGTACGTCGTCCCGGGTGATCCGGCCAAGGGCTTCGAGAATCCGCAGATGGCGGCGGCCGCGAAGACCTGGGGTGGAACGTGGTGGAAGGCCGGCGGCGGCGGCGGCCCGTGGGATGCCATTACCTATGACCCGCAGACGGATCTGGTGCTGATCGGCACCGGCAACGGCGCACCGTGGGCCGACCGGGACCCGCAGCAGGATCACGATGACCTCTACATTTCCTCGATCGTGGCGCTGCACCTCGACACGGGGGACTACGCCTGGCATTACCAGACCACGCCCCACGACCGCTACGATTTCGACTCCACCCAGCAGATCACCATCGCCGACCTGACCATCGGCGGCGCGAAACGCCATGTGGCGATGCAGGCCAACAAGAACGGGCTGTTCTATGTGCTGGACGCAGCCAACGGCCAGTTGCTGTCGGCCCAGGCGTTCGTGCCCGGCGTGAACTGGACCACCGGCGTCGATATGAAGACCGGCAGGCCGGCGCTGAGCACGGCGGCCGACTATGAGAAGTCGGGCAAGGGCTTCATCAACAGCCCGGGCCCTTTCGGTGCCCACAACTGGCACCCCATGTCCTTCAGTCCGGACACCGGGCTGGTCTACATCCCGGCCTCGCAGAACGACTTCGGCTTCGTGGCCCTCAAGGGCGATGACAATCCCATGGGTCAGAAGTGGAACGTCAGCATCACGGCGGGCGCGGCACTCTACGAGCGCGCGCACCAGCTGCCGCGCAACGATGGCTTTGTGGTCGCCTGGGATCCCGTACAGGCAAAGGAGATCTGGCGCATCCCGGTGGGCCATAGCCGCTCGGGAGGTACGCTGGTGACGGCAGGGGGACTGCTGTTCACCAGCAACCCGCTGGCAAAGGAGTTCGGGGCTTACGGTGCCAGCGACGGCAAGCCGCTGTGGCACACCTCGGCGCAGACCGGTGTCATGGCCGGAGCCATCAGCTATCAGGTTGATGGCGAACAGTACGTAGCCGTCGTGGCCGGCGGCAATGCCGACCCCGGTGGCAACGCGAACTACTATGCGCCCAACTACTCGCGGTTACTGGTCTACAAGCTGGGAGGCACCGCGGTGCTGCCACCGGCCGTGGCCCCGCCTGTCCAGGTTCTGAATCCGCCGCCGGCCTTCGGCAGCGAGGTGCAACTCACCCACGGCGCACAACTGTATGACCGCTTCTGTGGGACCTGCCATGGCGCTGCGGTGCAAAGCAGCGGCATGTTCCCGGACCTGCGCTACAGCGGCGCGCTGCAGAACGCCGATGCGTTCCAGGCAATAGTGTTGGGCGGCGCGCTGAAGCAGAACGGCATGGTGTCCTTCAAGTCGGCGCTGGTAAGCGCCGATGCCGAGGATGTTCGTGCCTACATCGTCGGGCGCGCCATCTGGTCCGAGACTCACAAGGCAACCCCGGCACCGGCCGTGCATTGAGGCGCTCAGTTGCCGGGTGGCCTGGTCGGAGGCACAGCCCTGCGCTGCAACTCCTTCATGACCAGAACCCCGCCCAGGGCGGTGACGTAATTGCGTCCCGCACACTCCGACCACTGCATCAGCTGCGCCGCATCCGGCGTCTGGCCATCCGCCGTGTCGGGCTGGAGCAGCCATGAGACCAGCCAGTGCAGCGGCCGAAATCGCAGCCTTCGCCGGGGGACTTCGGCGCTCTGGATGCGGGCTGCGACAGCCAGGGTGTGAGCCTGCGCGACGGCGCCGGCATGTATGGGATTGATGTACATAGGAGCCTCACTGGCGTCGATTCTGCTCCGGTTGGGCGGCGCGGTGGAGGCATCGCGGTGTTAGTTTTTCGCCTCATGGCAGCCCGGCAGGTCGCCAGGGCCAGGGTCATTTATCCGGCAGCACGGCATAGCCGTCGTTCTGATAGGTGACGAGCACGAGGCTCGCCGCGGTGGCCAGCTTGATTTCCGGCGCCAGCTCCTCGATCCCCAGCTTGTGGCCGGCCATGTGCTGTCCACACACGTACAGGACCGCCCCGGCATCGGAGAGCTCCTTGACCACCTTCAGGTTCGGGTTATCGACCCCGAACTGCTTGTGATAACCCTCGTTTTTGAGCAGACCATCGACCGCCGGTCCGTGAAAGACGATGACGAGTTTCTGCCTGGCCTTCCCGACATGGCCGACCGTCAACGCATTCAGGAGAAGACTGGCACGCTTGAGCGCCGGGAGCAGCTCGGTTGGCTTGGCTGCGGCGCTCTGGCCGTCAATGATCGTCTTGTAGGTGTGGGCCGGGTCTATTGCGACCTTGGCGCCCGGAATCTCCACATACCCGGTTCCATCCGCCACTGAGGGGGACTGCGCAGCCGGGTAGTCGGCGGCAGCTGCTACAGCCGAGTACAGAACGAGCGTCGTCATTGCAATCTGGGAAGATTTCATCGCGCCTGCCCCCAAACGAGACCGTAATGCCACTGATTGTGCATCAGAATTGTCGTCCAGCAAGGATTTCGTGGCAGGTACAATCACGCTCATGCATGTCGCAAGTCGGTTCGTATGGGCGTTGCTGCTGCCCGTGTTGGGGCCATTCACGGCGGCCATGGCACAGCACGCCTCGGACAATCCCGTGGTATCCGCGGAGGATGCATTCGGGCTCACCGTCGGCTTGGAAAGCACGGGGCTCTATAGCCCAGGAGCGATCCGCGGCTTCAATCCCCAAGCCGCCGGTAACATCCGAATCGACGGGCTGTATTTCGACCAGCAGGCACCGCTGTCGAACCGCGTCATCGAGGGCTCATCCATCAGGGTGGGAATCAGTGAGATCGACTACGCGTTTCCGGCCCCGACCGGGATCGTGGATTACGACCTGCGCCACGCCACCGACGGCAAGCCGACGGCGACCATCATTGCCGAATCGGGTCCGTTCGATGACGAGAACATCAGCGTCGACGGCAGCGTGCCGCTCCTCTCCAAGGAGCTGCAGCTGCCGATCGGCATGAATCTTGCGACCGGCACCTCTCCTCCTAGCGGCTCGAACCTCGGTTACACCGCCAAGTACGCCAATTTCGGCGCGGCCCCGGTGTGGAAGCCGAGCGCTGACGTCACGGTGCGAGTGTTCGTCGACGGGCAGCAGACGACGGATGCCAGGACGCAGCCAACGGTGTTCACGGCCGGAGACTATCTGCCGCCACGGGTCCAGCGGGGTTTTCAGGGACAGTACTGGGCGCTCGGCAGATACCGCGGCGAGAATTTCGGCGGTCTGATTCAAGCAAAGCTCAGTTCGCACTGGTCGCTGGCCGCCGGCATTTTCCGCTCCATCTACGATGTTCCGGTGAGCTACGCCGACCTGTTCGTGAATACCCAGCCCAGCGGGCTCGCGGACCACCTGTTGATCGGCCTGCCGGATCAGCGCACCGCGTCCGATTCCGGCGAGGTACGCCTCACCGGTGCATTCACCCAGGGCCGGTGGGCGCAGAAAGTGGTGCTGGTGGCGCGCGGCCGCGACGAGCAGGCCCGCTACGGCGGGGAGGATGCCGTGGATGCCGGCATGACCTATATCGGCGCGCCCGCGCAGGTTCCGGCGCCGGACTTCCTCTACACGGAGCGGGTCTACGACCATACGCAGCTGTGGAGCACCGGCGCGGCATACCAGGTCCAGCGAGCGGGATGGGGGGAGCTGGCCGTCGGGGCGCAGAAGGAATTCTATGACAAGTCCGTGCTGACACCGGGCTCGCCGCCGTCGCATCTGACTGACGATCCGGGACGGATGTACGGCACCGCGGCCGTACCCTTGAGCGGGGGCGCGGTGCTTTACAGCGATTACACGCAGGGCTTCGAGGACTCCGGGGCGGTACCCACATCGGCTGCCAATCGCGGTGCCATTCTGCAAACCACTCGTACCTGGCAGGTCGACAGCGGGGTGCGCTATCCGTTCACGTCCAATCTGAGTCTGATCGCCGGCTATTTCGAGCTGGATCGTCCGTATTTCAATTTCGATGCGGACAACGTCGATCGTAAACTCGGCGATCAGCGCGCCTCCGGACTCGAACTGTCCCTGGCCGGACAGGTGATCAGCGGCCTGTACGTCAACATCGGTGCCCTGCTCGGCCACGTCGAGATCAGGGGATCGAATCTGGCGACGCAGGGCATCGGTACCGAGGCAGTCGGGCAGCCACACAACATGCTTCTGGCCAATGCCGTGTATACGCTGCCGCATTTGCCTGCCTGGTCGGTGGATCTCAACATTCAGCATTTCAGCAGCGTGCCTGCGGCCGTCGATAATGGGGCCTATGTGCCGCAGCTAACCATTGTCAACCCCGGCGCGCGCTATCAGTTCAAGATTGCCGGAGCGCCGGCGACGCTGCGCGCACAGCTGCAGAATGCCTTCAACGCCTATATCTGGAACATCGGCTACAGTCCGGGGTACCTGCAGTTCCCGCCGCGCACCTATCTGGTGTATCTGACCGTTGATATCTGAGGCGAGGCCCGTTAAGAAGTCTCACCCGGGTTCAGCGACTTTCCCGACAGCTGCTTACTGGCCCACGGCTCAAGATGCCTGCAATTCAGGAGCAGCCTATGTCTATGATACGGACGAAAGATCGCGTGAATCTCTACGTCAAGGACTGGGGCCAGGGTCGACCTGTCATCCTGCTGCACGGCTGGCCGCTGTCCTCGGACACTTTCGATGACTTGAGCCTCGCCATCGCCAAAAACGGCATGCGGGCGATTGCGTACGACCGCCGTGGTTTCGGTCGCTCCGACCAGCCCTTTACGGGATACGACTACGACACGCTGGCGGACGACCTGGCCGCAGTCATCGAAGCTACGGGGGCGGCCGACGCCACGCTTCTGGGTTTTTCGATGGGTGGAGGAGAAGTCGCCCGTTACCTGTCGCGGCATGCGGGCCGCAACGTCCGCGATGCCATTCTGGTGGCCTCGGTAGTGCCCTTCATGCTCAAGACCGCGGACAATCCGCACGGCACGGATCAAAGCACCTTCGATTCCATGGCGAAAGAGATGAATGAGGATCGCGCCAGGTTCTGGGCAACCTTCTTCAAGCAGTTCTTTGGAGTCGGGGCGCTCAGTCACCCCGTGAGTGAGCAGGTCCTGCAGTGGTCGCAGAACCTTGCGATGCAGGCCAGCCTCAAAGCCACACTCGACTGTGCGGCGGCGTTCGCAACCACCGACTTTCGCCCCGATCTGGCCGCGTTCAAGGTGCCGACCCTGGTCATTCATGGCACCGGCGACAAGACGGTGCCAATCGATGCGGCTGGCCGGGCGGCTGCCAAGGGTATTGCCCGCAGTACCCTGATCGAATATGAAGGAGCGCCCCATGGCCTCTTTGCGTCGCACAAGGTACGACTCATCGGCGATGTGATGAATTTCCTGGGTAGTTCACAGCCGCGAACCGAGCCGCAGCCCGAGAGCCGCGCGACGGGCATTACGGCGCAGTTACAGTAAACGCGAGGCTGGGAAGTGGCGCACACCTACAGACGCCGCGTCTTGGCTTGAGACATGGTCGGCCGATGCTGAGCCGTAAACCTCCTGCAAAGCTGCCCTCGGATTCGTCTGCCTCGCCCTGGCGCGCGGTCTGTATTGTGCCCGCCGAGCACGCGTGTGATCTTGCCCGCAGCATGACTCAACGTCGCTGGTTGTATGCTGAGACGCCGCGCCTGCCGTTGCCGGGTTGCGAGGCACCGGTGTGTGATTGCCGCTATAAACACCTCCCCGATCGGCGCACGGCAGAGCGGCGTCGGATCGACCGCACCGGTCTGCCGCGCAACCACCAAGGTCCCGAACAGCGCAGTACGCGACGCGGTAGGAGGCAGACTGACTATTAACAGCTTTCTGATTGCCGGGACGATTCCCGTCGCGCGCCTGTCAGCGGAGGATTTCAGGTCCCTGGACCAGTCGACTCCTGAGGGTTGCCAGACTCGCGGTCCGCAGGGCCGCCTCGGGTTTGATGTGCACCCAGTGACTCTGCCGCTCGCGAGCTCGCTGCAACAGGATCTGCGCCACCTTCTCGCGGCTCTCCTCCTCGCTCGTACCGGCCGGAAATTCGAACACCTCTGTCTTGTCGAACGGATTGACCACCTGGACGGCCGGTCTCTGGAGAAGAGTTGCAACCGCCGGGTGGCTCACAACGGCGAGCGGGCGCGCGGCAGCCACGACGGGCGCCTTCGGATGAGGCTCCGGCTGGCCGGCGAGCTGCGAAACGCTCCACCAGGCGAACGCCACAAAGGCCAGGGTATTGGCCCCCATCTTCGCAATCGGCGTCTGATGCCAACGCAAAGGGCGAGTCGGGGTAATGTGCTGGACGACCGGTACCATGGCCACCGCCGGAATCGGCGCAACCACGGGGGCGGTCGCCGCGATCGCACACACGGGGCCCGGTGCCGCACTTTCCGCCGCCTCTGCAGCCTGCGACAGATCCAGCAGCTGCTCGGGGGTCAGCACGAGCTCGATGGTGTCGTCGTTACCGGCGGGTAAGGTCATGCTCTGCCCATCCTCTGATCGTTTCCCTCCGAGGCGCATGGTTATACGCAGCGGCGGCGCCGTCTGTAGGACGCTGCCGTCGAATGCGGGGACGACCACGTGGCAAATTGATCAGATCAAGAGCCAGTTGGCGGTCACAATTGAGTACCCGCGAGCGTTTTCAGGCACTTGCGAGGAATGACCTTTGGCGCACCATTGCGGCCAGCCGGGCCGGAATCCACGGAGCCTGCGCACGCACGAAAAAGTTGCACGTGCGCAGGGCAGTTCCTACTGGCAGGCCTTGCCGTGATCCGCGTGATCGCCTTCTGCCTTGGCCGCCGCCTCAGTCATGTATGAGCCGGCTTTGGTCTTGCCGTACCAGCGATCACCAGAGCAGTGATACACATGCGTGGGCGTATTGACCCAGACCATGCCCGGACCACCGCCCGGTGCGGCGGTTGCGGACGGCGCCGGAGCCGCCTTCTTTGCAGCCGTAGCAGTTGCGGCGGGCGCAGGGGTCGCCGCCGGCGCGGGAGCCGCAGCAGCACCCGCGGCAGCGCCGGAGGCGGCGTACCACGTCTGAACGCCCTTGTGCCCGCGGCAGGCGCCCTTCTTCGTAGGTCCGGTCCAGAACGAGCCATCCTTGCACAAGCCCGTAGTGCCCGCCGGGGCGCTGGATGGCGCCTGCGCCAGTGCCGTTGTCGTCAACAACAGCCCCCCGATCAATGACGCAAACGCAGTTGAAGTCTTCATTGTTATGCTCCCAGAGTAAGTGCGACGGCGCACAGCTTAACGCTCAATGTTGAAGCTTGACAGGGGTTTCAGCGGATGCCTGAACTTCCGGATGTGACTGTATATGTTGAGGCACTGGAGCAACGCCTCATCGGTCAGCGGCTGGAGCGCGTCATCATTCCGTCAGCGTTCCTTTTGCGCACCGCAGTGCCCGCCATCCAGTCGGTGCAGGGCAGGCACGTGACAGAGGTGCGGCGGATCGGCAAGCGCATCGCCATCGGACTGGAAGCACAGTTGTGGCTGGTCTTTCATCTCATGATCGCCGGCCGGCTGCACTGGTTCGCTGAGGGCGCCGTGATTTCGAAGCGGGCGGCGCTGGCGCGCCTGGAATTCTCCAACGGACTGCTGACGCTCACCGAAGCCGGTACCAAGCGGCGCGCTTCGCTGCACCTGCTTGAAGGGGAAGCGGCGCTGCGCCTGCAGGACCCCGGAGGTCTCGAAATCCTGCATTCCAGTCTCGCCGAGTTCCGCGACCGGCTGCGCAGGGAGAACCACACCCTGAAGCGCGCGCTGACCGATCCGAAGCTGTTCAGCGGGATCGGCAATGCCTATTCGGATGAAATCCTGCACGCCGCCAGACTCTCGCCGGTCATGCTGACGGGCCGCATTGACGATGAGTCGGTCGCCCGCCTGTATGGTGCGATACGAGAGCAGCTGCAGTTGTGGACCGAACGGCTCCGCCGGCATGCCGCAGGGGAATTTCCCGAGAAAGTCACCGCCCTTCGTCCGGACATGGCAGTGCATGGCCGCTTTCGCCTGCCATGCCCGGTCTGTCAGACTCCCGTGCAGCGCATACGCTACGCCGACAACGAAACCAACTACTGTCCCCGCTGCCAGACCGGCGGGCGGCTGTTGGCGGATCGGGCGCTGTCCCGGTTGCTGAAGCAGGACTGGCCCAGGACCATTGAAGCGTTTGACCGGGAGGCGTGACAGGAGAACCCATGACGAAGTCCCGCTATCGCTGGGTGATCGTTGCCGCCGGCGGCGTTCTGGGCTGCCTGGCAATCGGCGCCATGTTTTCACTCCCGGTCTTTGTCCGGCCGATATCGCAGGACACCGGCTGGTCCATCACCGGCGTCTCCAGTGCAATGACCTTCGCATTTCTCGCCATGGCCGTGGGCAGCATCCTCTGGGGAAGCCTCTCGGACCGCTTCGGGCCGCGCCTGATCGTGCTGCTCGGCGCAGCGAGCCTGGCGGCGAGTCTGGCCCTGGTGAGCCATGCCAGGACGCTCATCGGTTTTCAGCTCATGTTCGGCCTGCTCGTCGGCGGCGCGACGGCGGCGATCTTCGCGCCGATGATGGCGTGCGTGACAGGATGGTTCGACACGCATCGCAGCCTCGCCGTATGGCCCTGCTGGTCCATCGCGCACCCGTCGCGGTGGGCGGCAAGGTGGTCGATGTCCCCGATTCGGGGCCACAGCCGGCCATGACCTCGGGGCAGGCGCTGCGTTCGCCGCAGTTCATCATCCTGCTGCTGACGAATTTCTTCTGTTGCGCCACGCATTCAGGTCCGATCTTCCACACGGTGAGTTATGCGCTGACCTGCGCAATCCCGATGGTCGCGGCTGTCTCGATCTACAGCGTGGAAGGACTCGCCGGCCTGGGCGGTCGCATCGCCTTCGGTATCCTGGGTGACCGGCTGGGTGCCAAGCACATTCTGGTCGGCGGCTTGCTGTTGCAGGCATTCGGCGCCCTGGCTTACTTCTTCGTGCGCGAACTGAGCGCCTTTTATGCGGTGGCTGCTGTTTTCGGCTTTGTGTATGCGGGCATCATGCCTTTGTATGCCGTACTGGCCCGCGAGAACTTTCCGCTGCGCATGATGGGTACCATCATTGGCGGAACGGCCATGGCCGGCAGCCTGGGCATGGCGACCGGACCGGTGGCGGGCGGCCTGATCTACGATACCTTCGGCACCTATGAGTGGCTCTACGTCGGCGCGTGTGGCATCGGGATCGGGGGCCTTCCTGATCGCGTTGACTTTCAGGCCCTTCCCCGGACCTAGTTCCGCGGCAGCTGCACGGTGAATACGGTGCGCCGATTCTCCTCAGAGCGCACATCGACACTGCCCGCGTGGGCGGCAACGATCTGCTGGACGATGTAGAGCCCCAGTCCCAGCCCTTCGTTTCGACCCACCCGCTGTTGGCCGTCCTTGAAGGGGTCAAACAGTCCGGCATGTCGTTCGGCGGCAATCACACCGTCGTTCTCGACCGAGAAGACGACGCTATCCCGGTGGGTGCCATCCACACGCACCTTGATCGGTCCGCGCGGGTCCCCGTGCTTGATCGCATTACCGATCAGATTGGAGGCGACCTGCGCGATACGATCATGATCCCACTGGCCGCGCATGCCGCCGCTGCGGATGATCTCGATGGTCCGATCCGGGGAGGCGGCCTGGTGTTCGCGCACCACCGGACCGATCAGCACGTCAAACTCGGCCGCCTCCGGCTTGACGGCAATTCCGCCGCCGATCCGCGCCCGCGCCAGGTCGAGCATGTCCTCGATCAGCCGGCTCATGCGTTGCCCGCTTGAGAGTATCCGCGCTGCTGAATCCTTAGCCATCGGTTCGGCGGCGATGCGCTGGACCAGATGCGCGGAAGTCACGATGGCGTTCAACGGATTGCGCAGGTCATGGGCGAGCAGCGCCGTGAACAGCTCATTGAGTCGCAGCGTCTCCGTCCGTTCGTGCAGCTGGCGATCGAGCTGCCGTCGCTGCCGATCAAGTTGAAAGAACACCGCAGCCTTGTTCCTGAGGATCTGCGGTTCGATCGGCTTGTACAGAAAGTCGACCGCTCCGCTTTCGTAGCCCTTGAATACCCGATGCTGGTCGCGCGCCCCCGCCGTGACGAATATGATCGGGATGTGGCGGGTGCGGGCGCTGCCGCGCATGAGTTCGGCCAGCTCGAAACCATCCATATCCGGCATCTGCACATCCAGAAATGCCAGCGCCACATCGTGGACCAGCAAAATCTCAAGCGCCTCGGTCGCAGATCGCGCTTCGAGAATCTCCACATCCTCCTGCCGCAGGAGCTCCGAGAGCGCCAGCAGGTTCTCCGGCAGGTCATCCACCAACAGGCACTTCACGAGCTGGCTCATACGTTTTCAGCCTCAGCCACGGTGCCCAGCAGTGCCGCAATGCCATGCAGATCCAGGACCTCGCTTCTGGGATTGCGGATCAAGGCGGAAATCACCATTGTTTTGACCTGCGCACTTTCGGGTTGCTGAATGATCGTGATGCCACCGGCGTCGTGGATCGCGGCAAGGCCCTCAGCGCCGTCCTCATTGGCGCCGGTCAGGATGATTCCCAGCAGCCGCGAGCCGTAGACATCCACCGCAGACTCAAAGAGCACATCGATCGACGGGCGTGAGTGGTGCACCAGTTCGTCAGCCGACAAGGACAACTGCGGACCCTTGTCGATCAGCAGATGATAGTCCGGCGGGGCAAAATACACCGTTCCCGGGCGCACGAGTTCCTTATCCTGAGCCTCAAAGACCGGCAGGCGGCATTTTCGGGCAAAAATGTCGGCCAGAATGCTGGGCCGGTCGCGGGGCAGATGCAGAACGATGAATATCGGAAGGTTAAAGGTCGCGGACAGTGCCGGCAGCAGCGTCATCAGTGCCTCCACGCCGCCCGCGGACGCACCCATGACTACGGCGTCGATGCGGCCCGCCACACAGATTCCGGCGTTCATGCCGGGTCCCGCTTCTGAAAGATCCGCTCCTGAGGGACGAAGTCATCGAAGGCGCCGGCTTCGGATGAGAACCGCAGGGATTCCTTGGAGCCGATACCCAGAAAGCCCTTGCGGCACAGCGCCTCACGAAACAGCCCGAGCGCCCGATCCTGCAGGTCCCGATTGAAATAAATCAGGACGTTGCGGCACGAAATGAGCTGCACCTCTGCGAACACACTGTCGGTGGCGAGGCTGTGATCCGAAAAGACGATCCGTCGCCGCAGCGACTTGTCGAAAACGGCGCGCCCGTACGCCGCCACGTAGTAGTCCGAAAGCGAGGAGCGGGCGCCGGAGCGCTGATGGCTGTCGGTGAAGGCGGCGATGCGATCCACGTCGTACACGCCTGCCTGCGCCTTTGCCAGGGTCTGCGGATTGATATCGGTTGCGTAAATCAGCGCTCTCTCGAGCAGCCCCTCCTCGCGCAGCAGGATCGCAAGCGAATACACTTCCTCGCCCGTGCTGCACCCGGCGACCCAGATCTTGATGGACGGATAGGTGCGCAGCAGCGGCACGACCTGTTCCCGAAGCGCGCGGAAATAACCCGGGTCACGAAACATCTCGCTCACCGGCACGGTCAGAAAGTTGAGCAGTAAGCCGAAGAATCCCGGTTCATTGATCAGGCGATCCTGGATCTGTGACAGCGACCTGCATTCAAAGTTTACCAGTGCCGTCCGCAGGCGCCGCTTCAGCGAGGCTGCGGCGTAGCCACGGAAATCATAGTGGTATACCTGGTAGATGGCCTCGATCAGGAGCCGGAACTCGATCTCCCAGCGCTGTCCGTGAGTGGCGGAGGTGGGGTCTATTTCGGCATCCATACGCGGATCAGAGACAGCAGCTTCTCGACGTCCAGGGGCTTGGCGATATAGTCGTTGGCGCCTGCGTCCATGCAGGCCTCGAGGTCGTCCTGCATGGCCTTGGCGGTGAGTGCAACGATCGGAAGCTTCTTCCATTCCGGGCGCTTGCGGATTTCCCGCATTGCGGTGAGCCCGTCCATCTCCGGCATCATGACATCCATGAGCACCAGATCGATGCGATCCGCCTCCCGACCGGTGGCTGCGAGCAGGGCATCAAGCGCCTCACGGCCGTTGCGGGCGATCTGGATCCGGGCGCCTTTTGGCTCCAGCAGGCTCGTGAGCGCGAAGACGTTGCGCACATCGTCCTCCACGACCAGGATCCGCCGGCCTTCGAACGCGCTGTCCTGATCGCGCGCCACCTTCAGCATGCGCTGGCGGTCCGCGGGCAGCGTGGCTTCGACCTGGTGCAGGAACAACGTCACCTCGTCGAGCAAGCGCTCGGGGGAGCGGGCATCCTTGAGAATGATCGATTTGGAGAAACGCCGGAGCTTCTGTTCATCATCCGGGCTCAGTGCGCGGCCGGTGTACACGATGACGGGAGGTACGGAGACACCGTCTTGCTCCTGCATGCGTTCGAGCAATTCGAAGCCGCTGAAGTCAGGCAGGCTCAGGTCCATGACCATGCAGTCGAAGGTCACGGTGCGCAGCGCCTCCAGCGCCTTCCCCGCGCTTGCCACGGTGGTGATCTGCAGGTCGGCCATGCCGAGCAATTCACGGATGCTTTCTCGCTGGCGCTCATCATCCTCCACCACCAGCACCCGTCGGACGCGCTGCGCGAGCTTGGTCTCGATGCGCCCCAGCGCTTCGATCAGCTGTTCGCGGGTGACGGGTTTCTGCGCGAACCCCATCGCACCCAGTTCCAGCGCCCCGTGCGCGTGATCGGCAATCGAGGCGACGTGTACGGGGATATGGCGCGTTTCCGGATTGCGCTTAAGCTGTTCGAGGACGCCGAGCCCGGAATGATCCGGAAGGTTGATGTCGAGGAGGATCGCGCTGGGCTTGAACTGGGTGGCGGCGAGCAGTCCTTCGCCAGCGGTATGGGTGATGATGCATTGGAATCCCAACTCATGCGCCAAATCGCGCAGGATGCCCGCAAACGCGACATCATCCTCGACAATCAGGATGACCCGCGCATTTGACGCAAGCTGCGCGCGATCATCTTCGATCTGTGCCGGGGCAATCCGCCGTTGATGTGGCGCGAGAGGGGCCGCCAAGGCGGCCGCCCTGATGCCGGTTTCGTCAAGTGCTGGCTCGCCGGCCTTCGCAGTGGGCAGGACATGGGGCAGTGTGAGCGTGAAGGTACTGCCTTTGCCAGGCGTACTCTGCAGGGTGATCTGCCCGCCAAGGCGGTGAGCGAGGTCGCGGGAAATGGAAAGGCCGAGGCCGGTTCCGCCAAATTTGCGATGAATGCTGCCGTCGGCCTGCTGGAATGCCTCGAAGATATTCTTATGCTGGTTCTCGGGAATGCCGACGCCGGTATCAGTCACCGTGAAGGAGAGGGACTCGGCGGTCGCGGACACCAGCAGCGACACCTCGCCCACTTCAGTGAACTTCACGGCATTCGAACAGAGGTTCTTCAGGATCTGGCCCAGCCGCTGGGGATCGGTCTCAATGGTCTCGGGAGTGGCCGGGAGGACGGTGGCGCTGAATTTGATGCCGCGTTTTTCCGCCAAGGGCTGGAACAGCCGGCTCTGTTCATCGACCATCTTGGCGAGCCGGACAACCTCGGGTTTCAGATCAATCTTGCCGGCTTCGATCTTCGAAAGATCCAGTACATCGTTGATCAGTGCGAGCAGGTCGTTGCCGGCGGTGGTGATCGTACGGGCGAATTTGACCTGCTGTTCGGTGAGATTGCCGTCCTTGTTGTCGGCGAGCAGCTTGGCGAGAATCAGGGTTGAATTAAGCGGCGTGCGCAGTTCATGACTCATGTTGGCGAGGAACTGGCTCTTGTACAGATTGGCGCGCTGCAGATCTGCGGCGCGCTCCCCGAGCAGGCCCCGCTGCTTGGAGAGTTCATCCTTCTGATGCTCCAGAAGCCGCGTCTGCTCCTCGAGCTGGGAGTTCGTCTGCTCCAGTTCCGCCTGCTGCGATTCCAGCTGGGCGTGGGAAACCTTGAGTGCGCGACTCTGTTCTTCCAGCTCCTCGTTGTTGACGCGCAGCTCTTCCTGCTGCGTCTGCAATTCCTCCGCCTGCCGCTGCGTCTCCTGCAGCAGTTCCTCGAGCCGGGTACGGTCCTTCGAGGAGCGCACGGCAACGGCGATCATCGTCGAGAGCAGCGCCAGCAGCTGCTGCTGGGAGTCATCCGTGCGCCCCAGAAAGCCCAGTTCGACCACCGCGTGCACGGTGCGATCGATGCTGGCGGGTGCGATCAATATCTCCCGCGGCGAGCTCTTGCCGATCGATGAGTTGACCGGCAGCGTGTAATCGGGCGGCACATCCGTGAGATGCAGCAGCCGGTTGTCCTTCACAGCCTGACCGATGAGGCTGTCGCCGCGGCGGAGCGTTTCGTTCGGCAGCTGCGCCGGAAGCGCATAGCCTGCGAAACGCCGGAATCGATCCGGGCCTTCCGCAATGTAGATCGCGCCGACCTGGGCGCCAAGGTAGTGCGCAAGATAGCTCACGACATTTTCGCCAAGACTGTCCAGCGTCTGGTCACCCTGGATGCGCTCACTGAGCCCCATCTGCCCCGTCCGCAGCCATGACTGCAGTTGGCGCGCCCGATAGTCGCGGGACACGAGCGCTGCGGCCGCGCCGATCAGCACCAGGAGCACAATCGAGCCGATCCACGTGATCCTGGTGGAGAGAATTGCCGTGCGCTGCCATTCCTGCTGGCGCTGGGCCAGTTCGGTGCGGTCGGTGTTTTCGATATCGATGACGAGCACGCGGATCTTGTCCATCAGGATCTTGCCGCGGTCCGTGCGCACGATCGCCAGCGCAGCCTCGGATTTTCCCGCCCGTTTCAGGGTGATGGTGCTCTGCAGCTCATCGAGCTTGGCGGAAATCAGGCCCCGTAGCTGGTCCACGCGTTGGCGCTGTTCGGGGCTTTGGCCGGTGAGGCGGGTCATCTGATCAAGCTCACCATTGATGGCGGCTTTCCCGCTCGTGAAGGGCTCGAGATAGGCCTCGTCGCCCGCCAGCAGGAAACCACGCTGGCCGGTCTCTGCATCCTTCGCGCTCGAGAGCAGATTCTGTATCTGCACGATGAGCTCCACGCCCTGCGTCACCGCGTCCGCCGCCGCGACGCTGCGGGTCTGCGCCTGGTAGGAGAGGATGGCCATCAGAATGACCGCGAGGACCGCCGCCATGAACCCGGCCAGCGCGGACGGCGGAAGAGGCGGGCCCGAATGGGCCGACGATTGAACCATGGATAGTGAGGGTATTGTTGAGGCGCGGCCGGGTGCGCGGAAGGCCAAATTATAGCATCGCGATCGCAGGCGAAGCCTTCGCCACGCACCTCATGACGAGTGTAGGAATTGACTGACCTGCACAAAGCACGCATAAGGGTCCGTCTTTGGAGGAGAGTCGCCTTGTCAAACGCAAAGCCGCTGGTGGCAATCAGCTTGGGGTCAAGCCCAGGCCAGCGAGCATCTCGCGGCTCGACCCCGGTCTGGATGCGCTGCTGGCACCGGACGCGAAGGTGCAGTGGGTGGCCTCGGGTTTCGGCTTGAACGAGGGAACGACCTGGGTGCGCGATGGCCACGGCAGCGGCTTCCTGTTGCTGGGCGGCCTGCTCGACAACGGGTTGTACAAGATTGCCCCGGACAACAGCGTCTCGGTATTCATGGAGAAGGCGGGCTACTCGGGTGACGATGTTGACAATGTGGGTGCCCAGACCCGGGCCGGACGGTGGACAACGACTTCGGGTGGCGCGGTGCCATGAAGAGTCCGCTCAAGCAGCTGCAGGACGCCGTCTGGTTGATCAAGGACGGCAAAACCATCCAGCTGCTCACCGATCAGCAGCTCGGCGGCATTCCCAACGGAATTACGCTCTCGGCAGACGAGAAGTATCTCTACCTGAGTGCCTTCAATAAAATGATGCGCTACGTCGTCAGGCCGGATGACACCCTCGGGGATGGGGCGCTGTTTGCCCAGGGTGTCGGTATCGGCGATGGCATGTGCGCGGATTCGCAGGGCAATATCTATTCCACCGGCGGCGCCGGCTCAGGTCTCGTGCGCGTCACGGCGGCCTCGGGGATGCTGCTTGGCACGATCAATCTGCCGGTGCTCGGTGCCGAACCGAAAAAACAGATCTGCGCGACCAACGTTGCATTTGGCGATGCGGACGGCAAAACGCTGTACATCGCTGCCTGCGACGCAGTTTACAAAATCCGCCTGCGGGTCGCCGGAATTCTCGAAGGACCCGCGCGGTGAGCTGGCGAGGCTGGGCGGCGTTCTGGGCTTTGGGGATCATCTGGGGCGTGCCGTACTTCCTTATCCGGATCGCGGTCCAGGAGTTATCGCCATTCGTCGTGGCCTGGAGCCGGTTGACGATCGCGGCGCTCATCCTGCTGCCCATTGCCTGGTACCGGGGTGCGTTGCGGCCGCTGCGCGCTCACATGGCGGCGATCTGCGCGTTTGCGGCGATCGAGTTCGTCGTGCCGTTCTCGGCGATCTCATTCGGCGAGCGTTGGATCAGCTCGTCGGTTACCGGGATCCTCATCGCCGGGGCGCCGCTGACCGTCATCATCATGGCCCGTTGTCTCGGGATGGACGAGCGCTTGGGGCCGCGACGGGTCCTCGGACTGGCGCTGGGCCTGTGCGGGGTGGTCGCTCTGCTCGGATTCGGTACGGTGTCCGGAGCGCTCGGCTGGGCCGGGGTGGGCTGCATGGTTCTGGCGACCATCGGCTATGCGGCTGGGCCGCTGGTCATCCAGCGATATCTGCACGGACTCGACTCGATCGGGCCGATCGCCGCGAGCCTGACTGTGGCGAGCCTCGTGCTGCTGCTGCCGGCCGCTGCGACCTGGCCTGATCGATGGCCCTCGACGGCCACGCTGTCCTCAATCGCCGTGCTCGGGGTGCTCTGCAGCGCGATCGCGATGCTGCTGATGTTCTATCTGGTCCGCGTCGCCGGAGCTTCGCGGGCGCTGATCATCACCTACATCAATCCGGCGGTGGCGATGCTGCTGGGAGTGGGCCTGCTCCATGAAAGCCTGGGTCCCGGTGGGGTGACCGCGTTCGTCGTCATTCTGATCGGCTCATTCCTTGCAACCCATCAGCCCGGCCGCGGGTAAACCTGCACATTGAGCTTTTCCATCCTGGCCTTGATCTGCAACGCCAGATGCAGTGAATGGAAGCGGGCCTGCATGAGGTTGCCACCCTGGAACCACAGTCCCTCCTGGGCGGTGGGTTTCCACATGTTGCGCAGCTCCCCCTCCCAGGGGCCGGGATCACCCGGTGTGGCGGAGCCCAGTCCCCAGCACGGTCCGACCCTGGCCTCGACTTCCGGTGAGATCAGCTTGCCCACCCACTCGTGCATCGGCCGGTAGCCGGTTGCATAGACGATGACGTCGGCAGGCAGGAATGTTCCATTGGTCAGCGTGACTCCGGTAGCGGTGATTTCGCCGACCTCGCCATGGGCCAGTTTGATCTCGCCGCTGGCGATCAGATCGCTTGCGCCCACATCTATGTAGTAGCCGGCCGCGCGGCGGTGATAGGTCATGAGGAACCCGGTGCCGTCATAGCCGTCATGCAGCAGGAAACCCGAGCGCTCCAGGCGCGCGTAAAACTCCGCATCGATCTGCTTCAGTGCTGCGGTCATTTGCGTTTCCGGTTCGTACCGCAGGCGAAATGGCACCGTGGCAGACATCAGGTCGGCGAATTCGCTGGGAATGGCCGGATCCGCGTAGGGCAGTGCGGATGCGAACTTCTGCATGGTGTCGGCGCGTACCACGACGGTCGGTGAGCGCTGGACCATGGTGACCTCAGCATCCGCCTCCCACAGGTCAGCGCAGATGTCGTGAGCCGAATTGTTCGAACCGATGACCACACAGCGCCTGCCGGCAAAGCCGCTGCCGCCTTGATGATCGGCAGAGTGGTATTGCGCGCCCTTGAAACGCTCGGCTCCGGGGAAAGCGGGCGTGTGTTTGGCGCCCGACATGCCGGTTGCCAGCACCAGCTGTCGCGGCCGCAGCGTCAGCTCCTGCCCGCCGCGTCGCAGCGTGACGATCCATTCGCCGCTGGTCATGTCATACCGCGCAGCGGTGCACCGCGTGCTGCCCCAGAAGTCGATTTCCATGGCCTTGGCGTAGATCTCCAGCCAGTCGGCCATCTTGTCCTTGTGGGTAAAGAGCGGCCAATGGTCGGGGAAGGGCAGGTAGGGGAAGTGATCGAGAAAGATCGGATCGTGGAGGTGCAATGACGGATAGCGCACCCGCCAGCAATCCCCGGGCCCGGGCAGCGCATCAACGACCAGGGTCGGCACCGACAGGCGCTTGAGTCGTGCCGCCAGCTGCAGTCCGTTCTGACCGCCGCCCACGATCAGACAAAAGGGCTGTTCGGCAAAGCCCAGCGTCGCCGCCCGCCGGGCCCCCTGGTGCGCCCAGGTCACCCGGCCCTTGCGCGCCTGATGTTCGATGCCTGCCGGACGGCGCGGACCAGCCGGTTCCTCGTGGCCTGCGAGCGCGAGCAGGGTCGTGATCAGCACCCGCGCCCGGGTGCCGTCGAATTTCACATAGCCGCGGCAGCGGGCTGTGAGCGTGTCGAAGGTGAACCAGCCCTGCGTCTCATCGGTCATCGGTAGCGCCGGGTCGTCCGGCGCGAGATTGCTCACCCCGATCGCCCGGGCCTGTGCATTGGCCATCGCCGCCACACCCGCCACGCCCTCGACGGTGAGGATATTCCAGCTGAAGGCGACAAAATCACGCCAGAAACAATCGGCCGTGAACAAGGTGGACCAATCGGCGCGACCCGGTTCAGCAAGGGCCGCGGCGAATCTCTCCAGCCAGGAGTGCAGGGCGGCAGGGGTTTGCGGTTTCACGCGCCCGCCAGTTCCGGGGGCATCGGGTACTCGGACGCATTGTCGACCAGGCCCCGCTGGGAAAAATCGGCGCGCGGCGGAGAAAATACGTCGAGCAGGCGCATGCCCTCGCCGGAAATACCTTGCGAGGTATGGATCACTCCGGCCGGGATGACCGTGACGGAAGGGCTGCCAATCTCGACGGTGCGGTCGGGCTTCCAGTGAAGGCGGTTGGCAGTCCACGGCACCCGCAGATGGTGCAGCCACTGCCCCTCCAGGGCGACCGACACCTGTTCGAAGTCGGCATGCGCGTGGGGCGTGAGCTGCGTCTCGTCGCGCGGCACGAGGAACCGCTCATAGGGCACGATCATCAGCTTGCGCGTCCGGTACGCATGCACTGGGCCGCCGCGGGCGTAACCCGCGCGCGTCGAGTAGGTCCGCAGGCGGTAGCCCCCGAGCGGTTCAGGCCACGGCACTGCAGGGGCAACCTCCCCGGCACCGTCCGCGTAGGTGGCGGCGTTGGCGGCGGCGGTGACCAGCGCCTCCTGGGCCGTGATCACCTGGACCAGCGTCGCGGTGCGGTCAAAGTGCAGTGCGCATTCGCCGGGCGGCACGATGGCGAGGTCCTCCTCGCCGAGCGTGGCGAGGCCGCCGCTGGCCACGACACGGACTCCGCCGGTCAGTGCATAGGCGAACTGCTCATCGACCAAGCGCTCGCTCAGCGAGGCGCCCGCCGACCCTTGCGTATACAGGATCGCAAAGTTGGCGGCGCGGGTGATCCAGCGACGCCAGCCGTTGCCCTGGCTCTGGGGTGCGTCCGCGTAATAGGCGCCGATCGATGGGTCTCTGAGCATGGGCGGCTAGCCGGAAGGCAGGTTGTGTTTGCGGGCAAGGTCATCGGGCGCGATGGTGGGTGCCTCGCCGCCCATGAACAGGACGGTGAAATCCCGCTCCAGGTAGCGCCATCTGCCATCGCTGCCCTTGAGGCAGTGGTCGATCTGGTCAGCGACCAGGATTGGCGGGCGCGATGGATGAACGGGCTTGCCGTCGGCAGCAAACACCTGCATCACGCAGTACGTCGTGGCATGCGTGTCATCGGTGAACTCAGCGCGGAAGTTGCTGATCAGATGCCGCGAGGTGCGCGCACCGCGATCCACCCGCCAGCTGTAGAAGCCTTCGATCGCCGCGCGGCCGACCAGTGGCTGGCCGGGACCGGCGTGGAAGATGCCATCTTCGGTGAACCTTGCGGAGACGCCCGCGCCACCCGTCAGGTCAACTTGATGCCAGTAGTCGATGGCGTTTTGCTGCAGGACCAGCGTTTCCAGCGCGCGCTGTTCGGGTGTCAATGGATTCTCCATCGCTTGCGGTGCTTCAGGCGCCCAATTCACGTCCGGCGGTTTCCTGCGTGCCCTGCCACCACAGCAACGCCACCACCAGCGACGCCAGGCCGAAAATCAGGAAGACGGGTGTCACCGAGCCGGTTGCCTGCAGCAATCCGCCCACGAGCAGCGGCGTGAGCATCGAGGCGGCGCGCGCCAGGCTGCTGGACGTGCCGGTTGCCAGCGAGCGGATGCGGGTCTCATAGATCTCCGCCGTATAGGGCCAGAGGATCATCGAACTGATCGAGATCCCGATCTGACCGATGATCGCAAGTCCCACCACCAGCAGCCACTCGGCTTTCGGGACGAACAGCAGGCCCAGCAGCGCCGCCCCGCCGACTGCCGTCCCGAATATGGCCGGCGGTCGCCGCCCGATCCGATCGATGGTCTGCCGCAGCAGCATGGGCAGCAGGAAAATGCTCACCGCAACGATCGTGTTGTACGACAGTGCCTTGTCGATGGGAATGTTGAAGATGCGCACGTACAGCGAGGGCACCCAGTTGAGCAGCCCGAAGGATACCAAGGAGGTGAGGAACCACAGCGCTGCGGTGATCGAGAACTTGCGCCTCACGGCCGGCGCAAACAGTTCGCCAATCGGCACATTCTGCACCGGGCCCGTTGCGCGATGGTCCGCATCGCGGGGTAAGGCGGCGGCGGCGCTGCCCAGTCGACGCAGCGAGTCCGCGGCTGCCGCATGCCGTCCGCGGCTCGCCAGCCACCGCGGCGACTCGGGCAGGGCGTACAGAAAGGGAACGATCACCAGCGGTATGACGCCAAGCGCAAACATCATCCGCCACCCGTAGCGCGGCACGATCCAGGCACTCATCAATGAGGCGAGGCCGAAGCCGGCCAGCATCAGGAACTGGAAACTGCCGAAGAATCTGCCGCGGCTCGCGGTCGGAGCGACTTCATTGACATAACAGATCGCCGCCGGCAGTGCGCCGCCGATGGCCATGCCCTGTACCACTCGCAGCGTGACCAGCGCGGTGTAATTACCGGCCATTGCACACGCCACGGCGAACCCGCCCATTACGATCACCAGCCAGCGCACGACCGGCAGCCGCCCACGCCGCTGCGCCACGACGCCGAACAGGATTGCGCCAAGGAACTGCCCTCCGTAGCCGGCTGAGATCAGCCAGCCGGACTTGAGGGCCGACAGATGCCATTCGGCGCCGATCGAGGGCAGGGTGTACGCGATGACGACACTGTCCCAGCTGTCAAACAGCATCGGAAATCCGAGGAGGAATGGCACCCGGCCGCGCAAGGTCCAGCTGCCGGCACCGTTCAGGGCCGTGCCGACCCAGCCAAGCCCGCCGGGCTCGCCTGTCATTCCATCAGCCATTGCGCCCCCCGACCGCGTTTCGCAGATCAAAACATATTTTCGATTGGCAACACAAGGCAGGCCGCCGGAGGCGGGGCGGCCAGCTACAGATTCAGCGCCGCTGAGATGTCTGCCGCGGCCTGCCGCACTGCGTCGATCATCTTCCGGGAGGGTCGGCGTGGAATGAACTGGATCGAACCGACCAGCGAGATCATTGCAACCAGTTCACCGCGGTGGTCGCAGATGGGCGCGCTGATCGCGTTGATGCCGAGCACGGTTTCCTCGGGTGCCGACGCCCAGCCCTGTTTGCCGATGCGTTCGAGTTCGGCCTCCAGGGTTTTGCTGTCGGTGATCGAGTTCTCCGTGAACCGCTCATAAGGGCGTCCGGGCAGGCGCTTGCGGCGCGCATGCCGGTCGGACAGGAGCAGCTTGCCCGCCGCCGTCGAATGCAGCGGCATCGGCATGTGGGTGCGCATCGCCACCCCGACGAAGGAGCTGCCCGGCAGGGATTCGACGATCGAGGCGCTGTCGCCGTAGACCAGCGACAGATTGACGGAGTGGCCGAACTGGTCGCGCAGATGAACCATGGTGGCGCGGGCGAGTTTCAGCAGGTTATTGGCAGGCGTGAGGCCGGCGATGTAGCCCAGCGCGACCAGCCGCGGCCCGGCCGAGTAGCGCTCCGAGCCGGAGTCCTGCATCGCATAGCCTTGGGTCATGAGCGTGCGCAGGTGGCGGAAAACACGTGCCTTGGTGGTGCCGAGTGCTTTGGAAAGCTCCGTGACGCCGACCGACTCCTGTTTCGCGAGCTGCTCCAGGATCAGGAGCACCACCCGAATGGCCATCACGCCACCGGCCGCCGGGGCGGCGGTGTCCTTGCGCCCCTTGCCGTGGGCGGGCGTCACGAAAAATAGAACCGGTAGGCGCATTCCCCGAGTGCCCGGCGGGTGGCCTCGTCCGGCACTGCGTAATGCAGGTCCGCCACCACGCTGCGATAGCTTGCCGCATGTTCGTGTCCGACAAAGGGCGCGTCGCTGCCCCACAACAATTTTTCCGCGCCGAAGCGGCCGAGGAGATCCTGGGTATATTGCGCGGGCAGGTCGGGATCGGGGCGGCGAAAGCCACTTGCAAGTTTGACCCAGACATTGCCGGATTCCATCAGCCGCAGCATGTCCTGATAGCTGGGAGCCTGCAGTCGCGGACCGGGATCGTGCCACCCGTAGTGGTCGATCACGAGCCTGACGCCGGTCTTCATCAGTTCGCGTGCGACTGCCGGCATACGGAATCCTTCAATGTTGAGGTGCAGGTGCATTCCAGTATCCCGCAACCGCCGGCAGAAGCGCTGGAAGCTTTCGCTGGCGAGGTCGGGCAGTGGGTCGAGCAGGTACCACTGCAGGCGGCTGCCGACGATACCATCCGCGCGCATCGCCTCGAGGGTGTACAGATCGACGGTGGGGTCGAGGATCGCGGTGCCGCGCAGATTGGGATACTTGCGCAGGGAGCGGATGGTGTAGTCGTTGTAGGTTCCGAACAGACTGGCCGCGGCGATCACGCCGTAGCGTACGCCAACGCTTTCCATGTCCGCCAGCAACTGTTCGGCCGTGTAGACGTAGTCGGGCCGGGTCCAGGCGCCGGCAGCAAAGGGCATATCCGGCTCCCAGATGTGGGCATGGCTGTCCACCAGCGGCCCCTGCGGCGGTGCGGCCGCCATGATCAGGATCCGCCCAGGGCTGCGCCGTAGAGTCGCTTTGCTGTACCGCCAAAAAAAGCGCTGCGCTCGGTCTCGGCCAGCAGTAGCGCCGACTGCTGCAGTCGCGCAACTTTGGCGGCGTAGGGCGCCGGGCTTTGGCCCACATCCGAGCCCCACAGCAGCCGCTCGGCGCCGAAGGTGTCGGCTAGCACCCGCACGAAGCGCGCGGCGTCCAAATGCGCCTCCTCCAGGCGATCGAAATTGATGTCCGTCACCTTGAAGTGGACGTGCGGCAGGGCGCCGAGTTCGGCCAGATGTTCTGCCACGCCGAAATCAGGACCGGCAGGTATCGAATAGTCATGGCCGTGCGCCTCGCCCCATTTTTTCTCCGGAGTCGAAGCATGCGGCAATCCCACATGGTCGACGAGAATTGGCAGCTCACGGAACCGGCGTGCGATCCGCAGCAGTGCGTTGCGTCCAGCGGCGTTGTTCAGGCGATACAGGATCACGGTGACGGGCAGCCGCAGATGGGTGGCCGCGGCCCAGAAGTCCAGCACCGGTGCACTGTCGAGCCAGGCGGTGTCGGCCGCGGTGAGGGTGGGTGCAACCAGGCGCAATCCCGCCAGGCGCTGTTCGCCCGCCAGACGCGTCAGCCTCTGGGCCGAATCGGGCGCCTGCGCATCGAGGACGACGACCGGCGCCAGCCGGTCGGCAAATCGTGCCGCCGCACTCAGGGCATAGCGGTTGTCATAACCATACAGCGTCGCTCGCTGGACCAGGCAGGCACGGGCGATGCCGCAGGCGTCCATCTGGCGTACCAGTTCCTCAACCGGAAAAATGACCGGGCTGACCGGGGGCGTCGCGCCGCCGCGTAGCGTGCCGTAGGGGTAGGTTTCCCGATCAGGCGACAGGACATGGGCGTGCGTATCGAAGATCATTCTCCCGCCTTTATACTGCGCTCCCGACAGCCGTGTCATTCCTGCGCTGAACCAAACGGAGAGCCGCGATGCCGAGAATCCCTTATCCCGACGTCAGCGCGCTACCTGAAACAATGCGCAAAATGCTGGCCGGCACCCCGCTCAACGTCGTGCGCATGGGCGCGCACGCATCGCCGATGCTGTTCGAGGCGCAAGGGAAACTGGGCTGGGCGCTCGCCGATGCCACCGTGCTGGCGCCACGACTGCGCGAAACCGCGATCCTGCGCGTGGCCCATCTGTCCAGCAGTGAATACGAGCTGCATCACCATATCCCGCTCGCCGCCGCCGCCGGCTTGACCCAAACCGAAATCGCGGCGATCGGGAGCAAGCGTTATTCGGATCTGGATGCGGTGCTCGCGGCGGTGTGCCGGTTCGTCGATGAGGTCGTGGTGATGATCACGCCATCGGAGCCTGCTCTCGCTGCGCTGCGCGCCCAGGTATCCGACCAGATTCTCGTCAATCTGGTCCTGACCATCGGGTGTTACATGTCGATCGCCCGCCTGATCGCAGTGACGGGCATCGAGCCTGATGGGGCGGCCCTCACGCAGCTCTCGAGCGGGCTGCAGGATCCGTCGCGCTAGCTGCCGCGGGCCGCCTTCACCGCTTCCGCCGCCGCTTTGCCGAAGAGCGTCGTGTCATTGCTGACCATGACCAGCGAAAAGCCCATCTCGAGATAGGCCCTGGCCTCGGCAGGTGAACCCGCGGCGACGCCGCTGAGCACATCGGCTTCCTTCGTTGCCCGCAGCACGCGGGCGGTCAGTTGCTGTACTTCGGGTGAACCTGCGGGCTTGCCGCTGGACAGAAAGAGGTCACCGTGGCCGATGAAGATGCCGTTGACATGCTCCAGTGCCGCGAAATCGGCGGCGGCTTCCAGCGTCGCCCAGTCCTCCAGCTGGATCATCCGCAGACATTGGCCATCGCCCCGCGCCAGGTAATCGGGAATCGAGGCCAGACCCCACTTCCCGGCTCGGGAGGTAAAGCCCAGACCGCGTTCGCCCTTGGGGCTGAACACCATCTTGCGTGTGAGCGCAGCCGCAATCTCAAGTCCTGTGACCCGTGGCACGAGGAGTCCGTCCGCGCCGCCATCCAGCAGGGGTTGGATGGTCGAGCCGGAATGATCCGGCAAGCGCACCAGCGCCGCCATGCCCACCGCCTGTGCGGCAAATATCAGCTCATACGCCCGGTCAAGGGTATGCGGGGCATGTTCCATGTCGATCACGACGAAGTCGAACCCGGCGTGCCCGAGCAGTTCGACCGTCGCCAGCGAGGGTATCTTCACCCAGGTTCCGAGCAGACCCCGCGCTTTGGCGGCGTGGGCAGTCGCAATGAATTTTTCCATGGTGCCGAACGCGCGCCTCAATCGATGAGCCGCTTGAGACTGCGGCCGGCCTTGCTGCTCAGTTCCTTTGCGTCGAGCGTTCCGTCCTTGTCGGCGTCAGCCTTCTGGAACAGCTTCTTCACAAGATCGAGATATTCCGCCTTCGACAAGGTGCCGTCATTGTCCGGATCGGCAGCCTTGAACATCGATTTGCCGATGACGCCCTGTACTTCCTTGGCATCCAGTGTCCCATCGCTATCCTTGTTGAGTTTGTCGAAGCGAGTGCTCGCGCCCGCCTGGACCTCGGCCCAGTCCAGGGTCTGGTCGTTGTCCTTGTCCAGTTTGACGACGACCGCAGTGGACGGTTCGGCGGCGGTCGCATATTGCCCGAGCACCGCGGCGCCGAGCAGCACGGCGAGCGGCAGGCCTGATAGAAGCGTGGTGCGCTGGGACATGGTCCACCTCAAATGGCATCGGGAATGGGCTCCCATGGCAGCAGAGTAGCAGCGTAGGACGACACAGCGCATCCATTGCCATTCTCAAGGGTAAGCTATTGAATTCGAAGCCCCCGGCTGTTACCTAGGCCTTGAGCGCCCGCGCGATGAATGAGCTGGCAACGCGGGTGCGCGGCACGTCTGAGGCGAACCACTCGCGCACGTCCTGGTCCAGGCCGATGCCGTGCATGAAGTTGTAGAGCGCCTTCTTCAGGGCGCCGCCGAATGCGTCGTGGTCAATGCCGGTGGCGTCCCTGAAACTGATGTCATTGCTGGCGAAGGTCGCCTGGGGCGCCGCGGCCAGCGTCACTCCGTACTGATCCGGATGTTTGCCGACCGGTGAGTGAACCGTGCAGGTGAACCGGTGGAAGAATCCTGACTGGATGCAGCCCGCAGCGAACAGCTGCCGTACGTATTCCAGAGAATCGACCGTGTCCTGCGCCGTCTGCGTCGGGAAGCCGTACATCAGGTAGGCATGCACCAGAATTCCCGCATCCGAGAAGGCGCGCGTGACCCGGGCGACCTGTTCCACGGACACGCCCTTCTTCATCAGCTTCAACAGCCGGTCGGAGGCCACCTCCAGTCCGCCCGTGACCGCAATGCAGCCGCTTTGCGCCAGCAGCTGGCACAGGTCCGCATTGAAGGACTTCTCAAAGCGGATATTGCCCCACCAGGAGATCTCCAGCTTTCTTTGCAACAGGGCATTCGCCAGTGATCTGAGCGCCTTGGGAGGCGCGGCTTCGTCCACGAAGTGGAAGCCCGTCTGCCCGGTCTCGCCGATCAGGGATTCGATCCGCTCAATCAGCACGTCGGTGACTGCCAGGTCGTAGCGCGAAATGTAGTCGAGGTTCACGTCACAGAAGCTGCACTTCTTCCAGTAACAGCCGTGCGCGACGGTGAGCTTGTTCCAGCGACCATCGGACCACAGGCGATGCATCGGATTGAGCATGTCGAGCAGCGACAGGTAGTGCGCCAGCGGCAGGCCGACGTAGCTGGGCGTTCCGGCATCCGAGAGCGCGATATCCGGTTCCTTGCAATCGACATAACCGTGCGCGCGGGTGTAGGTCCGCACCAGCCGCTCGGGCGGCCTTTTATTCTCCAGATGCTCCATGAGGGCCAGCAGCGGCCGCTCGCCGGCGTCCAGGGTCACGAAATCGAAATAGTCGAACACCCGCGGTTCGTTCATCGATCGCAGCTCGGTGTTGCAGTAGCCGCCGCCGAGCACCGTCACGACCGCAGGCTGCGTACGCTTGATGGTTTGCGCGATCCGGAACGCGCCATACACGTTACCCGGGAACGGGGCGGTCACGAGTACCACGTCCGGCCCGTAGCGCGTCAAGGTACTGCCGGTCAGTGCATCCAACGTCTCATCGATCAGGGTATCGGGTGCGAGCAGCGCCGCGTGCAGCTGGTCAAAGGTCGGCTGGCTCGCGGCCAGGGATTCCGCGTAGCGCACGAATTCGAAGCGCGGATCAATGGCATCGCGAATGACATCCGCCAGATCATTCAGATACAAGGTAGCAATGTGCTTGGCTCGATCCTGCAGTCCCAGTGCGCCGAACGCCCATTCGAGGGCATCCCCATCGCTTTGTCCGGCGTGCAGGTATTGATCCAGCGACAGGAAGCGCGGGCCTTCGGGAAGGTAGTGTCGGGAGGCAATGCGGTGGGCCAGGCTCGGATCCCGGCCCTGCAGAAAGCGCACCGTAGATGCAATCGTCGCCCGGTAGACCTCGGCGTGATCCGAAAAGAAGCGCACCACCGGAGTGCGTTGCTTCTGCGGCAGCGCCCGGGCCCGCTGCTGGATGGCAGCCAGACCGTCGGTCGAAAGCAGTTGCAGCGCCAGGCCGAGCGAAAGATCCGTCTGGTCTGCGTGAAACCCGCGCGAGCGCAGGAATCCGGTGAGGTACGCCGTTGACGGATAGGGCGTATTCAGCTGCGTCATCGGCGGGATGATCGCGAGGATGCGGAGGGCAGAACTCATGTCCGGCGTGGCGGGTTTCTTGGTAGCATTCGGTATTGAAGGCCTAGAGCATAACCAATCGGGGAGCCTATGAAGAAAAGGACGCTGCGGCCAGCTGCCGCAATTGTGTGCAGCGTGCTGGGATTTGCCGCGTGCACCGCGCGGGCAGACGTGACGATTGTGCGCAGCACCTCTGTCGAGGGCGTCGGCGCGATGGCTTTAGGCAACAGCATCGGCACCAGCACGACCATTATTTCGGGAGACAAGTCGCGCACGCAAAATGACGTCAAGATGCAGTCAAAGCTGGTGGGCTTCCTGGCGCGCAACTCCGTCGGGCCCACGGCCGAAATCGTGTTGCTGGACCAGGACAGGATCCTGCACGTCAACATCAGCAAGAAAGAATATACCGAGACCACCTTTGAGCAATTGCACGCTCAAATGCAGAAGGCCACCGAGCAGATGAGCCAGTCTCAGGACAACCGGCAGCAGCCCGCTGCCGTAGACCAGTCCAAGTGCGTATGGCTGCCGGCCAAGGTTGCCGTCAGCAGGACCGGTGAGAAGGCCCAGTTCGGTGGCTTCGACTCCGAGCGGACGATCATCAGCGCTGCGCAGCCGTGCCAGGACAAGGACACCGGATCAATCTGCGAGGTGGCGCTGATCCTGGATCAGTGGCTGTCTGCTGATTTCTCGGACAGTGCCGAGGTGCGCAGGTTCTACAGCGCCTATGCCGCAAAGATGGGACTGGATGCCGCGAGCATGCAGGACGCATCGCAGAGGGCGAAGGCCATGTTCAGCCAGTACAAGGACATCTGGGCGCAGGTGGCCATGAAGATGCAGGGCGTGAAGGGCTACCCGGTGAGGACCGGCTTTACGCTGGCGCTGGGCGGTCCCCAGTGCAAGGACCCGAAGGCCCAGCAGACGCAATCAAGTGATTCCGACGACAGCTCAAATACGTCGGGCGGACTCGCCGGCGCCATGGCTGGCAAGCTCGGGGGCCTCTTTCATAAGAAGAGTGATTCGGATTCGCCCCCACCGCAGGCCGCCCCCACTGTCACGCCGGTGCCGATTCCCCCGGGAGACGTGGCGCTGATGACGGTGACATCGCAGTTGGTATCAGTGTCGACCGACAGTGCGAGTGCCGACGCCTTCGTGGTGCCCGCGGATTTCAAGAAACGGGAATTGAAGACGGAGTGAGCATGGCCGATTCATCCGATTACGTGCCGCCGAAGGTTTGGAGTTGGAACAAGGAAAACGGCGGCCAGTTCGCCAATATCAATCGCCCGGTCTCCGGAGCGACGCACGAGCAGGAGCTGCCCGTCGGCCGGCACCCGCTGCAGCTGTACTCGCTGGCAACGCCCAACGGCCAGAAAGTCACGATCCTGCTGGAGGAACTGCTGGCACTCGGCCATCAGGGAGCGGAGTACGACGCCTGGCTGATCAGGATCAACCAGGGTGATCAGTTCGGCAGTGGTTTCGTTGGGATCAATCCGAACTCGAAAATCCCTGCGCTCGTGGATCGCAGCGGCGCCGAGCCCATCCGGGTGTTTGAGTCAGGCGCCATTTTGCTGCACCTCGCCGAAAAATTCGGCGCCTTCCTGCCCACCCACATCGCCGCACGTGCCGAATGCCTGTCGTGGCTTTTCTGGCAGATGGGCAGCGCGCCCTATCTGGGCGGCGGGTTTGGCCACTTCTATGCCTACGCCCCGATCAAGATCGAGTACGCGATCGACCGCTTTGCGATGGAAACGAAGCGTCTGCTGGATGTGCTGGACAAGCATCTGGCAAGGAACGAGTACGTCGTGGGTAGCCAGTACACGATTGCCGATATCGCCATCTGGCCCTGGTACGCCAGTTTGGTGAAGGGCTGGGCCTACCAGGCGGCGGAGTTCCTGTCGGTCCAGGAGTACCGGCACGTGCTGCGCTGGGCCGATCTGATCGGCGAACGAGCGGCTGTGCGCCGCGGTCGCATGGTGAACCGCGTGATGGGCGAACCGTCAGGTCAGCTGCATGAGCGTCATGAGGCCACCGACTTCGAGACCCGCACGCAGGACAAGATCGGCACCCCGGCCCCGCAGCCCTAGCGGGCCCAATGACCCAGCGACTCGTTATTCCAAGCCGGGAGGAAGTGGACCGCGAGCTGCGCGTCACGCACCCCTGGTGGCAGTTCACGGCTCGATTCAATGTCGCCGTCTCGCAGAGCATTCCGGTCGCCCGAATGCACGATCGTGACTCCGAAGGGGTGATGATGCGCTGGGGCCTGGTGGGCAAATCTGCGGCGGGTGACATCAGCTTCAGCAACCGCGCCCGGGTTCGCAGCGATGCACTGCAGACGATCGAGGACCTGCGCGAACCGTGGCTGACCGGTCAGCGCGGCATCGTGCCGCTGGCTGGGTTCTACCTGTGGCAGCGGATGCCTGCGGGCCATCGGCAGCCGTTCTATGTGCGGCTTGTGAACCGTCCGGTATTTGGAGTCGCGGCGGTCTGGGACCGGGTGGAATCGGACGAGGATGATGTCTATGAAAGCTGCGCGCTGATCAGCGTCGTCGCCAATCCTCTGATCACCGATCTTGGAAAAACCGGAAGAATGCTGGGAATCCTGCACTCTGAGGACTATGACACGTGGCTGTCGGGCAGCGCCGCCGAGGCGCGGGCTTTGTTGCAGACCTATCCGCACAGCGGCATGGTGAGCTATCCCGTCGCCCCGTATGTGAACAGTCTCGAATATGACGAGCCGCTCCTGATCAAGCCGGTGACGCCGGACTCGTAGCCGAGTCAACACCGACGGTGTAAATTCGGCACCGACATCAACCGGGGGCGCCCAATGACCTTTCCTGCCACAGCACCGCGGCTGGCCTTGAGCCTGTTCCTGGGACTGGCCGTGTGGACCAGCGGCTTCGCGAAAGACGATGCGGCGCGGATCGCGGCGTTGAAGGCGCGCGTCGAGGCGATTGCCGCGGAGACGACCTACGTCGAGTCCGTCACGAAGATCCAACGCCTCGGGCGCGCCTTTGGGTATTACACCGACAAGGGTTACTTTGGCGAAGCGGCGGACCTGTTCACCGACGAGGCCACGTTCCAATGGGGCGTGGACGGCATCTACAAGGGTAAGCCTCGCATCCGGGAGCTGTTGACGCGTCATGGCGGGGGCAGCTTGACGGATGGCCCAGGGCTGCCGTTCGGTCGACTCAACCTGCGCATGCAGCTGCAGCCTCTGGTTACCGTCGCCGCTGACGGCAACAGCGCCCACGCCCGCTGGCGCGAATGGGGGCTGCTGGGTGAATACAAGAAGTCAGCGACCTGGGACGATGCCATCATCGAAGACGACTATGTGAGGCAGGATGGGGTGTGGAAGATTGCCGCGCGCCGCTACTATCTGAACTTCGAGGCGCCTTATCAGGGTGGCTGGGCCGCGTTGAAGCCGGTGGCCGGCGCCTGGCCTTCGGCGATAGCGCGGGATTTTCCGCCCGATGCACCGGCGGCCAGCCTCTATCAGCCGTTCCCGAGCGTGTTCGTGCCGCCCTATGACTTTGCCGGTACCCTCACGGCCATTCAAAGCAGGGCGCCCTTTACGGCGCCGCAGCGCGCTGCAGACGAACTGGGCAGGCTGGAGGCGCTGGCCGATGCGAAGCAGCTGCAGCTGGCCCGAACCCACTCGGTGCGGGCCATCGAAAACCTGCAGGCGATGTACGGCTACTACATCGACAAGGGGCAGTGGAAAAGGGCGGCCACTCTCTTCAGCCATGACGGCAGCTATGAGTTCGGTCAAAGCGGCGTCTACATCGGTAACGCCCACATCGAGCGCGCGCTGTCACTGATGGGGCCCCGGGGGCTCGAGGCAGGACAGCTCAACAATTATGTGATGGTGCAGCCGATCATCAACATAGCCGCGGATAATCGCACGGCGAAGGCGCGGTGGCGCAGCGACGTGCAGCTGGCACGCGCTGGCAAGGGCCGCTGGGGTGGCGGCATCTATGAGAACGAGTACGTCAACGACAACGGCACCTGGAAATTCACCAAGCTGCATTACTACGTCACTTTCTGGGGTGACTACGATGCCGGCTGGGCCGCGAAGCCGATTCCGATGGACCCGCAAAGTACCACCATTCTTGCGGACAAGCCGCCGACGGTGGTGTATCAATCCTTCCCGAAGCTGCAGATCGTTCCTTTCCACTACGACCACCCCGTGACCGGGAAGCCCATGCCGGGCGAGCACGAGTAAGTCCATGTTGAAACGAACAGGAAAGTACCTGGGCTCGCTGCGCCGCCTGGCACTGGCGCTTGTGGTGGCTTCGTTGTGCGTCCCCCTGGCGCATGCGCAGGGCAGCGCCGACCTCAAGGACCTGGAACAGCAGCTCAATGGTCTCGGCGATCGCATCCAGCGACTGCAGGACCTGACCGAAGTTGAGATCCTGCAGCATTCGTACGGCTACTTCGTCGATAAGGCGCAGTGGCACTACCTGGCAGATCTGTTCGCGGATGATGCGACGCTGGAAATCGGTGGCAAGGGCGTCTTTCTGGGCAAGGCGCGGGTCTTCGAATACATGCACGTCGGTCTGGGACCCATTGGTCCCCGGGATGGACTGCTGATCGATCACCAGCAGTTCCAATGCCTGCCCACGATCGAGCCGGACGGCGTCACGGCCCACATCCGTTGTATCGCTTTCGTGATGAGTTCAGGCGGTTGGGGGCACAACTACTACGAGGACACCTTCGTCAAGGTGAATGGCGTGTGGCGGTTCAAGACGCTGCACGGTCCGTTCAACATGTACTCGGGATACAAGGTTGGCTGGCTCGACAATACGATTCTGAATACCTTTCCGGAGAAGTGGCCGCCGTGGCCGGACCTGCCGCCTACGGTCATTTACCTGACCTACCCGAACTATTACATCGAGCCGTACCACTACCCGAATCCGGTGACGGGCAAGCCGATGCCGCCACCGAGTCCGAGGGCCGGGGGCGAGGCGTTCGGGAGGGCGCTAGAACGCATATCCACCACGAGGGCAGGGGAAACATGAAAACCAACGATCGGCGCCAATTCCTGGGAACTCTGGCTGCAGGCGCAGGGGCGGCAACACTGCTGGCTAGCCTGGGTGCGAGTCCGATCGCCGCCGCACAGCAGGCCGGTGATCAGCCCCCACCGCCGCCGGGCGCCCGGCCCCCACCGCCCCCGGAGCCGAAGCTGTCACAGCCGCCGCCGCTCAGCGATGTGAAGGGCAAGACTGTCTACGTCACGGCGGCCTCGGATGGCATCGGTCTGGGAATTGCCCGGGCGTGTTCGAACGCCGGCATGAATGTCGTCATCGGCTATCGCAATGAGAAGCGCCTCGCCCTGGCAATGCCGCTGTTCGCCAAGGATGCGCCCGTATATCCGGTCAAGCACGACGTGATAGGACGCGATGGCTGGGTACAGCTGCTCGATTCGGTCAAAGCGAAGTACGGCAAGCTGCACGTGGTCGTGAACAATGCGGGCATCAAGACGCTGAAGAAGGCAACGGAGGCGACGGCCGAAGACTGGCAGGCTTCGATTGACACAAACTTCGGTGCGATCTACCACAGCGTGTCCGTGATCCTGCCGCACATGAAGGAACACAACGAGGGCGGGCACTTTGTCACGACTGCCTCGATGAGCGGACTGCTGCCTGCCGTAACCGCCGGCATCTACACCTCAACCAAGTTCGCCGCGGTCGGCATCATGGAAGCACTGCGCGTCGAACTGGAGGGAACCAACATCGGCACCTCGGTGTTCTGTCCCGGTGGCGTCAGCACCGACAACCTGCCGCCGGGCTCGCGGCCGCCGCCGCCGCCGGGGCCAGACGGCAAGCCACGTCCCGCCTTCGGCGCGGGGCTGATGAGCCCCCTCGAGGCCGGGCAGCGGGTGTTGAACGGCATCCGCAACAACGATCTGTTCATCATTTCGCATACGGAGTTCAAGGACGGCATGCAGGAACGATTCGATGCGATCCTGGCGTCCTGCCCTGACGAGCCCGTGCCCCCCGAGCGTCTGCCGATCGAGGTGCGGACCCGGCATACGGGAATTTATCCGCGCGAAATCGTGCATCGGCTGGATAAGCGCAAGACCTATCTGGGCTAGTCAGCCCCGCGCGGGGAAAAAATGCAGCAGCACCAGCAGGTACAGGAAGCGCAGGCCATGCTACTGAGCAGCGGTGCCGCAGGCCGCGGCCCGCCCCAGCAGCAGGGTGCGTTCGCGGGCGTTGCGGGTCAGGCCCGCGGCACGCGCAAACTCCGCGCGGGCCTCGGCAAAGCGCCCGAGCCGTTCGAGGAGATCGCCACGCACGCTGGGCAACAGGTGATAGCCCTTGAGCCGTGGCTCCCCGAGGAGAGAATCCACCAGTTCCAGGGCCGGTGCCGGCCCATAGGCCATGGACACCGCGACGGCGCGGTTCAGTTCGATGACCGGTGAGGGCTGCAGCTGGGCGAGCGCGTCGTACAGCGCCACGATCTGCGCCCAGTCCGTGTCCTCGGCCACGATCGCCCGGGCATGACAGGCCGCAATCGCGGCCTGGAGCGTGTAGGGCCCGGAGGGTACGCCCAGGCCCTGTGCCTGCTGGAGCGCGGCAAGTCCGCGCTGGATCAGCAGCCGGTTCCAGCGCGTGCGGTTCTGGGCCAGCAGCAGGATCGGTTCGCCGTCTGTGTCCGTGCGTGCGCCGATCCGCGAGCTTTGGATTTCCATCAGTGCGGCGAGCCCGTGCACTTCGGGTTCCTCCGGCAGCAGCCCGGACAGGATCCGCCCGAGCCGCAACGCGTCCTCGCATAATGCCGGGCGCATCCAGTCCTCGCCACTGGTCGCCGCGTAACCTTCATTGAAGACGAGGTAGATCACCTCCAGGACGGAGGCGAGTCGGACCGAGCGCTGCGCCGCGCCCGGCACTTCAAACGGCACCCGCGCTTCGGCCAGCGTGCGTTTGGCACGCACGATGCGCTGAGCAATTGTCGATTCGGGTACCAGGAAGGCCCGCGCAATCTCGGCGGTACTCAGGCCGGTCAGCATGCGCAGCGTCAGAGCGGTGCGTGCTTCGGTCGACAGGACCGGATGGCACACGATGAACATGAGGCGCAGCAGATCATTGCCGATGTCATCGTCTGCGGCGTCCTCCGGCGCGTCCGCCGCCGCAGCACTCAAGGAGGTTTCATGGGCGATGGCATCACTGGTGCGTTCGATGAGCCTGCGGCGTCGCAGTTCATCGAGCGCCCGGTTCTTCGCGGTGGTCATGAGCCAGGCGCCGGGCTTGTCCGGCACGCCGGTGCGAGGCCATTGCTCCAGCGCACTCACGAGGGCGTCCTGCGCGAATTCCTCGGCAAGACCTATCTGCCGCAGCATCCGCGTCAAGCGGGCAATGATCTTGGCCGATTCCATGCGCCAGACCGCCTCAACGGTGCGATGAACCGCTTGTTCAGACATCGCGGGACGCCGGGGCGATCAGGTGAAGCATGGGCCCAGCTCCCGTACTTCGACCGTCGCCCAGTGCGCAGCCGGGCATTGCCGTGCGATGGCAATGGCTTCCGCGCGCGTCCTGCAGGTGAGCAGGAAGAATCCGCCGATCATCTCCCGGGCCTCGGCGAAAGGGCCATCAACGACGGTCGCCTGATCCGCCTGCATCCGGACCCGTGCGCCATTGTGATCCGAGGCCAGGGACTGCGACAGGGTGAGCAGACCCTTTGCGCGCAGTTCCTCGCTGAAGCGCACCATGCGGTCGTACAGCTCCCGACCCTGCGCCTCGGTGCGTTCCTGCCGCTGCCCCGCGGGCTCGACGATCAACAGGGCATACGCCATAGCCACCTCAGTTCGCATTGGACCTGCGGATTTCCGCGCCAAAGTCGGCTGCCTCGAACAGCGGCCGGATCTCGATCTCGGAGTCCTCCGGCATGGGATTCGGGCAACGCCTCACCCACTCAATGGCTTCCTCGATCGACTTCACCTGCCAAAGCCAGAAGCCGGCCACCAGTTCCTTGGTCTCGGTGAACGGACCGTCAATGACCGTGCGCTTCTCACCAGAGAATCGTACCCGCTTGCCGCGTCGGCTGGGATGCAGTCCTTCTGCGGCCAGCATGACACCGGCCTTGACCAGTTCCTCATTGAATCGGCCCATGGCCGTGAGCATTTCCTTGTCCGGCATGATTTGCGCCTCGCTCGAGGCGGTCGCCTTGACCAAAACCAAGACTTTCATCGTGATATCCTTTTAAAACACAAACTTACACCTGATCAAGCTGTCGCGACGAGGTGTTGCCGGGACCGTGTTCCGGTCCTGTTGAAGAGGCGACGAACGAGCGGGGTGGATTTCGACAAAGGCTAGCGGTGTCGATATCCGCGAGCGTCGATCGTCATGTCACATCCCATCCCCTACATCGGCTTCACGCATGGCCAGTATCCGGGCATCCACATCTCTTGCAGTTTCGGCAATATTGCTGGGCCGCCCGGGCAAAAGCGGGTCGCGGGGCTGGACGTTGACAGCCCGCGCATAGCACCATGGAACCGGTGGCATGCATTGCATGTCCGAAGCAGTTACTTCTTCTTCAATACAGTGAGGTTGGTCGCCAACATGCGCGCACGTTCCGTCCGTCTGATCCGATCCCTGACCTGTGCCTCCCTGCTGATGTTCGCCCTGAGCGCCTTCGCGGCCTCCGTGTCGGGGCCCGTGGTAGTCCTGCCGAACAGCTTCTACCTGCAGCCTGACAAAGGGGGCCAGACCAAGCTTGTAAAGCGCGATGGCAGCCGCCTGCTGCCGGGCACGATTGCGGCCTACACCGTCACCGGCCAGTTCGTCACGGGCGCCGTGGGGGTCGTGCCGGACGCCAGCCGCTCGTTCACCAACGACCTGGACTTCGCGGGCAGCGCCGATACCCGGTACTTCATACTCGACACGTCCAGCGGCAAGCTGGAGACCGACCTCGACGAGGCGACGTGGCGCAAGCGCCTGCAGGAACTGGGCGTGCATACCGAGGTCCATATCTACCCTCCCTTGCCATGGCAGAACTGACACAGTAGCCAAGTCAACGCGCAGCCCGATGTATCATCGGGCGGCGTGCAGGTGTGCACGCTCTTAGGGGGAACTGCGATGACTGCGAGCCTGCACCGAAGAATCCATCGGATACTGCCGGCGCTGGCCGCAGGAACCCTGAGCTGGTTTGCCGGTGCGGCACCGGCCCAGACCTTTGTGCCACCGCCCAACGTGGGGAGCGGTGATTGCGACCGGTCCTGCCTGCAGGGGCTCGCTGAGCAATTCATCGCGGCGCTCGTCGCTCATGACCCCAGCAAGGTGCCGCTCGCCAAGGGGGTGCGTTATTCGGAGAACAGCATACCGCTGCCGATTCCCGATGGTTTCTGGAAGAACGCCACCGGTGTGCGTCCCTATCGTTTGTACATCGCCGACCCCGAGTGGGGGACGATCGGCTTCTACGCCCGGATGCTCGAGAACGGCGCGCCGGTAATCGTCAGCACCCGGCTGCGCGTCTATAACCGCGAGCTCACTGAAATCGAGACCATCGTGACCTCCGAGCGGTGGCGGCAGGATCCGGGAGGCTCTGCCACCGCGCCGCCCGACTACCTCGGCGACAGGCCGCGCCCGGAATACAGCCAGTTGGTGCCGCCCGCCCAGCGACGCTCGCGCGAGGAGTTGATGAGGATCGTCAACACCTACTTCTCGGGCATCGAGAACAACACCGGTGACATACCGCCGCTGTTCTCCAGCCACTGCCAGCGGATCGAGGATGGTCGCCCGACTTCAAATGTCCCGGTTGCATCCGGACACGAGCCCGGCGGCATCAACATGAGTTGTGCGGCGGACCTCGCGATGGGCTACCACCGCAATGACAACCGCATCCGCAGCCGACGCGTCATGGCGGTGGACCTGGAGCACCAGGTCGTGATGACCAGCGTCTACTTCGACCACGAAAACGACGCGTCCGTGCGCAGCTATGCCCTCAAGAATGGCAAGACCGTGACCGTTGCCGATACGTCACCATCGACTCTCCAGGCGCATGAGACCTTCTCCATCGACAAGGAGGGCGTGAGCCAGGTGGAGGCGGTGTTCACCAACGTCACGTACGGCACACGGCCGTACTTTGACACGGGCTTCCACATGACCAGCGCGCAATCGATCAAGGACGGGTTCGACGACTATCAGCATTAGCTGGAAGGCCGGCGACGACAGCCCAACAGGCGAAGGCACTGGTGAGCGTCGTGCAGTACTGGTAGATCCCATAGATCCGGCCGGCGATGCCGGCCAGTTTGCGCGTTACGGCCGAGGCCGAAGTTCCGGCTGGAATGGACGCAGTGATCTGCGGCTCGGAAGCATTGCGGATCGACAGCCAGGCGGGCTTGGGGCCGGTCAGCCGGCTGATTGCATAGAACAGGAATGCATCGTCGGTATCGTTCATGGTGCCCAGCGCCTGCAGACCCTCGAGGTCGTGATTGTCATCGACCGTCAGGTAGTCGGCTGACACGATCGCCATCGATTCGGCGCCCGGAACGTTGGTGCTTCCGGCCACGTAGATCTTCGGCGGGACAGTGTTCGGCCGGACGAACCCATAGCCGCTTTGCCCGATGACCTCGGTGTGACAGTGTGCCAGCCCGCTGAGCGAAAGCCCGGTGAGATTGGCGATGGCGTAGTCGACGTATTGGGGGCTCACCGCCGCGGTGCTGGTCAGCAGCGCGTGGTCCTGGCTCATGAGGTTGATCTGCGGATCATCCGCGTACTGATTCTGCACGTGAAATCGTGCCGAACCGGTGATGACTGTGTCCCCACAGTTGAGGGCGGCGCCAATCGCGCCAGCCGTTCCGGTGCTGATCACGAGGCCGGGAGCGAGCTCTGTGATCAGTTGCTGGAGGACGGGGATGAACGGCAGCTGGTCGCCGTTTTGCTTCGGATGCAGCTCCGACTTGTACAGGACGACCGTCTTGCCGCCGATCTTCATGGCTGAGAGATAGCCGAAGAGGCCCTGCTGCAACGCCTTGTCGTCGCCGATATTGCCGATCATCGCCTTGAACTTGGCGAAGTTGTGGGCATAGCCGCACCACTGCTTTTGCCGGGCCGGACCCCAGCTGTTGTTGCCGGTGAAGACCTCGAGCAGGGCCTGCGTTTCCTCATCGGTATAAAGCACGATCAGCACATCGGCCGTGGCGTTCAGCGGGCCTGAAATCCTGGTGCCCGGGCGGTGACTGCCCAGCGTAGTGACTTTGGGTGCAAGTCCGGAAGGCCACGGCACTGACCCGATGTCGACCACGACGGGATCCTCCTGCAGTGCTGCCACGGCGAACGGATCGTGGATATCAACTCCGCGGAAGGTGCCGGTCTTGAAGACCTTCTTCACTACCTTCTTCGGTCTGGCTGGACCGGATCCGGCCTGCAGCGTGTTCTGCAGGGCGGTGCCCCGGACGCTTCCCAGACCCGTGCAGGCATCCCAGCCCACCGTCACCGGATACCCAACGACACGGCCATAGGAGTTGTTGGCGGGGCCGCCAGGTCCTGCGATATCCCGGAAGGCACTGCCGGCGGCGGCATAGATCCGCGGATTGATGAACCCGGCGGCGCGGCCGAGGTTGGCATTGATGCGGGCGATCAGGCCGGCATACAGCGGCGCGACGGCGCTCGTGCCGCCCACCGGTCCGCGCTGACCCTGGATGTACTGGATATAGCCGCTGTTCTCGCTGGCGTTGGCCGCCACATCCGGAACGCCGCGCCCCGGCTTGCCGCTCACGATGTTCCGGGGCACGGCGACATTCGTCTGGTAGCCGGGCAGGGCAAAGCGATCACTGACTCCGCCGCCCGTCGCGCCCGGGTTATTCGAGCCGCCGGCACTGAGATCATTCCAGGCGAACTCCTCGAAGGTCGCGCCCTTGATATCGCCGACGGTGGTTCCCCCGCAGGCGGTAACCCAGGGTTCGGAGGCCGGGTAACTCACCTGCGCATGCGTCTTATCCTCGATGAACGCGCCGGAGTCGCCGGAGGAAACCAGCACTGTGATCGCGAGGTTCGCGGCATCCTGGAAGAGGGCGCCCAGCTGGGTGTATTCGGCCTCCGAGAACGAGGCCGCCGCGGCGGCGTCCGGTCCCCAACCGTAGCTGATGGAAATGATCGTCGGCAACGGGTCGCCGGCATCCGGGTGGATCATCCGTTGCAACGCGTGGATGATCGACTGGGCGGTGCCCCCCGTGAAATACACCGCGATCCTCGCCCCCTGTGCGATGGCACCGGCAACGGTGATATCGAGCCCAGTCTCACCGTCCGACTGTCCGGAGTTGATCACCCCGTCGACTGAGACATCCACCAGCGTCGGTACTTCAAGGCCGCCGCCGAAGGCCTTGATCGAATCCTGGATGTCCTGCATGGAATACCCGGCAGGCTGACCGGCGTCCATCTCATAAAGGCCGATGGTCTGGCCGGCGCCGTCCCCGGAGGGGAATCCGTACAGTTGCGCAATTTCCTGCGGGGTCACCGGCACCGTATCGGGCGGATCGGCCGCGACTTTTGCGCGGCCCGTCGAGCGGCGGACAAAATGCTGCGCAGGAACCTTGCGATTGGTGAGGCCTACCACGGCCTCGATGACCGCTGCCAGTTTTCGCGGCACCCCGATCGGTCCGTCATGGCTGCGATAGCTGCCGCCGCTGTACTGGTAGTTGCGCAAAGTGAGGCTGAAGGCGGCATTGAGCGCCGCAGCCGACCCGCGCAGCATGACGGTGCGGCGGGCCTTGTGGGTGCTCAGTACGGCAAAGCCGTGTGAGCGCGCAAAGTCGGCTACGGCCTTGAGATCCTTGGGGTCGGCACCATTCGTGTCGGCGAACCGCGTGCGCGACGGCGGTGCATGCACCGTGGCATCCCTGCAGAAATCCGCCACCGTCTTCGGTCTGCTGCCGCGGCGGCGCCGAAGCAGAACCGTGACGGTAATCTCCTCGTCACCGTCGGTCGGTCCGAGCTGCCGATGCTTTTTGGGGTGGGGATGTCGACTGCCCTTCAGGGTGACGTAGCCGCGTCGCATGGGAACACCTCTGCATCTGGCCTGCCAGTCGGCAGTATATTCACATCGCAGGGGCGCCGCGCAGGAGCGGCTTGACACGCGGTATCGACGCCCGGCCCAGCCGCCACAGCAGATAGGGGGTCGCGAAGATCAGGATCATCGCGACCAGGAAAGTTTCGGTCGTACTCATGCGACGCGCTGCTCGCGCCATGCTCGGGAACAGGCCATCCCTAAGCCCGCCGCGGACCTGCCAGGTCTCCCGGCCTGTCATCCAGAATGCTGGCGGGCGCACCGTGGTTGCTCAAGATGGCCTTGCGCCGCAGGAAGCGCATGATGGAGTCCGGGCCGGTGCGCGAGCCGCCGAGCCCGGAAACGCCGAAGCTGTGCGTGCCGATCTTGCGCAGCTTCGCGAAGGTCAGGAAGGTGTCCTGGACAAAGACGCTGCCCGCGTTCACCTGCTCGGCGATCCGCTGGCCTTCCTCTTCCGTGCCGGTCAGCACGGATGCCGTAAGCCCGAATTCGGTGTCGTTCGCCAGCGCGATCGCCTCATCGACGGTATCGAAGCGCATGACCGGCAGGATTGGGCCAAAGGTTTCCTCGCGCATGAGCCGCATGGTGTGATTGACCTCGGTCACGACGGTCGGCCGCATGTACAGGCCGCCACCCAACGACTCGGTGACGCCACCGGTGAGGATTTTGGCGCCCTTCGCCACGGCATCGGCCAGGTGGGATTCGACGATCTGCGGCTGACGCACGAAGATGAAGGGTCCGATGTGACCGTCCAGAGGATTCTGGTCGTTGAGCCGCACCTGCTTCGCTTTGGCGACCAGTTCTGCGACAAACCGGTCGTGGATGGAGCGGTGCACGTACACGCGCTCGACCGAATAACAGACCTGGCCCGTGGCGTAGACACCGCCGCGCAGCACCGCAGTGGTGGCGCGGTCGATGTCGGCATCCGCGGTGACGATCGCCGGATCCTTCCCGCCCAGTTCCAGGAAGCACGGAATCAGACGCTCGGCGCAGGCGAGGGCCACCTTGCGGCCATTGGGCACGCTGCCCGTGAAGCACACGAGATCGACGTTCGCGACCACGTCCTGGCCGGTACGGCCATCCCCCAGTACCACATCGAAGACTTCGGCGAGTTCCGGCACCCGGCTGACGGTATGCATCAGCGGTTCGACGAACCGCGGCGTCACCTCACTGGGCTTCAACAGCACCGCGGACCCGGCGAACAGCGCCGGCACTGCATCCAGCAGCGACAGCATCATCGGTGCGTTCCAGGGACTGATCACGCCGACGAGCGAATAGGGCACCAGCTGCGAGCGGATCGTGACCGAGGGCATGCTCATCGAAGGGCCGCTGATATGAGCCCGCGCCAGGGCGGCTTCGGCGTCCTCGCACCAGCCGTTGATGTTTGCGACCGCGATGAAGGCGGTGACCTGGGAGGTGTGGCACCCCCCGGTATCGGCACCATCGGCGGCGCCGATGACTTTGGCGTACGCGAGCAGTTCCCCGACCCAGCGGCGCATTATGCCGATGCGTTCGCCGATGGACCGGGCGGCCCATGCCTTCTGGTTGCGACGCAGCCGGTCTGCCTTTCGCGCCACCTCCTCCGCCGTCGCTGCGGGAAACGAGAAGTCGGTAGAACCCGTGCGGGGATTGCGTACCGGAATTGAGCGAGATTCGATGTCAGCCATACTCCCTCCCGCGAATCCTTATCGGCCCGCCTTGAATCCCGGCGGCAGCGAAGGCGGTGGCGCACCGCCGCTTCCGGGCCGGCCCACCAGCTTCATCTCGCCCTTCCACGGGACATCGGCCTGCGAGCGCCAGGCATTGATGAACAGTGATTTGAACACCCACTGGTCGCCACGTTGCACACAGAGGTCTTCGCGCGTGCCGATGCCGAATACAAAGTTGGTGCCGTAGTCGACGTTGAACTGCATGATCTGGAAGAAGCAGCGCACCTTCACGGATGCGTCGGCCTGGCGTTCCATGATGTAGTGATTGAACAGGTGTTGCCGACCGAACCACCAGTGCTGGCGGCCGTTCCACAGCTCGCGCATGTTCTCGAGGATCGCCGCATGACCTTTGACGCGGCCCTGCCACAGGTGATCGAATTCCGCGTCCTCGGCGAACGCCGAGAGCAGCATCTTTGAATCGGCCAGGTCCAGTCCCCAGGCGTAGCGCGCATACAGCTCGATGATTTCGGCGCGCTCGTCCGCGGATACCCGTGTCTGGGTGGCAGTAGCCATGCGTGCAGCTCCTTATCTGAGGCGGTGAACCCGTATCGAGGTGCCTTCCTGGGTCTTCAGCAGGAAGGCACCGAGCACTCCCGAGCGGATCGCGACGGTTTCATGGGGCCCGAGGAGCAACTGTCCCTGATTGTCGACGGATTCCCAGACCTGCCCATTGTCGAGTTCAAAATAATACTGATGACCCGGCCGCGGCTGCAGCTGCCTGAGCCCGGCCACGATCAGCGTGGGCGCCGCAGGCGCGATGCCTTCTTCCTTGCGCCTGAGGCTCAGCTGCTTGCCGTCCAGGCCGACGGTGTCAGCCGCCGCCTTACCGCTCGCGACGGGGGCCGGAGCGTTGCTGGCGGGTGTGGCTGGAGCAGGTGCAGCAATGGCGGGACTTCCGGTGCCGGTTGCCGTTGCATGGCGGCGCTGGATCTCACGGTCAAAACACGTGAGCCGCGCGGTGGCGTCGCTCACCTGCGCGCACGCCTCCATCGGGTCTGGCGGCGCCTGGGCCAAGACCGTGGTGGCGCCGTACCCCAGCAACAGCAGCAGGCCAATTGTTTTTCTCATGCTCCAAGCCCCCGCCCCTTGGAAATCGTCGACCGATCGGCGGCTAGCATAGACCGAACGTGGTGGGTTGCGGAACCGGCTACCGGCGCTGCCGCCGGTTCTGCAGGCGCTGGTCAACGTACTGTGCCCCCAGCGCCGCCAGCTCGCGCACGCGCGCCGTGCGGCCGGGCAGAGTTTCCTCATCGATCAGGGCACTGGCAGCCTTCATCAGTTGCAGCAGCAGCACCGCCATATCCGCTGCCGTGGCCGCCGGCAGCCCGGGTGAGAATGCGCGCAGCACGGCGGCAACCTGTCTGCGCAGCATCTGCCGGAAGGTGGCACGCCGCGTCGGTTCGTCCATGCGGGCCTCGGCGAGCGGCAGCATTGCCGCGCGCTCGAGTGGGTGGGCGCGCAGCAGTCCCAGGAGTGCCTCAACCAGCGCTGTCGTGCTGATCCCGGCGGCGCGCCCTTCAAGCTGTTGCAGGTCTGCCGACAGGAGTGACGCGTAGTTCTGCAGGAGGGTGTCTGCCAGCGCCTCCTTGGCCGGAAAGAACTGGTAGAGCGAGCCGATGGGCGCGCCGGCACGGGCCGCGATTTCAGTCATCGTGGCGGACTCGAAACCCTTCTCGGCGAACACCGCGGCGGCTGCCTGCAGCAGCTGCGCCACGCGTTGCTTGCCGCGCGCACGCTTGGGTGCGCGCGCGACCATGTTTTCAGCCTGGCTTGACATTTATGAGCCTATCCTCATAATTCAATACATGAGGGTAAGCTCATATTACTATACTTGTGTCCACTTTCCTCAAGGAGCCTGCCATGCAGCTTGAAGCGAAAACCACTGCCCTTGTCCTGATCGATCTGCAAAAGGGCGTGCTGGGCATGCCGGTGGCCCCGCACACTGCGGCCGACGTCTACGAGCGCTCGATGCGCCTGGCACAGCGATTCCGTGCTGCCGGGGCACTGGTGGTGCACGTGCGGGTCTCATCTGCGAAGGACCTGAGCGATGCGCCGCCGGG
>Ga0302316_10000126_pt1 | contig 66719 bp, 48 predicted proteins | sample III_Palsa_N3_2_FD_200456 | JGI IMG/M metagenome (GOLD analysis project Ga0302316, IMG submission 200456) | Peat permafrost microbial communities from Stordalen Mire near Abisko, Sweden - III_Palsa_N3_2 | ecosystem: Environmental > Terrestrial > Soil > Palsa > Peat permafrost | place: Sweden...
AAGGAATGGGGCGCGGCGAATACTTTGCGTATTCGCAAGGAGCATGACGCCGCCCTCGCCCTTTGTGGGTGGCAACCCGTAAATCTATTTTTAAAAGTAGGGGTGTTCGCAAGCCCATTATTAGCGTGAACAGGCCCTAGTAGTTGTTCCAGCAATTCACTCCCATTTTTATCGAGATCCCCATGAAAAAGACTCTTTTGCTGCTCGCTGCGGCAGCGGTAGCTATTGCCCTTTCCGGTTGTGGTGCGATGAACGCCTATACCGGCGGCGTCATCAATGCAGGTGAATCGGGTTATGCCGGCGCGAAGCAGAACCTCAAGGCCATCGACGACGCCAAGTTCATTGCTTGGGGTGATGCTGCTTGCACGATGCCGCTCGGTGCCCTACAGCGTAATGCGACCGGCAACCCGGATGCCGTCAAATCCGTGCTGACTGCTTGCCCGATCCCGAATCTTGCCGTGATCAGCACGACCAACGGTACGATCAGCGTGATGACGCTGCCCACCTTGACGGCACCGACTCCGACGCCGGGCGTAACGGCGGCAAAATGAACTGGGCCGCTATTGCATTGGCGGCCCGGCGCGCGGAAGCTGCTTATATTGAAGATGCCGCGCAAGCCGCCGCAGCGTTTGTGACGCTCGGCGACATTTACGTCGCTCAATACCAGAACAGCGATCACCAGGCTGTCGTCTCTCGCGATTCCGCCGGCGATTTTCATCTTTCGATCAGCGGTACTCGTTTCGGTCAATCGTTGCCGGATTTATTTGACGATGCCGATATCGTGCCGCACGACCTGGGTGGCGGCTGTGAGGTGTCTGCGGGGGCTTATAGCGGTGTTGGTGCGCTATGGGAGTGGGCTGAATCGCTTTCGCCGGGCAGCGCAGCGTGGCATGTGGGCGGGCATTCTCTTGGTGGCCAGCGTGCGCTGCTGACGGGACTATTCCTGCCAATCGAACAGATCGCCTCGATCGTCGCTTTCGAAGCCCCCAAAACCGGGAATGCTGCACTATGGGCTACGCTCGCACCCAGTTTGGCGAAAGCAACCTGCATCTGCAATGGCGAGGATATGTGGTTCGGGTGGCCGCTCGTTTCAGAGTGGTCACACCCGCCCATCGCGCATATCCATTTATTGCCATCCGATTTCGAGATCATCGAGCCTGGCATGTGGCCGCCAGCGCGCGACAAGGATGATCACGCTATCGTGATGGTGACGTCGCGGCTGGAAGCCATCGCGACCGCGACAGATCACTTGGTCTAGAACCGGTATTTCACAAGCAACAAGTGTGTGCTTGACCAAATTGATCCATCGGATCGTTATTTTTCCTTCTAACTTGCTAGAAAAACATCCCGCAAAACCTTATTTTACCGTGCCTAAATATTAATCACAAAGTTAGAAAAAAAGGCATAAATATTTGATTTAAATGGGATGCATATCGATATGGGGTCCAGGTGGTCGGAGGTTCAAATCCTCTCGCCCCGACCAAGATATAACCCGCACAGCGTAAGGCTGTGCGGTTTTTTTTGCGTCTTGGGCATGTGCAATATTTCAGCAAAAATTAGATCTGGTATTAGTCACCGTCTAATACTTCCAGCTCTCACAAAAAGATATTGTACCGACAGCCGGTCGGTAAGTTCCTCGGTAAAAAATACACTCCGTGCATCAGATATGCTGCGCGTTCGGTCGAACTTCGCGCATAGCCTATGGCGCGCTTCCACGCTCACTCACGGCGTACCTGCAATTGCAAAAACGGCGATCCACTCGGATGACCTTGCTGCACGACCGATGTCACTCGGCTCCAGGCATCCTAAATGCTACTGTGCATATTTGTTGGGCGACCCTTTCCGGTGCTCACCGGCACCATGCGTGAGTGCGCCGTCCCGCGCGTGAAGATCGTTGAAGTGAGGTTGGGGTGTCGCATGAATGACATACGGCGCGCCTAGGATCTAAAGGCGTGTTGGGCGGCCGGGTGGTCGTCGGGTAAGCAACTGAGTCGAACGCGAAGTATTTCCCTTGGACCATTTGGAAGCCTACATGCTTGTTCACTTCGTTCCTTCGTCGGGCATCGTCATTGCGATGTTGATTATCTGTTTCGTCATGGTGCTTGCATTCGAGGCGACTAACGGCTTTCACGATTCGTCCAACGCAGTCGCCACGGTAATCTATACGCAGGCGTTGAAGCCCGGTCCCGCAGTGATCTGGTCGGGCGTGGTGAACTTTTTGGGAGTGCTGGTGGGCGGCATCGCCGTCGCCTTTGCATTAGTCGAGATCTTGCCGCCCGATGTCTTGACGCCCCCTGACGGATCGCCCGCGGTGCCGATGCTGGTCTCCATTTTCGCCGCAGCGCTGTTCTGGAATATCCTTACCTGGGCGTTCGGCATTCCCAACAGCAGCTCGCATTGCATCATCGGCGCGTTGATTGGCGTGGCGGTGGCCGATGCGCTGCTGAAGGCGCGCAATCTGGCCCAAGGTGTGGATTGGAAGCAGATCCTGACGGTGCTGGAAGGTCTGGCGATTTCGCCCATCCTGGGTCTGGTGCTGGCAGGCGGCTTGTACGGCATGCTTCGGCTCGTGGTGCGTCACGGCCACTTGTTCGAGCCACCGAAAGAAGGGCAGCCGCCCGTCTGGTGGTTGCGGGCACTGTTGATACTCACCTGTACCTCCGTGAGCTTCTCGCATGGCACCAACGATGGCCAAAAAAGCATTGGCCTAATCATGTTGACCATCATCGGCTTATTGCCCGCCACCTATGCGTTGAATCCGCAGGCGAGCCAGCAGATGGCGCAGCTCGGCCAGAATGCCGCTGCTGCCACGCCGTTGATCCGCCAGTATGGCGACGATGTGAAAGTGCAGGCCCTGCAATCGGCCGCCACCTTGCAAAACGCCGGTGCCTTACTGCCCGCCGAAGCGACGGGACGGCGAACGCCAGGCTATACCGATGCACAGGACCGAGCCACGCGCTCCCAGCTACGCGGCGCCGTGTATGACGTGCTGTCGGAATTGAAGCATGTGACCGAGGCGCCGCAAGCCAGCTCGGGCGACAAAAAGCAGGCGGCCAACTTGCTCAAGCAAATGGGGCCGCCGGTACAATACGCGCCCTGGTGGGTACGGGTACTGAGTGCGCTGTGTCTCGGTATAGGTACGATGGTCGGTTACAAGCGCGTGGTAAGGACGTTGGGTGAGCGGCTCGGCAAGCAGCACATGACGCCCGGGCAGGGCGCCAGCGCCGAACTGGTGGGCTCGTTGCTGATCGGTACCGCCGGCTTTACCGGGCTTCCGGTCAGCACCACGCATATTATTACGTCCGGCATCGCCGGCACCATGATCGCCGGTGGCCAGGGCGTCCAGGGCGGCATGTTGTGGCGCATTGCCCTCACCTGGGTGGTGACGCTGCCGGTAACCATCTCGCTTTCAGCCGGTTTGTTTTACGTGCTGGCCAATCCGAGGTTTTGAATGTCGCCGCCGTGCGCCCGGTGAGCGCACACGATATTCCACTGAACCAGGATTCGCGGAGAGGAACATCGCGGATGTTCAGTACCATTCGACATGCATTCGCCACCTGCGACAACTAAGATCGCTGATGCAGGGCGAGGTGTGTCCAAGTCGTTGCACACCGTCGAAAATATGAGCGTAGGGAACCGCGACGGACCCGGCAACCTTGCGAGGTCGAGGTTCGTTCTGTCGTGGATGCATTGGGAGCCGGACGCCATGAGGCACGTTAAGCAGCGCGGCGGGCCAGCACATATGCAGGGCTTTACCTTGATTGAAGTATTGATCGCGCTGGCGATTGTGGCGATTGCCCTGGGCGCGGTTCTGCGGGCAATCGGTGCTCTGGGTTCGAATGTGGAAACGGCGCGTACTCGTTTGTTGGCGCTGTGGAGCGCGGACAACGTACTTAGTCAAATAACGATTGCCCAGCAATGGCCCGAAACCGGGCGCAGCACCGCTTTTTGCCCCGAAGGCGGCTACCGATTTGTGTGCCGGCAAACAGTAACGCAGGTGGGAAATCCGCCGGTACGGCAGATCGAGGTGCGTGTGTATGCCTCCGCCGCAAGTGCCGATGTACTGGCCGACACTTTAACCGTGGTGCAGAATGCAGCGCGACGCTAACTACGCGCGCGCGCATGGCGCGCGCGGTTTTACCTTGATCGAAATGCTGGTCGCCATCGGCTTGCTGGCAGTGATCGCGATGTTGTCGTGGCGGGGGCTTGACGCCACGATCGAAGGCCGGGATCACATCGTCGGAACACTGGCTCAGACACGCGGATTCGGCCGTTACTTTGCGCAATTGCAATACGACGCGCTGAATCTGGTCGCCCCGGAGGAAGTTTTCGGCCCTCCCTTGCGAATGAAACCTGACGAACTGGTTCTGGTACGGCATCTGGATGTCGGTTCCAAGCCGACGCGCCTGCAAGTTATCCGCTATCAACTCAAGGGGCATCAGTTGTCGCGCAGCGCTTCCGCGCCGTTATCGACTCTGTCGCAATTGAACGATGCCTTGCAACACATGGATACATTTCCCGGCGTGGTGGTCAGCGACAAGGTGGGTTCGATGAACCTGTCGGTCTGGTTGGCGCCTGGCGGCTGGACCGATCGGCAATCCAGCATCGCCGACGCTTATGCGCGTTTTCTGGCGGCGCATGGTGTCGGCACGATTACGTCACTCGGGATGCCCTTGCCACGGGGAGTACGCCTGTCGGTTGTTACTTTGCCGCCGGTGGTGGAGTACGTACGGACGATTCCGCTCGGGCAATAAGTCCGTATGCACCACGCGGAATTTATTGTGCTTAGCGTTGCCCCATAAACTGCGCAGAGATAATCGCCGGCGATCAATCAAGCAATGTTGCGTACAACGCGTCATACAGTTGTTATGGCTTGCCCGTTAATCTGTTTGTGAAACTTCAAACCGCAACGATTGGCCGAAGGCCGGCTGTATCTTTGATCGGCGTATGGCGATTTCGAGGATATGAAAATGGATGCCGAGCTTTCATCAGTTAGTCACGCGAGGAAATTTACTATTGCTGCCGCAGAACAGCCGGCGCCGACCGCAAGTATTTCTCGCGCGAAGGAATTGCATGAGCAAGGTCGGCTGGATGATGCGGTGCCTCAATACCAGGCAGTATTGGCGGAGCGACCGGATGATGCCGAAGCGCTGCATCTATATGGCGTTCTTCAATTTCAACGCGGCTATGTAGCTGAGGCCGAAACGCTGATACGACGCGCGATATCGATTTCCCCCCAGCCGCTCTGGCTTGCAAACCTCGGCTCGATACTGGCGCATCAAGGGCACCGGGCCGACGCATTGGAACAATTCGAAGCGGCACTGCGTATCGATTCAAAGCATGTGCAGACGCTGGTGCGTCTGGGCAATACCTTGATTGAACTGCGTCGGTACGAGTCGGCTCTGAGCGCATATGGTCGTGCGCTCAAGGTCGCGCCCATGTTGCTTGATGCGTTGTGCAATCAGGGGGCCGCCTTGCGTGCGCTGGGCCGATACCAGGAGGCATTGGAGACCTATGAGCGTGCCTTGACGGTCGACCCAAGGTCGTTTGAGTCGCTTTACAATTTGGGCAATGTTCTGCGCGATCTGCAGCGATATCCGCAAGCACTGGGGAATTATGAGCGTGCGCTTGCGGTGATGCCGGGCAGCCCGGAAGTTTTATCTGCCCGTGGCCGCACGCTGATCGATCTCGGACGCCCAAAAGAGGCGCTTGCCAGTTTTAATGAAGCCATTGCCGCGAAACCGGATTTTGTGGAGGCGCTGTACAACAGCGCAGTCGCACTGGAACGGCTCGGCCGTGCGGAAGAAGCCATACAGCGTTGCAATCGGGTGCTTGCGCTAGAAAATCGCCATGCCAAGGCATTTGCCAGTCGCGGCAATGCATTATTGCATTTGAAGCAATACGAAGAAGCGTTGTCGGACTATGACTTAGCATTGGAAATTGAACCGCATGCCGCGAGCGTATTGTGCAATCGAGGTACCGTTTTGCGGCAGATGAAGCATCACGAAGCGGCGCTGCGAAGTTACGCTGCGGCGCTTACGGTAGATGCCGATTTTCCGGAAGCCTGGTGCAATCGCGGTGGTGTCCTGCAAAGCATGCATCGATATGAAGATGCGTTAAGTGCGTTCGATCATGCGCTGGCTCTGAATCCGAAATATGCGTCCGCCTGGTTCAATCGCGGCAATACTTTATTTGAAATGTTCAGAATCGATGACGCGCTGCGAGCCTACAATCAGGCTATAGAGATCGACCCGGACTACGCCGACGCACATTACGCGCAAGCCTTGGTTTATTTGCTGCAAGGTGATTTTGCTCGCGGATGGGAACAATATGAATGGCGTTTGCGAGATCCGAAGAACGAGCGGAACGAGAGATTTTTCTCGCAGCCGCGATGGACCGGAGATGAATCGCTAGATGGCCGGACGATATTGATTTACGCCGAGCAGGGTTTGGGTGACTCGCTGCAGTTCTGCCGTTATATAGAATTGGTGCGAGCCCGCGGCGCCAGCATCGTTCTCGAAGTGCCGGCAACGCTCAAGTCGTTGATGGCGACGTTGCGTACCCCGGTGCAACTGGTATCCACGGGCGAACCACTACCATCGTTTGACTTCCATTGCCCGCTGTTGAGTCTACCGCTGGTCTTCCGCACGGACTTTCACAGCATTCCGAATCAGACGCCTTATCTTTATCCGGATGCTCGACAGAAAGAAAAATGGGAAACCCTGCTGGGCGCGAAGCGGCGTTTGCGTATTGGCGTTGCCTGGTCGGGAAATCCGGAACACCGCAACGATCATAATCGTTCACTCGAGCTGGCGATGCTGATGCCTTTATTTGAGTTGGACGTTGAATGGATCAGCTTGCAGAAGGTAGTACGCGAACACGATATGGCCATTTTGGAAAATACCCCAATGCTTCGTTTCGATGATGAGTTGGCTGATTTTTCGGATACCGCCGCGCTGATCCAGTCTTTGGACCTGGTGATTGCCGTTGACACGGCAGTGGCCCACTTAACCGGCGCGCTAAATCGTTCCCTATGGGTATTGCTTCCTCATCTTTCCGAATGGCGTTGGTTGATGGACCGGGACGACAGCCCCTGGTACCCCGGTGCCCGTTTGTTCCGGCAATCGGCCGCGGGTCGTTGGACCGACGTGGTGGATGCGGTGGGGCGCGCGATCGGAGAGTTACTCCAGGTTACTTGGAAATCCGGGGAGGCGCGAGATGGAGGCGGATGCTGGAAGTGAATCGAAAGATAATGAACGAGCGTCAGCCCGCTTGTTTGGCGCAATCGCGGTAGCGGATCTCGGGAATGTTGCCCTGTCGGCTGAACATATATTAACGCAGGCACGGGCGGCGCATGATCGTGGGGCGCTGATCGATGCCGAACGTGGTTACCACGATCTCCTCAGGATTGATCCAGAACATGCCGAAGCATGGCACTTGTTGGGTGTGCTGCATTTTCAGCGAGGGCAGACGAAAGAGGCCGACGCACTGATGCGGCGTTCTATCGCAAGTATGCCGTCCGCCCTTGCGTTGACCAACCATGCATCGGTACTCACGGTGCTTGGGCGGCTTAATGAAGCGCTTGCGTGTCTCGATAGGGCATTGGAGATCAATCCTGTACATCTGCGCGCTCTGTTTTTGCGCACCAACACGCTGATCGAATTGGGTCTCCATGCGGAAGCCGTCGATGCGTGCGATTGCCTGCTCAGGGAGGCGCCGACTCTTATCGACGGCTGGTGCCGGCGCAGCGCCGTACTTGTATCCATGGGGCGCCATGCCGAAGCTTTGGCTTCCTGCGATCGCGCTTTGGCGATCGACGCCAGGTCATTCGATGCGTTAATGCAACGCGGCCAGGTATTGCACGGCCTGAACCGGCTTGACGATGCCGTCGAAAGTTATGGCCATGCGCTCGCGGTTATGCCTGGCAGCACGGGAGCGCGGCTAAAACGCGGTACTGCATTACTCGGCCTTGGTCGACTCGAACTGGCACTGGAAGACTTTAATGAAGCGCTTGCCGCGCAGCCGGATTTGCTTGACGCACTTTATAACAGTTCGATCGTGCTTGAACGCTTCGGCCGTTATGAACAGGCACTTGCACGTTGTGATCGGCTGCTTGATTTGAGTCCGCGGCATGCCGGTGCGCTCGCGAATCGCGGCAATGCCTTGCACGGCTTGGATCGCGATAGAGAGGCACTTGCCAGCTATGATGCCGCGCTCGAAATCGAGCCGGAATCCCGCGAAGTGTTGTGCAACCGGACCGAAGTACTCGAACAGCTAGGACGGCAGGTGGAAGCGCTGGAGAGCTGCGAACGCGCTATCGCCATCGATGATGCTTATGGCCCTGGATGGATTGCTCGTGGGCGTGTATTACACCGGCTGCACCGCTACGGCGAAGCATTGGCGAGCTTTGATCGCGCGCTCACAGTGGTGCCGGACGACACCAGGGCGCTGTATCAACGTGGCAATACCTTACACGTGATGATGCGCCATGAGGATGCCTTGGAAGCATACGATCGTGTGCTCGCTATCGATCCGAAAAATCTTTCCGCGCACTTCTCCAAAGCATTTGTATTTCTGACCTTGGGTGATTTCACGCGAGGGTGGCCGGAATACGAATGGCGTTGGCGGGAGGCGCAGGTTGGGATTCATCGAAGGGAATTTGCTCAGCCGATCTGGCTCGGCGGCGAATCTATCCGTAACAAAACGATACTGCTCCACGCGGAACAGGGGCTCGGGGATACGCTCCAGTTTTGTCGTTATGGCCACCTGGTGAAAGCACTCGGCGCGAGGGTTGTACTCGAAGTTCAACCGGCATTGAAATCATTGCTTGGAAAGATCGCGGGGATCGATCAACTTGTTGCCCGCGGTGAACCGCTTCCGCCTTTCGACGTGCACTGTCCTTTATTAAGCTTGGGATTGGTGTTTCACACAGATCTGACTTCGATACCGTCGGATGTTCCGTATCTGCGCGCCGAACCTGACGCGATCGGAAAATGGGAAAAAAGACTGGGCGCGTCGAGTCGCCCGAGAATAGGGATTGTCTGGTCGGGAAATCCACAACATCTGAATGACCATAATCGGTCGATCCCGTTTGCGCATCTTTTGCCGTTATTCACGGACGATTTCGAGTGGGTCAGCTTGCAGAAGGTTGTGCGGGAGAGTGAACAAGTTTTGCTGGAAGGGTCTGCAGTGCGGCATTTCGGCGATGAGATTATGGATTTTTCAGATACTGCCGCATTGGTTCAGATCATGGATCTGGTCATCAGCGTCGATACATCGATCGCGCATCTGGCCGGCGCAATGAGCCGGCGGCTCTGGCTGTTATTGCCCTATCTGTCCGACTGGCGTTGGTTGCTGGAACGGAATGACAGCCCTTGGTACCCGGGTGCCCGATTATTCCGCCAACTCAAGCCGGGCGATTGGGATGACGTGTTTGGTCGCGTACAAATGGAGTTGCCGTCGATGACGGCGGCTCGCGGGACTGTTTCAGCGAGATAAACCGCGGCGGACAATACGACGAGGAGCCGGGAGCATGAAACGTAAGAAAACCCAAAGCGATCCGGCCGCGATCAATCGCCTGCCTGTAGACATGAGCACGGCTATCCGCGGTAGCCTTGAACGTGCCCGCGCTTTCCACGAGCGCGGTGATCTGGAGGCGGCGCAACACCTGTATTGCGGGGTCCTGTCGCTCGACCGGAATAATGCGGAAGCCCTGCATCTGCTGGGGCTTGCATACGATCAGGGTGGCGATCCTCAGCGAGGCGAACCATTGATCGCACGCTCGCTGCAGCTCGAACAGCGATATGCGTGGGCATATGCCAATCACGCTTCGGTATTGATTAAACTGGGGCATTATGACGATGCGCTCATCGCATTACAGAAGGCACTGCGGCTCGACGACCGATATGCACCCGCGCTTGTCGCCCGCGGCAATGCCTTGCTCGGCCTCCAGCGCTATCAGGAAGCACAGGCGGCGTATGACCAGGCGCTGACGATTTCTCCGGCGCGCGCTGAAGCATGGCGCAATCGCGGCCGTGTTCTGCGGGTTTTGGGGCGTCCGGCGGACGCGCTGATTAGTTTTGATCGCGCACTCGAGATTATGCCCGATGATTATGAGGCCCTTACGCATCGAGGTCATGCATTAAAAGATCTAGGCCGGATTGAGGAGGCGCTGCGCTGTTACCGGCTGGCGCTTGTGGTTCGGCCGCGCACGTCTGAACTATTGGCCTTGTGTGGCACGATGCTGCTCACATTGGGGCACGGCACGGAGGCGTTGATTTATTACAATCAGGTGCTGCAAGCGCAACCGGATAACGTCGATATTCTTTATCGCAGTTGCGTCGCCCTGGATCTGTTGCATCAGCATGACGAATTGCTGGCGCGATGCGACCGGATACTTGCGCTTGACCCGGAACACGCTGCTGCGTGGCTAGGCCGCGGCAATGCATTGCAGGGATTGAGACGGCATAACGAAGCCGCCGATGCATATGGGGAAGCCCTTGCCCGGGATGCCGCCTTGGAGACGGGGATGACCAGCGAGGGAGGCATCTTGAGTATGCTGGCGCGCTATGCCGAGGTGCTGGAAAATTGTGATGCCGGCGCGCATCCAGCGGCACCCTAACCGGGTCAATTCTTGTCGCCCATGTTCCAATTCTTCGGAACATGGGCGTATTGCTTCAAAACTCGGTTTCTGAGTTGGCGAACCGTATTAGCGACCCGTCACACTACCGGAACAAACGGTGCTGTCACCAATGTCAAGATTGAAGCCGCTGCTGTTGCCCAGAAAGTCCGCTTCAATTTGGGTCAGGTAATTCGACGGCACCGTGGTGAAGCCGTTGCTGGTGACGATCGAAATGAAGCTGGAATTTTCATAGTGATCCGTGAGGAAATCCACCACTGCCAAGGCCGGGCTGGGGCTATTGGCTGCCGGGTTGGCATAGCACTGGCTAACGATGATGTTGCTCGTACCCGAAATCGGATAACCGGTGGTCGGGTTATTGGCATTCGGCACCCAGTTTGCCTGAGCCTTGGCCAACATTTTGGTGGTCGGCGGAGCGAAAGATTTCACCGCTGTGTTGGCTTGTGCCGCGGTTGGGACTATATCGTTGACATTGCTACCGGCGGGAGCGGTCGGGAGATTGCTGTTCAGCAGACTGGCGACCGACAGATTGTTGGTTGCAGCCGGTGCCGTCGTCGAGGTTGCCAGGGACGAGTTGGTGTAGTCCGGGCTCAGGTAGCCGATGGCGGCGGTCGAAGCGGAGCGCAGGGTCGTCAGCTCGTTTGCCACGCCGCTGCTACCGGATTCGCCAATAAAGTTGCTCGGCGCGGTGGCCAACGGAAACACGGTCTTGAAGTTTTGCGTTTCGACGAACGTGACGCCGGATGCCACAGGGGTCGAGGCCGTGCCGCAGACTGCTGCGAGGTGGCGCGTCAACAGATCGGTCGTGCCGCTGTTATCCGAACGGTAAACCACCGTGATCGGAGCATTGAGCGAGTACGCTGAACCGGTGTCGGGATTGACGACTTGGTTCCAGTTGGTCAAGGCACCCGAGAAGATCCCGCACAGATCGGCGTCGTTCAGCGCTACCGTCGGTGTGTTGGTGGTATCGAGGGGAAGCGACGGGCCGGTACCCGTCGGCGCGTTCACCAGGGGAATGGTGATCGGCGTGACGATATACGGAATTTGAATCAGCGGACCGTTGGTTGCGGCCAAGCCGCCGCTTGCCGTATAGGCCGAAAGTTGCGATGCCGACAGCGCCGCATCGCTATTGGCGAAATCAACGGTGCCGGTGACCGTCGCGCCGAATGCCGAGGCTTCATTGTTCAGGAAAGCGGTTTGGCCTACGCCGGAACTGCTGGTGAAATAAGTAATGCTGCCGTCGGACGAGGGGAAAATAGCGATTTCAGCATTGATCGACGGACCGACTAACGACGAACCACCACCGATGAGTGACGGTGTTTGGGCCATGGCTGCGGAAGCTGCCATCGCGGACAAGACCAGGGCGACGGCACTACAGATTTTGCGTTTACTCGATTTCATGAAGATATTCCTCGAAGGAAAAATGAATTAGAGAAGATTCGTCGCAGCCCGCATGCTTCGCAAACTGCATCTCCAATATAGATTCGAGTTCCTTTGCACACGGTGAACTGTTGATGAACTGCATGAGTCGAATTGGCAACAAAAGGTACTAATCATTACAGTACGTCTACAGTGTTACTTACCATGATGTCTTGTTGCATTCGTTTAGATGAGACAACGCTCGATTTGAATGTCGGCGGCCGAAATCAAGATGTGGCACACGATAAAATTATTGCGGCGTAAAGCAATCCGTTTTGGTTTTATTTTTACTCCAGATAGTGATGCGTCTTGGCTGGTTGATCCTTGGATTGAGTCGATTGTTGTATGAAATTTTCAAACGTGAAGACCTCGGACATCAAGATGTGTGGGGTATTTCCGTGCAGGAAATCGCCGTTCATCGGCACTTCCGACCAATCGAGCAAATGACGTGCATTCGGGAACATCGAGGAGAAAGAGGCGCGATAGTGCAAACGAAAAAGATGGGGTGAATTGGATCCTGGTCGACGTATTTCGGTCGGATCTCTAATTGACGCGTCAAACAGAAAGCGTAGCCACGTCGAATGGGCGGCGCCTGGCGTCTCGGCGATGAAGGTCGACAGGACAAGCAGGATGTACGGTATATCTTCCTGTATCAGCGTGGGAGAAGACCAAAGATGCAGGACATCGGCGTGCGCGATAACTTGCGTGAAGCGAATCACACTGAAGTGGGGCACATGTCGACGGATCTCGGATAGATGATGTTTCCACTGTGCGATGAATTCGCCGCGGCAGCGATTTTCCAAACCTGGGTCGGGAGGATAGATGGTGATGAATTTTGTGTCGGGCAGCGTACTGTTGACCAGCGGGCACGCGGCATGCTCACCGGCCGCATGGGAAAAATAAGGCGTGCGCGCTCGGTCATGCATGCGGCTGATATGCACCTCTTCCCGGCAAATCGGGCAATGGGCGGGCGGGCGCTCCGCGGCTTCCAAATGACCAAAATCTGCTAAATATTCGTCGACGCCGACGCACCGGCTATCAAGCGGGTGCAATGCAGATTCCAGGATCAGTTTCTCTTTCATGGTTGAACAACCATTCGCCGCGAGACGTCGCATACGTACCATTCGAGGCGCGCAAGCGTCTCGGGCGTTCGTTGTTTTCGTGTCGCTTTTTTGTTTATAGGTATCGCGAACCGCGTGAGCCGCCAGACCTGGCATAAGATCCGCCCCGCAGTTCCTGTCATCGGAAACATGGCAGCCAGAATAACGATTCGCCAAGTCGACTCCATGAAAGATTGTGCGTACACGATCTATGCACTGGACCTGCTCATGATATTGAGCCTGCTCATTAAAAATGTACGCAACATCTGTCACACGTTAGATCGATTGGCGGACTTAATCTACGGCTGTCACTTGCGCTGAGTTGGACTAGGCAGGTGGACAATATCCATACGGGGACTATCATTCGGATGCCGCTGGACATTGCGGCGTCAGATGGATAAGTCTGTTGATGCAGAACGCTTATAGCGGTAGCGTAGAAGGCTCATGACACGTACTCGTTCGGTCATCCGTCAGGCAGCAGCTCGCGCGCTGTTCGCGATCTGCCTGACAACAGCGCATAACGTTTATGCCCAGGTTAATTTAAGTTTCTCGAACGTCGATATCAGTCAGGTCGCCAAGGCGATCGGTGCGGCAACGGACACTACCATCATTGTCGACCCCCGCGTCAAGGGGCAACTTAACCTGGTGTCGGACAATCCCGTCAGCAAGGAACGAGCGCTGAAAACCCTGGAGGCTGCCTTGCGCATGCAGGGTTACGCGTTGGTGCAGGATAACGGGATCCTCAAGGTGGTGCCGGAGGCCGATGCCAAATTGCAGGGTGTGCCGACCTTCGCCGGCAATGTGCCGCAGGTGCGTGGCGATACGGTCATCACGCAGATCTTCCGCTTGAAGAATGAATCTGCGACCGCTTTGATGCCGGTGCTGAAATCGTTGATCAGTCCCAACAACACCATCGCGGCCTATGCCAACGACAACACGCTGGTGGTGACCGACTATGCCGATAACGTGCGTCGCATCGCCGCGATTATTGCCGGGGTGGATTCCGGGGTATCGCAAAAGGTTGCGGTGGTCTTGTTGCAGCATGAAAGCGCCGTCGACCTCGCGCCGATCGTGCAAAAAATGCTGGACCCGAGCGGCATCGGCAACACCGACGCCACCCTCAAGGTCTCGGTCGCGGCGGATTCGCGTCTTAACTCGCTGTTGCTGCGCGCCAGCGACCCGGGACGGATCAAGGATGCGAAAGAGTTGATCGCCCAACTCGATGCGCCAACACGAGTGGCGGGCAATATGCATGTAGTGCGCCTGGAGAACGCCAACGCGATCGATCTGGCCAAGGTGCTGCGCGGCATGCTGGGCCAATCGGGCGATACCGGTTCGGATCCGGCTAAATCCAGTTCGCAGAGTTTCAACCAGAGCAACGGCGGCGGGACAGGAACGAGCGGGACCGGAGGCTCGGGTAGTTCCACCAGCGCCGGTGTCCTGCCACCCTTGCCGAGCGGCGGTCTTGCTTCCGGCGGTGCCGGAGGTTCGGGTACGGGCTCAAGCAACGGCGGTGGCGCGTCCAGCCAAGGCGGCCTGATTGCAAGTGCCCGCGGCGGCGAAAACGACAACGGCGGGGGCATGATCCAGGCCGATCCTGCGACCAACTCCCTGGTGATTACAGCCCCCGAGCCGGTGTACCAGGATATTCGCAATGTGATCGACCAGCTCGATGTGCGCCGCGCGCAGGTTTATCTCGAAGCGATGATCGTTGAGATGACGGCGACGACCGCAGCCAATCTTGGCGTGCAATGGCAGGGGGCGTTACAGTCCGGCAACGGCAACAATGTGCTGTACGGCGGCACCAATTTTGCCACCACCACCAGTCAGAGCATCGTCAATCTGACCGCGCAAGGCCAGAATCTGGGCCAGAACCTATCGACCTCGGCGGCCACGACGCTGCTGAATAACGGTATCAATATCGGTCTGTTGCATAAGTTCGGTAGTGTCTTTGGGCTAGGCGCATTGGTGCAGGCCCTCTCGACCGTCAGCAATGCCACCATCCTGTCTTCGCCCAACCTGATTACGCTCGATAACGAGGAAGCGAGAATTGTGGTGGGGTCGAACGTACCGGTCGAGACCGGCTCGTATGCCACACCGACCGCAAGCACCAGCACCACGGTTACCGCATTCAATACCTTCGACCGGGAGGACGTGGGTATCGTGCTGCATGTGCAGCCGCAGATTACCAAAGGCGGTGTGATCAAGCTGCAGATCTATTCGGAAGATTCGTCAGTCGATCCGACTTCGACCAACAATCCCGGCGGCGTGACCATTATCAAACGTTCTGTGCAATCGACTGTGCTCTCCGACGACGGCGAGATTATTGTGCTGGGCGGCTTGATCCAGGACAACTACTCGGAAGGCAATAACAAGGTGCCCTGGTTGGGCGACCTCCCGGTCATCGGTTCGCTGTTTCGCGCGGAAAACAAGAACCGCACCAAGACCAATGTGATGGTATTCCTGCGTCCAGTGATTATCCGCGATAACGAAACGGCGACCGACATTTCCAATAATCGCTATAACTATATCCGTCAGCAGACCAATGACTATCAGTCGGATAACCGGATCGAACGCGACCATGATGCGCCGACGGTGCCGCCGCTGGCGCCAGGGCCGCAGTCGGGCGTGCCGGCGGCGCAGGGGCTGTTCGACTTGAATAGCCTGACTCACTCCAATCCGGCCACAGCGGGTACGAGCGCTGCTGCGCCTCCTGCGACGCATATTGAAAAGGGGCCGGTCAGCGGTCAGGTCGATGGTATTGGCGGCGGCAGCAGTCCCGGCGGTACCGTCACCTTGCCTGGCAGTAATGGGAGTTCGGCCGTTCCACCGATGGCGCCGGTACCTGCCGATGCCGTGCCGCCGGCAAATCCAGGACAGGTTCTGCCATGAACGCTGAACTGCCCGCCGAGACGATGTCGCGCGCGAGCGCCACCGCCGATGCGTTGCGCATGCTGCCCTATAGCTTTGCGCGCAGCGGTCAGATCCTGATCGTCAACCAGCATCCGGACACGCTCGAAGTCTGGGTCAGTGAACGCACCCCGATGCCGGCGATTGCTGAAGTGGCGCGTAATTTCGGCCGGCTGACGCTGGTGCGGGTGCCGGCCGACGAACTCGCACTAGCGATCAACACCGCCTATTCTCGCCAAGACGGCGGGGCGGCGCAGGTGATCGGCGAGGTCGAAGGTGAGGTCGATTTATCGCGCTTGATGCAGGACATTCCTGAGATCGAAGACCTGCTTGAGTCGGAGGACGATGCCCCGATCATCCGCATGATCAACGCGCTGTTGACCCAGGCCGCACGCGAAGAAGCTTCGGATATTCACATCGAGCCATTCGAGACGACCTCGGTGGTGCGCTTTCGTGTCGACGGCACCTTGCGCGATGTGGTGCGTCCCAAAAAGGCGTTGCACGGCGCGTTGATTTCACGCATCAAGATCATGGCGCAGCTCGATATCGCCGAAAAGCGCTTGCCGCAGGACGGCCGCATTACCCTGCGTGTCGGCGGCCGGCCGGTCGACGTGCGGGTTTCGACGCTGCCCACCGGACATGGCGAGCGCGCAGTGCTGCGTTTGCTGGAAAAGGATGCGGCACGGCTGAATCTAGAAGCCCTCGGAATGGCGCCCGACACCCTGGGGAAATTCGACAAACTGATCGCCAAGCCGCACGGCATCGTGCTAGTGACGGGGCCTACCGGCTCGGGCAAAACCACCACGCTGTACGCGTCTATCTCGCGGCTGGAGACGGCCACCACCAACATCATGACGGTCGAGGACCCGATCGAATACGACCTGTCGGGCATCGGTCAGACACAAGTCAACGAACGCATCGGGATGAACTTCGCCCGGGCGCTGCGTTCGATTCTGCGGCAGGACCCGGACGTGATCATGATCGGCGAAATCCGCGACCTGGAGACGGCGCAGATCGCGGTGCAAGCGTCGCTTACCGGCCATCTGGTTTTAGCCACATTGCACACCAACGATGCCGCTTCGGCGGTGACGCGCCTGGCAGACATGGGAGTGGAACCTTACCTGCTGGCTTCGTCGCTGCTGGGTGTCCTGGCGCAGCGGCTGGTGCGCAGACTGTGCGCGGCCTGCAAGGAAGAACGTGCCGAACCGGGCCAGGTGCAATGGCACCCGGTGGGCTGCGACAAGTGCGGGCGTTCGGGTTATGCGGGACGGCGCGGCGTCTATGAGCTGTTGCTGATCGACGACGGGATCCGTCCGCTGATCCATCGCAACGCGGCCGATGCCGAGATTTTGGCGGTGGGCCGCGCGGCTGGTATGCGCACACTGCGCGAGGATGCAAATCGGTGGCTGGCCAACGGACTGACCTCGCTCGAAGAAGTTTTACGCGTGACAGGCGGGGAGTAGCGACATGCCGGCATTCCGTTTCGAAGCATTGGACCAGGCGGGCAAGACCACCAAGGGCGTGCTCGATGGGGACAGCGCGCGCGGCGTGCGCAACCAATTGCGCACCCAGGGTTTTACGCCGGTTTCCGTCGAAGCGGCCGGGGTCCGTTCGAGCGGCGCGCACGCGCAGCACTTGGCTTCAGGCCGAAAACTGTCGCAACGCGAACAGGCGATCCTCACGCGGCAACTGGCAAGCCTGCTGGTGGCGGGCTTGCCGCTGGACGAAACCTTGGCGGTGCTCAGTGAGCAGTCGGAGCGGCAGTACGTCCGCGAGCTGATGGCGGCCATTCGCGGCGAGGTTCTGGGCGGCCATTCGTTCGCCAATGCACTGACCCAACACCCGCGCGACTTCCCCGAGATCTATCGGGCGCTGGTGGCAGCCGGCGAACACACCGGCAAACTCGGCTTGGTGCTGACGCGGCTGGCGGACTACATCGAACAAAGTAATGCGCTGAGACAGAAGATTCTGCTTGCCTTCACCTATCCGGCGGTGGTGACCGTGATTGCGTTTGGCATTGTTACCTTCTTGCTGAGTTATGTGGTGCCACAGGTGGTCAATGTTTTTATCAGTACCAAACAGCAGTTGCCTATCCTGACCATCATGATGATGGCGCTCTCGGCTTACGTGCGCCAGTGGTGGTGGGCCACCTTGATCGCCGTGGCGGTGCTGGGTTGGGTGGTGCGGCGCATCCTGGCGCAACCGGCGCCGCGGATGGCGCTGGACCGTTGGCTACTCAACGCGCCGCTGCTCGGCACTCTGGTACGCGGCTATAACACGGTGCGTTTTGCCAGCACCTTGGGCATCCTGTCGGCCGCAGGCGTGCCTATCCTGCGAGCCTTGCAAGCCGCTGCTGAAACCCTCAGCAATCATGCGATGCAGCGCACCATCGACGAGGCGATCGTGCGGGTGCGCGAAGGGACTTCGCTGTCGCGCGCCTTGGGCAACACCAAGATTTTCCCTCCGGTGCTGGTGCACCTGATTCGTGCCGGTGAGGCGACCGGCGATGTGACCACCATGCTCGATCGTGCCGCCGAAGGCGAGGCCCGCGAACTGGAACGCCGCACCATGTTTCTCACCACGCTGCTTGAGCCGCTGCTGATACTGGCGATGGGGGGCATGGTGTTGATCATCGTACTGGCTGTGATGATGCCGATTATCGAACTGAATAACATGGTGCAGTGATGCATGGCCAGCGAGCTGGAATGCAGTCTGGAGCGGCGGAACCTGTGTCGCGGTTCGGCCGAGAGACGGGTTTTTAGTGGACGAAGGCGCTGGGGTTGAGTGCTGCCGGCAGCATGATTTCGTGTTGTATGCCGTTGCGCTCAATCATGATCGAGTGGGGGCGGACTTCACTCAAGGTGGTCGAATCGGCTACCGAGCCGTTCAAGCGTACCACCTGCGCCGGTTCGCCGCCGACGCTGACAACCGCCGCGGCATGGCGCGGGTCGAAGGCCAGGATGCCCAGCAATTGCACCGCATCGTGCTGGCCGCGGTCGGGTTGGGCGCCGAACAGGGTCGCGCCGGCTGTTGCATCGATCTCGGCCGGCGGCGCAGGACGTGACGGTGCGGGCGGTGCCGGCGCATGAAAAATCCAGGCCCACCAGGCTAGTACGGCGATAAACAGCGCCATTGCGGCAAGCGAAGCGAATCCTGCCGGATGCTGGAACGAACGTAGGAAGGAACGGAGCATGGTGTGGTTCCTGTTGGGCGATGGGTTGGATGATTGAAGCGGTGCGCCGCAAGCCGGCGCATCATGGACCGCAGGTCTTTATTCTGGAACAGGAAGGTGAACCGATGATGACCAATGTGACTGTGCTTCAGGGACGCCGTTCAGGGCGGCGCATGCAAAGCGGTTTCACGCTGATCGAAATGATGGTGGTGATTGCCATCATCGGCGTCCTGGCGGCCCTGATCGTACCGAAGATTATGAGCCGTCCCGACCAGGCGCGGCGGGTCGCCGCGACCCAGGACATCAGTACCGTGATGCAGGCTCTCAAGCTCTATCGGCTCGACAACGGCCGTTATCCGACCGGTGAACAGGGCCTGCGCGCCTTGGTCGAAAAACCGACGGCCGATCCGATTCCCAATAACTGGAAGGATGGCGGTTATCTCGAACGCCTGCCGAATGATCCATGGGGCAATCCGTATCAGTATCTGAATCCCGGAGTGCATGGCGAAATCGATGTGCTTAGCTACGGTGCCGACGGTAAGGCGGGCGGGGAGGGTAACGATGCGGATATCGGCTCTTGGCAATAGCGCATGCCATCGGCATCAGGCATCGGCTGGTTTTACGCTAATTGAAATGCTGGTGGTGCTGATGATTGCCGGCCTGTTGTTGGCGGTGGTGGCGCTCGCGCCGACTCGCAATCGCCGCGGCGATCTCGCCGAGGAAGCGCAGCGGCTGGCCACCATGCTGGAGTCCGCCGACGACGAGGCGCAGGTCCGTTCGGTTTCGATAGCATGGCAGCCTATGGCTGGCGGCTACCGGTTCTATCAACGCGGCGAGAATGGCAGTTGGCAGCCGCTCGCCGATGAATTGCTCGGCCCGCACCGCTGGGGCACGGAGGTGACGGGCGTGTCGATTCGTTACACCGGCAGCGGCGAAACCGTGCCACGGGTGGTGTTCGGCGACGAAAGTATCACTGCTCCGGTGATCGTGACGCTGGATGCCGGTACCGCACACTTGCAAGTGGTGGGCAGCGGAATCGGCAACTTTGCGGTGTCTCAACCATGAACCGTGTGTTCCATCATCCTTGTCGGAACCGGTTTCCACATGCAAGCCGGAATGAGGAGTCTGCATGTCGAGCCTGATTGTGCTGTTGCCGTCCAGCGACGTGCTGGCTCCGGGTGGCTGGGAAGCGACGCCGATGCCGTTTGTGCAGCTCGGCCGCAACGGCGAAACCTTGCGCGCCGGCTATGCGCAGTTCGAGGCGTTGCCCAAGGCCGGTGCCACAGTGCTGGTGGTGGCGGCACGCGACACACTGCTGTTGCAGGCGAAGCTGCCGCCCGTAACCGGGCCCAAATTGCGACGCGTGCTGCCCAACGTGGTTGAGGAATATTTGATCGGCGATGCGCAGCGCTGCCATATCGCGGTCGGTCCGCTCGTGCCCGGCACGGCCGAGCATTGCGTGGCGGTGATCGATCGCGACTGGTTTGCCGCTATTGTCGAGCGTTTCGTGCAAGCGGGCCATCGACGGTTGCGCGCCGTGCCGTTGATCCATTGCATTCCGAGCCTGGACATGCCGACATTACCGCCGATTTCCCCAAAGCCGGTGGAAATCGCGATGCCGGGCGAGAGAGCGGTAAAAGTGGAGATGGAAACCGAAGCGGCGCCGATCGATTTTCCGCCCACGCCGCCGGCAACCCTTGACGCACTTGCAGAAGAGGACCGCACGGCGCCAACTGAGACAACCTCAAGCGCCCTGATTGTGCGGCATATCAGCATCGACGCAACACCCGTGCAGGCACAGAGTCCCGGTGGCGAATGGGTGGAGTTGGCGCTCAGGCAAGGCGCGCTGGGATTTGGCATGAGCGTGAACGCGGCGCAACTGGATGCGACGCTGATTGAACTGGCGCAGCGCGGCCTTCTGGCGACGTATGCACTTGCCGTCGAATGTGTTGTCGAACCCGGTTTCGCCGTCGATGTTGCTCCGGCAACCGCAGCCCTCGGCGGCGAGCCGCAACAGGATGCCGAGCGTGTGCCGAGCATCCATGCGTTGCCGCTGGCGACCGTAGTCCGCGAGGCGTCCACCTGTCGTTTTGACCTCTGCCAGTTCGAATTCGCCAATGCCGGGCGCAGTCGGCCGGGCGCCGCTGGACTCAAGCCGTGGCGTATCGCGCTGGGCTTTATGGCGGCGTCGCTGCTGGTGTCGCTGGTGGCACTCAATGTGCAGTGGTTGCAACTGCGTCAGCGCCGGGATGCGCTGAACCAGCAGATGACGCAGTTGGTAAAAACCGCATTTCCGGGAACCAGCATTGTCCTTGAACCGCAGCAGCAAATGACCATGGAATTGACGCGCTTGCGCGGTGTGGCCGGCGAATTGCGTAGCGATGATTATATCGCCCTGGCAGCGGCTTTGGCCCATGCATTAAGTCCGGTGCCGTCGAGCGCAATCGCCGAGTTGAATTACAGCGGCGGTGCGCTTGAGGTGACGTTCAAGGCGGGTACCGATATCGACGAAGATGGGCTCAAGCGCCGCCTGGCGAATAATGGCCTGTCCGCACAGGAGGACGACGAAAAATGGACGCTCAAGCCCGCGCCATCTGGGCCGCGCTGACGCAATGGTTTGCCGCGCGCGCGCCGCGCGAGAAACGCCTGCTGCAACTGGGCGGAGCACTGGCAGTGGCGGTGTTGATTTACACCGTCTTGTGGCAGCCGGCCTGGGACGGACGCGCCCGGCTCACGGCGAGCCTGCCGCTGCTGCAAGTGCAACTGGCCGAGGTGTGGCAGCAGGCCGACGAAGCACGCCGGCTGAAGGCCGCAGCCGCGGTTCGTGCACCGACCGGGATGGGCCTGCGCGATGCGTTGGCCGCATCGCTGACGCAGGCAGGTATCGCCACAGCGCATTTCACCGTACTGGGCAAAGGAGTTCAAGTCGAGGCGAAAGACGTGCCTTTTGGCGTATGGATGACTTGGCTGGATCAGGTACGCCGCACCGATCGGGTGCGAGTGGTCGACGCGCATGCGAGCGGCGAGGCGCAAGTGGGACACGCCAGTGTATCCGCCACGCTGCAACCGGCGGCGGAACGCTGAGCGCCGGGCGGACTTCAGGTGGCGAGTCGGTGGACCCAGACTACCGCGGTCCAACTGAAGCCGCCGATACCATACCGGCCGATCAGCGTGTCGACGCGGGTATTGAGTTTCGCGGAATGAACCCGGCAATGCACAATGAAATAACCGCTGTTGACCCCGGCGATCGATCCCGGCGGCAGTTCCGCATTGGTCAGCGTGGGCGCCAGCACCACCGCGAGGTCGGCGGTGTCGACGAAATAAGCGCTGCTGCGCCGTTCAACCAGCATATGGGCCTGGCCTGCCGAAAGCGACGGAATGGCCGCCACCAGCACCGGCTCGGCCGCTGTGTTGGCGTTGATGCTGGTGTAATCGGGCAGGACCGTGACGAATGCCGATAAGGTCTGGACCGCCTGCTCGCTATAACCGGGAATGCGTGCAAGGTCCTGCACTGAAACCGGTTGCAGCGGCCAACCGCCGCCGTTGCTGTCTCCAAGTGAGCGCAACAGATAAGCGGCGGTGAGCGGGGCCAAGCCAGGATTGAGCGACAGTTGGCCCAGCAGCCGTCGATAGGCTTCCAGGCCGCCGCCGTCGATCTGCCAGGGCTGGCTGGGGCCCGGCCGGGACACCAGGTCCATCAAATTGAATTTCGCCTGCGCATCTTCGACCGCGCCCGAAATGTATGCGCCCGCGAGGTCGCCATTCACCTCAAGCGCCTCGCGCGGCAGGATATTCGCGAGCTGGAGGTCATCGACGGGGGCCGACCAAGCCTGGCCGACATAAGCGACATTGGATGTCGCACTTTGGGCGGCCAGCGTTGCACGCGCCCATTCGACCGCGGCCCGCTCGACCCACATGGTTTCAACGTTCAAGCGCTGGTTTTCGACTTCGCGCACCGCCACCAGTTCGCGCCATACCACGCTGGCGACCAAGGCGGCCGTCAGTGCCACCACCAGTAACACCATCACGATCGCAATGCCGCGTTGGCGCGCGCCGGGCGCCGTGCGCCTGCCAAGAAGAGCTGGATCGTAGATGTTGCGCATTGTTCCTCCGTCGAGCGGAACCGCCAAGCGCAATATCATTGCGCCCGACCTCGCTGCATCCTAACCAACCATCGGGGACGCTGTCGTGACAGATGTTGAGCACCAAACCATGCGCGGCATGGGGTATACCGGCGGAATGTGGCCTGGTTTTGCCACTTTTCTTGAACTCCTTATTGTTTGCCGGCTTTGATTGATCGGGAAACTTCGCTAAGGCGCGGCGGCCAGCGGCGCATCGATTGATTTATCAAGTGCCGCAGCATTTTAATATTATTTTTCACTTCTTTATCAAAAAAATATATAAAGAGGCTGGTGGTCGCGTTGTTGATGGAAATTTTTACGGTAATTTATGTAAGATTTTTAATTTTTTTAAAAAAAATTAGCATGATTATTAATCTCCAAGGCTTGGCTTGTCGTTTTACGTATTATTTGTATTTAAATTGTCACTTTAATACTCTGTAATGGATCGTGCCGGTAAGCATCAATCCCAACGGTAAGTTGGGGATTTTTATTAATCCAATCTTTGGCGGAGTTGCGATTGAGTGAAGGTTTTTCAGGATGAAGGGAACCACGTCGCCGATCGATTTTGGCGATGACTTGCGGAGCGTATAAGGGGCTAGACGGTGGAATTATTTTCTCGAAAGCATGCCATGTTGGTGGCGACGCGTGAATTCAGCAAGAATCCTTCCAAGGTACTCAGGAACGCAGCCGAACACCCCGTAGTGGTAACAAAATACGGGCAGCCGGTTGCATGTCTGGTTTCGATGGACTATTGGTATAGCTTGATGAGGCAAATGCAGGAGAAGGAATTCGACGAACAGGTGGCGCGCGCCGGCGATTATGCGATTGGCGACAACACCGGCAACACTCTGCCGTCGTAATACCTCCGGCGGCCGAACTGGTTTGCCCGGAGGCTCGCGCTAGGGGCGCGCCGGCCCGGTCCCGCAGGACGGGCTGAGCGGGCGCCTGAGGGCGCTCGCCGAAACGCGCCCGAGCGCCCGACTCAAGCGCATCGGCGTTCAAGGCACTGGCTTCTTGCACTCGCGAGCAGGCCAAAACACGGGTGTCACATCGGGGTCATATGCTCCGGCCACACTATGCTGCTTTGATAGTGTCGCCATGCCCACTGCATATCGTCCCGATGAAACTGAAATCCCGAACGGTTCCGCCCGGAACGGATGGGTTGCGGCTGCGTGTGTCGGGGAGCCCTTGTGCATCCTGTCGCCGGCAGACTGAAATGGCCCATCCTCGCGCTGTGCTTGCTGTGGAAAGTGGCTGCGGCGCAGCCTGCCGGTCCGCAGTTGCTCGAAACACGGCCGGTTCAGCCAGCGACACCGTCTGCCGCACCCTTATACAGTTTCAACATCGCCGCACAACCTCTGGCTGCCGCGCTCGAACAATACGGGGAGCTCTCCGGGCGGCCGGTATTTTTCGATTCGTCGCTGGTGGCGGGGCGCACTTCGACTGCCGTGCAGGGAATTTATGCGCCGGAGGCCGCCTTGCGTAAGCTACTGGACGGCACGGGCTTGACGCTGGACTATGGTGCAACGGGCCAGGCGGAGGCTTTTGTCCTCAGAGCCGCCGATCCGATGCCGGCAGCCCCATTGCCCGACAATAGCGCGGATACCCAGAACTACCGCGACTACGACGGACTGTTGCAGACGCGCATTTGGCAAGCGTTTTGCGAAAGTCCGCTGGCCGGGCCGGGCGACTATCGCACCGCGCTGCGTTTCAGCATTGATGCCGCCGGCCGGATTATAGAAGCCCGGCTGCTCCACAGCACGGGCGAGCGCGACCGCGATAGCGCGGTGCTGACCATCCTGCAGACGATCCAGCTTGACGAGCCGCCGCCGCCGGAGATGGCGCAACCTATTTATATGGTGATTCTGCCGCGCGGGGCTATCCCCGGGGTGGAATGCCGTTCGCGTCCCTAGCGGACCCCGGAGAACGGATCTACCATGCCCGACAACGCTCTTCCTGCCTTGCGCGATTTTCTGGTGCAACGTTATGACGACCTCAAGCGGCGTCTGACCTGGCAACTGGGCAGCGCCGACCTGGCCGGCGATGCGTTGCAGGACGCCTGGTTGCGCCTGGAAAGCCGGGACGACTCCGGCGAGGTGAAAAATCCCGCTGCCTATCTGCTGCGCATGGCGGTCAATATTGCAATCGACTATCAGCGCAGCCGTAGCCGGCTGTTGAGCGAGACCGAGGTCGAGGTTTTACTTGAGCAACCTGATCCGATGCCGGGTCCGGCCGAGACGGCCGAGGCGCGCTCGGAATTGAACGCCTTGCTGGAAGTGATCCGAACCATGCCGCTGCGGCGCCAGCAGATCTTGCTGATGGTGCGCTGGGAGCATTTGCCGCAACAGGAGGTTGCCGATCGTCTGGGCCTGTCGCGGCGCACCATTGAGCAAGAATTAAAGATAGCTCATGACTATTGCGTCGAGCGCACTGAGCGGCCGCGAAGCACGGGCACAAAATAAAATGAGGATTTACGTGTCGAGAATCGTCTATCCGATATGGGGCCTTTAATCTTAAATGCGACCTTTAATCATAAGCGCGCCGAATTCGGCGGCAATAGCCATGTGGGCGGATAGAGTTACGCAATGAAAGCATCGGCAGACCGGGCGGCAGTCGCGCCCGAACAACTTCAGCGTGAGGCACGGGCCTGGCTGCGCCACCTGACGGCCGGCCGAGTTACCGAGTTGGACGCGCGGGCCTTCCGACGCTGGCGCGCGGCCAGTTCCTCGCATCAGGCAGCATTCCAGGACGCGCAACGCTGGTGGCAAACCCTGGATCCTGTGCTGGCCAAGCTGGTTCGCGAGAACAGCGGTTTGGCCGTCAAGCCGCCGGCGTCGAGCCCTTCGTCATGGGGCCGCCGTACCTTTCTGGGCGGTGCTGCGACCTTGGCCGCCGCGGCCGGTGTGGCAATGATTTACCCGCCGTTCGACTTGTGGCCCTCGGCCGGCATGCTGCGGGCGGACTATAGTACCGGCACCGGCGAACAGCGCCAGTTGGCGCTGACCGACCATGTCAGCGTGGCCTTGAATACGCTGACCAGCATCAACCGGCAGCAGGCAGGCGGCCAAACGGTGGGTATCGAACTGGTTTCTGGAGAAGCCGCGGTCGATTTGCTGGCTCCGGCCCGGCGCTTTAGTGTGACGGCAGGCGTAGGGCGCAGCATTGCGACGGATGGCCATTTCGAAGTTCGCCATCTGGATGGGATAACCCGCGTGACTTGCGTCGATGGCGCGCTGCGGCTCATGCACCCCTTGGGGGTGCGCACTCTGGCGGCGCGTCAGCAAACCACCTATGACTCGCATTCCTTGGGCGCGGTGGCGGCGGCCGATCCGCTTGCTTTGTCGGCTTGGCGCGACGGCATCCTGGTGTTCCGGCAAACGTCATTGACCAATGTTATTGCCGAAATTAACCGCTACCGCCCGGGCCGAGTCGTGCTGCTGGATCAAAACGTCGCCAAGCGCCAGGTTAGCGGACGTTTCGCGATCCATACGCTGGACACGGTGCTGCTGCAGATTCAGCATACCTATCAGTTACATGCCAGCACTCTGCCGGGTGGTTTGCTGGTGTTGACCTGAGCGCGCTTCGTCGAGCAAATCCGCCGGCGTCAACCACCGAGGGGCCTTTGCGCGGAGGCCTTGTTTGAGGTGCCGGCATGCCGATTTTCTGCATCACGCCTGTTTTAACTCTATTTTCTGCTTACCCATTCCCACTATATAAGATTTTTGCGGTAACGCATTGACGTTATTGGGGCGGAATAGCGTCCAAACCATGCGGCAACGGCATCCCCCCCGATTTCAAATTTTTTTGAAATTCTTCTGCGGATTCAGCTTTCGAGATACGTCTTACAGGTATCAGGCACTTCTTGAGAGTCGCAATGAACGCATGTGGGCAGAGTCGCATAGATAGAAATCCGACAAGCTGAAAAATCAATGCTTTGATTGTCGCACTATTGTCGTAAGCGGTTGCGATGATAGTCGCTGTGATTAAAGCGAACGGTACGTCGATATTCACTCACTCGCTCTCATTCTCAAGCGAGTGCTGAACATATCTGCATCTTCCATTTATTCGTATTTGAGTTCGGCGTGTCTGCCGCATCAGTCACCAAGTTTGTTTGATTCGCTTGTCACCGGGGAAGTTGTTTATGGCCGCTTGCAGATTTACACCATTAAAACCCGTCCATCAGTCATCTAAATCAGTTGCGCCGACATTGCGGCCCCTGTGCCGGGCGATGACGGTAATGCTGGCCGCCGGCGCCACAGCGGGCGCTCACGCCGGGGCCATTATCAACCTCTCGCATGTGGCCACCCAAATGAGCGCGGGTGGCGGTGCGGCAGGCGCATCCGGTAACTCCAATCTCGGGATTTCGCCGCAGCAGGCGCTGTCGGCAAGCCAGCCGTCGATTCAGAACCTGGCGCGCGCAGCGCAAGGCATTGCGCAGCAAATGGCGGCGCAGCAAGCCGCCGCGGCGGCTGCCGCGGCCGCCCCGTCGAATGTGCCGAACGGCTTGGCGGTTGGGGGCCTGCAAGTGGCACCGGGGGTCAGCTTCGATAGCAACAACGCGCCGACCACCGCCACCGCCAATCCAAGCAATCCCACTCTGTGGATCAATGCAAATGGGCCGCAGCAAACGGTCAATCCTAATGGAACAGTCAATGTCAACGTGAAGCAGACCGCGCCGGATGCGGTGCTCACGTGGCAGACAATGAACGTCGGTAAACAGACCACCCTTAATTTCGACCAGTCGGGTGGCACCCAGACCAACGGTGCAAACAACTGGATCGTGCTGAACCGCATCCAGGACCCCTCGGGCGCACCGAGCCAGATCCTGGGGAACGTTACCGCACAGGGCACGGTGCTGGTGCTCAACCGCAACGGTATCCTCTTCGGCGCGGGCTCGCAGGTCAATGTGCATTCGTTGGTGGCGTCGTCGCTCGACGTGCTGAATGCCAACGACGATCTGGTGCAAAGCGGTACGGATATCGCCGCCAGCAACAAGTCGTTTTTGAACGGCGGTCTGGCGGTACTGGAGGCGGGCGAGACGCAACCGGCCGGTGCCAGCAGCGCCGGCGCCAACGAAATCCTCGGCCTGGGTAACAACGTGTCGATTTCGTCGGCAAGCCAGTACCAGGCGCCAGGAAGCATTACCATCGCGCCGGGTGCCTCGATCACCACGCACGCCAACGGGACCGCCAGCGATGGCGGCCTGGTGCTGGTGGCAGCTCCGGGGGTGAACAATGGCGGCAGCATCACAGCCACCGATGGCCAAGTGATACTCGCGGCGGGCGTGGGCGTCAGCCTGACGCCGAACGCCACCAACCCGCAGATCTTGCTGCCGGAATTGACTGGCCGCATCGCGGTGGGTAGCGGAGGCAGCGCGATCGATATTACGCCGGTGAGTAACTTGAACAACACGGGCTTGATCCAGGCGGCACGCGGCAACATCGACCTGCTGGGCACCAATGTCAACCAGAACGGCGTAGTGGGAGCCACCACGAGTGTCAGTTCTCCCGGCGGGATCGTCATCTCGACGGTCGACGAATATATCGCCAATACGCCCACAGGCACCTCGTACATTGTATCAACGCCGCCCGTCACACTTGCCGATGGCGGCGATGCAACCAATCGAGCCGGGCAATTGATCTTCGGCAACGGGTCGCTCACGGCCGTCCTGCCCGACACGGACGGCCAGACCGCGACGTCCGCGCCGGGCACGGTCTTCACTCCTGGCAGCATCACGATGACGGCGGGTTCGGTGTGGTTCCAGTCCGGGTCGCTGATCGAAGCGCCGGGTTCCACTGTCTCGGTGGCGGCACTGACGCCATCCGCGGCGCTGGATCTTACCCCACCGGGTGACACAGCGGTGCAGGGGCGGATCTTCGTCGACACGGGGGCGACCATCGATGTATCCGGTCTCGCCAACGTCGAACTGCCGATCTCCTCCATCTTGCTCGACGTTGGAACCATCAACGAGAACGATCTGGCCAACTCGCCGCTGTTGCGCGACAGTTTTCTCAACGGCCTGACGGGCGTGGTGGTGGATAGCACGTTATCGGGTACCAACGCCGACGGTCTGCAGTGGGTGGGTAGTCCGATCTTGAATCTGGCGGGCGCGGTTAACTTGATCCCGCGCACGGTCGACCAGTTGCTGACCAACGGCGGCAGCATCACGCTTTCCGGCAACCAGGTGATGACGGCCGACGGATCGTCGTTGAACCTGAACGGCGGCTACGTCCATTACCTCGGCGGGATGGTTAACACGACACGCCTGATCGATGCCAGCGGCGCGATCGTGCCGATCGGCCAGGCTGACCCAAACGATATTTATGTCGGAATTGCCGGCGAGTTCATCGAAAATCATCCGCGCTGGCAGGTGACCAATGACTGGTTCAACCCGTTGTTGAGCGGCGGCGCTTACGAGTCGGACTACATCGTGGGCGGCAACGCCGGCACACTTAACGTGTTCGCGTCGCAATCGATGGTCCTCGACGGCAGCATTACCGCCCAAGCGTTCGGCGGTTCGAACCAAGTGCAGGGCAATAACCAGCCGGTCGGCGGTAACTTCAATCTGGGGGCCGATGCGGCCGGGACACTGGCCGGACTCACGCAGGGCGTCAATACGTCCGCTACCGGCGAGTCAAGCACGGTAATTCTGCAAAACAGTGCGCCGCAGTTAAGCAGTCTGTCGCCCGATTTCACGGCGAACACGCCGTTGGACACCACGGCACTCAATAGCTTGGGCAGTACCGACCCCAACAACGTGCTGGCCACCATGGTGGTGCCGGTGAACACCTTGAACAGCGGCGGTTTCGCCAATGTCAGCGTGACCGAAGATGTGTTTGGCGGCAAGGGCATCCTGGTTGCGGCCGGTACTCAACTGGCGGTGCAGCCCGGCGGCTCGATTACCTTGAAGAACCCGGATACGTCCGGTCAAATCGACGTGCTGGGCAGCCTGAGCGCCCCCTCGGGCACGATTTCCATCTCGACCGGCGGCGGCAATATTGCGGTCGGGCCCAATGGGTCCATCAGCGTGGCCGGACAGTGGGTTAACAACGATACCCAGTCCACGCCCGCTACTGTGCCCGGCGACAGCGAGTTCATTAACGGCGGCAGCGTCAAGCTGTCGACGGCGCAGGCGAGTTCAGGTGGGGCCGACACCAGCGGTTCGATCCTGTTGGAAAACGGCAGCGTGATCGATGTGTCGAGCGGCGGCGAGATCCTGGCCGATGGCCAGATGCTGACGCAAAATGATATTGCTGAGGGGATGGGCGGTAACCTGTCGCTGTTGACCTATACCGGTGCGGCTTTCGGCTCGGGTGACGGCGCCCCCAATCTGCCGGCCAGCCAGCCTGGCGCCGGCCGCATCGAGATGGACGGCAGCATCGACAGTTTCGGTTTTGCCGGCGGCGGCACGCTGACGTTACAGGGTCTGGGTTTCCAGATCGGTGGCGATCCAAGCCAGGCACCGAGTTGGGACTTGGCGTTGCCGGTCGACTTCTTCAGTCGCCAGGGTTTCGGCAAGTACGTACTGAACGCGATGTACGACACCACGGTTGCGCCTGGGGCGACGGTTCAACTCACGCAACAGAATTTGCTGCCGAATGTGCCGGCGTTGCAGCAGGCGGTTAGTGGCAGCAACTTGTCGGCCGATGGCCTGACCACGCTGGGCACGCTTGATTCCTATCACCGGCAGGCGACCGATCTGGTGCTGACGGCGGGCGGTTATCTGGCATGGAGGACACCCGCCGGGACGCCACCCGCATATGCCGATGCCGGTGTGACGGGCGCGGTGACGGAAGCTCAAGGGGCTTCGATTATCGGCGACGCCGGGGCCAGCATCGGCTTAGGTTCACCCGCGCAGGTAACGGTACTGGGCTCGATTATCGCGCCGGGCGGTTCCATCACGCTCAGTGCGGATTCGGAGAATGCCCAATTTAGTCAAAGCGGCCAGTTGCTCTCCACGGGTTTTACCAGCGTTAGTAAATCGGTGTGGCTCGGGCCGGACGCGGTGCTCGACGCGGCCGGGGTGGCCTTGACCGATCCGCTGGCGGCTCCGGTCAAGCAAGGGTTTGGCGCGGTGGTTCCCGATACGGGCAAGGTATTGCCCGGCGGCACGGTGGTTATCTCGGACGACTCGGGCTTTGTGGTGGCGCAAGCAGGCTCGCTGATCGATGTGTCGGGCACCTCGGCTAGCTTCGACGAACTGCAGTCCAACGGGCAATATGCGCCGCAGCAAGTGTGGAGCAATGCCGGCTCGATTACCCTCGGTGCCTCCAGCGGCCTGTATTTCGACGGCAGCTTGCAAGCGCAGCCGGGCGCGAGCCAGGCGCAGGGCGGTAGTTTGACCTTGCTGCCGGAGCAGAGCTCGGTGAGCAGTGCGCAACAACCCGGCGGCGGCCTACCGGTCGCCAGTCCGCCGGCCCAGGTATTGATCCTGCAGCAGAGCGGCGATCTGGTCCCGGCGGGACTGATGCCGGGTCAGGACTTCCCGGGCGAATTCACCACCACCTCCAATGGGAAACAGACGCTGCACACCTCATACGGCGTGCTGCAGTTTTCGGTCGATAAGCTGGCGGGTTCGGGTATCGCCAACTTGGTGATTGACGGCTCGCAGAATGTAAGCGACGCAGCGGTGCCTATCGCTTTTGAAGGTAACGTCAACCTGAGTCTTCCCGGTTCGGTGATTCTCAATACCGGCCGACTCGTTGCGCTGACGAGCGCAGAAGTGAACAGTCTGTTGGCGGGTAGCGACACATTATCCCCCCCGCCTTCGGCGTCGTCTTCCACCGCGCCTCCTCAGTTGCTGACGGCAGGGTCGACGCCGCTCGGCGCGCCCACGGTGACGATAACCGCGCCGTACATAGCGATTATCGGTCCGAGCCTGATCGGTAGCTCAACGGAGCTGGCACCGGTAGAGGCACTCGGTGACGCGACCTTGAATCTCAATGCGTCGTTCATCGATCTGGAAAACCAGTTTCAACTGAACAATTTCGGGCAGGCCAATTTTGTCAGCAGCGGCGATATCCGGCTGACCTCGACCAACGGTGTCTTGAACGGCAGCAATGCACTTTTGCCCGGAGAACTGTTTACTCCCGGCAACCTGAGCTTCCAGGCGGCGGACTTGTACCCGTCGACCGGCAGTACTTTTATCCTCGACGCGGTTGGCCCGAGCCAGGCGCCGACGAGCATCACTTTCCTGGCCAACGGCACCTCGGGTGTACCGCTGTCGGCGGGCGGCACGTTGCTGGTCGACGCGACCGACATTGTGCAGGCCGGTACCGTGCGTGCGCCTGCCGGCAGCCTGGTTTTCGGGGTTGGAGATCCGACCAATACCGGCACCCAGGCGCAGTTCAATAGTCTGCCGCTGGTGGCGACCGATAATGTGACGTTGGCCGGCGGCAGCGTGAGCTCGGTCTCGCTCGACGGCGCCATCATTCCGTTCGGCACCACGGTCGACGGCGTCGAATGGCAGTTCAACCCGGTGTCCAATGCGAGTGCTGCACCGGACCTGACGGCGCCGCCGGCCAAGTTTATCGGAGTTAGCGGCAGCAACGTGACGTTAAGCCAGGGCGCGACCGTCGACCTGTCCGGCGGCGGGGACTTGCAGGCCGAGGAATTTGTACCGGGTACCGGCGGCACGCGCGACCTGCTGTCGCAGTTCAATGTCAGCTTTGCCAGCAATCCCAGTGGGGTCGCAGTGCCGGTCAATCCGGGCGCTGGTAACGTCTATGCGATTCTGCCCGGTGCCCAGGCGCCGGTGGCGGCATACGACCCGGTGTTGGCCCAGACTGTACAGCCGTTGACCAACAGCAATGGCACGGCGACGACCATCACCGACAGTATCGGGGTAGGGCGTGCCGCATTGACCAGCGAAGTCGGCCAGTCGGTTTATCTAGCGGGTGTGCCCGGCCTGGCTGCCGGTTTCTATACACTCCTGCCGGCCAAATATGCGACTTTACCGGGGGCGTTCCGGGTCACGCTATCGGGCGATTCAGGGCCAGTCATGCCGGGCTCCAGCCAGACTCTGCCGGACGGCACGGTGGCCGTGGCTGGTTACTTGGGCAATGCCCTGACCGGCAGCCGCAGCGCGACACCGATTTTGTTCGACGTACAGTCCGGCGCGGTGTGGCAGCAATATTCTCAATACACGCTGACCGGCGCGAATGCTTTTTTCCCGCCGCTTGCAGCGAATGCCGGCAGCGTGACGCCGCCGCTGCCGATGGATGCCGGCCAACTGGTGCTGGCCGCAACCCAGGGTTTGACGCTGGGCGCAACCCTCAATACCGCGGCGGCCGCGGGCGGTGCTCCGGCCGAAGTCGATATCGCGTCGCAGGACATTCAGATCGTCGGCAATGCCGCCACTGCGGGCGAAGCGGCATTGCCGGGTTATCTGCAGATCAGCGCCGACCAACTGGATGCATTGGGCGCCGGCAGCTTGCTGATCGGCGGCACCCGCACTCAGACCAGCAGCGGCATCACCGTCGATGCGATTGCCAATAGTGTGGTGGTATCGAACGATGCGGCCGACCCGCTATCGGGGCCGGAAGTCATCCTGGTAACCAAAGTGGGCTCGACCGCCACCGATCCGAACGCGGCCAACGGCTTGCGTGTCGATGCGGGCAGCGTGATTACCGCACAAGGCAGTTTCCCGGCCGCCAAGGACCAGCCGATCACCATTGGCAATACCGCCACGAGCGGGTCGGGCGATGGGGCGCTGTTGAGCGTTTCCAACGGCGGCCAGGCGGTGGTTACGCGACTTGACAGCAACGGTACCGGCTTGTTGACAGTCGGTGCCGGCGCGGTATTGACGGGCGGCCAGGCATTGACGCTGGATTCGTCGGGCAACCTGAGCTTCGACCCGAGCGCCACACTGTCGGCCAAGGATATCGCGGTGGACGGCTCGGCGATTACCTTCACCGACCAGAGCGGCGCGGCAGCAGCGGCTTTGCCGGGTTTTGTGGTTGGCGCGACCCAGTTGGCACAGTTGGCGAATGCCCAGCAAGTTACGCTGCGCAGTTCGGGCGCAATGAATTTCGACGGCAGCGTCGACGTGACCTTCGGCAACGCCGTCGATTTAAGCGCGGGGACTTTTGTCAGCGACGGCGGTGCGGTAACCCTCAACGCAGCCCAGGTGGAACTCACCAATGAAATGGGCGCCCCGGTCTCGACCGGCATCGCCGGCACCGGCACCTTGACCGTGAATGCCAAGGAGGTCGACTTCGGCACCGGCGACAAGACAGTGTCGGGCTTCGATGCCGTCACCATCAACGCAAGCGGCGGTATCGTCGGCCAGGGCACCGGCACCTTTGATTTCGGGGCCTTGCCGGTGACCCTGAATGCGCCGGTCTATCTGGCTGATACCAATTCGGCGGCGACCATCAAGACGAGCGGCACGCTCAACCTCAACAGCGCCGCCGGTACCGCGCTGGCCTTGACCCCGGTGGGCGGCGCCTTGAGCTTTATCGGCGGTACCCTGAACGACAATGGTGCCACCATCGAAGCACCGGCGGGCAATGTGAGCCTGGAGGCCAGCAGCGGCGACCTGACCATCGGCAGCGGTTCGGTGGTCAGCTCGGCCGGGGTTTCCAAAGTGTTTTTCGACCAGACCGAATTCGCTCCGGCCGGTGCCATTACACTGACGGCCGATACCGGTACGGTCAACGTCGCGGCAGGTTCGACGCTGGACTTCTCCGGCGCCAGCGGCGGCGGGGCGGCCGGCAGCCTGACGCTGTCGGCCCCCGACCAGGCGGTACAACTGGCCGGCACGCTCAAGGGCAGTGCGGCCAGCGGTTTCCTGGGCGGCTCGTTCTCGCTGAATACGGGTGGGGCGGTCGACCTGGACAAGCTGTCCACCGAATTGGCGTCGAGCGGGGTCAACGACGGCATCAGCGTGCAGAGCAATGCTGGCAACTTGATACTGTCGGCCGGCAACACCTTGACGGCGCACACCGTATCGCTGACGGCGGATGGCGGCGCGGGCGGCCAGGACCCGAACAACGGCCAGGTGCAGATTCTCGGTACCATCAACGCGGCCGGCAATGCGGGCGGCGAGATCGACCTGTATGGCAAGAGCGGGGTCGATCTCGAAGGTTCGCTGATTGCGAGCGGGACCAGCGCGACCGAACTGGGCGGTAACGTCAACCTCGGCACCAGCGCTCCATTCGATACAACTTCGGTGAATCCAACGTACGGCTACGAGAACATTGCGGCGGCGAGCTCGGGGGTGATCACGCTGGGTAGCCACGCGGTGATCGACGTCTCGGGCGGCACGGCGGGTGGTTTGTCGGGCGGCACGGTCAACATCGTCGCGCCGCTGCTGGAGAATGGCGGCGTCAATGTAACACTCGCGCCGACGGCCCAGATCAAGGGTGCTCGCAGCGTCGGTCTGGAAGCCTACGCAGTTTGGAACACGGACGACCAGAGCACGGGAGCACAGCATTTCGACGGTATCGTCGATCCGGCGGGTTGGTACGGCAGCAACGGCAACCTGGTGGCGGGTACCTTTACCGTTCAGAGCACGAGTGGCACGCCGGTTACCTTGACCTATACGCCTAATGGCGACCCGCAAGGAGGCGGGACGCTGACCAATAACGCCACAGGTGTCACGACAACGGTCACAGCGGCACAACTCGAAAACGGCGATCCGGCAATCGGCTTCGGCGGTTTGACCAGCGACTTTTTCAGCCCCACGACAGCGGATACGAATCACCAGACTTTTTACGGTTATCAAGGCGGCAACGCGACCAGCGCGATACCCGGCACGCTGATGGGCTTCGTCGAGAACGGGGTGCAAAGCGTGGCAAACCAGTTCGCGGGAAGCAACATCGCGAACTTCTCGGTAGTGCCAGGCATTAATCTGGATAATCCGGACCCGGCGATTAACAGCGGCAATATCTCGATCCTGACCAACTGGAACCTGGGGGCGGGCACTACGCCGGATAACCTGGCTTTTCGCTTCAATGGGCAGGCACCCGTCATCACCTTCAAGGCGGTCAACAATGTCGAGGTCGATGCGAGCCTGACAGATGGATTTTTCCAGATCGCCAATCCTACGGGTAGCGTGCCGACGATTCCCGTGCCGGTGGCCTTTTATTACAACAACGGCACCAACGGCACGTTTGAGGAATACAACAGCACGCTACTTGGGACCGGTGCCCCGTTCAGCGCGTATTCCAACGCCAATGGATATAACTACGGCATAACGGCGCCGGCCAGTTTTTCCTCGTTTCCTGCGGCAGATGCAGCCGAGATTGCCCAGTATGAGGGGCAGTACAACGCCTATTTCCAATATCTCGCACATACGATCCCGCTAAACGGTGGCGAGAGCGCTTTTCCGGCGGCGGTGGGTTTTAACAACACGCAAACACCGTTAGTCGGCCAGCCAACCTTGACGGTTGCGCCACCAACAGTGGCACAGGCGATGCAGGATCCCACGCTCTACCTGAAATATCTGGCGGACTGGGAGTCGGTATTCACCGCGCTGGTGAACCTGGAGGTGGGGTCCAGCGCGGTTGGCTCGCTACCCATGCTGCAGCCGCCGCCTGTGGCGCTTGCGCCGGTGATCCAGGGTACGACCATCGCGAACGGCAGCGTGGTAACGGACAATTCACCTTCTCCGGCGGCCGCTGCCGGCAATGCCTTGCCGCTGGCCTCAGCGTCATTGAACGGTGGTCCCAGTTCGACTTTCAAACTGGTGGCAGGTTCAGACCTGTCCAGTGCCAACCCGCTTGCTTTGCAGGCGGCAGCGCTATTTTCCGCAGCGGCGGGAACGCCGCTGGCCAACGGAGGGAACGTCACGCTGGATGGACATTTTGCCTATGACAACGCGACCGATCCGACCTCTCCGAATAATCTGATCTTGCTCGCGCCGACAATGATACGGACCGGCACGGGTTCGATCGACATCGCCGCTGGCAATGACGTGGCTTTGCTGGATTCGACCGCGCCAGGGGTCATCTATACCGCGGGCGTGCCGGCGGCGGGCGCGCCGGTTGGGGGGGCCGCGACTATTGTCGCAGGCAACGCGGCGAGCGGTATTCCGGATATTTTGGTCAGCTCCGCGGTCAATCCCGATGCAGGCGGGAATATCTCGATTCATGCCCAGAACGATATTAGCGGCATCGAAAATGTCGTCGATACCAGCGGTGCCGTCTCCGGTCTGGCTAATACAAACATCAGCCAGTTCTGGTGGCAATGGATGGAAATTGGCAATCCGACCGCCTCGAATGGACAGATTACGCAAACCTCGATCGACTTCGGCGCGTTCGATCAGGGCGTGATGAGCGTCGGCGGTAACGTGTCGATCTCGGCGGGCGGCAACATTACGGATCTGGCGGTATCGTTGCCGACCACCTGGTATTTGACGAACAACAATGCCACCGTCAATACGGTCGGCGGCGGCAACCTGATGGTCGCCGCAGGCGGCAACATTTTGAGCGGCGACTATTTTGTGGCGCAGGGTACGGCCACCATCACGGCGGGCGGCCAGATTGCCCCGGACTTCAGCATTCCAGGCGGGAGCGGACAAGTTGCCCCGGTGGCGACCCTGCTCGCGACGCAGGATGGCATTCTGAATGTCAGCGCGCGACAAGGGGCCAATATTGGAGGGGTATTCGATCCCTCGTATATTGAAAGCAATGCGCTGCTGGATGTGTATAGTCAGCACGCCGATTTTCAGGGGTATTCGACGACTTCTGCGGTCAACGTTTCGACCACCACGGGTAATGTTGATTTCGGCACCTTGGGGTCGAGCACGTTGATCGGCGGGGGTGCCTCGAGTGACCTGTCATATATTCTACCGGCGACCGTGAGTCTAACCGCATTCAATGGGGGCATTACGGTGGCCTCCGGCGGCGAACTCTTTCCGTCGGCGAGCGGCAATTTGAGCCTGATCGCCGATCAGTCGATCGATCTTTCCGGCCAGAACGGATCGCTTACCGCACTCGGTCTGCTCGATGTCGATCCGTCCGCGATGCCGTCGCCAACAGATCCGGGCGCGAGCATAGCAGAATTGGGCACTAGCGCGAGCGACAGCAGTACCGCACATGCGCAGAGCCCGCTCCACGCGGACGACCTGATTCCGGTGCGGATCTACAGCTTGACCGGCAGCATCGTCGATGGTGTTTCTGAACCGGCGGGCGCGGCCAATGCCGGTTTCTATGACAAGCTGGTCAATCTGGTGGTCGACAAACCCGCCTTGATCGAGGCCGGTGACGATATTCTGAATCTGGCTTTCCAGGGGCAGAACCTGCGTGACGATGATGTGACACGCATTGTGGCCGGGCAGGATATAGACGATACGCCCCTGCCGCCCAACACCAAAGTGATTCCGAGCTTGCAGCTCGGCGGCCCGGGGACCTTCGATATCGAAGCGGGACGCAATATCGGACCCTTGACGAATGTGCAGCAACAGGTCGATTCACAAGGCGCGAGCTTTGTTTCGACAGCTACCGGCATTGATGCGGTTGGTAATGCCAATAATCCGAATTTGCCGCACGACAGTGCCAATGTCCAGGTGCTGTTCGGGGTGGGACCGGGTATCGACGACACCGATTTTATTTCAAGCTATATCAATCCGGCCAACACGGTAGCCGGTGTGCCAAGCAGCGCCTCGGCCCTGGTCAGCTTCATGGAGCAATACGATGCCGGACACACCGTCGATACGGGATTGGTCGCAAACCAGCCGCCGCTCCAGACCCTGAGCGTCGCTGCGGCATGGTCTCAATTCCAGGCCCTGCCGGCCTATGTACAGCAACTGTTTGCCGAACAGGTGTTCTTCAGCGTCCTGACAGATGTGGGTAACGATTTTAATAATAAGTCGAGCCCCTTCTACAATCAGTACGCCCGTGGTTTCCAGGCGATCAACACGCTGTTTCCCGCCTCGCTGGGTTATACCGCAAATAATCTGGGCGGCGGCGGCAACGGCGCGAATGCGCCGGTCCAAACCGGTAATCTGGATATCCGCAGCACCACGATCCAGACGCAACAGGGCGGTAATGTTTCCATCCTGGGGCCGGGCGGCGAGGCGTTGGTCGGCAGCACTTCCGCTCCGCCGGAAATCGTCGGAAGCAACGGGCAGGTTGTGGCCGGTCCGGGCACTCAAGGTATTTTAACGCTCGAACAGGGCGACATCGACATCTTTACCGACCAGAGTCTGTTGCTTGCACAAAGCCGCGTTTTCACCGAGCAGGGCGGCAATATGACGATCTGGAGTTCCAATGGCGATATCAATGCGGGTAAGGGTTCGACATCGTCAGCCGACATCACGCCGCCGGAATACGTGTGTGACGTCAACCATTACTGCACGCTCGATGTCAAGGGCGAGGTGACCGGTGCCGGGATTGCCACATTGCAATCCATTCCCGGCGCCACTGCCGGCAACATCAATCTGCTCGCACCGCGCGGTACGGTCGATGCCGGTGCCGCGGGTATCCGTTTTTCCGGCAACCTGAACATTGCGGCGCTGCAGGTTCTGAATGCGGCCAATATCTCGGGGCAGGGCAAGGAAACCGGTGTGCCGACGGTTTCTGCGGTGGATGCCGGAGCGTTGACGGCCGCCAGCTCCGCGACCTCGGCGGTGATGCAAGTGGCGCAGAACCTTGTCAGGAACAATGCCGGCGGCCTGGCGCAACGCCATTGGTCGATCTCGGTCGAGGTCGAAGGTTTCGGCGACCCCAATGACGATGATGACAACGATAGCGACGACTCGAAAAAGAAGAAACGCAAGGGGGAGTCCGTCGGTTACAACCCCAACAGCTTTTTGCAGGTGGTGGGACATGGCGCCTTGAGTCCGCAGCAGTTGACCAAGCTAGGCGACGCCGCGCATTTGAGCGAGGCCGAGCGCCGTAGCGTAGAGCAAAACCAATGATGGAGCCGATGCGGGATCGGGGGGCGGCGGGCGCGTGGTCGGCGCGCGTCGAGAATGCGGCGCCGTCGGCCGAGGCCGGTGCCGCAGCGCCGTTAATCAATCTGCGCGACACCGGGCGCTTCCTGGACGTGTTGGCGTCGCTCAAATGTACGCTGGCCATCAGCCGCAGACCCTCGGGAGTCGCGCTGCTGGGGGTGGACAACGGTATTCCGACACTCTCGGCATGCTTGCTGCCGCGTTCGATGGGCATGGCGGTGGCGGGTAATCGGCTGGCGATTGCCACCAGCCACGAGCTGATGATTTTCGCCAACGTGGCATCGATCGCGGCTTTGTATCCGGCACGCCCCGGCTACTACGACGCGGTATTCGTGCCGCGCGTGACGCACTACACCGGTGACCTCGACCTGCACGACATGGCGTTCGACAAGCAGATCGTGCTGGCCGTGAATACGCGTTATTCCTGCATCAGCGTGATCGACAGTTATTTCAACTTCACGCCGATCTGGCAGCCGCCGTTCGTTACCGATTTCGGGCCGGATGATCGCTGTCATTTGAACGGAATGGCATTTCACCAGGGGACGGTGCGATATGCGACAGCCTTGGGCAAGACGAATACGCCGTCCGGCTGGCGCGAACAGATGGCCGACGGCGGCATTGTGATGGAAGTGCCTTCGGGCCGTATTGTGGCCTCCGGCCTGTCGATGCCGCATTCGCCGCGAGTCATAGACGGGCAACTCTATGTCCTTGAGGGCGGTCGAGGCCGGCTGTTGCGGATCGATCCGGCATCCGGCGTGAAAGAGGTCGTTGCAACCTTGCCGGGTTTTACCCATGGCTTGGCCGAACATGGCGGTGTGCTGTTCGTCGGCTTGTCGAAATTACGTGAAAAGCGCGGCCCGCAAGGCCTGCCGATCGAAAGTCAGTCGCAAGATTTGGTCGCGGGTGTCGCGGCGGTCGATGTAAAAAGTGGCGCCGTGCTCGGCATCCTCCAGTTCTACAACGGTGTGGATGAAATCTTCGATGTTCAGGTGATGCCGAACATCTTGCGAGCGGAAATCGTTGCGCCCCAGCAGTGGTTTGCCACGCCTTCGATCATGACCATGAAGGGCGGTTTTTGGCAGGCCCGCCCGGCCGAAGACGACGAAGCGGATAAACCTTCATGAAGGGCATTATTCAATCTTGGTTTGGTTTGTGACGATTTGATGTAAATGCCGCTGTAATTTGAATGGTCGGCCGAAAAATTTATTAAGGAATGCAAACTGTATTTCACACAATTGTCGCAAAATAAATATAGGTCGAGGTGCGGGTTTTGCCTTCGGCGAGGCAGATTTATTGTTTCAAGAAATTAAGGGGAATGGCGCATGACGCCAAGAACTAACGGGAAATCGAAGCGCAGCGCTGGCCTGTGTCTGGCGACGGGGGCATTGCTGATGGGTGGCGTGACTTGCGCCGCCCAGGTTTACGGACAAACCGCGCCCACGGCTGCCGGCGCGGCGCCGCATAGCTTCGACGTGAATGAATTTGTGGTGCGCGGCAATACGACTTTGCCGAGCGTTGAGATCGAGAAAGCTGTGTATCCGTTCGAAGGTCCGGGTCGATCGCTGGCGGACGTAAACGCGGCCCGCGATGCTCTGCAAAAAGTCTATCAGGACCGAGGTTACCAATCCGTGGTGGTCGAATTGCCGCCGCAGCAAGTCAAAGACGGGGTAATCATTTTGCAGGTAGTTGAAGCGACGGTCGGCCGTCTGCGAGTTGAGGGCGCCCACTACAATTCGCCGCAAAACATTCGTGAAGCGGTCCCGGCGCTTACCGAAGGCAAAGTACCGGATTTCACCCAGGCCCAACAGCAGTTGACGGATTTGAATAAATCGCCGGACCGCCAGGTGGTTCCGGTGCTCAAGCCGGGGGTGTTGCCGCAGACAGTCGATGTCGACTTGAAGGTCGACGATCACAGTCCCTGGCATGGCAGCCTGGAGCTGAGCAACGACAATAGCCCGGATACCACGCCGTTGCGCACCACCGTGTCCTTGAGTAATTCGAACGTGTGGCAACTGGGTCATGTGTTGTCGGGCACCTATCTGGTGGACCCGCAGAGTCGGTCGGATGCCGAGGTGTATTCGCTATCCTACTTGGCGCCGTTGAAAGGCACTCATTGGAGCCTGTTGGCGACGATGTACCACTCGAACAGCGACGTGTCTTCGCTGGGCGGCACCGACGTGCTGGGCAAAGGAACGTCCTACGGCTTGACGGCGATTTACACGCTGCCGTCGACCGAATCGTACTCGCAGTCGGCGAGCATCGAGATCGATCATAAGCATTTCGACGAAAACGACACGATTGCCGGCACCACCTCGCAGGCACCGCTGACCTACATTCCCGTCACCTTGTCGTACAACAGCCAGTTGACGAAAAAGAACTCGCAAACGGCATTCTCGTTGTCGGTGACGACCAATGTGCGCGGTTTAGGCAGCGATGCTTCAGCCTTCGACAACAAGCGGTTTAATGCCACCGCGGATTTCATCTACACCAAATTCGATGTCAACCATACCCAGGACCTGCCCCACGATATTCAAGCCAACGCGCATCTCACCGCGCAACTGGCGAACTCGCCGCTGGTGTCGAGCGAGCAGTTTTCCGCAGGCGGCATGACCAGTGTGCGAGGTTATCAGCAAGCCGAGGATACCGCCGACAACGGGGTGATCGGTTCTTTCGAATTGCGCAGTCCGTCACTGGCGAAATATGTGGGTAGTGACATCAATGAATGGCGCTTCCATGTATTTACCGACATGGCGCATCTATGGCTGCTGAACCCATTGCCGGAACAAACCTCCAGTTTCAATCTGCTGAGCGTGGGGTTCGGCACCACCATGCAACTGCTGAAATATGCCAGCGCCGATTTCGAAGCGGGTTGGCCGCTGAAAGACGGCAGCGTGTCGACCAAGGCCTATAGCCCAAGGTTCGATTTTTATCTGCGGGTGGGTTTTTAACGGTGAAATAGCACGCTTTACCGTAATCGATTTTTAAATGACTTGTACCGGCTGGAGCAGCCGGTTTATCGGGGAGTACGACTGTGAAACGAGCTTTATTCTTGTTCCTGACGGCGGCATGCCTGTGGCTGCCTGGCGTAGCGAATGCCTGGTGGCAAAAAGACTGGTCGTACCGCAAGGCGATCACTATCGACACCAGCCCCAAGGGCGCGAATCTGATGGATTCGGCCGGCCGTGTGCCGCTGTTGATCCGCCTGCATTCCGGCAACTTCCAGTTCGATGGGCTTGAGGATAACGGCGCCGATATCCGTTTTATCGCGGCTGACGACAAGACGCCGCTGAACTATCACATCGAACAATACGACCCGGTGCTGGGCGTGGCGCTCATTTGGGTCGATGTGGCCCAGTTTCCGTCGGGTGCGGCCCAGACCATCTGGATGTACTACGGCAACAAGAAGGCACCGGATGGCGGCCGAGCCGCGGAGACTTTCGATCCGGACTATACGCTGGTCTATCACTTCAACGATGCGGCGGGTACTCCGCCCAAGGATGTGACGGCGTACGGCAACAACGCGCAGAACACCGCGGCGCGTACCGTGGAGGACGGGATTATCGGTCGCGCCGCGCAATTTACCGGAACGGCATCGCTGAACGTCGCAGCCAGCCCTTCGCTGGCGCTGGCCGCGGGCGGCAATTTTACTTTCAGCGATTGGGTCAAGCCCGGCGTTCCGGCGGCACAAGCGCTGCTCTATAGCCGCCGCGACGGTGCCAATGCATTGCTGATCGGGCTCGACAACGGCGTGCCGTTTATCGAAGTCGACGGCGGAGCGGCGCCGGTGCGCACGCCGGCGGTCCCGGCGTTGGCGGTCAGCCAATGGGCTCATATCGCCGCGACCGCGGATGGCAAAAATATCACCCTCTATGTCGGCGGCAAGCAAGTCGCGCAGGTCGCGGCGACTCTACCGGCGCTGAATACCCCGATTGCGATCGGGGGCGACGTGGCGAACGCGCCGGCCGGTTTTTCGGGTTTCAGCGGTGAAATGGACGAGCTGCGCTTGTCGCGGGTGGCCCGCTCAGCGCCATTGATCGCGCTTGACGCGCTGAGCCAAGGCGCCGAATCGAAACTGGTCAATTTCGGTGCCGACGAGAAGCAGGCGGGCTTCGGCTTTGGTTACTTCGGTGTGATCGTCAAGTCGGTCACGGTGGATGCGTGGGTGGTGATCGGCATCTTGTTGGTGATGGCGGCTATTTCATGGGTGGTGATGTGGAATAAGGCGGTTTACGTGGGCGCGGTGGATAAAGCCAATTACTTCTTCGTCGAGCGGTTCCGTCAGGTCGCGGGCAAACACTTGGTGGGTCTGGCCCATGCCGATGAAGACAGCGGTGAGGCAAGGCGTTTGATTCATTCGTCGCTATACCGGCTGTATAAGGCCGGGGTCAGTGAAATTCATAGCCGGGTCGATCGCAACGGTCGGACCTTGATTACGGCCGAGTCTATCGAAGCGATCCGCGCGACTATGGATGCGACGCTGGTGCGAGAAAACCAGCGCTTGTCGAAATCGATGGTGCTGCTGACCATCGCGATCTCGGGCGGCCCGTTTCTCGGACTGCTCGGCACGGTGGTCGGCGTGATGATCACCTTCGCCGCCATTGCGGCGGCCGGCGACGTGAACGTCAACGCCATCGCACCGGGGATTGCCGCCGCGCTGCTGGCGACTGTGACGGGCCTGTTCGTCGCCATTCCGGCGCTGTTCGGCTACAACTACCTGCTGATCCGCAACAAGAACGTGACCGCAAACATGCAGGTGTTCGTCGACGAATTTGTGACGCGCCTGGCCGAAGCGCACAGCAGCCCCGACCACTCGCTGGCGGGGAACTGAGGAGCGGTCTATGCGAGTTCAAGACGAAGAGAAACCGTACGACGACATCAACATCACGCCGATGCTGGACTTGGCGTACGTGCTGCTGATTATTTTCATCATCATGACGACGGCATCGGTGCAGGGCATCAAGGTCGACCTGCCCAAGGCCAGTTCGTCCACCAGTCTGGCCAAGCCGCAGACCAAGGCGATCACGGTGTCGAATTCAGGTCAGATCTATCTGGATGCATACCCGGTATCGATGGACGAGCTGGAGAACCGCTTGCGCACCCAAAAGGCGCTGACGCCTGAGTTCCCGATCGTGTTGAAAGGGGATTCGACGGTGGCGTACCAGAAAGTGATGGATGTGCTGGATCTGTTGCGCCGCCTCGATCTGTCGCAGGTTGGATTGGTGACCGGCAAAGCGGCGCAGGGTAGCTAGGGACCGACCATGGAAATGACCTATAACGGCGGCGGCAAAGGGCCTGGGCGGTTTATCAAGCCGGTGGTGATGGTCCTGATCGCGTCAGGTTTGATTGCGCTGATTTGGCACTATGCCGGCGATACGGCCGGAATCAAACGTACCGAAGCGCCGCAGGTGACCACCGTGATTCCGTTACCGCCGCCGCCCCCACCGCCGAAAGTGAAACCTCCGCCTGAAAAAATGCAGGAGGAAACCAAGACGCCGCTGGACAAGCCGACGGTGGCGCCGAAACCGGCCGACTCACCCAAACCGACGGATAACCAACCCAAGCAGATGACGATGAATGCGCCGGCTCAGGCCGGTACCGATAGTTTTAATATCGGCGCGGGCGACGGTAGCGGGATGGCGGGTAGCGGAGGTACCGGCAGCTTCGGCAACGCGAGCTATGCGCAGTACATGGTCTATATCCTGCGCCAGGCAATCGAAGGCGACAAACAGGTGCAGGAAGCAGGTGGGGCGCGTTTTACCGGCAGCCTGAACATCTGGATGGAGCCGTCGGGGCGCATCACCAAGGTCTCGGTGGTGCAGTCGACCGGCGATACCAAGCTCGATGAAGCGGTGGCCGCCGCCGTCCAGGCGTTGGGCAAGGTCGACCAGCCGCCGCCACGGGCCACTCGTTATCCGGTGCTGGTCAAGCTGCAAGGACGGCAAGCGGCTTAGGCGGCAGCCGCTGAAAAATATCGAAGCGATACCGCGATACCCATATACGACGAAGCTACAACGAACCACGCAACGAATTCGACATAATCTGGAGAACAGGAATGCAAATCAAGACGGCAGGGGATGGCCGCAGTCAGCGCAACGGCGCACAATACTTGCGCCGCTCGCGTGTCAGCTTTGCGGTATTGGCCGCGTTGAGCATGGTGTTGTCCGTCGGGGTCCGGGCGCAATCGCTGGAAGCGCAGGCCGCGGCAGGAGCCGCAGCACCGACGCAGAATACGGTGATCAACTTGATCAACCTGTTGGTCAAGCAAGGCGTGATTACGCAAGCCAATGCGCAAGGCTTGATCCGCGAGGCGCAAGCCGAAACCGAGCAGGCCAAAGCCGCGGCGACGCAAGCGGGCACTCCCGCCGGCCGGCCGGGCGACGTGCATGTGCCGTATGTGCCGCAGATCGTGCGCGATCAAATTCGCGATCAGGTCAAGCAAGAAGTCGTGGCACAGGCCAAAGCCGAGAACTGGGCGCTGCCCAACACTTTCCCGGACTGGATCTCGCGTATCACGATCAGTGGCGACATGCGGGTGCGCGACGAGTTTCATTTCTACTCGCCCAACAACGTCACAGGGTTGACCAATTTCGCCGCGATTAATTCGGGCAGCCCATTCGATATCAGCAAGAACAATACTTCGTTGCCGCCGATTTTGAATACTACGCAAGATCGCGACAATATTGAGCGGATTCGCGCGCGCCTGGGAGTCACGGCGAATATCTCCGATCAATTGACGGCCGGCATGCAACTGGCCACCGGCAACGACGACGGCCCGGTGTCGACGACCGCCAACCTGGGCGGCGGTTTTGCAAAATCGGACATCTGGTTGAATCAGGCCTATATCAAGTATCAGCCGGTACCGTGGATCAACGTTACGGGTGGACGTTTTGATAATCCCTTCTTCTCCTCCGATCTGTTGTTCTCGAACGACCTTGAATTCGACGGCATCGCGGTGAATGCCAAACATACCTTGCCAGGTCGCGACGATGTGACCTTGTTCGGCACCGTCGGAGCATTCCCGATCCAGTATAGCGACGATAGTTTCCCGGCCGACAGCGTTGATAAGTCAAGCGATACGCGCTGGATGTTCGGCGCGCAGTTTGGTGCCGAATGGCAGATCAATGAGCAAAATAAGATCAAGGGCGCGATTGCCTATTATGACTTCATGAATATGAAGGGCCAGTTGTCGACGCCGTGTTCGGTGTACCTCGGGGTTACCAGTTGTAGCACCGATGACGATGCGCCGGCCTTCATGCAGAAAGGCAATACCTTGATTGCGCTGCGCAATATCGTGCAGGACCCGAATTTGCCTGCCGGAGATACGCCGGATCCGCAATTCTTTGGTCTGGCATACAACTACCGCTTGTTCGATAGCAAATTGCAGTGGGATACCAAGGTAGCCGACACCATGAAGCTGCGCCTGGATGGCGAATTTGTGCATAACCTGGCCTATAACCAGAATGCCGCGTTCAACGCCGCCTCCACGCCGATCAACAACTTCAACAACGCAGCCAGTTCGGCCAGCACGGTGACGGCGGCGGACTATAAGAGCGGGCCGAACGGCTTTATGTTCAAGGCGACGCTGGGCCAGCCGGAAACCGTCAATAAAGGCGACTGGAATTTCTCGCTGACCTACAAGTTCCTCGAACCGGATGCCGTGCTTGATGCGTTTACCGATCCCGATTTCAATTTGGGCGGGACCAATGCAAAAGGCTACATCATCGGGGCGCAATATGCGGTGGCAAGCAACGCGTGGCTGTCGGCGCGTTACCTGAGCGCGCGGGAAGTGTACGGACCGCCGTTGCTGATCGATGTGCTGCAGCTTGAGCTCGACGCCAAATTTTAAGGACCATCATGAAAACCCCTGATTGGATTGATGGTGTCTTGTGGCTTGCTGTTCTGGCGATCTCGGTGGGATTTTCCGGGACGGCCTCGGCGCAAAGTATCGAAGACAAGCTGCGCAGCCAGTTGCGCTCGACGACGGAACAACTGCGTACGCTGCAGGATTCCCAGGCGCAGGAACAGGCCGATAAGACGCAGGCCGAGCAGCAGCGCGACCAGGCTTTGGCGGGGCTGAAACAGGCGCAGGCAAATCTGGCGGCGGCACAGGGTAAGTCGAGCGCGGAGATCGGCGCGCAGCGTGCGCTGGCGGCGGAGAAAGCGGGTCGTGCGCAGGACGAGCAGCAACTCGCCAAATACAAATCCGCTTATGAAGATTTATTGGCGCAATCGCATGCCCGTGATACCGAGCATATGCAAACCCAGACTGCATTGAAGCTCAGTCAGTCGCAAATGCAGATGTGCGTAGCGAAGAATGTCCAACTTTATCAGGTAGGCCAGCAGGTGTTGTCGGCTTATGAACACGTTGGATTGGGAACCGTGCTGGAGTCGCGCGAACCGTTTGCGCAGAGCACGCGTGTCAAATATGAGCAGATCGCCCAGGATTACGGCGACCAACTCTATGCCGGAAAGTTTGACGCGCATGCAGCGGTGGCGAGTTCCGCCGCGACGGCGTCGGCACCTGTCGTATCGAATTAAATTCGCCTTAATAAAATGGACCTCAACATGACAGACAAAGACAGCAAATCCTCGAAAAAACACGACGTGGCACCGGCTCTGATCGAGTCTGTCGGAGTCGAACAACTGGCGGAAATCTTGAAATCCGCCGGTTACCGGGTCACGCCCGCCGAACAAAATGGTCGGATTCAATTGATGAGCGCCAGCCAGGGGATGGGCTTTGCAGTGCGCTTCGGCAATGCGGTACCCGGTACCGATACTCACATCGATTACACGCTAAGTTGCGCTTTGCAAGTCCAAGGCGATTTGCCGGCCGACTTGGTGCCAAGCTGGAATCGCTTGAAGCGTTTTGCGCGCCTGTCGTCGCAAGCTCAATTTCTGGTGCTGGAGATGGATGTGGTGGTGGCGGGTGGAGTGTCCGAGCGTTATTTGCGCTCGATGATCGAATTGTGGGACCGGTTGATTCAGGAATTTCTGCTGCATTTGCGTAATCGCCCGACACTCGCGGCCGCCGAAACCGCAACCGCGGATACCGGCGTCCAGCCGGCGGCGGTGGCCGGCCAAGACAGCGACATCAAGGCAACCTTGCAATGAAACGCCCTGGCCTGACAGGCCTGCTCGGCGCCGTCTTACTGGCGCTCTGGGGCGGAGGTGCTGCGGCGCAAACGCCTGCCCCCGAAGCCATTCCACGAGCATGGATTGCCTATGCCCAGCGTGTATCGACCCATCTCCAAGCGGCACTTGAAGGTGACAGTGAGCCGGCACAGCGCTTTCAGGCGTACTTTTCGCGGCAGGTGGCTGCAGCCGATGAGCCAACGGTACCGGTAACCGAAGGGCCGCTCGCGGGCAACTCGCCGCGACTCGATCCGCCTACCTTGCGGGTGAAAGTCTGGCTGGACCTTGCCGGACGTGTGACGCGCGTCGACGCGGGCGGCCTGGGCGACGCACAGGCGCTAACCGACTTGCGAACCTTGCTGCTGCAACAATCGGTTGGCGCGGCTCCGCCGCGTGCCATGCGACAGCCGGTAGTGGTCCGTTTGAGCTTGTCGGCGCAGTTATAGGGCAGGGACCGATGATGAAGCTTGGGCGAACTTGTCGCTTAGCATCGATCAATCAACAGTAGGAGGCGATGGTGAAGAGATTAACAATTCTGGCGAGCAGTCTGGTTTTAGGCATGCCGTTGGCGCTGGCAGCGCCGACCCAAACACAAAGTGACGTGATCGCGAGTGTGGGCCAAGCGTCGGTGACACAAGCGGAGGTCACGGCCCTGGTCAACTCCTTGAGTCCCGACAACCGTGTGAGATTGGCGGCCGACCCGAGTCAACTGGACCGTGTCATACGAGAACGGTTGGCTGAAAAGGCGGTTCTGGCTGAAGCGCAAGCCAAGGGATGGGACCGGCAACCGCAGATCAAGGCGATGCTGGAACAAACGCAACGCCAGGCCATCGTCCGCGGTTATCTGGCCGCAGTCAGTGTACCGGCAGCCGACTATCCGTCGGAGCTTGAGATCGAAGCTGCCTATGCTCATAACCCGGCTGCATTTACCGCTCCGAGCGCATTCCATGTGGCGCAGATCTATCTGGCTATTCCGCCGAATGCCGATGCGGCGATACTGGAACAGGTCCGCAAGCACGCGACGGAGTTGGCGCGTCAGGCACATGCGAGCGGTGCCGATTTCGCAGCATTGGCGCGAGCGAATTCAGAGGACAAGCCCGCGGCCGCCAACGGCGGCGATATGGGGTATCTGCCTGATACCTCGCTGGTACCCGAAGTCCGTCAGGTAGCCGAGCGGCTGAAGCCGGGCGAGGTGAGCGGCCCGATCCAGACAGTGGCCGGTTTTCATGTGATCAAGTTGATCGAAATCCGCGCTGCCGGCCAACTGCCGTTGACACAAGTCAAGGAACAGATTCGCACGGCACTGCGCCAGCAGCGCGAGCAGCAAAATGCGCAGGCATATATGGCCAAGTTGGTGGGGCCGAGTACGGTAGCGATCAACGAAGACACGCTTAAAAAAGCGTTGTCCGCGGCGCAGTGATCTGGCGGCTGGTGACGCTCATCCTGCTTGCCGTATTGTTCGGCCGCACGGCGGCGCAGGCGCAGGGCACGACCGTGGACGGCGGCACGGCAAGCAGCCAGGAGAGCCGGCCGGTCTGCGTCGATGCCGAGATCGACGGCGCTCGAACCTTGTCGTATGACTGCCTGAGTCGGCAGTTGGCGCCCAAGACCCTCGCCGGCAACCCAGGCGCCGCATCGAGCGCGGCCGAAGCGCTGGCAACGGGGCCGTCCAATCGTGTCGGCACGTTTAACGAGTCGGCGGAGAGCATCCGCTTTGGCTCGAGTTGGGGCAAATCGGTGTTTCCGCAGCGTCCGCCGCCGCTGCAAATGATGTCGCCGGGACATTAAGCCATGCGGAACTCGTTATAGGACCTTGAAAACGCGATATGACAATTGAAACGTGGAGTATTAAACGGGTCGTTGCGGGTGCGGTATGGGTTGCTGCGACGATACTGGCAAATGGTTTGGGTTTGGCTTTGTCCGCCGCCGCGCAGGAAGTCACGCCTACGGTCCCCACGCAGCTTGCGATGCCTAACTTCGCGACACTGGTCAAGCGTTATGGACCGGCGGTGGTTAATATCAGTGTGACGCGCGAGGTGACCCAACTTGGGATTCAGTTGCCGCCCGGGGTTGAACCAGGCAGTCCGATGGCGCCATTCCTCGCGCGCCGCGTCATCGGCAATCGCGAGGAGGTCAGCCTGGGTTCAGGTTTTATCGTCAGCGTGGACGGCTACATCCTGACCAACCGTCACGTGGTGGGGGAGGCCCAGGTGGTCAATGTCAAGTTGACCGACAAGCGGGAGTTCAAGGGCCAAGTCATCGGTACTGACAATTTGGCCGATATAGCATTGATAAAAATCGATGCCGACAACCTGCCGGTAGTGGTGACCGGCAACCCGGATCGCACCGAAGTGGGCGATTGGGTAATGGCAATCGGCTCTCCCTACGGTTTCGCCAACACCGTTACAGCCGGCATTGTCAGCGCCAAATCCCGCTCCTTGCCCGGCGAAACCTACATCCCCTTTATCCAGACCGACGTGCCGATCAATCCCGGTAATTCGGGGGGGCCTCTGTTTGATTTGAGCGGCCATGTGATCGCGATTAACTCAATGATCTACACCAAGACGGGCGGTTATCAGGGCTTGTCATTTGCGGTCCCGATCGACGTGGCATTGGATGTGGAGCAGCAGTTGCTCAAGACCGGCAAGGTCAGCCGGGGACGCCTGGGGGTTGCGGTGCAGGAAGTGAGCCAGGCGCTGGCGCACTCGTTCGGTCTATCCAAAGCGGATGGCGCCTTGATTAGTTTGGTGGAGGCGGGCGGTCCGGCGGCGCAGGCGGGGCTGCAGCCGGGAGATGTCGTACTGGCGGTCAATGGTGCGGCGGTTGGCGACACAGCCGACTTGTTGACCTCGGTGGCGCGGATCAAACCGGGGCGGCAGGTCGATTTGTTAGTGTGGCGCTCGGGTACGGCAAGCCATATGGGCGTGACGGTCGGCGCGCTGGACAGCAACGTCGCGGCCCCGGCCGCAATACAGGAGTCGCCGCGTCTGGGGGTGACGGTGCGAGCCCTGGCGTCTCAGGAATTGCAAAAACTGGGAGTCGATCACGGATTATTGATCCAGCAGGTGACGGGGCAGGCCGAGCGTATCGGCTTGAAGCCTGGCGACATTGTGTTGGCGGTGAATGAGGCTCCCGTTGCGACGGTAGAGCAACTGGCCGCGGAAATCCGGCAGGCACATGGCAGTGTCGCGCTTTTGATCCAGCGAGGTTCCACCCGTTTGTATCTGCCGGTCGACCTGAGCTGACGTGCCCATATTCAACTGCCGGACTCCCGAGTTCTTTAACCGATAGAGACGCCATATGTCTGTGAATGGAAAGATGACCGTAGATATTTCAAAACTATGCCGCCAGCCCTCCAAGATGGTGCATGCGGCGCAGGTAGGGCCCATTGTGATATTGCGGCACGATAAGCCGGTGGCATGCCTGGTGTCGTTTGCTTGCTGGGAAACCATGATCAAATGTATGCAAGACGTCGACAAACTGAAATCCAATTCGACCGATGGACCAAGCCTTCCCTGAAGTTTATCTGCCATAGATGGCGCAAATTTAAAATGCAACCCGCAAGATGTGGAACAAAAATCGGGGTAATAAAGCTCAATATCAGGGGAGGCGATGGCAGGCAGAAGAAGCTTGATTTGCTTAATGATCGGGTTGAGTGCACTGGCGCTGAGATTCGTCGGGCCGGCAAAGGCGCAATCGCTGGAGGTGCCGCAACGATGGATCGGGTATCGGTGTGTCGTAAATAATTTGACCACTATAGTGTGCACGTTCTTGGTTTCGTTATATAGCTCCATCGATAAATTTTATCGAAAAAGAGCGTCTTGAAAAATCAGACTCCCTTAAGCTGCTCTATGGACTAAACAATTAAATTTCTGCTTTGGCTAATTTATCAAGGACCTTATTGATAGCTTGCGGATGAGCGTCATACACCTTGCTGAGAAAATTTGTCATGAAATCCTGCTTCTGAATTTCGCCGATCATTGCGCTAACTTCGTCTTCGGACGCAGGCCGAAGCTTGCCTTCATCGTTCATAAAGCGATCGCAATACAGATCCATAAACGCATGAGAGAACGCAACTTCGTAAAAAGAATGGTCTCCGGCCAGTCCCATCCACGCATACAGACTCATCGATAAATTCAATAAATCGGTATGGAGAGCGTGACGGTCGATTTTTTCGTTGCTTACGTGACCGTCGTTTTGCAGATATTTTTCAAACGATGCAAGGCGCACGTGTGCACAAAGAATTCCCACTGTGGCTCCCGATGCTCCGGCAACATAATAGTCCTTCTTCGTGGCGTTTTCATTGTAGGCATTCCCAGATTTGGGCTTATAACTGGATTTGACGCTCTTCCAGCCTGTCTCTTGAAAAAATTCTGACGGCGCTTCCTTGGTCGACAGGCCCATCGCTTCGGCAAGGGTGATTTCATTCGGCGCGGTGAACGTCCCGAACACATCTTTTGCAACCGATGCGTGCGGCTCCATGCGTGAGTCGCGCGCGCCATAATTTGTTTTAAACAAGTGATGTTTAATAAATGGTACCGTCAAAATTTTTGCGATGGTACTAGTGTTCTGCTTTACTCCCTTGTTGCTTTCCCCAACCATAGGTACCTCATGGCCAACATAATGCAAATTCATTATGAGAGACAGAGCATAAAACGGGTGTGAATTATTCAAAAAATTCCGGTCACCGGGCTTATTTCCAATAATCTTTCCTTCGTTTCCCGATTTGTCATAGGCATAGTTTCGATATTGATAAAAAGCATCGCCGTCATTTTCTGGATTGTAGGCTCCAGTATTTTTTGAATCGTGTGTGAATTTTATATCTTCACCAAAAAAACCTCTAATGATGGTTTCTTGCTTTTTAGCTTGATCTTCTTTTTCCGGGAGAATAAATAATGAAGCAAGCGTTTGCATTCTGACAGATAGAGTGTCGATCGGTTTTTTTAGATCCGCGTTTCCGACCAGCTCTTGTTCGAACGACTTGGCCAGCAATGTCCCAACAAGTTTTTTGTTCAGCTTTAAGGATTCTGCCGCCGTTGTGCCATCAGGCCCTTCTGGTGAAAAATTTTCTTCCAGTTTTGCGCACATGGAATCAAACTCGGCGGTCCGGGAGGGTTTATTTTTGCAGGATGTCCTTTGATACTCACCATCTGTATGATTTAACACAGCAACACTGGTTTGCTTTCGAACCTTCATGAAATCCGCTAGCTTCGCTGCAGTAGACGTACACTCCCCGGGAAGCGCACTTCTCGACTGTTGCATGGTTTGCAGCGACGACGGTTTTCGTGGAAGAGTGTTGAAACGCGCGTCAGATGATTGTCGAGTGGGTTGACACGGCAGCGGCCTCATCCCCGACCGTTCTTTCGAGTGAGTGTCGGTCTCGTGATCGTAGGCCGTATTCGCCTCAGTTACTTTAAACACAAGTCGTCACCCATCGTGTCAGGAGTTCATGGCAACAGCACACGTCGAGAGTGCCTCAGTATTACCGACCGGCAGCGCGCAAAAACGGCTGAAAATTTCTTCCAGGTCGAAAGACGTCACAGATGCGCCGCCCCCTGACAATTGGGTCCGTCAGAGACGATAAGGCACATTCCACCTCGCGAAGATATGTCCTTTGTCTTCGCAAAGAACGTCAGGCACGAAGTACAAACCCGTCACCCGAACGGAACGATTGGCGTTGCGCAAAAAGACGCAGCAACGCCTGCAATTGGGCCAGCCTGACGGCCTCGGACTCAGCGGTAATTTCCAGCGCTTCGAGCATCTTTCCCGAAAGACCTTCCGGCCGACCGCTGTCGTCTGTCGCCGCCTGCTGTTTACCGAGCAGTAGCTTTTCCTGGCGGTGCAATTCCTGATCGAGCGCTTCCAATTCGTGGTCGGTCATTCGGGCATACTCGGCCACTTTGCCGGTATCCGCCAAATCGATGCTCCCCTCGTCGTCGTCATCTTCGTCGACAAGCTCTTTCTCGATCAGATAGCGCTGGTGTGACAGGTTCAGGCGCCCCGTCTGTGCATTGATCCAGGCGATGTTGCCCTCGGTCATCTTGATGAAGTGCCGGATGGTGGCCACGCGTTCCTCGGCGGGAACGGGAGCGGAACGTCCCTCGGTGCGTACGGCGGCGAGCATGCGCTGCAGCAACCGGTCGCCCTCCTGTTTGCCGTAGAGTATCGCGATGTTGTCGAGAGCATGCCTCGCTCGGGTGAAGTACTTGATAGCTTTGTCCACCATCGACGTGGAGCGGCCCCCCATGCCGCGGACGCCGACGTAGGAGGCGTCGTAGCGCTCATTGGCCGATTGTCCTTTTTTGTTCACCGCCAGATGCTGCCACTGCCGGTCGGCGGTCAATTTTTCCAATTCGGTCTTGCTCTGCATCTCCTTTAGGATCGACGGCGGGATCAGGCGGCTCTTCGGATGGCTGTCGTTCTCAATGAAATACACCTTGCTGCCGTCTTCACTGCCCCAGGGCAGCTTATACGCGGCCGGACTCACCTCGCCGTCCAGCAGACGGTCGAGCATCAGGTCGAAGCCGGGGTCTGCGCTCATGGCGCGAAGCTTATCGGCATGGAACATCGCGTAGATAGGGCAATCCGAAACCGAACTTTGCGAATGGGTGTTAATGACCATGGCCACTACGTCACGCTGCTTCTGAATATCCATCAGGGATTTGAGTTCCATAGCGACCTCCGACGCGCTCGATCCGTCGACACAGAAGAGCACCGTCACCGGCTTACCATTCCGAGCGGTCGTGCGCAGCTCAGCGGTGACCACGTGCAGCAGGCTGCCCAGCGCGAACGTCACCCGGTTGCGCACGGGCTCGGGCATCAGGCCGGAAGCGATGTCGGCGCTTATCTGCTGATGGGTGGCTTCGACGTGCCGCAGCATGTCTGAGGTGCCGACGAATCGCTTCATTTCCAGCGGCCGGTTCTTCTCCGGTGTCCCGCCGGGGGGAATGTCGCCAGGACGGAATAGCGTGCTGACGCCGGAGGATTCGAGTTGCGCGCGCTCATTGGCTGTGAGGACCAGGATGTCCTGCAGGACGGCGTTGCGGAAGGGGATGCGCACGATTTCACCATCCTCGCCCTTGAGCTTGCATTGTTCCATCATCGATGGGAACCTAGCCTGAAGCCTGTCCAGACGCGAGATTCCCGATGCCAGCAGGGTGTTCAGCGAAACCAGGTGGTCCTCGATCTGTGACCTCCACTGGTCCACGCCCGCCTGGTTGTTCCACAGCAGGCCGATCTGCGCACCAAAGAGTTTCGGAACCATCTTGCCGCGGTCCATGGAAATTTGCTGCTGCTGTTCAGCCTTTTCAGCCTCGGATGGGCCGTCCATCAGCCTCCGCAGTTCGGCCATCTGCTTGAGCGTGAATCCCTTATCCAGGTAAGACTCGAATCCGGAAGGGATCAAATGGAGGCGGCCCGTCAGGTCGAATTTCGCCAGCGCGTCCTTTGCGGCTTCGCTTCCTTGGATCAGATTTCGGTTCAACGAGGCTAGGGAACCGGATTCAAGACGATTATTGGCAGCCTGTTGCAGGGTCCCCAATTGAGACGACAAGGTCCGGTGTTGAATGAGCTCTGTCGTTCCAAAGCTTGTGCCTATCCTCTGCGCAGAAATCTGCCCTAGCGGAGGACGCGTTGCCGCAACGCCGATAAGCGGCGATGCCACTGACTGACGACGCAACGGCGCAAGGGCGGGAGCAATGGACTCGTGCTGCTGACGTGCAGTACCTGCGGTTAAGTTGTTTGCCGAATCGCGCGATGCCTCTTGCGTTCGATTGGCCGGCGGTGGACTCGAACTCGATTCCGGTGAAACATTCATTTTTCACTTTTCCACAAAGATTTGATGCACTGACGCGGGGGCAGCAAAGCGTATTTGCCCATGGCCGGAATTACTGATAATGAGCGGGGGGGATTTCAGGGATGTGTTTGACGCGAAATCCTATTCTAAAAAGCGAAGAGATAACCTGGACCGGGGATGGCGAGCATACCGGCGGCAGTATTGGATTTTGTCGGGAGGTTCGAACGAAGACATCGCGGTTTTAGGGCTGAGTTCACTGTTCCATTGCTACCCGGGTCACTTATCGGGAAAGATAGACCTCGACCGATTGCAAAAGATCGACTACATCCGCGGGATCCGTGAAATCAAAGAGGACCAGCCCGGTAAAATTAGCCTTTGCCTCGAAAACCGTTCCGGCTGGACCCTTCACGGTCGAATCGCCGTAGTGTGCAGTACATTTGAGCAAGTGTTTTTTCCCGGCGCCAGTGATGTTGAATCGATTCCCGTGACCCATATCGACATCCGGTCTGTGAAAGTCTCGGAAGTAGCGGACATTGGCGCGTTTTGCCTAAATTTTTCTTTATGCAACAACACCGCCTTTTGCAGCCGCGTCCAGAGCCCTCCGCTTCTGGACCGTTTGATCGAGGAGATAAGCTGTCACCACCGCGTAGTCCTCCATCGCGGCGCGCGTCGCGGCCATCGATGTACCCTTGCCGGGCATCGTGCCCGGCAAGGGCTCCGAACCCTGCGGCGCCGGTTCGGGTAGGCGCTTGAACCCGGCGCCCTCCAGTGCCTGGTGGACGGCCTTCAACTCGTCGTGCCCGAGCCCAGGGCGTTCATCGCCCCCCAGCTGCTTTCCCCACGACGGATGCTTTGTAGGAACCCATGGACAGTTTGTAGTTGGTGTCGGCGACCTGGTACAGCTGGTACGCGGACCCGAGCATGGCCTCGACGGCGTGGCGGTGATGGTCGGGAAGCTCGTGGAGTTCGGGCACGCCCTTCGGGTAGGCATGGTTCCAGTCGATGGCTTGAAATGCCTCTCGGCAAGTCTGCGTCTGTGCCCGCTGTTCTCGCAATACCTGCGGGTCCATGGCCGCCGCCTTTTCCAACCCAGGCGCCAGGGTTGGAAAACCGTACTGCAAGGCGAAGTTCTCGAACACGTCGGTATTGGAGCGCGCCCAGCCCGTGATCGTCGGAGTCAGGATGAAGGTGGGCAACACACTGCACACTGCCTGGCCCGCCAGCTTACCCAGCTGCGTACGAATGGAAGCGTTTGCGTGAATGGCCGGGTCGCTGCTGTCAAGAATCTGATTCCCGCGCGATCGAATTTCTCCGCGAGGCGCCGTTGTGCGCGGCACTGCAGAGCGATCCGCGATTCCGGGTCTAGCGGCAAGTGGACAAGCGGCTTTACAGATTATCGATCTGGACCGGCTCGATGACATCGGCCGGTTCATAGCCGAAGATTTTCCCGTAAAAATACAACTCGGCTTCAAAACTGCGGCTGATGTTTTCCGCGCGCCGGAACCCGTGCTGCTCGTTCGGGAACAACAGATATGCAACCGGCAGCCCCTTGGCGCGCACGGCCTGGTACATCGCCTCGGCCTGGTTCGGCGGCACGACTTTATCTTCCGCGCCCTGAAACAGGATGATGGCGCTCGACAATCGGTCAGCGAAGTTGACCGGCGAACGCGCATGGTAAAGCGCCTGCTCGGCGGGATAGTCGCCAATCAGCCCGAAATGATAGTGCGATTCGAATTTGTGCGTGTCGCGTGCGAGTGCTTCGAGGTCACCGATTCCATAGTGGCTTGCACCGGCCTTGAAGAAGGAGCGGAAGGTCAGCGCCGACAGCGTCGTATAGCCGCCTGCGCTGCCGCCGCGGATCGCGAGCTGCTCGGGGTTCACGAGTCCGCGCCCGATGAGGTAACGCGCCGCATTGACCGAATCGTCAACGTCGACTACACCCCACTGGCGGTTCAGCCGCTGGCGATACGGCCGGCCATAACCGCTACTGCCGCCATAGTTGACATCGACGACCGCGAAGCCGCGACTGGTCCAGTACTGGATCGACCATTTGAATCCCGCATGGGTCGAACCAGTCGGGCCGCCATGGCTGATCACAAGCAACGGCGGGAGGGCGCCTTCCGGTCCGGTGAAATCCGCATTGGTTGGCGCATAAAAGAGCGCGTGGGCGAAAGCCCCGCCTTCGGTCGGGTAACGGATCGCTTCGGCAATCGAGACATAGGCCGGGTCGGCCTGTGTGTGGCTGGCGCTGCGCAGCACCTGGTGAGTGCGGTGCTCGATGTCGAGCGCCATGATTGTTTCATCGGCACTCGGCGAACTGCCGATCAGCACAGCCTGGTTGCCATACACATACAGGTCGCGCATCGCGCGGAAGGGGACCTTGATCTCGTCGAACTGGCCGCGTTCAGCGTCGAGGATCGCGAGATGCGTATTGCCATCCTGCTCATATAGGCAGACGATGCCGCCCGCCGCGTCAAAGCCGTAAGTGCGCATGCCGAACCCCCATTGCGGCTTGCCGAACTCGGCCTCCATCGGGTGGAGCGCCTTGAGTTGGCCGTCGCGCAGGCGATACAGATTCCACCAGCCGCTACGGTCCGAAACGACATGCAATTCGCCGGCGGGCGACCACGCCGGCTGAAACAGCGACTCTTCGCGGCCGCCAGCGATCTTGCGCGGGGGGCTCAGCGAGCCGTCCGCCGCGACATCGGCGAGCCAGAGTTCGGTGCCGTCCCAGGGCATGTCGGGATGATCCCAGCTTAGCCAGGCGAGCTCCCGCGCGTCGGGGCTCAGCACGGGCGAAGAAAAGAAGTCGTGACCGCCCACGAGCGTAAGCCTCGCGCCACTGGAAAGGTCGATGCTCACGAGACTGTTGACGGGTTCTGCGGCGCCCGTGCCGTGGTCTTCCATCACGGCGATCAGGCGATGATGTGCGGTATCGACAATCGCATCGGCATAACGAACGTCGCCCGCTTCGGTCAGTGCTTCGGGCTGCCCGTCCGACCCGACCCGATAGAGGCGCTGGTCGTCGAAATGACTGAAAAAGACGCCGCCCTGCGCGCCGATCGCGAATGCGCCGCCGCCGTATTCATGGACCAGCGAACGCACATTGAACGGTGCTGGGCTCAGGATATTGATCTGGCCATCGGCCGTACGCCTGACCAGCACGTTGCGGCCTTTTTCCTGAGGACGGCCTTCGGTCCAGAAGATGCCCTCGGCCCCGATCGCGGGCTGGCCGAGTCGGATCGTTTCGCCCACGATCAATTGCGTCGTGACGGGAGATTTCCAGCTACCGAAGGGTGCGCTGACCGGGGTGCGGGCAAATGAAGAGGATGAAGTCATAAAGGGTAGGGAACGGGCATCCGATGAAGTGAGTACGGCATCTTGCCCTGATGGGCAACGTCCACCAGCAGGCCGGGCACGGCGCCGCGGCTGAAGGGCGAGAACAATTCGTCAAGCGCGCTGGACAATCCTGAATCCGCCATTGTTCGTCTCGACGGGGTTTAGCGCCGAACTGGCGCGCCTGAAATGCAATTTTGCCTGAGATTATATAGAAAAGATAATTTTTCTATATTGGAAAGTTGTCGCCGGAACGCTCTCGACGGCTACTCGGTCCAGAATGAAGGCCGACAGCACAAGCTCCCTCTGGATTGTCTGTGGTGGCACTTACTGGGCATTATTCGCTGACAAATTGCGCCCACGCATTCACAACTAGACTGACGTACGATTTTCTGTGCGGAAACGGGTAGAACTCGATCCGTAACCGCCGCAGTTCTAGGGTTAAACTGCCAATTGGCGAGCTTTGCCGGCAAAGACATTCAAACCGAGGTGACTATCCATGAAAGCATCCGACCTATTCGTCAAGGCCCTGGAGAATGAAGGTGTCGATCGCATCTTCGCCGTACCTGGCGAGGAAAATCTCGATCTGGTCGAATCGCTGCGGCGCTCCAGTATCCAGTTGATCCTGACCCGCCATGAACAGTCTGCCGCCTTTATGGCCGCGACCTATGGCCGCCTGACGGGAAGGCCGGGCGTGTGCATGGCGACGCTCGGCCCCGGCGCGCTCAACTTGGTTACGGGTGCCGCCTATGCCCATCTGGGCGCAATGCCGATGGTCCTCATTACCGGTCAGAAACCCATTATGAGCGCGCATCAAGCACGTTTCCAGATAGTCGACATTGTCGCCACGATGAAACCACTGACCAAGGCATCGCGGCAAATAGTCAGCGGAGCCAGTATTCCGACAATGGTGCGCGAGGCATTCCGGCTCGCGGCGGACGAACGGCCCGGGCCGGTCCACCTCGAGCTGCCGGAAGACGTGGCCGCGGTTGAAGTCAGTGACGCGGTGGCGCTGATTCCGCTTCATCCCGTGGAACTCCCCATGGCGCAAGAGGCGGCTATAGAAAGGGCCGCGACTTTGCTGATGAAGGCCGAGCGTCCGTTGGTCATGTTCGGTGCAGCGAGCAACCGGCCGCGACTTGTGGGTCAATTGACCCAGTTCATTCAGCGCACCGGTATCCCGTTTTTCAACACGCAGATGGGCAAAGGTACCGTTGCCGCCCTCAGCAACGACGATGCTACCGGACTCTGGATGGGTACGGCCGCGCTAAGCGAGCGCGACTATTTGCATGAGGCGATCGACCAAGCCGACCTGATCCTCGCAATCGGGCATGACACCGTCGAAAAGCCTCCGTTCATTATGGGGCCAAATGGACCTCTGGTTATTCACGTGGGTTATACGCCAGCGCACGTGGAGGAGGTGTTTTTCCCGCATGCGGAAGTAGTGGGTGACCTTGGTCTAAGTCTGGGACGGCTTGCTGACCTGGTTCAAAACAAACTTCCGCACGCGGCGGCATTGGCGCCGTTACGCGAAGGTATCTTGCAACGCACGCTGGACCGGGCCCAGGAATCACGCTTCCCATTAACGCCTCAGCGCATCGTGCACGACGTACGTGAGGTGATGCCCGCCGACGGCATCGTCGCCCTTGACAACGGCATGTACAAGATTTGGTTCGCACGATGTTATCGGACTCGCAGCGCCAATACGTTGCTGCTCGACAATGCGTTGGCGACCATGGGTGCGGGCTTGCCGTCCGCCATGATGGCCGCGCTGCTCTATCCTGCCCGGCGCGTGATGGCGGTGTGCGGCGACGGTGGCTTCATGATGAATTCGCAGGAACTCGAGACTGCGGTCAGGCTTGGGCTCAATCTCGTAGTATTGATCATCCAGGACGACGCCTACGGAATGATTCGCTGGAAGCAGGCCGTCGACAACTTTACCGACTGGGGTCTCACTTTCGGCAACCCCGATTTCGTCAAATACGCGGATGCTTATGGAGCCAAAGGGCGGCGTGTCGACCATGCCGAAGCGTTAGCGCCGGCGCTGGAAGCGGCGTTTCGCGAAGGCGGCGTGCAGTTGGTCATCGTTCCGGTCGACTACTCTGAGAACATTCGCGTGCTCGTGGACGAACTCAAAAACCGGTGTCAAATAACACAAAATGGTCCGGACGGCTTGGAAAGCGGGACGACATGATTTTGGCGCATGCCCATTGTGGGAGGCTGTTTATTTGTCCATGAACATATGCACTAATCGAGTCGATCTAGACATATTGAAGCGGCTACCTGTCAAACGTTACGGCTGGAAGCTGACATCCACAGTCGATTGGAGCACCGTATAGTTCTATCGTAAGCGCCGGTCTGTGTGGCTATTCGTCTTGCTTTTCGCCCCCGTATCGCTGCTTGTGATGGCGACGGGTGGGCTGTATTTCGAGCGCCCGGGGGGAGTGTATGCCATGCCCAGGTCGCATAAGATTATTTTCTTGCTGTTGGTGATTACCACCATCTGGCTAAACCTGTCGCGTGACTAAACACGATGCGAGGTGCGGACTTAATCCGCATTTCGCGCAATCCATATCGGAAGCCGGTGGGCGAAAGGCACTTATTTCTCAATAGCCGATTGCCGGTGCGATGCTTTTACCCGAATCCTTGTTTGGGTGGGCCAAGCTGGGGTCGGTATCAGCGCTCGGCAGGCTGTTTGAAGTCTCATAGGCAGCGGCACGAAATTCCGAGCACCTATCATCAAATTATCAAGCCCGGCGTGTCCGATTGCTGCCGCTCGCGAAGGGTGCGACCGCACTGAAAATCTGCCGGATGCACTTTCACAGCTTGTCTACTTCCGATCCCGGCAGCGCTGGTGCGACAGTACGGGCGAGTATTTTGGGGCTCATTCCCGTATGTCGTTGGCACAAAATAACGAAACTGCTAATACTGTCGTATCCGAGTAAGAACGCCGTTTCGGTTACCGATTTACCGGCAGCCAACATATCGATTCCATGCATGAGCCGAGCGATTTGCCGCCAGCGCCCAACCGACAGCCCCGTTTCAGCCTTGAAGTTGCGCGTGAAACTGCGCCGCGACATACCCGCATCCGCAGAAAGCTCGTCGAGTCCTGAAGAATCATCCGGGTAATCTAACCATCGTTTCGCTATGCCGCGCAAGCTTGGGTCATGAGGCATTGGCAGCAGAATCGGCACGCTCCGCGCCGTTTCGATTTCATCGCGCAGAACACCCAGCAATCGGCCTTCCAGCGCAGACAGGTTCTTTCTGGGCGCCACGTCGGAGGCAAGGCGATCGACAATTGCAAGAATCAAGGGTGTGCTCATGAGCACGCATGACTCGGCAGGTAAGGACTCACAAAGGCTCGGCGCCAGATGAAGGCGGGTTCCTCGCGTATTGTCGGTCTCTGCTCCATGCTCTGCGTACGGTGGAACCCAGCATAAATGTCCTGCGGGAATCAACCAATGGCCGGCCGCGGAATGCGATTTCAGGTAACCAGAGCGAAGCAAGAAAAGTTCGCCGTGCGGATGCCGATGGACGCCCCGTGTCAATTCATATTCGGCATAGGCTAGAACGCCTAGGACGACATTTTCGCGGAGTCCATCGATTAGCGGGGCAGCGATTGAATGAGTTTCTTTGCGCATTTGGCCTGAAATCATAAAAATTATGTCAATTTCGCGTCGCGCACATAACTCGACAAGTAGACACTTGCCGAATAATTTTTTCACTGCCGACGAAAACTACTATGAAATTCTTTCGAACCTGCTTTATGCGGTTGCTGCCTGCGGCCGCCGTTCTGTTGCTTGCAGCCTGCGCGGGAACCCAGGTTAATGGCATTAATAGTAGCGCAATAAGCGTCGGGACTCCGCTGCCGCGTACTGTTGCCGTGATAGTTGAAAACCATAGCCCAGCTCCAAATCGCGACTCCCGTCGCGCCGGTCAATTGGCCGACGCCAATCAAGCGGTAGCCGCATTGAAGGACAGTCTTCAAAAAATTATGTCCACCCAACATTTGATAGTTGTGACGGTGAACGAACACCCCGACCTGATTCTTCAATGCAGCATTGTTGACGTACGAAGTGGCAATGAGGCCCTGCGCGTGCTGGTTGGCTACGGCGCCGGTCGGGCTCTTCTGCGGACCCATGTATCCCTCATAGCTTCCACCGCCTTAACTCAGCCGCTCCTTGCCTTTGAGACTAGCAGCACCACCGGTCGCCTCCCTGGAGCGAGCGCCGGTCTTGCGTCTGGGAGCGGCTTGGCGGCCGGCGGAACCGCTCTCGGCCTACCTGGTGCGATGAAACAAGGTCTGGCGCTGGAGCTAAGCCAAACCACGGAACATATCGACGACGAACTCGGCAAGTATTTCTTGGCGCAGAACTGGCCTTATGGGACATCCAGGAATACGAAAGCGGGTGTTTTCGCGGGTTGGTTTTGACAACGATGGCTGCACGGCAGGCGAAGCGAAATTAAAGGGGCAACACATGCAGGCGATGGACCAGACCAACTCAGTTAATGTGTCCAATTTGATCGGCACTAAACTTCCGCGACTTAGCCTGACCTCAACATGCGGGGAGGCGGTGAACCTGGCCGCGCTTCCGCTCCATAGCTTGCTAATATTGCATCCTTTTGCGTTGGCCCCATATCAAAAACTTCCCCATTCTTTTAGCTCGATTCCGTTTGTTGCAGGATGTTCGGAGCAATTGCTCAGTTTCAAAGCGTTGCACCAAGAGTTTCAGTCTGAGGGAATCGCTCTATTTGGCATAAGCACTCAGTCTGCTCTGATCCAGGAGGCCTTGACGCAAATACTGGCACTGCCGTTTCCATTACTAAGCGACGCCGACCGCGACTTTGCGCGCACTCTGAGACTACCGATGCTCCACGCCGGTCGAGTTCCGCGAATGATGCGCATGATTTTTGAGATTCAAAATGGCTGCATCAAACGAGTATTCGATCCGATCGAACGGCATACAAATTGCGCGGCAGACATTCTCTCGGAAATTTCGCTTTTCTAACTGATTGGATGACTACATTGTCTCAAATGTTGAAGCCTCTTTCAAATCCGGGGTGCTTCAATCCTCTTATTCACGGGCCACGACAGATTGAGGTAGCCTGACGTTTTCAGACGCTCTTTTTTGGTAAACTTGACCAAAGGGAGCACATATGACGAAACCAAGAACATACACACCAGAACTTCGTGAAGAAGCGGTGGCGCCGGCATGACACTCGATGAATACGACGCGTTCTGCCGTTCGCTGCCGGCAACGACATATGTCGTCCAATGGGGCGGAGCGCATGTCTGGAAGGTAGGCGGAAAGGTGTTCGCAATCGGCCACGGGCGTGACGACGAGGTAACCGTCTCCTTCAAGGTAAGCGACATCACATACGAAATGTTCAAGCAGGAACCAGGCTTGCGGCCCGCGCCGTACCTTGCCTCGCGCGGCTTGAAATGGATTCAGCATTTCGCCAAGCCGGGTCTGTCGGATGACGACCTTAGAGACTACCTCCAGCTATCTTATGCGCTGGTCGGACAAGGTTTGCCGAAGAAAATCCGTATGGAACTCGGGCTGGTAACACGTAGCACAAATTGAATTTGTCACTGGCCCCGGACCAAATGGACAGGGCTCCAGGTTCTCGCAGTGACGTCGATGCGCCAACTTGCGCCGTTGTATCGTTGGTCATTCTGTGCTGGAAACAACGCTTATAACAACGCTTATCGGCCAGAGCAGGAAGCGTTGTTGAAAGTTGCTCCTTACCAGTGTGCGCCGCGGCGTTTTAAGCGGCATGACCTCTGGCGCCATCCTGCGCAGCCGCACCGATTGCCGCAAGATCAGGTAAAAAACCAACGATCTCGATAATCTCAGCAAGCAGAAGGGGGGTGCGGCTAAAATCTTGGACTGGTTTACGCCGCGGATCCAAGACGCTGGCGATATTCAAGTGGGCTGAGAGAACCAAGCGAGATCTTGATCCGCTTGGCGTTGTACCACCGAATGTAAGAGTCAACTACCTCAATGAATTGCTCTACGGTCATATCCCGCCAGTCACGAGGATAGAACAGTTCCGTCTTGAGCCGCCCAAAGAAACCTTCGCAGGCTGCATTATCGGGAGAGCATCCTTTGCGTGACATCGAGCGAATGAGCTTGGCATCGCGCATTCGTGATAGCCATCCCGGCCAACGATAGTGCGCACCGCGGTCGGAGT
>Ga0302316_10000128_pt1 | contig 65937 bp, 58 predicted proteins | sample III_Palsa_N3_2_FD_200456 | JGI IMG/M metagenome (GOLD analysis project Ga0302316, IMG submission 200456) | Peat permafrost microbial communities from Stordalen Mire near Abisko, Sweden - III_Palsa_N3_2 | ecosystem: Environmental > Terrestrial > Soil > Palsa > Peat permafrost | place: Sweden...
GCCAGCGGCGCCCATTGCAGCCGGGGCGGCCGGGCGCGCGCCTTGTTGCGCGCCGGCAGGGCCTGACCTACGCCAAGCCATAAGCTGTGCGCCATCGCCAACGCCGCCTCGTGCTCGGGGCTCTGGGCGCGCCATGCGGCAAGGGCAACGCGATCGGCTTCAACCGCTTCGCCCGAAGCCATGCGCACCACCCATTGGATGGCTTCCTGCTCCGCACGCGAAACAGCCTCCGGCGGGCCGGCATTTTCGGAACTGATTTGGTCCGATTCTCGAGTCATATCCTGAAAACGATTGGCAAGTCCGATCACAGCAATGACGCCGCCGACCTGCTGCCGCATCGGCGCACGCCGGGGATTATTACACTCCGCTTACATTACTCAATCTTGCCCGACAATGAACCAGGGCCCGCACCGCATACTTGTCCACCAGGCTCTTGGATACGCCCAGGGCCGCGGCGATCTCCGTATGGGTCATGCCTTCCACGCGGCTCATATACAGCACCTCCCGGCACTTGGGCGGCAACTCGCGCAAGGCCTCTTCCAATTGTGCGATTTCGCCGCGCGATACCGCCAGATCCTCGGGCGAGGGCTCGAGTCCGTCGAACAACTCCGCCATGCCGGTCAGTAACTCGGCCCGGCCTCCTTCCGTACGCTGGTGGTCGATGGCGGCATTGGCGGCCATGCGCATCAGATAGCGCTGCGCGTCGTCCCGGCTCGGAAACTGCTCCGCCACGCGCGGCAGCTTGAAATACAAATCCTGGGCGATGTCCTCGGCGGCGTGGCGGGACTGCAAACGGCCGGCCAGGAAACGCTCGAGCCGGGCCCGGTATTCGAGGAAAACCTTGACCAGGTCGGCTGAACTCAACACGAGCGACAGCCTCCGGCGCATGACGCCGGGCGAGTCGCGCCTGCCGCTCCCGGGTGGAAGTCCTTCACATACTCTGAGGACGGTTCGGCGCACATGGAGAATACGGATGCAGGCGGTGGCGGATACATCGGACTATTCCACGACACGAGCCTGGATGACGAAACCGCCGCTGTCCACCCACGATGGCCATCAAGTCCCCGAGCTCGTAGCGTTTCTATCCTAGCGGGTTCCACCGGTTGCGAACAAGCACGGCCGGCCGGCGCTTGCGCGCTCCCCGCTGCAGCTCAGGGCGGCACCTGGCGCTTGCCCAGCTTGCGCGCCAGGGTGCGGCGGTGCATGCCGAGGCGGCGCGCGGTCTCGGAGATGTTGAAGCCGGTGTCGGCCAGGGTCTGGTGGATGCGCTCCCACTCCAGGGTCTTGATCGAAGTGCTGCGCGCGGCCACGGGCGCGTCGACATCGCCCGACTCGCGGCTGAAGGCGGCCTCGATGTCGTCGGTGTTGGAGGGCTTGACCAGGTAGTTGCAGGCGCCGAGCTTGATCGCCTCCACCGCGGTGCCGATGCTGGCGAAGCCGGTCAGCACCACGATCAGCATGCGTGCATCGTGCTCGCTGAGCGCCTGCACCACGGCCAGGCCGGAAGCGGTGCCGAGCTTGAGGTCGACCACGGCATAACCCGGCGACTCGGTCTTCAGCAGCAGCTGCGCCTCGGCCACATCGGCGGCCAGCAGCACGCGGTAGTCGCGCCGCTCGAAGGAGCGCTTGAGCACGCGCGCGAACGCGGCGTCGTCCTCGACGATCAGCAGCAGGCGCCCGGGATCAGGCTCGTGCTCAATTGGACTGGACATCCTGGTCCTCGATCAGCAGCGCCGCCAGCGGCAGGTACAGGGTGACGACGGCGCCGCCTTCCGCCGCGTTCTCGGCGGTGACGCGGCCGCCCAGCTTGCGCACCACGTTGACCACCAGGAACAGCCCCAGGCCGCCGCCCGGGCGGCCCTTGCTGGACTGGTAGGGCTTGCCGAACTGCGCCAGCATTTCCGGGGCGAAGCCTGGACCGTCGTCCATCACCGCCAGCACCAGGGTTTCGCCGTCGTGCGACACGGTCAGCCCGATCCAGGCGGGCGAAGCGTCGAAGGCGTTGTCCAGCACATTGCCGATGATCTGCTTCAGCGCCGAGTCCGACACGATCGACAGATCATGGTCGAACTGCCGGTCGTATTCGAGGATGGCGCCGGCGCGCTTGGCGCGCCATTCGCGCAGCAGGGTGTCGACGAAGCCGGCAATGGTGGTGACCGCCGGCGACTCGCCGCGCGCCTCGCCGGCGGAGAGCAGGATGCCGCTGAGGATGGTCTTGCAGCGCTGCACCTCGGCCTGCATGTCGCCGAGTTCCTGCAAGCGCTCGGGGTCCTGCCAGAACAGCGCCATGTTTTCCCAGTCGCCGAGAATCACCGACAGCGTGGCCAGCGGCGTGCCCAGCTCGTGCGCCGCGCCGGAGGCGAGCAGGCCCATGCGCACGATGTGATCCTCTTCGGCGGCGCGCTGGCGCAGGTCGGCCAGGCGCGCGTCGCGGGTGCGCAGGTTGCGGTTGATGCGGCTCATGAACACCACCAGCAGGCCGGCGTCGAGCACGAAGCAGATCAGCATGCCGGCGATATGCAGCTTGAACAGCTCGGCCACGCCGCCCTGCGGCAGGCTCAGCGGCACGTAGAACACGGTCAGCCCGGCGAAGCAGACGCTGGTGATGGCGACCAGGGTGCGGGTCGACCAGGGCTCCAGCAGCATGGCGGCCAGCGCCACCTGCAGCGGATAGAGGAAGACGAAGGGATTGGTGGCGCCGCCACTGAGATACAGCAGCGCGGTCAGCGCGGCCACGTCCAGCAGCAGTCCGCCCAGCAGTTCGCCATTGCTGACGCTGCGCAGAGTGCGCCAGCGATACAGGCTGATCAGGTTCAGCGCCACCAGACAGGCCAGCACGCAGGACATGGCCTTGAGCGGCAGGTTGATGCGGAACACCGTCTGCACGAAGACGATGGTGCCGATCTGGCCGATGACGGCGAACCAGCGCAGCTGGATCAGCTGCAGCATATTCTGCAGCCCGGCGGCGTCGCCCGAAGCGGCGGCCCGCGCACCGGCCGGCGGCGCGGCGTGGCGCGGCTGCTGTTGAAGAAGACGGGCTGACATCAGAGACGACACCGAGTTACGAGCCTGTATGCGGCACGGGCGGCTTGCTGGCGGCGGCGCGGCCGGCCGCCGGATCCCCATTATTTTAGCATTGCACCCGGGCGCCGCAGCCGCCACTCCTGGCGCGCCATCAGCGCCGCCGCGCCCGCCACCATCAGGGCCAGCGCATACCAGGTGATGGCATAGACCAGGTGGCTGTTGTGGAAGCGCACCACGGTGAGGCCCCCTACCGGACCCGCACCCGGCCCGTCTGCAGGCCCGTTGCCAGTGCCGCCTCCGGCGGAAGGCGCAGCATCCGCATCGAGGAAATACGGCGCCACATCCCGCGCCGGCAGGCCTTGTGCGGCGGCGATGGCCGCCACATCGCGCGAATACCAGCGCCCCTGCGCCGGCTCGTTGCGATGCAGGAAGGCGCCACGCGGCTCGCTCATGCGCAGCAGGCCGCACACCCGCAGCGCACCCGCCACCTGGCCCGGCGCGCGCGCGGCCGGATCGCGCCGCTCCGGCGGGACAAAGCCGCGGTTGACCAGCACCGTATCGCCGGCGGCGGTTTGCAGCGGTGTCAGCACCCAGTAGCCGGCGCCGAGACGGGTCACGGCCTGCACCAGGGTTTCATGGTCGTGCCGGAATGTGCCGTCGAGGCAGAGCCTGCGGTATTCGTCGTCAGCGGCGTTGAGGGCCGGCCATTGTGCGCGCAGCGGTGCGGCGGCGGGCGGTGCCTGCAAGCGGCTGTCGACGCGCCGGATCAGGTCCAGCTTCCAGGCGCGGCGCTGGACCTGCCAATTGCCCAGGGCGACGAACCCGGCGAAGGCCAGCAGCGCCAAGAGACCCAGCAGCGCCAGGCGCAGCGGCGAAGCCGGCGTCGGCACGCCCGCGCCGGCGGACATCAGGGCATGTTGCGCATGTCTTGCGGCGACATCGGCATCATGTTGGTGTTCATGTGGTACATGACCCACAGCGAGCCGCTCAGGGTGATCACCACCAGCACCATGGTGAAGATCAGCGCCAGCATGTTCCAGCCGCCCTCGGAAGAGGTATTGAGGTGCAGGAAGTAGACCATGTGCACCAGGATCTGCACCACGGCGAAGGCCATCACGATGAAGACGGTGGTCTTGGGATCGGCAAAGACCTTGTCCATCACCAGCCAGAACGGAATCGCGGTCAGCACCACCGACAGCAGGAAGCCAATCACATAGCCCTTGAAGGTACCGTGCGCGGCGCCGGAGCCGTGGCCACCGTCATGACCGTGAACGTGGCGGGGATCGATGTCGAGATCCTGCCCGGCATCGGTCTCGCCATGCGGCGTCTCGGATGCGGCGCTCATCGCAGCACTCCCATCAGGTAGACGAAGGTGAAGACGCCGATCCAGACGACGTCGAGAAAGTGCCAGAACAGGCTCAGGCAGCTCAGCCGGCGGATGTTCTCCGGCGTCAGGCCGCGCCAGCCCACCTGCACCATCAGCGTGATCAGCCAGATGATGCCGAAGCTGACGTGCAGGCCGTGGGTGCCGACCAGGGTGAAGAAGGACGACAGGAAGGCGCTGCGCTGCGGCCCCGCACCCTCATGGATGAAGTGCGCGAACTCGGTCAGCTCCAGCCCGACGAAAGCGGCGCCGAAGCAGCCGGTGATGGCCAGCCAGAACAGCGTCGCACCCTTGCGGTTGCGCTGGATCTCCAGCATGGCGAAGCCGTAGGTGATCGAGGACAGCAGCAGCATCGAGGTGTTGATGGCGACCGTCGGCAGCTCGAACAGGTCCTTCGGCCCCGGTCCCGCGGCGTAGTTGCCGCCGAGGATGCCGTACATCGCGAACAGCACCGCGAAGACCAGGCAGTCGCTCATCAGGTAGATCCAGAAGCCGAGCATCGTCCCGTTTTCCGGGTGATGCTCGCTGGTCAGGTAAAATTGCTGCGGGCTCGCCGCACTCAAGTTGGGGCTCGACATGGGATCAGGCCTGTTGCGCCAGCAGGCGGCTGCGCTCGGCTTCCACCCGCGCGACCTCTTCGGCCGGGATGTGGAAGTCGCGGTGGGCGTTGAAGCTGTGAATGATGACGGTCGCCAGGAAGGCGACGAACGCGGCCGGGGCCAGCCACCAGATGTGCCAGATCATGGCGAAGCCGCAGATCATGGCGAGGACCGCCAGGATGAAGCCGGCGCCGGTGCTCTTCGGCATGTGGATCGGGATGAAGCCCTGCTCGGGACGCTGGTAACCGCGCTTCTTCATGTCCGCCCAGGCATCCTGGTCATGCACCACCGGGGTGAAGGCGAAGTTGTATTCCGGCGCCGGCGAGGACGTCGACCATTCCAGGGTGCGGCCGCCCCAGGGATCGCCGGTGACATCGCGCAGCTCTTCGCGGCGGCGGAAGCTGACGTACAGCTGGATCAGGAACGCGACGATGCCGATGAACACCAACACCGCGCCGAAGGCGGCGATCTGGAACCAGATCTGCAGGCTCGGATCGTCGAAATGGTTGAGGCGGCGGGTGACGCCCATCAGCCCCAGGATGTACAGCGGGGTGAAGGCGAACCAGAAGCCGCTGAGCCAGAACCAGAACGAGACCTTGCCCCAGAACGGATCGAGCTTGAAGCCCATCGACTTGGGGAACCAGTAATTGATGCCGGCGAACATGCCGAACAGCACGCCGCCGATGATCACGTTGTGGAAGTGCGCCACCAGGAACAGGCTGTTGTGCAGCTCGAAGTCCGCCGGCGGCACCGCCAGCAGCACGCCGGTCATGCCGCCGATGACGAAGGTGAACATGAAGCCCATGGTCCACAGCATCGGCACGTCGAAGCGGATGCGGCCGCGGTACATGGTGAACAGCCAGTTGAACATCTTCGCGCCCGTGGGGATCGAGATGATCATGGTGGTGATGCCGAAGAAGGAGTTGACGCTGGCGCCCGAGCCCATGGTGAAAAAGTGGTGCAGCCACACCAGGTAGGACAGGATGGTGATGACCAGCGTGGCATAGACCATCGAGGTGTAGCCGAACAGACGCTTGTCGCAGAAGGTGGAGACCACCTCGGAGAACACGCCGAACGCCGGCAGAATCAGGATGTAAACCTCGGGGTGGCCCCAGATCCAGATCAGGTTGACGTACATCATGGCGTTGCCGCCGAAATCGTTGGTGAAGAAATTGGTGCCGACGTAGCGGTCCAGCGACAGCAGCACCAGCACCGCCGTCAGCACCGGGAAGGCGGCGACGATCAGCACGTTGGTGCACAGCGCGGTCCAGGTGAAGATCGGCATGCGCATCAGGGTCATGCCCGGCGCGCGCATCTTGACGATGGTCACCACCATGTTGACGCCCGACAGCAAGGTGCCGGCGCCGGCGATCTGCAAGGACCAGATGTAATAGTCGACGCCCACATCAGGGCTGTAGGCGATACCCGACAGCGGCGGGTAGGCCAGCCAGCCGGTGCGGGCGAACTCGCCGACGAACAGCGACATCATCACCAGGATGGCGCCCGCCACCGTCATCCAGAAGCTGAAGTTGTTGAGGAAGGGGAAGGCCACGTCGCGCGCGCCGATCTGCAGCGGCATGACGATGTTCATCAGCCCCACCACCATCGGCATGGCGACGAAGAAGATCATGATCACGCCGTGGGCGGTGAAGATCTGGTCGTAGTGCTCCGGCGGCAGGTAGCCCAGCGAGCCGCCGAAGGCCCACACCTGCTGGATGCGCATCATCGCCGCGTCGGCGAAGCCGCGCAGCAGCATCACCGTGCCGAGCACCATGTACATGATGCCGATCTTCTTGTGGTCGACGCTGGTGAACCACTCGCGCCACAGGTAGCCCCACTTGCCGTACCAGGTGATGGCGCCGAACAGCGCCGCGCCCAGCACCGCCACCACGGCGAAGGTGTAGACCAGGATCGGCACGTTGTACGGGATCGAGTCCCAGCTCAGGCGGCCAAACAGGAAATGGATCAGTTCGGAGTGTTGCATCGGTGGTTCTCGAAAGTGCCTGAGAATGCCGGGGGCACCTCAGTTACCCGCCTCCGGGCGTGGCGCGTCCAGGACGGAATTCGACGCTGTTTGCGGGGCCGGCGACCACGCGGGGCCGGGAGCGACACTGCACAGGGCGAGGACGTAGGCGCGCTTGGGATCCAGGTCGAAGCCGTCGGAAGGCCGCGGCCGGTCGTAGGCCAGCTGGCCGACGTTGTAAGCCCCGGCCATGCCCAGGCCGCCCTTGGCGTCGATCTTCATCATGTCGCGCAGGCACATCTTGCCCGGGTCCACGCACAGATTGAGGATCCGGTCGTAGAGGTCGGGCGCGACCGTGGCGTAGCGCCGCACCGGCTCGCGCTCGCTGGGCTTGGCCAGCGCCTGGTAATCCTCACGCCCGAGGTTGCCGCCGCCGGTCTTGGCGCTGTCGACCCATTTCTGGAAGTCGGCGGCGCTCAGGCCGAGGAAGCGGAAATGCATGTCGGAGAAGCCGGCACCGCTGTAATTGGCGGAAAAACCTTCGTAATTGCCGGCTTGGTTGATCACCGCGTGCAGCTGCGTTTCCATCGCCGGCATGGCGTAGATCTGCCCCGCCAGCGCCGGAATGAAGAACGAATTCATCACCGACGAGGCCGTGATCTGGAAGTCGATCGGCACATCCACCGGCGCGGCCAACTCGTTGACCGTGGCGATGCCGTAGTCCGGATACACGAACAGCCATTTCCAGTCGAGCGCCACCACCTGCACCCGCAGCGGCTTGACGCCGTTGGCCAGCGACCGCGAGGCATCGATCCGCGAGATCGGCCGGTAGGGGTCGAGAGTGTGGGTGGCGATCCAGGTGAGGGCGCCGAGGGCGATGATGATCAGCAGCGGCGCCGACCAGATCACCAGCTCCAGCGCAGTGGAGTGATGCCAGTCGGGATCGTAGTCGGCGGCCTTGGCGGAGGCGCGGTAGCGCCAGGCGAAGAGCCCGGTCAACACCATCACCGGCACCACGATCAGCAGCATCAGCACCGTGGAGTCGATGATGAGGTCGCGTTGTTGCAGGGCGATGTCGCCGGAAGGCTGAAATACCACCCCGCTGCAGCCGGTAATCAACACCGCCAGCGGGATCAGCAGCAAGCTGCGCAGGGCTCTGGACAACATGGCGCACGGTTTGGAGGGTGGAGTCAGCAAATTATATGAACCTCGCTCGACTTGCGCGATTGGACGTTTTGTCCAATAGCCAGGACCCCCTAAGCCGTGCGAGTGTTCGCCCGCACGGGACCCGTGTCACAAAACCGCCCCGGTCAGCCGCCCGGTCCAGACTAATGGGGACTGTGCAATGCCTGCGGTCCCTCCTATAGTAGTCTAGGCTCAAGAATCAAAGCACGCCGAGAATAGAATGTCCGCAACCCACCACGATCCGGCCATCCCCGCCCAGGTTCCCAGCCTGGGCGCACATCAGGAGCCGGAGCAGGTCGCCCCGGGCGAGATCGCCATCGGCGTGATCATCGGCCGCATCTCCGAATTCTTCGATTTCTTCGTCTTCGGCATCGCCGCGGTGGTGGTGTTTCCGGCGGTGTTCTTCCCCTTCGCGACGCCGATGCAGGGGACGCTGTACTCCTTCACGGTGTTTTCCTTCGCCTTCATCGCGCGGCCGATCGGCTCGCTGCTGTTCAGGGTGATCCACCAGCGCTATGGCCGCGGCGCCAAGCTGACCATTGCCCTGTTCATGCTCGGCACCTCCACCGCCGGCGTCGCCTTCCTGCCCGGTTACGCCGATATCGGCAAGCTCTCGATCGTGCTGCTGTCGCTGCTGCGCATCGGCCAGGGCCTGGGGGTCGCCGGCAGCTGGGATGGCCTGCCCTCGCTGCTGGCCCTGAACGCGCCGCCGCAGCATCGCGGCTGGTACGCCATGATCCCGCAGATCGGCGCGCCGCTCGGCTTCATCCTCGCCACCGGGTTGTTCGCCTTCCTGATGTCGAGCATCTCCACCGAGGATTTCAACAGCTGGGGCTGGCGCTACCCGTTCTACGTCGCCTTCGCCATCAACGTCGTCGCCCTGTTCGCCCGTTTGCAGCTGGTGGTCTCGCCGGAATTCGCGCACCTGATGAAGAGCCGCGAGCTGGAACCCTCGCCGCTGGGCGAGCTGGTCCGCACCCAGGGCGCCAATATCGCCATGGGCGCCTTCGCGCCCCTGGCCAGCTATGCCCTGTTTCACCTGGTCACGATCTTCCCGCTGTCCTGGATTCTCCTGTTCACGCACCAGTCCCTGGAGAATTTCCTGCTGGTGCAGGTCGCCGGCGCCGCGATTTCCATACCTTGCATGATCATTTCCGGAAAAATCGCCGACCGCATCGGCCGCCGCAACACGCTCGCCATCTTCGCCGTGATGATCGCGATCTACAGCGGCTGGACCCCGGTGCTGCTCTCCGGCAGCGTCACCGGCGGCTACCTGTTCATCCTGCTCGGCTTCGCCCTGCTGGGCTTCTCCCACGCCCAGGCCTCCGGCGTCGTCAACTCCAGCTTCCTCAGCCGCTACCGCTACAGCGGCGCGGTATTCACCTCCGATCTGGCCTGGTTCGCCGGTGCGGCTTTCGCCCCGCTGATCGCGCTGGAACTGGCGGTGCGTTTCGGCGTCGGCTACGTCGGCGTCTACCTGCTGTCCGGCGCCCTCTGCACGCTGGCCGCGCTGCGCATGAATCAAAGCCTGGAAATGAAGGACGGCTGAGGCGCGGCAAACCCGCCCCGCGCGTCGCCGCCAAGGGTTGCGGGCTGTCGCTGTAACAAACCCCGCTTCAACAGGCCAGCCGTCCCTAGCTGGTAATCGGCAGACCCACCGTGTAACTGGCGCTATAGCCGCTGCTGGTGCTGCCGCTCAGGGTCAGCTCGGTTTCCCCATCCGTTTCCGGCGTGTAGACGTGATCGCTGGCATTGGTGGTGGAGTTGGTGCCATGGCTGCTGTACGGGGCCACGCTGGAATTGAGCGTGTCGATCAGCGTCTGCGGGAAGAACAGCTGCGTGGTGTTGGTGCCGTCGCTGGTGGAGGACGCCTCGCTATACTTCGAGCGCACGCGCAGGTGAATGTGCGTGGTGCGGCCCTCGTACCAGCCCGGAATGATGGTGCTGAAACTCACCAGGCCGTTGCTGTCGCTCAGCTGGTAGCCGCGCAGCCAGGTCTCGCTGGTGGTGCTTTCGGCGGCAATGTCCGAGTAGACGCCTGCAGCATTGCAATGCCAGATGTCGACCTGCGCGCCCTCCAGCGCGGCGCAATCGTTTTCCGTGTCGACGATGTAGATGCTCAGGCTCAGCGGCACCCCGGTCTGCGTATCCGTTCCATCCAGGTTGGACAGGATATCGGAGCGGTCGAAGCCGCTGGTGCTGTCGTCGGCGAAATACGGGCCGATTTCCCCTTCGGGCGTCACCGAGCAGGAGCTGGATGCGCTGCCGGAGGAACTGCTGGAAGAACTGGAGGAAGAAGAGCCGCTCGAGGACGAGCTGCTGGAGGAGCTGCCATCCGTCGATGAATCCCCGCCGCCGCAACTGGCCGCCACCAGGGCTCCAACGGCGCCGCCGATCAGGCCCAGGGCCTGCCGCCGGTTGATGGGTGGATCTTCGCTGCTGATGTGATTCATGTTCGTAACCCCTCGTGGTGTGGCCAGCACGGGAACGAACCGCCCCCTTGGCCCTTGCCGCGATGCTATGGCGAGGACACCCAGCGGCCCGGCAACATTTACGAATCCCTAACAGACGCGGACAAGCCCTACGTGTTGGAGGGTCTTGTTCAAGCGGCCAATTTATACCCGGGTGATATTGACGATCTATTTTTATCCGGGTAATATTTACGGCATCTTCCGTCGAGTCCGCCGCAATGAACCAAGCCGCCTTCCCGCCCTGCACAGCCTTTGACGGCGCGCGCCGCCTAGCCTCCGGCCCACTCGACCAGGTTGCCCTGGCGCTGAAGACCGCCGCTGAAGGCGGCGCCGGCGGGCCGCTATTGATCTATGGCGACGCCAGCGGCCGCGTCATCGATGTCGATACCCGCGGCACGCCGCAGGAAGTTGTGGCCCGGCTGACCGCCAACGCAGCTGGAATCATCGAGCGCGAAACTCTCGCGGTCGCAGCGCCCCCCTCGCCCCTAAACCCGGAAGCCGGCACAGCGGACGCCGAACCGCGCGGACGCGGACGGCCCAAACTGGGCGTCGTCGCCCGCGAGGTGACGCTGCTGCCGCGCCACTGGGACTGGCTGGGCGCTCAGCCCGGCGGCGCCTCCGTGGCCCTGCGCAAGCTGGTCGAAACCGCACGCCGCGACAACCAGGCCGGCGAACAGAGCCGCCGCCGGCGCGATGCCGCCTATCACTTCATGTCCGCCATGGCCGGCGATCTACCCGGCTTCGAGGAAGCCACGCGCGCGCTGTATGCCAACGACCGCAAGCGCCTGTGCGATCTGATCGGCGCCTGGCCGCGGGATCTGCGCGAACACGCCATCCGCCTGGCCTTCGGCGATGGCGAGAACACATCCGCATAGGCAACCAGGGACAGGACGAGAGCGGCAATGGCGAAACAACGCAACGGCAAGGACCTGCTGACCCGCTTCCTGTGGGAAGTGTGGAACAAAGGCAACATCGAGGCGGCGGACCAATTCGTCGCCGCCCGCTACACCATCCACCACGATCCCGGCGATCCCTGGCATCAGCAGGAACTCGACCTGGCGGCGTTCAAGCAGCGTGTGCGGCTGTCGCGCGCGCCGTTTCCGGACCAGTATTTCGCCTTGCAGGAACTGTTCGCCGAAGGCGATGCGGTGATCGCCACCTGGCTATGGACCGGCACGCATCAGGGCGACCTGCCCGGCTTCCCGGCCAGCGGCAGGCAGATCAGCATGTCGGGCGTCACCGTCTACTATTTCGAGGACGATCGCATCGCCGGTCACTGGCAGATCAGCGATCGCCTCGGCGTGTTGCAGCAACTGCGGCAGGCGGGCTGAAGCGGCGATTTGAGCGCTGCGCCCGCATCGGCGCGCTAACGTACTGACAAAAGCCGCGGCGGCGCGTAGCTTTGGCAGCAACGCGATCGCGCGTACGGAGCAAGCCGCATGAACCCCATCACGACTTTCCTGATGTTTGTCTGCATCGCCGCCGGCCTGGCTGTCGGCTACCTGGTGAGCCCACTGCTCGGCCTGGTGTTCTTCTTCGCCGCGGGCGTCATCGCCATGTCGCTGAAGATGGCCAATGCCTGGGAGAAGTTCGTCATCCTCAGGCTGGGCAAGCTGCAGGGCGTCAAAGGGGCGGGCATGTTCGTCATCATCCCGGTGATCGACAACGTCGTCGCGGTGATCGACGAGCGCATCCAGACCACCGCCTTCAACGCCGAGCAGGCGCTGACCCGGGACACGGTGCCGGTCAACGTCGACGCCATCATCTTCTGGCATGTGCACGATGCCGAGAAAGCCGCCCTGGCCATCACCAACTACCGCGAAGCCATCGACCGCGTGGCGCAAACCTCGCTGCGCGAGATGATCGGCGCCTCGATGCTGGCGGCGCTGCTGTCCGACCGCCGGGAGGCCGATCAGAAATTGAAGTTCGAGATCGGCCAGAAGACCGCGCCCTGGGGCATCTCGGTCAGCTCGGTGGAGATCCGCGACGTCGCCATCCCGGTGGCGCTGCAGGACGCCATGTCGCGACAGGCCCAAGCCGAGCGCGAGAAACAGGCGCGCATGATCCTCGGTTCGGCCGAGGCCGCCATCGCCGGACAGTTCGTCGAGGCCGCCAATATCTACGCCGGCCATCCGGTCGCGCTGCAGCTGCGGGCGATGAACATCATCTATGAGACCACCAAGGAACGCGGCGCCACCATCCTCATGCCCAGCTCGATGGTCGACAGCCTCAACCCCTCCGCCGCAACCCTGGCGCTGGCGCTTGCGGCAAAGGAAATGAAGGAAGACGGCAAGCCCCCGTCAACCGCGCCGCGGAGCGCGGGCTGATCGCATTGACGGACAGCCGCGTAGGGGAAACTTGTATGAGCCGGAGCAGAGCGAATTGGCCAAGGTTTAACGACCGTCAGGTTAGTGCCAAGAGCGGAAACTCAGATCTTAAAAATCACCGCCGTAAACCGGCCGGTCAAGCGGCTTTTTTACCGCTAAGGGCTCAATGGCAGCTTGATTCGGCTGAGCTTCAAGCTGGCGCCCCTATAGGCGAATCAGGAGCTCTTACGACCCTCAAATATACTTCTCAAAATTTTTGACGTAATCGTTGAGGTTCTCCTCAAGCATTAGGCGATATTCCTTCATGAAGTACTCAATGATCATTTCCTTGCTGGACTGCAAATGCTCAGCTGACTCGGCTTTGCATGCGCTCACGAACGCGTTGAAGCGAGCAGCGCCATAAAGAAGCGAGGCACTAACCTGCCCGCGCTTCACGTTACCACTCTGGTCATTAGCAAGATGAATATGAGCATCTGCTCGATCAAAGAACGCGCTATCACGCTCGTCTGCCACTAGTTCGCCTCCGTAGCGCCCAACAGTTATTGAACTGCGCCGCATCTAATATTCATTCACATACGCTCAAAGCGGTCACTTGCGACCGACTGCTCTGGGCCGGCAGACACCGGTCATCGCAAAATCTGCCCACGCCCGAACTCCTTTTTGCAGCTTGGACATTCTGATTGCGTGAGCAGCCAATGGGTCCACCCGTTCGATGCCTGCTTGCTCACGGCAAGCCAGAACCACTTGGCGCCACAAGCTGTGCAACGAATGCTAAGGCAGGCATAGACAAAGCCAGCCAAGACAGCTGCCATGCCACCAGCGAGCAGCCAGCCGCCGCTAAGGGTCTCCAAATGAGACTTCCCCCAAAACATCAACACCCCGCCGAGGATGATCAGAGCGACAGAAACGTGGAGCTTCCAGAGTTGACCCGTCTTCGAGATAACAGAGGCTTCAAACAAGTTGGCACCTCATTCCAATGGCGAACGCTCGCTAGCCTACCCCAAAGCTGCCGTTCGCGACCGACCGGTCCGGGCCGAGTGCCGCCAACCTACACCCGCTACGCATGCGTGCCACGTTGATCCCACCAGGAGAACGTCTGAGCAATCGCTACCCACTGGAGTAAACCCAACATGGCGGCTCCGACAATCCCGGGAATTGACGCGCTGGGGAGCCAGAGAGAAAGGAGTGCGCTTGGCAAGCCAGTGACGGACAGCCACAGATGCGCACCGATAGCGTACTCGCCACCGCGGAGCGCCAGGCCGATAAGAAGCAAGCACCAAGCTCCATATGTAAGCCCTGTGATCTTCGTTGCTCTGTAAACCTTCATGTTCCAGGCCGGCTTGTGCCCAACATCCTATCCCGAAAGCTGCCGGTCAGGAGTGACGGGTTTGGGCCGGTAGAAGTCACAGCAATTACCACACCGGCCACCAACGCGGCATGTGCCTCCTCAGCTCGATTACGTCTTCTGAGGCAAACGGCACCTTCCTCTCACTCTCTGTGTCTGTAGCAAGGCCCACGAAGAACCGTCCGCCGCGCACAGCCAGATTGTAGAACTTCAAGCCGCTGCTCAGCTTCACGTCCACCCAATGCAGGCCCATTTTCATTTCGGGGCCGAGCTTTGTACGCAGGTGCGGCGGCACCTCCACTAGGTGCGTATCCAGAGCCTCGCGCTGCTTCCGTAGCTCCTCTGCCTTCCATGCAGGCACTTGCGCCTTGAACAGGGGCAGCTCGGAGAGTCCCTTCAGCTGACCAGAACCACTCGTGGCGGATGCTGCGCTTTCCTGACCGCTCGGACCAGCAATATAGATCTTTCGTCGATTCGGCAGCTCGATCGGCTGCTTGAGCTTGGGTCCGCCCATGTGAGGCGATTGGATGTAGCCAGCCGCCCCCTCCGGCAGGCCGCCAATACACTCCTCTGAGCAAGCATTGACGAGGAGCGGGAGTATGTCTGTTGCCACGCACAGTGATAGCCACCTCTGAAGCACTTCGCGCCCCGCCAGGTCCGTCCCGCATACGCTGCATTGCTTTGAAATCAGTTGAGGAATCACTGGATCCAGGCCCGGGAATGAGGGCCTGAACTTGTAGTTGCCATAGAGCGCGCGTGTACTTACCCGGCTTTTTCTGAGCTGCTTGCACTGCGTAATCTCATACGGGTACCAATGCAGTCCGTACGACGTATAAGGGTCAAACTCCTCCAGGCTTTCCATGCGGCCGATCTCTGGCGGGATCCTCAGAAGGGGGCTGCCGTACAGATCGAATACTTTCACGCGCTTGAGCGTCGCGATCGACTCGGGTAGCGTGACAATCTGTGACCAGAGTTCGTGGCCAAGGTCTCCTCGTGGCGAGAACTTCTCCCTCCCGTCTTTCGCTGCATCCTCGATCAACTGCTGCAGCGCCGCCCAGCCCGGTAGCGAAGTGTCTTGCTCGTCTAGGTGAACGAACACCCTTGGCCAGTTCGGCGACTTTTTTTCCTCGATTGCGTCATCCGCCGCGTCGAGTAGCTGCCGGTTGTATAGAGGACAGTAGTGCGAGTGAACGGCCATAGCTGCTCGGGCTTCGATTTGCTGGCTAGCCTACCTGAAAGCGGCCATTCACCACCGGCGGCTTCGGGCCGGAAGTCGCCCCCGAGCCAAGGGCGAGAGATGCGTAGCGCATCCCGCCTTCCGAGACGGGCGGGAAGGGTCCCGCGCTTGGACGCGGTCGCTCATATGGACTCCGCGAACCCTGTTATTTGGCCTTGTTGTGGCACTGATAGGTTGACGTTCCAGTGCTTTTGGCCGTCCATTTCTTGATTGCGCACGCTAAGCCGAACATTGAAACCTGCAAACTCGTGCGGGGCGTCGACGACACCAATGACCTCTGAGTCCGAGGCACTATGCGCCGTAACACTGAATGGACCTGGCACCTCGAGAGGCGTGTTCGGCTCCTGAAACCAACCCCAGCCATATATCGGTCTGAACGTAATAGTAGTCACGATGCTTTTTCGTCCAACGACAAGTTTAGCCCCCGATCTAGCGCGACTGCGTCAGTTTGGATGGCCAGCCCCCTTCCTACTTTGCGCAAAGTCGATAACCGTGCGTTCCACATGTCGCCGTAGATTGCCCGTTAGCTGCCGTTCGCGACAGACGGCTTCGGGCCGTCATCGGCCGGGTGGTGTGGCATCGGAATTGCCGGTTGGATTTGGAGCCACAATCTTTTCACTTCCTGGATAGTGCCTCTGAACTGCGGCCCAAAGTCGGGACTGCATGGCCTCTGCTACGTCGGTCCAGAGCAGTACCGCGAAATCAGCAAATCGAGGCTCAAAATATGCTTCCTCTGGCGGATCTTCGGGCAAGTACATCGGATCGTCGTTGTGCGAGACCTCGATGACACACCCACCTTCGTCCCGGCATTGCCAGTATTCTCCCTTGTAGGAGCTGTCGTGGCCTGTAAATGCAATCCCTAACTCCCGACTCAAAGTGTCAACAACACCTTCGGCACTTTCGGCGGCGATTGCAATTCGGAACTCTGGCTTCAATGCTTACTCCCAGATTCAGCCCAGTACGCGTCTCACAAGCGGTCGTTCACCAGTGCCCGCAATGGGCCGCTCGCGGTCAACTCGAATAGCGAGGCATCAACGGCGTAAACGTCACCACCACCGGCGGCACTTCGGTTTGTGCCACGTCGCGGGGCGGGAACGCTATCTTGCATACGAGTTGTGCCACTGCATCGGCGAAGGCTTGGTCAGGGAACGTGGTGGAAGCCACCCGGCAGTTGACGGCGGAGCCATTGGGCGTGACGGAGAAGCTCACGTTCACTGAGCCGCCGTCCTCGCGCTGCGCGGTGCGCTCGCGCTCCTGAAACAGGGTGTGGAAGGCGATGCTGTGGTCATTGAACACAGCGTCGATTTCAGCGTCGCCGCGGGGCGGCTTTGGCGTGCCATCGGGCGTGGCCGGAGATTCCGGCGCGACGACGGGAATTGGCGGCGCCGTGAGTGCGAAGCCGATCTCCTCATGAGCCACCATGCTCGCATGCATGATGGCCTCAATCGTAGGAGCCGGGCTCTCTCCGTCGGAGCTCACGTAGCCCTTCAGAACGTCCAGCACCTTCTGCGCGTCGTAGGCCCAGATCAGTTCCTTTGGCAGCGGCGCGTGATACATCAGGACTGTGCCCTTCGAGCTCCATTTCACAATGCCCCCGCCGCCGGCATAGACCGTGGTGTAAGTAGCACCTCCGCCGCCTTTGACTTGGGTCAGTTGAACGGGGTTGCCGGGATGGTAGACCGCCGGCACTGCGGACTCTTCCGCTTTATCGGCGACAAGCCCGATCCGTGCAGGTGCATCAAGCTGTGCAACCGGGGCCGGGTCTCCCGGCCGCAGCACCATGTACTGATAACCTTGCTGGATGGTCAACTCGGCACAGCGGTTGAGCCAGAACAGAGAGACGCGCTCCTGGCTGGCGTGGCCGTTACCGGCAAAGTACACCCAGTACGCCGAATCGCTGACGCGCTTCTCGCCGAAGCCCCCGGTCCACGAGCCCGCCGCCGGCTGGTACGGTGTCGCACAAGCGGCAAGAAATGACGCGCACAGCAGGACGCCGATCGCCCGAAAGCGCTTAATCGTCAATTGAGTCCCCTTTGGTATGCTCCCCGAGTTAGCCTAGCGCGCGCCTCAGGTAAGGGCAACCTGGGCCTGCCGGGCAGAGCGCGAGCGGCAGAGGCGGTCGCCTGATCGGTTTAGCCTGGCCGTGAGCGGCCGTTCGCGACCGGCCGCTGCAGGCCGAGACCTGACACAGAGCACCACCCGGTAGGCGAAACGGCTGCTTACTGTGACGCAGATCACAGTTGCGCCAGAAGCTGTCGATCAGATAACAACCATGTGGCATCCGATCTGGAACAAGGATTTTGCAAGTGGTAGATTGATGCAACTGGAGGGGTGATCCGCAGTCAATGCGGTAATGGTGCCGGATGGATCCAGTGGTATCAACGGCCAATGAAGCGAGCGTCTGGGGCGCTGGCATTCAGCGATGATTTACCACTCTCAATTGGAATCAGGCGACATTAAGTGCAGCTGATGCGGTGTACAGCTGCCACGTATTTTTCGTTCTGCTCCGCCGAATAAAAATGGGGATACATATGCTGAGAGTATTTTTCACCAGACTTGCCTTGGTGTTTTCCGTAGTATCGCTTGGCGCCTGCGCAAACATCATGCAGGAAGGGCCGCTTGTTACGGCTCCTTCGGCCAATAAAGCGCTTGTAACCGTGGTGCGTCCCTCCATCTTTTTTGGAGATGCTGTGAATGTCTATGTTTGGGACAATGACCAGCTGATCGGCGAATCCTCGTCAGGAACACTTTTCCAATACGAGGCCGACCCCGGGGAGCATCTCTTTCTTGGGAATGCTGAAAACTGGACCTATGCAAAAGGCACTTTGGAGGCAGGCAAGTCCTATGTCTTGAAGGTCAACGTCTTCCCGGGCACCCTCTATGCCAGAGCGGCGCTGGGCGTATATCCTGCAAACGATCCAAGATCTGGCGAGATGCTCAAAAGCTTGAAATCTCAAGTCCCCATCCAGGAAAAGAATCAGGCGTATCAGGACAAGCATCAGGCAGAAGCGGTTAAGGCAGTAAACGACTTCAAGTCTGGGGCCGTAACGTCATTTGCGACGATCGACTCAAGCGATGCGCAGTAGAGCGTAGCCGCCCATCCAGCGGGTTTAAAGGGCGTCTCCGTTTCGCGCGACGCCCTTCAACTCTTGTGTTTCAGCAAGCATAGGATACGCACCACGCACGCGAATACTGGGGCGGCGTTCTGGATATGTCCGGTAACTTCGGAGAGTGACTGCGCGGACGCAGCGGCCGCCCGATTCGCAGTTCGCGTCAATCGCTCGACTGCCCTTTGTTGAAGCCGGCCATGTAACCCAGATCCATGCGTATGCCGAGGCTGTAAGTCAGCAGGTTCTTGGGCAGCACCGCTGTATTGGGTATGGTGGAGTTATCGGGATGCTGGATGTACTGGACGCTGGACATCAACTCGACACCGCGTATCAGGTGCAAGCTGTACGTCACTTCATAGTCGAACTGGCGCGCGTCGTTGGTGCCGCTGCCACCCGCCTTGATCCTGGCATCGCGCAGGTAGGCACGTTCACCGGGAGTCAGTTCGAATTCGGATAGTGAGAAGGCGAGCGTGTCCTCCGCACGGCTTTTGAACGGTGCGGTCCACACCAAGCCGGTATAGATCTGCTGGCGCATGATCTCCGCTTCTTCGAGCTGTTGAACGATACCGCCGAAGACGTTGAGGCTTTCCGTCCGGTCGGGGTCCGGGCGCCAGATCACCCGATCACCCATCACATAGACGCCGTCGCGATCGATGGTATCCGAACGCGCCGTTCCGCCGTGCAAGCCGCGCGATGTGCCGAGCGTATTGAAAAACGGGTCTGCAAGGGTTGCGGTGCTGACATAGGAGCCCACTTTGAGCTCGAACGGATAACGCGCGGTCTTGGGGTCGGGGTCCGACCAGGCCAACTCCGCTGGAGCGGTAAAGCCGGTGTCACGCGCAAGCGAAAAATCCCAGCCCTTGCTGGGCGCGGTAGTCGGATTGACCTCGAAAATTCCGGTTTCCACGTAAGTATGGGGTGTTGGCCGGTACCTGACGTTGGTGCCCCAGGTTGCCGACGGCAGCAAGCTCAGACCGGCCTCGGAAACGATGATGCGGGGCTCGCCGCAAAGCGTGCCGGAGATGAACTGGCAGTTGGTGACCAGGTGTCCGTAATAAGCGGTGCTGCCCAGGCGTCCGAATTGAATGTCGAGCCGATCCTCAAGCAGCTTCTGCTCGTAAGCAAACAGGCCCAGGTGCAGCTGCGGATAGGGGTTCTTGTAGATGTACTGCTGCTTGGTGAAGGTGCCGGTGTAATTCTGGTTGAGGGCGTAGCCGTAATCCCGGTAGAGGACGGCATGAAACGAGGCGCCGTCCAGTCCGACGATTTTCTTCAGGTCGAAATCCGCACCAAAGTTCAACTGGCCCACATTGGTGTTACCCAAGCGGACGCCGCCAATCGGATCGCGAGCGAACTGGTCGATCTCGGAGCCGCGCAGATTGACGCCGGCGTTCAGGAGGCGCCGCGCAAATGCATTGCCCGGCGGCGACACCGGCTCGGACGGGGGCGACGTGGTATCTGCCGCATCTGCCGTGGTATCTTTTGTGCTCGTAGCGGGATCGGGCGCAGGATCGCGGGGCGCTATCGCGCTATCGACGGGCAACGCACCGGCGGTGCCTTGTGCGGCAGCCGTCGTTGCATGAAAAGCGGCGATTAGCCCGGCATAAGCGACAACTCTCAAAACATGACGATTGATGCGCATAACTCCTCCCGTCACGATGTCCGTGGACATCGCGAGATGTGTTTTAGTGGTTGTGGTGAGCGATCAGCTTTTTAGGTAGCCACTGTCGAGCTCCTGGTGCAGTTGCTCCCGGTCCACGGCTTTCTCCCAATTGCCGACCACCAGGGTTGCCACGCAATTCCCTGCAATATTGGTGAAGACGAAGGCGGCCGACATGACGCGATGGATCCCCAGTACCAGTGCGATGCTCGAAACCGGAATGGTCTTCGTCGCAGCCAGCGTCATGGTCAGAACGGCGATCGCCGAGCCGGAGACGCCGGCCCCGCCCTTGGAAGTCAGCAGCAGGATGGCCAGCAGTCCTAGTTGCTGCTCCCAGCCCAATGCGGTACCTGTAGCCTGTGCCAGGAAAACGGTGACCGCCGCGAAATAAAGACAGGTGCCATCGTGGTTGAAGCTGTAAGCAGTGGGCAACACCAGGCCCACCACGGACTCGTCGACGCCGAGCTTCGTCAGCTTCTTTGTGAGCTGCGGAAAGACGCTCTCCGACGAGCTCGTCCCGAGCACCAGAACCAACTCCTCGCGCATATAGCGCATCAGCTTGAGCAGGCTGAACCCCGAGAAATGCGCAATGGGCGCAAGCACCAGCACGAAGAAAATCAGGCAGGTGAGAACAAACTCGCCGATCAGCGCGCCCAGGGGTATCAAGGTGGACAGCCCGAACTGGGCGACGGTGAATGCAATGGCGCCGAAGGCGGCAAGCGGCGCGATCTTCATCACCGTCCTGATGATCCAGAACAGCGCCTGCGACACGCCCTCGACGACCTCAAGCACCGGCTGCGCTTTCTCGCCCAGGGTGGCCAGCCCGCAGGCAAAGAGCACCGAGAACACCAGCACCTGCAGGACATCGCCCTGCGCGAACGCGCTGATTGCAGACGCGGGCACCAGATTGACCAGGAACTCGCCCAGGCCCAGGGGCGCAGGCACGGCATCTTTCGCAGCGACGGATGCGGGGTGCAACATCGCGGGATCGACGTGCATGCCCACGCCCGGCCGCAGGATATTGATCGTGACCAGCCCGATCACCAGCGCGACGCTGGTCACGATTTCGAAGTAGATCATCGCCTTGATGGCGATGCGCCCGATCTTTCCCAGGTTGCGGACGCTCGCAATGCCGTGCGTCACCGTGCAGAAGATGATCAGGCCGACCACCATCTGGATGAGCCGGATGAACAGGTCACCCAGCGGCTTGAGCTCCTTGCCGATGTCCGGCCATATCGCGCCGACCGCAACACCGAGCGCCATGCCGGCCACGACCTGGAAGGTCAGATCCAGGTAGAAAGGGCTCCGCCGCTGCGGCGGCGAGGGCGTATTGTCGGTCGAGGGTTCGCTCATGATGGATGCTCCCCCGACGAGGGTAGCAGACCGCTGCGCACGACCTTCAGACGAAGCCGATATGAGTGCCTTCTGCTTCAATCGAGCGCCCCTCCCAGGATATCCCGCGCCGGGCCGAACACCTCCTCAAGCCCGAGCCGGCGCGGCAACAGGCGCTGCTCCAGGCAGGCGTCGATAATCCAGCGCACGGGCTCGCGCAACTGCTCGAACCCGAAGACGTACGGGGCCGGCTGGTCCTGCGGCACCGCAACCGCATGATGCGCCTGCGCCAGCAGGCGATAGGCCTCTTGCACCGCCTCCGGATCGCGGCGGACGGCCTCGCGACTGGCGACCACCATGTGATTGATCGGCATGAAACGATGCCGCTTCCACCAGGCCAGATCCCTGGCCGCGGCATCGGCGATGACGGGCGCGAACTCTTCGCCCTGGGGCAAATCATTGCCGAGGATGGCGGCATCGATGTCACCGTCGCGCAGCATGTCCGGCAGGCTCTTGCGGCCCGGCGCATGCTCGACGAAGGCCGGATCCGGGTATTGCTCGACATGCGCGGGGTCGCGCGTGAGCCAATGCATGCTTTCGGCCGGCAGGCCGTAATCTTCCCGCAGATGTGCGCGCACCCACATGCCCGTGGTTTGCGTGTAGGACCTGACCCCGATGCGCTTGCCGCGCAGGTCCGACGCGGCAGGCACACCGCGCGGACGATAGGAAATCAGGCAGCCGCGCTGGAATCTGGATGCGACCACGACCGGCAGCAGGACCACCGGCCGATCGTAGGCGATCGCCTGCAGGCAGCTGACGATGGCCAGTTCGCACAGGTCGTACGACTGTTGCCGGACCATCGGGGCGAATGCCTCGTGCACCGGCGACACCTCGACGAAATCGAAGCGCAGGTGCTCACTACTGATGACGCCTTGCTTGAGCGGCCGCGACAGCGGCGATGTCGACAGCACTGTGCGCAGGGTGGACGGGTTGCTCACGACTTATCTGCCGAGAGCCGGGTAGATGATCTTCGCGGTACCGCCGAAGATCAGGGCCTGCTCAGGTTCGGGAAGGACACTCAACGCCGCACGCGCTTGCGCAAGCAACTCCGGAAGAGCGCCTTCAGCGGCGGGGAAATTCGAGCCCCAGGCAATCCGTCCGGCGCCGAACACGCCGACAATCTTTTTCAGGAAAGCGGCGGGATTGGATCCGCCCTTCGCTGCCGCAGCCAGGGTGCGATTGGTGATCTTCAGATACACCCCGGAATACGCGGACATGTCGAACAGGGCGGCGGCCGCGGCATAGGGCGGGCCGTCCGAGAGATCGGGCCGCGCGCAATGATCAAGCAGCACCCGCACCTTGGGAAAGCGCTCGAGCAGGGAACGCAGCGCCGGCAGGCCTTCCATCGTCATTTGCAGGCACACCGGAATGTCCTGTGCTTCGGCATGCGCCCACGCGCGGTACGAATCCTGGTGACCCAGCCAGTCGGACTGGCCCGGCATGGTGCTGCCGGTGGTGAACAAGCGGAAGCCCGACAGGCCCTCGGCCTGCCAGCGGTCGATCTGCGCCACGGCGTCCGCCGCCAGGGCATCGATCGAGTACACGCCGACAAAGCGATCCGGGTGCGCACGCACAGCATCCGCCACATAGCGATTGTCATGACCGTAAACCGTCGACGTCTGTACCACGACCGCCTTGGCAATGCCCGCCGCATCCATCGCGCGCAGCACGCCCGCGACATCCACCGGCCTTTCGCGCGACCAGTCGGATCGATGCCCCCCGATGGGGCCAACCGGATAGGCCTCGGTGTCCGGCGAGATGGCGTGCAGATGGGTATCGATAATGTGCATGATGTGATGTGTGTGTTCCGCTGCTCTGGTCCGATTCAGGCTGGGCTGGACGGGTTTGGCCGTCGTTCGCGACCTGCAGCCGGGTCGCGTCGGTTCGCCAACTCCTGTTGTTTACCTTGGCATCTGGCGCCGGCGAACGGATGAGCCGGCGGCGATGACGGTCGGACTTTAGATTGCGCCATACCGCGCTGCCAAATTCGATTTATGATAAGCCCATAAGTACAGGCTATTGATTGCGCATGAGCGATGTATATGCACTGAATCTGCGGCATCTCGACGCGATCGGCGTGATCGGTCGCGTCGGCAGCATGAGCGCGGGAGCGCAGCGGGTGAACCTTTCCCAGCCCGCCCTTGCACAAGCTGTCGGCAAGGTCGAACGCGTCGTGGGCGAGCGACTCTTCGTGCGGGAGCCCAGCGGCATGGTGCCAACGGTCGCGGGACGCATTCTGATCATCCGCATCGAACGCGCCCTGCGCTATCTGGTTCAGGGCGTACGCCTGGTGCGTCGCTCCGCCAGGCTCGCTCCCGTCGCGCACATCGAACGGCGGGTGACGATGTCGCAGCTGCGCGCATTGATCGCCGTGGAGGGCACCAGCAGCTACGCGTTGGCGGCGCAGCAGATCGGGCTGTCGCAGCCCGCCGTGCATCGCGCGGTTCACGATCTGCAGCAGTTCTTCGGCATCGAGCTTCTGGTGCGCGCCGGCCGCGCGGTGCGTCCGACCGACGTCGCCAGCCGCTTTGTCCGCTTTGCGCGATTGGCGCTCGCGGAGCTCAGGACCGGCATGGACGAGATCGCGGCGCTGACCGCCGGCGATGGCGGCCGCATCCAGCTGGGTACGCTGCCGATGGCCCGCGCCCTGTTCCTGCCGGAGCTGCTCGGGCAATTCATGACCGCACATCCCGCTGCCACCGTGCGCGTTGTGGAAGCGCCCTATGGCGAGCTGCTCAATGCCCTGCGCCAGGGCGATATCGATGTGTTCATCGGCGGCGCCCTGCGCGACCCCGCCCCCACCAACGATATCGTGCAGGAAGGGCTATTCGACGATGAGGCCGTCGTCGTGGGCAATGCGGCGCACCCCCTGCGCCGGAAGAAAAAGGTGTCAATGGCCGAGCTGCTGCATTTTCCGTGGATCATCCCGTCGCATGGCGTGCCGATGCGCGCCAACTGGGAGCATATGTTTCGCAGTCAGGGAGTCGAGCCGCCAGGTGTGCGTATCGAGTGCGGATCCCTGCTGATCGCGCGCGGGCTGCTGTTCAAGGGCAACTGGCTCACCCTGATGTCGCGGGACCAGTTTTCGTTCGAACAGGCAGTCGGCGCCCTGGCCGAGATCAAGGCGCCGGGCGAGGTGCTGCGCCGGCACATCGTATTGACCAGACGCCGGGACTGGCGACCGACGCCGCTACAGGCGCACCTCATCGACATGGCGCACCGGCTCGCCAGGGACAGGCCCTAGCTGGCGCAGCCTGCTGTCACCCAGGAGATCGGCTGGCCCACGCCGGCACACCTTCGCCAGCGTTGGATGAAACACTGGCGAGAACACGCAGAAACTCCTGCTGCGTCAGCGTCGGCCGCCAGCCCAGACGCAGGGTGAGGCCGATGTCCCGACGCCAGTCGCTCACTGAAAAGCGGAGCCTGGCCAGCAAGCCCAGGCGCACTTCGATCTCGACCTGATGCGTCGAGATCAGGGTCAAGCGATCGCTTCCCATCAGCAGGCCGCGGATCAGCACCTGCGAGCTGGATTCGATCAAGCCACTCGGAGGGGCGAGTCTTTGTTCATTGACAAACCGATCGAACCTCTCGCGCGTTGGCGTTCCCCGCGGCGGCAGCACCCATGGATACGCCGCCAGGTCGCGCGCCTGCAGCCGCCTCTTCCTGGCCAGAGGGTGATCGTGGCGCGCGGCGACGCACAACAAAGCCTGGAACAAGGCTTCCTGCCGGATATCGCCGAACTGGAGCGACGGCCGCAGTGCTCCCGCGACGAAGTCGATTTCGCCGTGGCGCAGACCGTGGATCAGATCGGAATAAGGCGCGTCGATGACGCGCACGGTAACCGCCGGAAACAAGCGGCTGAACCGGTTGATGGCTTCGGGAAGTACGAAATTGCGGATCAGCGGCATGCAGCCGATCGTGATCACGCCATCGTGCAGGCCGCGATGATCCCGCACCTCGGCGCCGCCCTGCGCAAGACTGGAGCAGGCAATGCGGACCTTTTGCCAGAGCGCCTTGCCGTTGCGGGAGAGCGCTATGCCGTGGCTGGTCCGCTCGAACAGCACTGCGTCGAGCACGGATTCGATCTCGCGGATCGAACGGTGCACCGCCGGCTGGGAAGTTTCGATGGTGCGGGCAGCGAGCGTGAGGTTGTTCAGCTCGCCCACTGCCAGGAATGCCCTGAGCTGGGTGGTGGTAAGGGATGCGAGCACATCCCTGGGCTGCCGGCCCCGGCCGGGAACACCCCGCGAGGCCAGCGCGATGCCGGATTCGAGCTCCTCCAGCGCCTGCCTGACCCTGGCCGCATAGGCGGAACCGGCTTCCGTCAATTTCAGGCGCCCCCCGACCCGGTCGAACAGCGCGGCGCCCAAGGCTGCTTCGAGGCGACGCACTGCCTGCGTCGCCGCCGGCTGCGACAGGTGCACCGCCTCCGCACCCTGCCTGATGCTCAGGTGCTGAGCGACGGCGACAAACGCACGCAGGTGGCGCAGATTGAGTCGCTGCTCGAAGTCCATGATTGCCGCCGCCGATCGTGGGAGATATTGCAGCGCGGTACTCGGCGACTATATCAAAAATGAATGGATTCCGGCCGCAATTGAAATTGAGGCGGGGACCGCGTGCCCCGAAGATAGGCGCATCCACTCCTGCGGCGGCAGCGCCTGATCGAAGCGCCGACCCGCAGGGCATCCGACGGTACGAGGACGAGCAAACCATTTCATGATCATCGATTGTCACGGCCATTACACCACGGCACCCAAGGCGCTCGAGGACTGGCGTGCGCTGCAGATCGCCGCGCTCGGCAAGCCGGGCGCATCCGTCAGGGCCTCGGATTTACATATCAGCGACGATGAGCTGCGCGAGAGCATTGCCGGCCAGCAGCTGGCGAAGATGCGCGAACGCGGCCTGGACCTGACGATCTTCTCGCCGCGCGCAAGCTTCATGGCGCACCACATCGGCGATTTCCAGACCTCCGCGGCCTGGGCCTCGATCTGCAATGAGCTGTGCTTTCGCGTATCGCAGCTGTTTCCGGACAACTTCGTCGGTGCGGCCATGCTGCCCCAGTCGCCGGGCGTGGACACCGCGAGCTGCGTTGCCGAGATCGAGCGCTGCGTCAAGGAGTACGGCTTCGTCGGCATCAATCTGAATCCGGATCCCTCCGGCGGGCACTGGACCAGTCCGCCGCTGTCGGATCCGTACTGGTTCCCCATCTACGAGAAGATGGTCGAGCTGGATATTCCGGCGATGGTGCACGTCAGCACCTCCTGCAACGCCTGCTTCCACGCCACAGGCGCGCACTACATCAACGCCGACACGACGGCCTTCATGCAGTGCCTGACCTCGGACCTGTTCAAGACCTTTCCGACGCTGAAATTCGTCATTCCGCACGGCGGCGGCGCTGTGCCCTATCACTGGGGCCGCTATCGCGGTCTGGCCCAGGAGATGAACAAGCCGCTGCTGCAGGAGCATCTGCTCCACAACATTTTTTTCGACACCTGCATCTACCATCAACCGGGGATCGACCTCCTGACCAAGGTCATTCCAGTCGAAAACGTGCTGTTCGCCTCGGAGATGATCGGCGCGGTCCGCGGCATCGATCCGGAAACCGGCCACTACTACGACGACACCCGGCGCTACATCGAGGCCGCCGACCTCAGCGATGGCGATCGGCGCAGGATTTTTGAAACGAATGCGCGGCGCGTCTACCCGCGCCTCGACTCCCGACTGAAGGCAAAGGGGCTTTAAATGGATCGTTCCATGCGCATCAACCAACTCGCCATCGTCCGGCGGAATATCGAGCGCGCCTCGCGCGAGGCGACCGAGCGCCTGGGTCAATTCGGCTCGGCAACCGTGCACGAGGCGATGGGCAGGGTCGGCCTGATGCAGCCGTACATGCGCCCCATCTATTCGGGCGAGCCGGTCAGCGGCACGGCGGTCACCGTGCTGCTGCATCCGGGCGACAACTGGATGATGCATGTCGCCGCGGAGCAGATCCAGCCGGGGGACATCGTCGTTGCGGCGCTTAGCGCCGAGTGCACGGACGGCTTTTTCGGCGATCTGCTGGCGACCTCGTTCCAGGCGCGGGGCGCCCGCGGCCTGGTGATCGACGGCGGCGTACGCGATACCCGGGAACTCACCCGGATGGGTTTCCCGGTCTGGAGCAAGGCCGTCAGCGCCAAGGGCACGATCAAGGCGACCCTCGGTTCGGTCAACATCCCGGTAGTGTGCGCCGGCGCGCTGGTCCATCCGGGGGACGCGATCGTCGCCGATGATGACGGCATTGTCGTCGTGCCGGCGGCAATCGTCCCGCGGGTTGCGGATGAGGCGGCGGCGCGCGAGGCGCGCGAAAGCGAGAAGCGCAAGCTGCTCGCATCCGGCGTGCTCGGCCTCGATCTTTACAAGATGCGGGAGAAGCTCAAGGAAGCCGGCCTGCAATATATTTAGCGCCCGGCATGGGCCAGCTCCCCGACGCGGCAGGTGCCGCGTCGTGAGCCGCCGCTGGCCCGGAAACCACGGCCGCTTTTACGCCGCCTGCTTCACCGGCTCCGCCACGGAGCTGCGGATCAGATGGTCGAAGGCGCTGAGCGCCGCCTTGGAGCCCTCGCCCATGGCGATGACGATCTGCTTGTACGGCACCGTGGTCACGTCGCCGGCGGCGAACACGCCGGGTACCGAGGTCTGGCCGCGCGCATCCACTTCGATCTCGCCGCGCGGCGACAGCGCCACCACGCCCTTGAGCCATTCGCTGTTGGGCAGCAGGCCGATCTGCACGAAGATGCCTTCGAGTTCGATCTTGTGCTGCTCGCCGCCGTTGCGGTCCTTGTAGACCAGGCCGTTGACCTTCTGGCCGTCGCCGGTCACTTCAGTGGTTTGCGCCGAGGTGATGACGCGCACATTGGGCAGGCTGTGCAGCTTGCGCTGCAGCACCGCGTCGGCGCGCAGCTGCGCATCGAACTCGATCAGGGTGACGTGGCTGACGATGCCGGCCAGGTCGATGGCCGCTTCCACGCCGGAGTTGCCGCCGCCGATCACCGCCACGCGCTTGCCCTTGAACAGCGGGCCATCGCAGTGCGGGCAGTAGGCCACGCCCTTGTTGCGGTATTCGTTCTCGCCCGGCACGTTCATCTGGCGCCAGCGGGCGCCGGTGGAGAGGATCACGGTCTTCGCCTTCAGCGAGGCGCCGCCGCTGAGCTGCACTTCGATCAGGCCCTCACCCGGCACCAGCTTCTCGGCGCGCTGCAGGTTCATGATATCGACGTCGTAATGCCTGACGTGCTGCTCCAGGGCGGCCGCCATCTTGGGGCCTTCGGTTTCCTTCACCGAAATGAAGTTCTCGATGCCCATGGTGTCCAGCACCTGGCCGCCGAAGCGCTCGGCGGCGACGCCGGTGCGGATGCCCTTGCGCGCGGCGTAAATTGCCGCCGCCGCGCCGGCCGGGCCACCGCCGACCACCAGCACGTCGAACGGAGTCTTGGACTTGATCTTCTCGGCTTCGCGTGCGGCGGCGCCGGTGTCGATCTTGGCGAGGATTTCTTCCACCCCCATGCGGCCCTGGCCGAAGGATTCGCCGTTGAGGAAGATGGTGGGCACCGACATCACCTGGCGCTCGTCGACCTCGGCCTGGAACAGCGCGCCGTCGATGGCGACGTGCTGGATGCCGGGGTTGAGCACGGCCATCAGGTTGAGGGCCTGCACCACGTCCGGGCAGTTCTGGCAGGACAGGGAGAAATAGGTTTCGAAACGGTACTCGCCGCGCAGGTTGCGGATCTGCTCGATCACGTCCTGGCCGAGCTTGGAAGGATGGCCGCCGACCTGCAGCAGGGCCAGCACCAGCGAGGTGAATTCGTGCCCCATGGGAATGCCGGCGAAGCGCAGGCTGATGTCCTGGCCCGGGCTGCCGAGGCTGAACGACGGTGTGCGCCCGTCACGCCCGCGGTGCTCGGTCAGGCTGATCTGGTCGGACAGCAGGACCAGGTCCTGCAGCAGCGCCAGCATCTCCTGCGACTTGGCGCCATCATCGACGCTCGCCTCGATCTGGATCGGGCGGGTGACGCGCTCCAGGTAGCTCTTAAGCTGCGTCTTCAGTTCGGCATCCAGCACGGCGGGTACTCCTATGAATTCGGGGGTGAAACTTGTTTGGTGCGCGGTGAGGGGGCGCGCTCGCCATCTTCCGGCGGGCCCCTCACCCCGGCCCTCTCCCCACAGTCGTGGGGAGAGGGAGAGGTCAGACTTTCTCGGGACTGCTTAGATCTTGCCGACCAGTTCCAGCGAGGGCTTCAGGGTCTTCTCGCCTTCCTGCCACTTGGCGGGGCAGACTTCGCCCGGGTGCGAGGCGACGTACTGGGCGGCCTTGACCTTGCGCAGCAGTTCCTTGGCGTCACGGCCGATGCCGTTGTCGTGGATCTCGCACAGCTTGATCTGGCCTTCCGGGTTGATGACGAAAGTGCCGCGCAGAGCCAGGCCTTCTTCCTCGATCATCACCTCGAAGTTGCGGGTGATGGCGCCGGTGGGGTCGCCGACCAGCGGGTACTGCACCTTTTTGATGGCGTCGGAGGTGTCGTGCCAGGCCTTGTGGGCGAAATGGGTGTCGGTGGACACGCCGTAGATTTCCACGCCCAGCTTGCTGAACTGCGCATACTGCTCGGCCAGGTCTTCCAGCTCGGTCGGGCAGACGAAAGTGAAGTCGGCCGGGTAGAACACCACCACGGACCACTTGCCTTTCAGGGTGGCATCGGACACTTCAACGAACTTGCCGTTGTGGTAGGCAGTGGCCTTGAAGGGCTTGATGCTGGTGTTGATCAGGGACATTGTTGAAAACACTCGATAGGTGGGTTGGAGGCAGCATCCTATCGATGCATCAACAATAGATGAAATGAATTATTCCGATTGAGTCGTTAGTAATTACCAATGATCGAAAAAGCCCGGCGGAGCGCCCCGGCCGGCGCTTCAGGCCGGATGTTCGGGGACGCCGTCCTGCTGCTCTTCCGCCCTGGCCAGCTTCACCGCGGGGGCGAAGCTGACGCCGCCGACGCCCGGCTCGGTGGCGTTGAGCAGGATCGAGATGGAGCCGTCGAGCGGGTTGACCACGGCCAGGTCCAGCTTGCCGTCGCCGTTGAAGTCGCCGGCGGTGATGGCGTAGGTCTGGCCGGGACGGCTGCCGCCGAGGGCGGCGGTCAGGGCGTCGGCGGCGGCCGCGGGAATCGGCGGCGGGCTGGCGGCTGCGGGGCCGGCGCTCTGCCGCAGCTGGCCGACGAACTTGTAGCCCCGTCCGGGCACGGTGACGATGGTGCGGTGCTGTTCCGGCGATTCGCCGAGCGCCCGCCGCAGCAGGAAGATGTTGTGGCTGAGATTGCCTTCCTCGACGAAGCCGCGCGGCCACACGCTTTTCAGCAGCTCCTCCTTGGACATCAGGCGGTGGGGATGGACCAGCAGGCAGCACAGCAGGTCGAAGGCCTTGGGCGCGAGCGCCACCGCCTGTCCGTCCTTGAGCAGTTGCCGGCTGTCGGTATCGACGCGGAACGGGCCGAATTCGTAGACCGATTCTGTGAACGCTTCCATTTCCCGCCGTCCCTGCCCCGCCGTGTCGTCCGCCCACAAACCCTGAGAAGTCCAGAGAGCCGGCAAAGGATTCCTGAGAACCCCTCTGCTTCAATGCCGGCCCATCGGGTGAGCGTAGCAGTTGCCGCAAGGCGCGGCAGCAGGGGCGCTCTCCGAACGAGACGGATTTGGCAGTTGTAAGGAAAACGTAATTAATCACTATCTGCAAGGGAGCGGGTTCATGTCCAATTCAAGCAACAAGCCGCTGCGCGACATCGCGCGTCTGAACGAGGAATTCCCCGGCCAGCTGGCGGCGCTCAAGCCGGTGCTGCTCGGCCTGGTGCCGGACGACCAGAATTACAGCGGCGACTCCTACGACGAGCTGTTCGTGATCCTCGCCGCCGCGCAGTACCTGGTGGCCGATCCGGCGCTGCGCAAGCGCAATGCCGACCGCAACGGCGGCAATCCCAAGCTGGTCGGCGTCATGCTCAACGAAGGCCCCAAGGACAAGGATGCGCTGCTGGTGCTGGCGATCCTCGACCGCATCGCGCCCTACGTGCATCCGGTGGACTTCCTCGACTCTCTCTCGACCATGCACAACAGCGAGGACCTGCGCTTCCGCGAGTACCACGGCGCGCTGGAGCGCATCGCTTCGGACCTGTGGCGCCTGGCGGTGGGCTTCGAGCCCTCGCCGAAGTGTCCGGACGCCCTGCGCATCTGGGCCGGCGGGCCGAATCTGGCGCTGCTGCGCAAGATCCTGCTGCCGGCCTGATCCGGCACCGCGCCGGGCGCGGCAGGCTCTCCGTGGATGCCGCGCAAGCCACTGAAAATTCAGGGGCGGACCCGGCCGGGCGGACACCGCCCGGGAGATGGTAAAAATGGCCCAGAAGCGCATACGAGCGGCCCCAATCCCCGGTACAGTACAGCCGATAAGAAAGGGAACGGGGATGCAGTTTTTGGAACTGAAGCTCAGGCGCCGCAGGGTGCCGCGGGTGGCTGCTTTTCATGCGGCCGCGGGCTGGCTGTTGGTGCAGTTGGCCGCCCTGGAACGCAGCTTTGAATGCCCGCCCCGCCCCTGCAAGCTGGCCGCCCCGGGCCTGGCCGCATGAGCGCCAAGCCCGACCCAAAGAGATCACTGTTCGCCGAGCTGCAGCGCCGCAACGTCTACAAGGTCGGCGCCATGTATGCCGTGGCCGGCTGGCTGCTGGTGCAGGTGGTGACGCAGGTGCTGCCGGTCTTCGACGTCTCCGCCCTGGCGCAGCGCATCATCGTGTTGGTGATCGTGGCCGGCTTTCCGGTAGCGCTGGTGCTGTCGTGGATCTACGAGCTGACACCGCAGGGCATCGTCAAGACCGACGAGGTGACGCCGGATGCATCGGTGACCCGCGCCACCGGGCAGAAGTTGAACCGCGCCATCATCGGCGTGCTGATCCTGGCGGTGCTGGTGATGGGAGCGAAGCTGCTGTGGCCGCGCCAGGGAGCACAGCAGGTCAGCCAGGGGATCATCGACAAGTCCATCGCGGTGCTGCCGTTCGAGAACCTATCCGACGACAAGGCCAACGCTTACTTTGCCGCGGGGGTGCAGGACGAGATCCTCACCCGCCTGGCCAAGATCGGCGCGCTCAAGGTGATCTCGCGCACCTCCACCGAGCAATACGGCACCAAACCCGGCAACCTGCCCGAGATCGCCAGGCAACTCGGCGTGGCCAACATCCTCGAAGGCAGCGTGCAGAAGATCGGCGACGCGGTGCACGTCAACGTTCAGCTGATCCGCGCCGCCGGCGACGAGCACCTGTGGGCCGAGAGCTACAACCGCAAGCTCGACGATGTGTTCGGCGTGGAAGGTGAAGTGGCGCAAACCGTGGCCGAGGCGCTCAATGCCCGCCTCAGCGGCGCCGAGCAGCAGGCGATCGCCGCCAGGCCCACCGACAATCCCGCCGCCTACGAAGCCTACACGCGCGGCCGCGCCATCGAGAGCGGCAGCTACGACATGCCCAGCCGCCTGCGCGCGCTCGAAGCGTACGAAGAGGCGGCGCGGCTGGACCCGCACTTCGCCCTGGCCTTCGCCCATGCGGCGATCGTCGGCAGCTTCCTCTATTTCAACGGCGACGCCGCCGAAAAAATCACGCCGGCATTGCTGAAACAGTACACCGACACCGCCCTGCAATTGCAGCCGGAGCTGGGCGAGGCATTTCTCGCACGAGGTTCCTACCGCTACCGGGTGCTGCGCGACTATCCCGCCGCCTTGCAGGATTTCCAGGCCGCGCGACAGCGGCTGCCGAACGACGCCGAGGTATTGTCGTCGGCCATGGCCGCGCTGGAGCGCCGGCTCGGCCACTGGGACGATGCGGTCGCCCACGCCCAGGCCGCACTGTCGCTCGATCCGCGCAACATGACGACCCTGCTGGGCAACGCCCTCGAGCTGTTCGCCTACCTGCGCCGCTTCGACGAAGCCCGGCAAATTCTGGAGCGCGCCTCGGAAATCGAGCCGGACAGCCCGAGCGTGTTCTCGGGACGAGCCCAGATCGAGCAGCTCGACGGCAAGCTCGACGCAGCAGCGCCCTGGGTGGCGCGCCTGCCGCAGCAGTATTCGTCCTACGATTACTTCATGAACGCGCCGCTGATCCAGCTGTTCTGGGAGCGGCACTGGGATCGCGCGGCCGCCTTCGCCCAGGGCGCCCTGCCGCCCGGCGGCGGGCCGCTGCCGCTGGATAACTCCCTGTGGGTGGCCTCCGTTCTCGGCGAGGCACAGCGGCAAGCCGGTCTTGCCGCCGAGGCAAGGGCCACGTTCTCCCGCATCGTCCGCAGCATCAAGCCGACACCCGACAGCCCGGTGCGCATCGACGAGGCACGTTCGCTCGAATTCCTGGCCCTCGCGCAAGCCGGTCTGGGTAACAAGCAGGCCGCGCTCGATGCCGCGGCGCAGGCGGTGGCAGCGTATCGCGATGATGCGGTGGCCCACGCCGATACGGAGGTTGTCCAGGCGAGGGTGCAGGCGCAGGTGGGCGAGCGCGAAGCCGCCATCGCAGCCTTGCCGCACCTGCTGCAAATCCCGGCCGGCCTCACCCTGGGCCAGCTCCGCTACGACCCCCTGTTCGATCCGATCCGCGACGATCCCCGCGTGCAGAAGCTGTTGAGCACCGCGGTGGCGGCCAAGCCGTGAACGAATGCAGCGCTCGATCCGGCAGGCGCATGGTTGCGCCAGCGCCGTCCCCGGCCTGTCACCAGCTATTCACGGAATCACTCATAAAATTTAATGTTTAAACCCCAGCTCGCCGCCGCCCGCCGCGGCCGCCTGCCGGACCGCCAGAAAATCTCAGGGGATCAAGCATCATGAGCAACAGCCGCAACGACGACCGCGACCACAAAAACCCGTCGGCGCACGACGCGCAGCGCCGCAAAGTGGTCGGAGGCCTGGCCGCCGCCGCGGGCATGAGCCTGTTACCTGCCTGCGGCAGCAGCAGCTCGCCTTCCGATGAGTCGGGGGCCGCCGCCGTCGCCCTGCCGGACCCGGCACAATCCGGCATCGATCACATCGTCGTGGTGATGATGGAAAACCGCTCCTTCGACCATTACCTCGGCTGGCTGCCCGGCGCGGATGGCAAGCAGGCCGGCCTGAGCTTTACCGACAGCAACGGCAAGACCTCCAGCACCTACCCGCTGGCGCCGGAATTCCAGGGCTGCGCCTACCAGGACCCGGACCACTCGCACGAGGGCGGCGTCACCGAGTACAACAACGGCAAGTGCGACGGCTTCCTACTGACCAGCTCCGACACCTTCCCGATCGGCTATTACCGCCAGGAAGACCTCAGCTTCCACGGCCAGGCCGCCCCGGCCTGGACCGTCTACGACCGCTACTTCTGCGGCATCATGGCGGAGACCGATCCCAATCGCTTCTATATGCACAGCGCGCAGACGCCCGCGATCCACAATGGCGACGTCAGCCTGGCCACCACCGCCAACCTGCCCGCGATCTGGGACAAGCTCAGCGCCGCCGGCGTCAGCGGCACCTATTACTACAGCGACGTCCCGTTCACCGCCCTGTTCGGTCTCAAGTACCTGGGCATTTCGCAGCCCTTCGACCTGTTTCTGGCGGCGGCCAAGGCAGGCACCCTGCCCAGCGTGTCCTATATCGACCCCTCCTTCATCGGCGAAGGCTCCGGCACCTCGAAGGACGACCATCCCTTCGCCGACATCCGCGACGGTCAGGCCTTCATGAACAGCATCTACGAAGCGGTGACGCAGAGTCCGCTGTGGCCCAAGACCGCGCTGTTCTTCATCTACGACGAGTGGGGCGGCTTCTTCGACCATGTGCCGCCGCCCTTCACCGGCGTGATCCCGCCGTTCGATCAGGCCGCCTTCGAGGCGATCAACGAGACGCCCTCCTCCCAGCTCGGCTTCCGCATTCCGGCCATGGCCGTGTCGCCTTATGCGCGGCGCAGCTACGTCGCCCACGGCCAATACGACCACACCTCGATCCTGAAGATGATCGAATGGCGCTTCGGCCTTACCCCGCTGACGGTGCGTGACGCCGCAGCCGCCAACATCGCCGAGTCCTTCGACTTCCAGTCCGGCCCCAACCTGACCGCGCCGGTGTTCACCGTGCCCGCCGGCCCCTTCGGCGAGGCCTGCTCCTCCAGCAGCCTGGCGCCCGGCTCGGCCGCCGCCGAAATCCGCGCCAAGCACAACGAGGACATGCAGAGGCTCAAGACGCTGGCGCAGCAGCAAGGCTTCTGGGTTGCCAACTGAGACAGGAGAACGCAGACGCATGAAAAACTACCTGATGGTCCTGTCCGCCCTGAGCCTTGCCGCCTGCGGCGGCAGCGGCGACAGCGCTCCGGCCGGCGGCGACCCGCAAGGCTTTTACCAGGGCACCCTGGAAAATCCCGCGGCGGGCACCAACGATTTGATGTGGGTCCTGATCGACGCCAATCACCAGGCGGTGATGGTCGACCAGACCAGCGGCGACATCTACCGCTTCACCTCGTTCAGCGCCTCCGGCGACAGCTTCAGCGGCGCCTACACCAGCTACAGCTTCAGCAGCAGCGGACTGCTTTCCACTACCACGACCACCACCGTCGGCAACGGCAATTACAACTCCAGCTTCGTGCCGCAGTCCACCATCAGCGGCTACCTTGCCTCCAGCAGCACCAGCACCCCGGTCTACAGCTTCGACGGCACCTACGAACAGGCGCAATACGTCCTCGCCGCTTCGTTTTCCACCATTGCCGGCAGCTACAGCTTCAAGAACGGCTCCGCCAGCGTCAGCCTGGACGTGACGGACACCGGAAGCTTCACCCTGAGCTACACCGGTTGCACCGGCTCCGGCACCATCACCATTCCCGACGCCGCCCACAACGCCTACGAACTCGGTGGCAGCCTCAACTGCTCCGGCGCCATCCAGAACATCACCGGCCTCGCCAGCTTCACGCCGGCCGCCGGCAGCACCGTCGCTGAACTGACCCTGGAATACGACAACGGCACCAGCCTGGCGGTGCAGGCCGTGGCCAAGCAGTAACTCCTGGTCAACCGGGCGGGCGCGCCCGGTTATTTCGCAAAATGGCCTGATCGGAACCAGGGACTGCGGTTCCGCTATGCGGACGACAGCAGGCCGAGCTTCAGCGCCGAGGCCACCACCTCGGCGCGGCGCTTGGCCCCCAGGCGCTGCATGATTTTCGCCACATGGTCCTTCACCGTGTGCGGGCTGCGGCAGACGAGGTCGGCGATCTCGCGATTGGAATGGCCCAGGCTCAGCAGCTCGATGATCTTCAGGTCGGTGACGGTCAGGCCGATCTTTTCGGCGCTGGCCCTGAGCACCGCGTCCTGCACCTGGCGCAGCGTCTCGCCCGACGCTGCGGAATCGTCGGCGCTCCCGTCGGCCAGGCCGGCGACGCGCGAATACAGATTCATGGCGATCTGCGTGCGCTCTTCCAGCAGCGCCACGCGCTGCGACTTCTCCGCGATCTGCGTCTGCAGCGCTTTGAGCTCGCTGATGTCGCGCGCAATGCCCTGCCGCCCGACCATGACGCCATCGCGCATCAGGCTGCCGGCGCGTATCTCCAGGTAGGCGGTGCCGCCGAGCTTGCGGTGCGCCTCGACCTCGAAGAACGGCGTGTGCTCGGTCCCGGTCAGCCCCTGGCTGAAATGCCGCACGGCGGTCCTGGCGCTCTCCGCCGTGAGGTAGTCGGTGAAACTCTTGCCGAGCACCTCATCGGGCGTATAGCCCATCACTTTCTTCACCGCGGGATTGACGAAGGTGAAGCGCCCTTGCAGATCGAGCGTATAGATCAGATCGCCTGCGGCCTCGACCAGGGACTGGTAGTCCGGCGCCGACGGCGGCTTGACGCCGGGCCGTGCCTGGTCAGGCTGCCTCCCGCCCGCTTTTTTCAGCGACGCTGATTTCATGCCTGCCCGCCGGTTATTCCAGGCTTCCTTACTGGGCTGATGTCCACAGCAGTTTATCCCATGCCTTAGGCATTTTCAGATGAGTCACGGCGCTGCGTTCACCAACGTACAGATAAAACTGCCGCGGCTACCGACAATTGGCGAATGCGGCTTTGTTCGCCGCACCAACAGGTGCAGACATGAACTATTCAATTCCACTCGCAGTTCTGGTGATGGCGCTCGGCCTGAGCGCCTGTGACCGTCCTCCCCCGCAAACCGTGGTTGTTCGCACCGTGGTTCCCGGCCCGCCGGGCCCACAAGGCGCGAGCGGTGATACCGGCAGCAAGGGCGATGCTGGCGATCAGGGGAACACCGGCGCGCAAGGCGCCACCGGCGACCAGGGTGCGACTGGTGATCAGGGCGCAACCGGCCGGCCTGGCGACAAGGGAAAAACCGGCAGCACCGTCGTAGTGATTCCGCCTCCGCCGCCGACGCAGTAATCTGCAGGACAGCCGCTCGGCCGGGATGGCGGTTGCGGCCCCTCTGAAAGCCGCGGCAGCGCAGCCCTGCATCAGGGACAGGCGGCCGGCGTGCCGGTGATCTGGAACGGACTGCTCAGGCCTTCATAGGCGATCGCCGGCTGCGATGCGGACAGCCGATAAACGCCTTCGTGCCGGATGCGGTAAGTCCCCGCCGCGGTATTCAGCGGAATCTGCCACAGCCCCTCCGCGGTGGAGGGGCCAGCCTCGCTCAGCTCGGTGCTGATCAGGCTGGGCGTGGAGTGCCAGATAAAGGTCAACTCCGGATCGTGGCCATTCGTCGCCACCGGGTCCCAGCCACCTTGTGCGTTCTGCCGCTCGGCAAAGAGATACGAGGACATGGTGCGTAGGTCGTTGCCGGGATAGCCGGCGACCCAGGTCACATCCACCGTATTGCCCTGCGTGTACGAAGCTTTGGCATCCGTGACGAGGCTGCCGAATTTGGAAGAGCTCGGATCGACGGTGATGGGCGAAGCCGGCCCGGTCGGCAGCACTGCCGCGGCGACGCCGGCCGGCGCGGGCTGCCCGGCGGCCATGGTCAGGGCCAGCTTGCGCGACTCCTGCTGGATCGCGGCGAGCTGCCACGGCCCGAAGATGGTGGAAGCGCCCTCGTACATCTGCGCGGTGTATTCCTCGCGCGTCGCCATGTACTCGTGGTAGTCGTTGGACAGGCCGGCGATCACCACCGTGTTCACGCCCACCGGGCTCAGCGCGTCGAGCACGGTCTGGCGCAGCCGCCGCGCCGACATGGTGGTCACCTCCAGCGGCACGCCCAGCACGGCAAGGTTGCCGAGGCGGAAGATCTGCACCGGCACCGGGTTGGTGCTGGCGGCAAGCGTCACCGGCTTCTCGGCCTGGCAGCCGTATTGCGTCTGCAGCTTGGTGGCGAGGCACAGCGCGGGTGTGGCCACGTCGTAGACCAGCGGGCCGTCGAACGGCACGGTGAGAACCGTGTCGTCCTTCTCCAGCGCGAGGTAGCCGGTACCGTTGTAGATGCCGTTGTATTCGGTGCGGGCCTGATTGAAATAGGACGGCACCGGCGCATCGCTGCCGCAGGCGTAACCGGCGGCGCCGAAGTCCGGCGCATTGGCGCCGCCGGCGAACTGGCTGATGCCGTAGGCCGAGGTGCAGGTGGTCTTGGCGGGCGTGTACAGATCGGCCGGCTCGTCCGCATAGCTGAGTCCGGCCAGGACGGTGGAGTCGGTGATCTGATCCGCGCTCAGGTCGGCGTAGAAGAAGCGGTAGTCGACCGGGCCGCTCAAGGCGCTGCCCTGGGTGTACTGCGTCAGCGCCTGCGCCAGCTGCTTGGTGCCGCTGATGGCGGTCTGCTGCGGCTCGCCCAGCGGCCAGCCGGCCTGGTTGAAGTTGTAGGGGTCGTCGGCGCCGCCGCGGAACTGGTAGGGCACGCCCTGGCCCGGGCCATTGCCGCTGTTGACGTCGGCATCGAACACGAACAGGTCCGGCACCGTATCGCCCTCGTCGGTCTGGGCGAAGGCGGCGACGAAGTTGTCGGCGCCCGAAGGCTGGCCGCCGGCGTCGGGCAGGTACTGCGTGCCCATCAGCTTCTCGAAGCCGAGCGAGGCATAGCCCTTGTTGTCGCTGGACATCAGCAGATCGTGATTGCCCATCGAGGTGGGATGCACGCCGAACCAGTTGAGCACGCCCACCGCGCTGCCGTTGCTGCGCACCAGGTTGAGCTGCAGGAAGCGCTTGTCGACATCGACCTCATGCCCGTTCTGGTCGAGATACTGCGCACGCTCGGCGGGCGAATCCTGCTCGTAGCCTAGCGGATCGCGGTTGACGTTGGCGTTGAGCAGCTGGCCGACCGACAGGCCGATGCTGCTGGTGTCCGGATGCGCCTGCAGGTTGGCATGGGCTCGGCGGATGGCCTGGACGATGCCGCCGACGATGGCGTTGAAGTTGTCGTTGTCGTAGTCCGGGTTGCTGATCAGCAGGCTTTCGACATAGACCAGAATGTCGTTGAGCGGGGCCGGCAGGTCGGAAGACAGGTCAGGCAGCACCACCAGGCCGAAGCCGCCGCCGATCTCGTGCGAGTGGGTGCCGGACAGCATGACGTTGTCGACGTTGTAGTACTGGCTCAGCACCGGGTCCGCGGCGATGCTCTTGAGCACTTCCTGGTGGATCAGGGCCGACATGCCCATCAGGTCGATCGAGACAAACACCACCTGCTTGCCGTTGCACGGCGACTCGATGGCGAACGCGCGGGCGAACGGGCGCGTATGGATGCCGTTGGGCACCTGCGGCGGCAGCACCTCGCCGAAGAAGTCGGCATGGCCGGTGGGGTCGCCGCCGATCGGCCCGGCGGTGTCGTAGAGGCCGCTGCCGAACAGGTACTGGTTGTTGCCCTGGCAGGCCCCGGCCGGCTGCGGGCCGGCATTGGCGATCGGCAGCTCGATCGCGCTGGGCGCATCCGGCTGGTGGGTCTTGGTATAGGTGACGCCGTCGATGGTCAGCGTCGCGGTGCTGCCGATCTGCAGGTAGGGGCTTTGCAGCACGCACATCGCGCCCTGCGGCAGCTGCGCCGCGGCGCCGGCCGTGCCCGACACCGGCGAGGAACCGCCGCAGGCCGCCAGCAGCAGGGTCCCCACGGCACAGCACAACGGTATAACGCTACGGATGTCGCGAGCTGCCACGGCCAATTCCCCAAGTTCAGACGATAATCTTTTGGTTATTTAAGCAGGAACCCGGCCCATCGCTTTGACAGTTAGTGCCAGCCGGATGGTAAAAACAGCCCATGACGGCCGCGGCCGGCCAATTCGAGGAAGCTCTTTACAACGCAGGAATACAGCCGGACACTGGCCGGCATGGAATTCAAGACTATCGATGTGCCGGCAACATCATCCAAGCCGGAACTGTATGCCACCCTTCAGGAAAGCGCCCTGGCGCTGTTCAGCGGTGAGCGCAATGCCATCGCCAACGCCGCCAACCTGAGCGCCCTGATCTGGCATTCGCTGCCCGACCTGAACTGGGCCGGGTTCTATCTGTGGAGCGGCAAGGACCTGGTGCTGGGCCCGTTCCAGGGCAAGATCGCCTGCGTGCGCATCGACCTTGACCGCGGCGTCTGCGGCCGCGCGGCCAGCGAGCGCAAGACCCAGGTCGTCGCCGACGTGCACGCCTTCCCCGGCCACATCGCCTGCGATCCGGACTCGCGTTCGGAAATCGTGGTGCCGCTGACGCTCGGCGAGCGCCTGCTCGGCGTGCTCGATCTGGATAGCCCGCACACGGATCGTTTCGATGCCGCGGATGCGCGAGGACTGGAAGCGCTGGCCCTGGCCTGGATCAGCGGCAGCGATCACCCGTAGGCACGCGCGCCGCTGTGCCTGGCTGCGGACAGGGCGGAAATCAAAACTGGACCCCCGCCTACGCGGGGGTGACGATTTAAGCAGAGATTCCCTAACCCGCCCTGGAGTTCGCCAGCGCCAGCACCGGCTGCTCGCGGTAACGCTGCGGGAACAGGCGCTTCAGGTTCCGCACCTTCGGCAGGTCGTTGATGGCGATGTAGGGATAGGTTGGGTTCTGCGCCAGGAAATCCTGGTGATACTCCTCGGCCGGATAGAACCCTTTCAGCGGATCGGTCCGCGTGACGATGCGCCGTTGAAACACGCCGGCCTTGTCGAGCTGCGCAATGTAGCTGTCGGCCACCTGCTGCTGCATGGCGTTTTCCGGAAAGATGGCGGAACGATACTGGCTGCCGCTGTCGGGGCCCTGGCGGTTGAGTTCGGTCGGATCATGCGCCACCGAGAAGAAGATCTGCAGCAGCTGGCCGTAGCTGATCTGCTTCGGGTCGTAGGTGATCTGCACTGATTCGGCGTGGCCGGTCTGGCCCGTACTCACCGTCTCGTATTGCGCCGTCTCCGCGCTGCCGCCGGCATAGCCGGAGACGGCCCGGCTCACGCCTTTCACATGCTCGAACACGCCCTGCACGCCCCAGAAGCAGCCGCCGGACAGCACCGCCGTCTCGCTGCCCGCCGTGGATGCGGGCTCGTCGAGCACCGGAGCCGGCACCACCTGCACCGCTGACTGCGAATACGCCGGAAACTGCCACCACAGGAAAGCGAAACCGGCAACGCCCAGCACGGCAAGCCACTTGTTCATGGATCTCATCCTCAACCGAAGGTGAAGGCGAAAGCCTCGACACCGGGATCGAGGAATTCGATTTCAAAAGTGCGGTCGCGGATCGCTCCGCTCTGCCGCACCAGTTGGTAAAGCCGCTGGGTGGTGACGCTGCCCAGGCCCTGGGCATCGGTATCGACGCCGTGGCTGTCACCCGGAGCCTGGCCGTCCAGCCGCACCTTGAAGCGCACCGGCTTGCCGTCGGCGCCCGGCCCCAGCACCAGGTGCAGGTCGCGCGCGTGGAAGCGGTAGACGATGCGGCCGGGCGCGCCGGCCAGCACGGCCTTCTCGTCCCGCACTGTCCAGCGGCCGGCCAGGGCCCACTGATTCAGCTCGAACGAAGCCGGTGCGGTATAGGCCTGGGGCTGGTCATGGACCTCCCCGCCCGGCGAGGTGAAATTCTCGGCGCGGCTGTAGCCGACATAGGTTTCCGGGGACTGCACATCGGCATCGTCCGGCGCCAGGCCGACACCGGCGGCATCGGCATGGACGAAATCGCCGGCAACCGCGGACTTGCCCGCCTCGGCCAGCAATTGCCGGATGACGCTTTCGGACTGTTCATACTCGCCCTCGCCGAAATGGTGATAGCGCACCCGCCCCTGCGCATCGACGAAATAATGCGCCGGCCAGTACTGGTTGCCGAAGGCGCGCCAGATCGCATAGTTGTTGTCGATCGCCACCGGATAGGTGATCCCCAGATCCTTCACCGCGCGGCGCACATTGTCGATGTTCTTCTCGAAGGCGAACTCGGGCGCATGCACGCCGATCACCACCAGGCCCTGATCGCGGTACTTGTCCGCCCAGGCGCGCACGTACGGCAGGCTGCGCAGGCAGTTGATGCAGGAGTAGGTCCAGAAATCGATCAGCACCACCTTGCCGCGCAAACCTTCGGTGGTCAGCGGCGGCGAGTTGAGCCACTCCACCGCTCCGGCCAGCGAAGGCAGCTCACCCTCCACCGGCAGCGCGGCGGCGGCCATCGCCGGCTTCGCCGCCATCATCATGCCGCCGTTGGCGCCGTGCGGATCGGCGGCCATCATCATGCCCGGCCCCGCACTCATCACCACATCGGCATCCGGCGCCGCCGGGCTTTGCAACCGCGGGTGGAAACGATCCAGAAAGCCCTGTTCCAGGCTTGCCGTACGCGCCACGGACAGCCGCGTCAGCAGGCCGGTATCCAGCCCCAGCGCGATCGCGGCAACGCCGGCGAGCACGGCGACGCCGAGCCCGCGCCGGATCCATTCGCCCACGCCGAGCGAGCGTTTCAGCGCCGCGAACACCTTGCCGCCGATGAGCAGCGCGGCAGCCAACGAAGTCGCCGCGCCCAGGCCGTAGGCGAGCAGCAGCAAGGACGTGTGGCCGCTGGCGCCTTCAAGCGCGGCGCCGGTCAGCAGCAAGCCGAGAATGGGGCCGGCGCAGGGCGACCACAGCAGGCCGGTCGCCACGCCGAGCAGGAAGGAAGGCGCCACCGATGAAGATTTGCCATTGGCGCTGTCGGCGGACTGCGACAGCCGCGCACCCAGGGCCACCAGCGGCCGGGTCAGCCGGTCCGACAGGCCGGGAAACACCAGGGTCAGCCCGAACAAGCCGAGCAGCGCGATGGCAGCATAGCGGCCGTATTCGTTGGCCTGCACCGCCCAGCCGCCGCCGACCGCCGCCAGCGTCGCCACCAGGGCGAAGGTGATCGCCATGCCGAGCAGCAGCGGCAGGCCGCTGCGCACGAAGGGCTGCCCTGCGCGCGCGAACACGAAGGGCAGCACCGGCAGGATGCAGGGGCTGAGGATGGTCAGCACGCCGCCGCAATAGGACAACAGCAGAAGAAGCATGGGAATCCAGTGGAAACAGCGGGGGTGGAAACTGCCGGGGAAATCAGGCGGCGATGGACTTGAACGTCATGGCCACGCCGTTCATGCAGTAGCGCAGCCCGGTCGGCGCCGGGCCGTCATTGAAGACATGGCCCAGGTGGCCGCCGCAGCGGCTGCAACGCACCTCGGTGCGCGTCATGCCGAAGGAACTGTCGGTACGCTCCAGCACCGCCTTGTCCAGCGGACGCCAGAAGCTGGGCCAGCCGGTGCCGCTGTCGAACTTGGTTTTCGACGAGAACAGGTCCTGCGCACAGCCGGCGCAGGCAAAAACGCCGTCGCGGTGCTCGTCGTTGAGCGGACTGGTGAAGGCCCGCTCGGTGCCTTCCTGCCGCAGCACCGCATATTGGCTGGGGGTGAGGAGCTTGCGCCACTCCGCATCGGTATGAGTCACTGTGAAGGTCTCCGTGGCTGCTGCTTCGGCACGCGATCCACCCAGCCCCCGCCTGCCGATGAAGGCCAGCGCGAAAGCTGCCGCGCCACCGGCCAGCAGCAGGCGTCTTCTGTTTGGGTCCATGGGCTTTCTCCTGTAAAACGATGTTGCGGAAAAGTCGTGAGTGCCACGACGGGGACAGCTTAGCGCCAGGGCGGCGCCGCAACAGCGCCAAGCGTCCGCAGATTATGTTCGGAAGTCCCCGGCTGCGATGAACACTACGCGGCTGGCCGGACACCGGATGCCGATGGCTATAGACAGCAAAAAGCCCCCGGGATTCCCCGGGGGCCTGGCTGCCGCAGCGCTCTACTCGGCGAATGCTACCGCCGAACGCCTTGGAGTCATCCTTAATATCCCCTCTCCCCCACGAATGTGGGGGAGAGGGCCAGGGAGAGGGGGCGCATCCGGACGTGCCGAAGCCCGATTTCTGTGACAAAGCCGGCTTCGCCGGCGCCCCTCTCCCTACGCCCTCTCCCCGCTACGCGGGGAGAGGGGATGTTTCTTTCTACGGCTTCGCCACGCTGTAGGAATGCGCGCCGGCGCCGGCCAGCTTGCCGCCGTCGACGATCAGGTACTCCTCGCGGATCGGGCGCTGGTCGAACCAGCATTCGAGGATTTCCCGGGTGCCGGCGGCGTAACGCGCCTGCGCCGACAGAGAGCTGCCCGAGATGTGCGGCGTCATGCCGTGATGCGGCATGGAGCGCCAGGGGTGGTCGGCCGGTGCCGGCTGCGGGAACCACACGTCACCGGCGTATCCGGCCAGCTGGCCGCTTTCCAGCGCGCGGACGATGGCGTCGCGGTCGCAGATCTTGCCGCGCGCCGTGTTCACCAGATAGGCGCCGCGCTTCATCTTGGCGAGCAGCGCATCGTTGAACAGGTGCTCGGTCTCCGGATGCAGCGGCGCATTGATGGTAACCACGTCGCAGACCTTGATCATCGACTCGACCGTGGGATGCCAGGTCAGGCCCAGCTCATGCTCCTGCGCTTCCGGCAGGCGATGGCGGTCGGTGTAATGCAGCTTCACGTCGAACGGCTTGAGGCGGCGCAGCACGGCCAGGCCGATGCGGCCGGCGGCCACGGTGCCGACGTTCATCGCTTCCAGATCATAGGAGCGGGCCACGCAGTCGGCGATGTTCCAGCCGCCCTTCACCACCCACTGGTAGGAGGGGATGTAGTTGCGCACCAGGCCGAGAATCATCATCACCACATGCTCGGAGACGCTGATGCTGTTGCTGTAGGTCACTTCGGCGACGGTGACGCCATGCTTGATCGCGGCCTGCAGGTCGACATGATCGGAGCCGATGCCGGCGGTGATGGCCAGCTTCAGCTGCTTCGCCTTGGCGATGCGCTCCGCCGTCAGGTAAGCCGGCCAGAACGGCTGCGAGATGACGATGTCCGCATCGGGCAGTTCGCGCTCGAACACCGAATCGGCGCCTTCCTTGTCGGAAGTCACCACCAGGCGATGACCGCTTTCCTCCAGAAATTTGCGCAGACCCAGCTCGCCGCTGACGCTGCCGAGCAACTCGCCCGGCCTGAAGTCGATGCGCTTGGGCGTCGGCGCCGTCTGCCCGCCCGGATAACGCTCGACCTTGGGCACATCGTCGCGGGCATAGGACTTGGGGTAGCCGGTGACGGGATCGTCGTACAACACACAAAGAATCTTTGCCATTTGTTCCTCCATGAATGCCGGTGAACGATCGGCGTGCCGGAGCTGCTCGATGCAAGGCCGGCGTGCCGATCCGTGCATCGAGTGTCGAGGAGGGACAACAGCCCATCAAATCAAACTTATGCATCGGCTGATCGAAATCTTCGATCAGCCACGCGGCTCAGCGCGGCGCCAGTGCGGAGAGCGTTTTGCGGTTGATCACGGCCTGCAGATCGAGGGTCCGGGCCACCTCGAGCAGCGCATGAGCGACCGGCGGCAGGGGCTCGCGGTCCGAGGCGACCAGCCCGATAAGGTGCGTCGCATCCGGCCCGGTCAGGGGAATCGCCACCAGGCCGTCGAGCACGCCGAGCAGCAGCAGAAAACTTTCCGGCACCACCGTTGAAAGACCGCCCAGGCAAAGCTGCGACCACAGCGTGATCAGCGAGTTGGTTTCGACCACCGCATGCACTTCGGCGCCGGCCTGGTGAAAATGCAGATCGAGGATGCGCCGGTTCTGCATGTCGGGCGTCAGCAGGCACAGCGGCAGCGTGGCCGCTTCCGCCCAGCTCGCGGTCTTGCGCCCGGCGAGCGCCGCTTCGCGGGTCAGCAGCACGTAGCGTTCCTGGTACAGCGGCAAGGTCCGCACCCGCGCCAACGGCTCGTTGTCGAGATAGGTCAGGCCGATATCGAGGCTGAAGTCGTCGAGTCCGCGCTGGATGTCGATGGAAGTCTGCGAGCCGACCACCATGCCGACGCGCGGGTGCCGCTGCGCGAAGGGCTTGGTCAGCAGCGCGATCACCGGCAGGGTCACGGGGATGGCGCCGATGCGCAGGCGGCCCGACAGACCCTCCCCCATCTCGCTCAGCTCCTGTCTGAAGCCGCCGTAGTCGGCCAGCACGCGCTGCGCCCAGGCCAATGTCCGCTCGCCTTCGGCGGTGAGGCCGACATAGCGCTGGCCGCGCTCGACCAGCAGGACGCCCAGGCTCTCTTCCAGCTGCTTGATGCCGGCGGACAGCGTCGGCTGGGTGACGTTGCAGGCTGCCGCCGCCCGGGCGAAATGCCGCTCTTTCGCCAGGGCGGTGAGATATTGCAGGTGGCGGATGATCATCATCGCCGGCGCCCGCGGCAGCGACGCGCAGCAAGACAGCGGGACTGGCTAGGCAACGACACGGGACATGATGAAATCTTCGTGCAGATCGTTGCCGACCGGAAAGGTCTGCTCGCCCACCACGCGGAACCCCAGCTTGCGGTAAAACGCGATGCCGCGGGCATTGTGCTTGGACACGCCCAGCCACAGCGCATCGTGTTCCCCGGCCCTGGCCTCCTCCAGCGCGACCCCGAGCAGGGTCTGGGCGATGCCGGCGCCGTGGAACTGGCGCAGCACGTACAGCCGGCGCAGTTCCAGCGGCCGCCGCGCCGGGACTTCAGGCGGACCATCCTCGCGGCACAGCATCAGGTAGCCGACGACGCGCTCGTCCACTTCCGCCGCGACCAGCGAGGTCTGCGGACTCGCCAGGTGCGCCAGGAATTTCTCCGGACTCAGCTCCGCGCGGATATAGGCCTCCAGCTCGGACGCGGGCGTGGACGGCGGACAGGCCAGCGCGAAAGTGGCTGCGCCGATCGCCGCGAGGGACTCGGCGTCTTCCGGCTGGGCGGGACGTGTGCGTAGACGCATGGGGCCAATGACAGGGCTTGGTTGAATGAGAGGTGCCGCAGCATTCCGCGGCAGCAGCGGAATTTGCAGCAGCCATCCATGTGCCGGGAACGACCGCGCAAAGCGTATCGCATCGGCACCGTTATATTTCTGAAAATATAACGCATTTTCCATCGTCGCCGGCCTGTGCGGGTGAAACAGGCGCTACGGGACATCGGGGCGGCGGCACCGGGAAGACAACCATTGTTGTTGACAACATTAACAACATTTGTTGTAATGATTCCATCAGCAGCGGCGATGGGAGCCCCAGATGAGTCAGCAGGCCCGCAGTTCCGAACCTTGCCAGGGACGCGCGGCCATCGCAGCGGCCGACCGGCATCACACGGGAGCCGAGGCCGCCGAGCAGGTCCGCAACGATGTACTCGGCGGCCTGGCCGGTTTCACCGACAGTTTCATGAATGCGCTGGGCGGCGACTTCCTGGCGGAAGCCGACGAACGCCGCCTGCGCGACAAGTACTGCAACCGGCCGGCGGCGCTGGCGGCCCGGTTGAGCGCCAATCGCCGCACCCTCGGCGCCCAGCGCGCGCTGCACGTGCTCTACAACAAGCTGCTGACCGGCGCCGCCATGACCATCGAGGAGCAGGCGCTGGCGGTGCACGCCCGCGACCTTGCCGAGGGCTATACCGGGCGCGAGGTCGAGCAGCGCTGCCTGAAGGTGAGGCAATGATCGGCTGGTTGCGCGCCCTGCTCCGCTCCACGCGGCGGCACGCTCCGGCGGTGCCGCTGGAGCCCGAGCCCCGTCTGCGCCTGGTTCCCGGGCACTACAACCACGACCGCGTCGCGGCCGGCCTGTGGCACGCGCGCCGCCGGCCGGTGGCGGAACACAGCAGCGGCACGGCTTGAGCGTGCGACACATGCAATCCGCCGCGAGGGTCGCCCGATGTTGAAGTACCTCGCACGCAGCGCCCAGGGCGCCGTATTCGCCATTGCCATGATGCTGGTCAAAGGCACGCCTGCCGAGACGCTGCTGGCCTTCATGATCGGCGTGTCGTTCGGGCCCGATAGCTTCTGGTGGTTTTTGTAGCGCCGGCCGGCATTCCCCACCGCTCACTTCAGCACGAACACGCTCACGTACCAGTCCTCCACCTGCTTGCGCGCCCACGGCGTGCGCCGCAGGAAAGTCAGGCTGGAATTGATGCTGGGGTCCTTGCTGAAACAGCGGATCGGCACCTCGCGCGCCATCCCTTCCCAGCCGAAGCGCGCCTGCAGCTCGGTGAGAATCTGCTTCAGCGTGATGCCATGCAGCGGGTCCTGAGAACGCGGATAGATGGTGTTGCTCGACATGGCCTGCGGCGGCGCCGGGAAGCGGGGAAGTCCTGCGGCGCAGAATAGCCGATAGCGTATGGCAATACCGGCGTCACCCCATTCAATTGGCCTGCGCGGGCGCGGCAGCGTCGTCCGGGCGCGGGCCGCCGCCGCGCATGCCGGAAGGCGGCTGCATCCTGGCGGCCAGGCGATCGCCCGCCCATTCGCAGGTGCCTTGCACCACCTTGCCGTCGCGCAAGGTGATCGCGACGCTGCTCCCCGCGCTTTTGCCGGTGCAGGCGGTGTAAGCCTCGGGCGGCGGCCCCGAAGGATGGTGCGTGGAGCCGCCTTGCGCGGAACCTTCTTCCGGCGGCGGTCCGGCGTCACCGTCCTGCTGTGCCATCACGGCCGGACTGAGCAGAGCCAGTGCAAAAACCATGTGCAATTTCATTTTGGGCATCGCCGGAACCTTCATACGGATGATGGGGGAGCGTCGAGCTTAGGCTCGATGGCAGGCCACACCGCGAGGATTTACCGAAGGTTTACGCACCGCGGAGCACCCGGATAGCGCCCGGAGAGCACTGCGGTCTTTATGGCTTCTTTATGTGCCGGCCGCCGCACCGGCGCCCCGCGGGGGATAAACTGTGCCCATCGCAATTGCCCGCCCCGCCGATGCCGGAAACGCTGCAAAACGAAAACCGCCCCTCCCCCGAAGCGCTGCTCGCCGAAGCGCGCAAGGAGAAGCGCGGCAAGCTGAAAATCTTTCTCGGCGCCGCGCCCGGCGTGGGCAAGACCTACGAGATGCTGCTGGCCGCGCGCAAGAAGAAGAAGGACGGCGTGGATGTCTGCGTCGGCGTGGTGGAGACGCACGGCCGCAAGGAAACCGAGGCGCTGATCGAGGGCCTGGAAATCCTGCCGCGCCAGGCCGTCGAGTACAAGGGCCGGGTGCTGCAGGAGATGGACATCGACGCCATCCTCAAGCGCCGGCCGCAACTGGTGCTGGTGGATGAGCTGGCCCACACCAACGCCGAGGGCAGCCGCCACCCCAAGCGCTATCAGGACGTGGAGGAGCTGCTCAACGCCGGCATCCACGTCTACTCCACCCTCAACATCCAGCACCTGGAAAGCCTCAACGATGTGGTGGCGCGCATCACCCGCGTGCGCATCCGCGAAACGGTGCCGGACAGCATCTTCGACACCGCCGACGACGTCGAGGTGATCGACCTGACGCCGGACGAGCTGATCCAGCGCCTGCGCGAAGGCAAAGTCTACGCCGAGCAGCAGGCGCAGCGGGCGCTGGACCACTACTTCAAGCCCGGCAACCTCACCGCCCTGCGCGAGCTGGCGCTGCGCCGCACCGCCGAGCGCGTCGACGACCAGATGCGCCAGTACATGCGCACGCACGCCATCAGCGGGCCCTGGGCGGCGGCGGAGCGGGTGCTGGTCTGCGTCAACGAGTCGGTCGCGGCGGCGGGCCTGGTGCGCGCGGCCAAGCGCGCGGCCGACCGTCTCGACGCCGACTGGTTCGCGGTCTACTTCGAAACGCCGCGCACCCTGCACCTCAGCGCGGCGCAGCACGAGCGCGTGGCGCAGACCATGTTCCTGGCCAAGCAGCTCGGCGCCGAGACCGTGACCCTGCCCGGCGGGCGCCACATCGCCGAGGACGTGCTGCGCTTCGCCCACGACAACAACATCACCCAGATCGTGGTCGGCAAGTCGGCGCGGCCCTGGTGGTTCGAGTGGCTGCACGGCTCGGTGGTGCACGACCTGGTCAAGCACGCCACCGGCATCAACGTGCATGTGCTGACCGACGAACTGGGCGACAAGGTCAAGGACAGCGCGCGCAAGACCGATGCCGAGGAACAGGACGACGGCAGCGCCCGTACCGCACCCGCGCCGGGCTGGCTGCATGCCGATCCCAAGGCCTATATCTACACCGTGGTGGCGGTGGCCATCGCCACCCTGTTCGGGCGCGCCGTGGTGTCGATGGTGGACCTGCCCAACGTCTCGCTGGTGTTCCTGGCGGCGGTGCTGTGGAGCGCCGCGCGCTACGGCCTCGGCCCCTCGCTGTTCGCCTCGGTGCTGTCCACGCTGTGCTACAACTTCTTCTTCATCGAGCCGATCTACACCTTCACCGTGGCCGACCCGAGCCAGCTGCTGGCACTGGCCTTCTTCTGCCTCGCAGCCGGACTGACCAGTACGCTCACCGTGCGCGAGCGGCAGTTCGCCGAAACCGCGCGTGAGCAGGCGCGCACCACCGCCGAGCTGTTCGGCTTCGCCCGCAAGCTGTCCGGCGTGCGCAAGCTCGACACCCTGCTCGCCACCACCGCCGGCCAGGTAGCGACCATGCTCAAGGCCGAGGTCAGCCTGCTGACGCCGGATCTGAACAGCGGCGCCCTGAAGCAGATGGCGGCGGTGCCGGTAGACGCCAAGCTGGAGGCTGCCGACCTCGCCGCCGCCGCCTGGTGCTGGGACCATGCCCAGCCCACCGGCCGCGGCACCGACACCCTGCCCGGCAGCCGCCGCCTGTTCCTGCCGCTGCGCACCGGCCAGGGCAAGGTCGGCGTGATCGGCGTCAGCCGCCCGGCCAAGAACTTCCTGCTCAATCCGGCCGAGCGGCGCCTGCTCGACGCATTGGGCGATCTGGCCGCCATCGCCATCGAGCGCATCCGCCTGGCCAAGGACGTGGACCAGGCGCGCATGCTGGCCGAGACCGAGAAGCTGCGCTCGGCCCTGCTCACCTCGATCTCGCACGACCTGCGCACGCCGCTGGCGCTGATCATCGGCTCGCTGTCCAGCCTCAAGTCCTACGGCGCGCTCTACGACGAGAAAACCCGCGAGGAAATGCTCAGCACCGGCATCGACGAGGCCGAGCGCCTCAACCGCTATGTCGCCAACCTGCTCGACATGACCCAGCTCGACGCCGGCGCGCTCAAGCCCAAGCGCGAGCCCTGCGATCTGCACGACCTGGTCGGCGCCGCCCTGCGCCGCTGCGCCAAGCAGCTGGCGCAACACAAGGTCAAGCTGTCGATCCCCGCCAGCCTGCCGATGCTGATGCTCGACGACGTGCTGATGGAACAGGTGCTGGCCAACCTGCTCGACAATGCCTCCAAATACACCCCCGCCGGCTCCACCATCGAGATCGTCGCCGCGCAGTACAAGTTCAGCCTGCTGATATCGGTGCGCGACGAAGGCCCCGGCATACCGGAGGGCGATCTGCAGCGCGTCTTCGACAAGTTCTTCCGCGCCCGCGAAGGCGGCGACCGCGGCCGCGGCGGCACCGGCCTGGGCCTGGCGATCTGCCGCGGCTTCGTCGAGGCCATGGGCGGGCGCATCTACGCCCGCAACCGCAACGATCCGCAGGCCGCAACCAAGGGCGCCGAGTTCGTCATCGAATTCTCGCCGGAAGTGATCGCCGAACGCCCGCGCACGGAGGTGGCATGAGTCTCGACGCTGGACGAATCCTGGTGGTGGACGACGAGCCCGCCATCCGCCGCCTGCTGCGCAGTACCCTCGGCGTGCAGGACTACGTGGTACTCGAAGCGGCCAGCGTGGCCCAGGCGCTGGAAGTGCTGGAGCGCGAGAAAGTCGACCTGATCATCCTCGACCTGGGACTGCCCGATGGCGACGGCTTCGAAGTCATCAACAAGCTGCGCCCGGATTCGCAGGTACCGATCGTGGTGCTGTCCAGCCGCGACGACGAGCGCGGCAAGGTGCAGGCGCTCGACGCCGGCGCCGACGACTACGTCACCAAGCCCTTCGGCGTGGAGGAGCTGGTGGCGCGTATCCGCGCCGCGCTGCGCCATCGCGTGCAGGCACAGGGTGGCAAGCCGGTGTTCCAGTGCGAGGGCCTGGCGGTCGACCTGGTGCACCGGCGCATCACGCTCAACGGCGCGGAAGTGAAGCTCTCGCCGAAGGAATACGACATCCTGCAACAGCTCGTCATCCACGCCGGCAAGGTGCTGACCCACCGTCACCTGCTGCGCGAGGTATGGGGCTCGGAGAATGACGACGACGTCGCCTACCTGCGCGTCTACATCCGCCAGCTGCGCGGCAAGCTGGAAGCGGATCCGGCGCAGCCGACCTTGATCCTGACCGAGCCGGGCGTTGGCTATCGCCTGCGGGTGAGTTGAGCCGCCGCGGCGCGACGCTTCGCGCCAGGACTGCCGGCACTCATCGACCGGCCGCGCTCAAATGATCATCAACGGACGCTAGGCTTCAAGCCACGGAAAATCCAGATCGTCGAACCGATGCTGCGGATTTTCCAGGTCATCCAGAAACGGGTGCGCCCCGGCATGGCGCTCTTCCAGGGCGCCGCTGCGCGCATAGACCCAGCACAGCTTGAGCATCTGGCGGCTGATCTCCGCATGGAGCGGGTCGATCAGCCCGGCGCCGGCATCGGTGGGATCGAGCAGCTAGGACAGGCGCGTCCAGGCCTCGTATTCCTGCCGCAACAGAAGTTGCCGGAGCTGCTGCAGCTGCTGCGTGGTCGTGGTTTGTATCTGTATCGATTTGTACATAGGGCTATCGTTCTGTATTGGCGATTTGCATCTGGCGCTCTCCCCGCCCTCAACGGAAAGGCCGCCCGGGATCGACACCGATCCCGGGCGGCCTGAATGACTGCTGTCACACCTTTATTTTTTTGTGAAAACTACTTGGCCACGGCCTGCGCTTCCTCCGACTTGCCGCTTTGGGCGCCGGAGGCGCCGGTCGCGGTGACCTGGAAGTAATAGGTCTGGCCGCTGACCAATCCGCTAATGGTGGTGCTGGCGCCGGTCACCCCGGAGGTCTTCGGGCTGGCGCCCTCGCCGTCCGAACTGCTGCCGCCGTAGACGCTGTAGCTGGCGGCGCCGGAAGCGGCGCTCCAGCTCACCACGATGCTGCCGCTGGCGCTGCCCGTCGCCGCGCTGACCGAAGCCGGGGCTGCCGGCGCGGTGGCCAGCGTCACCTTGGCTTCGTTGGACTTGGCGCTGTTGCCGCCGCTGTTCGCCGCCTCGACCACGAAGTAGTAGGTCGAGCCGTTCTTCAAGCCGCCGACGATCGTGCTGGTGCCGGTGATGCCGGTGGCCACCGGCACGGTGCTTTCGCCGCCGGCCGCGCTGCCCTGGAACACTTCATAGCTGCTGGCGCCGCTGGAAGCCTTCCAGCTCAACGTGGCCTGGGCGTTGCCGCCGGTGGCCGCCAGGCCGGTGGGCGCCGCCGGGGGTACCGGCACCGCCACGCTGGCCTCGTTGGAAGCGGTGCTGCTCCCCGCCGAATTCACCGCGACCACCGTGAAGTAGTAGGTCTTGCCGCCGGCCAGCTTGCTGATCACCGTGCTGGTATTGCCGGTGCTGGCCACCGCGGTGGCGCCTTCGCCGCCGGGGCTGGTGCCTTCATAAACGGCGTAGCTGGTGGCGCCGGCGGAGCCGGTCCAGTGGAGCAGCACCTGGCCGCTGATCAGGCCGGCGCTGAGGCTGACCGGCGCTTCCGGCGGGCAGGACACCGCCGGCAGGCCGGCATTGACCGCGCTGATATCGAAGCTGCCGATGCCGGTGGTGTAGTCCCAGCCGGTGGTGGCGACGTACAGCCCGTTGGTACCGACGGTGATGTCGTGGAAGTCCTTCGCCGCGGTGAGATAACCGCTGATGAAGGAATAGAAGATCGGCGCGGCGAAGCCGTAGCAGTTGCCGTGCGCGGTCTGCATGCGCGCCCAGCTGCCGACCGATAGCGGCGAGGACAGGCTGGTGCCGCCCACACCTTCATCGGCGCCGCTGACCACAATCAGGGCAGGCGACAGATTGTTGTCGGCGTCCATGGCGATGTCGGGCGTGCCGCGCAGGGCCGTGGTGGAATTGCCCAATGGCACCACCCCGTTCTGCCAGGTCGGCGCGCTCTCCCACAGGCTGTTGCCGCCGCCGCCCGCATCCCAGGACAACTCGTCGATGTAGCTGTTGGCGCTGTCGATCAGCAAGGTGGTGCCGCCGACGGCAACCACATAGGGCGAAGACGAAGGATATTCCACCGCTCCGACGATGCCGGTATCCGGCAGACCCAGATTGATGAGCAGGCCACAGGCCGCGCCGGCGTCGCCGGAGGAAGCGAAGAAAGTGATGCCTTCCGCTGCCCCCTGCTCGTAGGCGATATCCGCGAGCAGCATGCCGCCACTCAGGTACTCCAGGGTCTCGCAACCGCCGAAGGACATATTGACGGCCTTGACCTTGTCGTCGGAAACGATGCGCTCATAGTCCGGAATCACGTCGGCGTCGCCCAGCGATGCCGTGTTGTAAAACACGATTTCGCGCAGATTGCCGGCGATGCCCGAGGAGGACTGGCTGTCCAGATCCCATTCGTCGATACCGGAGGTATCGGTGCTGGCGGGTCCGGTGGTGACGATCTCGTAAGGCACCTGCGGCAGGCTGTTTTCCTTCTCGTACTGGCGCAGATCCACCGGAACCTGGGAGATATTGCCTTCGGTGACGATGCCGATGGCGGTACCCCAACCGGTTGGCGTCGTACCGGCGTCATAAGCCGTCTGGAACGCGGCGGCATTCAACTCAGGCGAGATCTGCGGCACGCCGGCGGCTGCCGGACTGGCGGCCAGCGGCCTGCCGGTGGCAAGACGCGGCATCAGCTTGCCGCTGGCCTCATCCTGCGCCAGCTGCGTCCGCATGACGCCGACGTTGTGCAGGCCGACCACGGCGGCGACCGTACCTTCCAGCGCCGACGGAACCTGCGCCGCCGTGCGGTTGGCGAATACCGTCTTGCCCCCCAGCGAGAACTGCACCAGTTCGGTATTGAAGGCTTTTTCCACCTCCGCCGCGCTGCCGTCGGCGGTGATCGCCAGATGATTGGGAGAAAGCACCAGATTGCTGAATCCGGCCTGGCTCAGGTAGCTGAGCACCGCATCGGTTTGAGCCTCGCTCGGCGCATAAGTATTGACGAATTGCTGCGGCGTCAGCACCTTGCCGAACGCAGCGCTGCCGGGCTTGCCCATCTGCGCCACAAAGGCATCGAGCTGAGTCTTGTTGCGCGGGCTGAGTCCGACCGTGATATGCATCGGCGCGCTCGACAGCAGCGGCGCGATGCCCGAAACATTTTTCAGCGGCGTTGCCTGGGTGGCGGTATTGACCCAGGCGGAAGCGTGAACCGCCGTGGGAGCAAGCAAGGCGCCGATGCTGGCGGCGGTGAATAAGGCCGCGGCAAGAGCGCCACGGCGTACTTCGACTTTACGTGACATGAATTCCCCTGGACTTGTAGAAGCGCACTGCGCCGCCCGGCGCAGCAGCCGCCAGGCCGGCCAGCAAACTCCGGTGTACCGATCCTGTTCAGGCGGTCGGTAAAAGTCGCCACGGAATGGAAACGAAACGGTAACGGCCGATATCCGCATGAATCCCCTGGAGAAAACAGGGGTGCATGGACACGGGGGAGGAACCTGCTACGGCTATGGGGAGCTGAATTCAAGGAATCCGGCTGCACCCGCGCTCCGGCGGCATGCGCGTCGGGCGCGAGCCGGGGCTACCGCAGAACCGCTTGCCGAAACGCAGCGGCCAGCCAGCCGGGTCAGCACTCGGCGGCAAAGGGGGACGGGTACGAGCTATTGAGTGCGCGACGTCCGCCCCGGGTCGGGCTGCGGAGCGCAGGTGGCTGCTTACGAGCCTGTGACCAGAGGGAGCGTCAGAGGAAGCGTGACCGGAAGGATATTCGGCGGGACCCTGATCGGCCTGATGCCGTTGGTCGCAGCCCCCGTTCGCGTTGCAGGCTGTTTGTGCTGACTGTCGGCGACTGCTTCGAGTCCGGGCAGTGCGGCCTGGCCCTGGACGTTCATGGCGCCGATCGAAGCGGGCGCAGACAGGCTGGCAGCAGCGGGCAAGGCAGGCAGTGAACCCATCGAAGTGAGCGGTGAGGTGGTCACGGTCGGCTGAACCACTCCAGCCAAAGAGCCGGCAGCCGCAACTCCGGACATCAGGACCAAAGGCGCCAACAAGGCCCGGCCCAAACACACGACTGCCCCGTTGCTCATACGCCTCTCCACCACATGTTCAAACTGAATTCCGACTTTTTCATCATAGTCCATCCGGCGAAGCGATCCAAGGTGCGGCGCGATATCTAGTGCCCACCGGCCGCTCCGGCACGGGCAAGCAGCTCGGCACCCTGGTCGCGCAGATACTGACGATCGTCGTCGTGCGAAGCGCTGATCGCCGCTAGTGCCGCGCCGAGTTGCCGCCGCTGCAGATCGCCGGGGTTTTCCGCGTAAGCGGTCTCGGCCTCGAGCAAGGCCAGGCGTACCGGCCAGTCGTTGTTTGGCTCCACCGAGTCAAGCGTGCCGGCGGCAAGTCCGCGCGCCACCGTGCGGGCATCCGCGGCGTGTCCCAGGGCGAGATCGGTGTTGGCCAGCATATAGGCGATGATCTGCGCCATGGGCGTCGCCGGACCGAGCTTGCTCTGGGCCTGCAGCAAGGCATCGTGCAGCGTCACCCGCGCCTGATCGAAGCGCCCGGCACGCTCCAGGACATAACCAAGGTTGAACGCTTCGGCCAGGGTGTGTTGATGCCGGATGCCGTGGAGCTGCAAGGCAAGCTGGTATGCCTGCCCGAAGATCTCCACCGCCCGCGCCCAGTCCTTGCGGTTCATGGCCCAGAAGCCGAGCTCGTCCAGCGCCTGTTCCCGGTAGATATTGTTTGGCCCCAACACCTCATCCAGTCTGGGCATCACCTCTTCGATAAGAGTCTCGCCTGCCGGATCGGGCGGCGACTCGGTATCCATCGCCTCGGCCAGTTCCAGCTTGTCGATCAGTATCTGGGTATGAGCGGGGCCCAGCGCAGACTGATCCGCGGCGAGCCGCTCGCGCATGACGACCACCGCCTTGGGCGCGTCTCCGGTCTGCTCCAGGGTGAAGGCGTAGTCCTTGCGCAAGGAAGCCAGCATTTCCAGGCTTTCCTGCGGCAACTCGGTACCGCCTTGCGACTGCTCGGCCGCGGCCAGGGCCTGTTCATCGAGCTTGCGCGCCGCGGGATAGTCACCCGCCTGGATCGACAGCTTGCCGCGCACGTAATACAGCAGCTTGCGCACTTCCACCGAATTGTAGGGCGCGCCGCTCAAGGCCGATTCGATCTGTCCCAGGCGTTCCGTCGCGGGCTTGACCTGGCCGTCGTCGACCATGCTCATCACGCGCAGGATATCCGCCGCGACCGCTTCCCCCGCAAGGGAACTGCCCATGCTGCGGAACAGGTCCGCGGCTTTCGCGTACTGATCGGCCGCATCCGCATAAGCGCCGATGTGGCCATAGGCGCGCGCCGCCGTCATGTGCACCACGGCGGCCACGCGGGGTTGATCGGCCAGGCGCTTGTCGATGTCGGCGGTGGACTTGCGCACCGCCTCCATCACCGTCACGTCCTTCTTGCCGGCCAGCACCGGATCGGCGGCGGAGAGCAGATCGCTGACCAGGAAACTGTTGATCACTTCGGCGCGCCGGCGCTCCTCGTCCGCGGCCAGGCTGGCGCTTTGCGCGGCGTGTTCGGCCATCAGCGCCCGATGCAGATAAACCGAACCGATGACGGCGCCGATCACCACCGAGATGGCCAGCCCCAGCGCCCAGGGGCGCCGCGCGCGCGTCAGATCCAGTTCGCGCTGCAGCCGCGCGGACGCCTCGGCCGCCCTCAATTCCATCGCCGCCTGCTGCCGTCTCTGTTCGAGGCTTTCCAGGCGCGTCGCCAATTCCAGCGCCGTCTGCATGCGCCGCGCCGGATCGCCGTGCGTCGCGGCCGCGATGTCGGCGCGCAGCAGCGTATCGTCGATGTCGTGCTCCCAGCCCGTGGCCAGGGGCTTGCGCAAATCGCCGGCCAGCATCTGGTAAAGCAGTATGCCCAGCGCGTACACATCCGCCGATGGCATCGGCAGGTGTCCGGCGAGCACCTCGGGCGGCATGTACAGCAAGGTGCCGGAATTGCCGTCGCCGACCGCCGGCAGGGTCATGCCGAGGCGGGTCATGTTCATCGCTTCAAGCTGTTGCGGATCGAGCATGCGGCCGCAACCGAAATCGGCCAGGCGCACCCGCCAGCCGCCTGCCTCCGCCGGCTCGATCAGAAGATTGGCCGGCTTCAGATCCTTGTGCATCACGCCGACACCGTGTGCCGCGGCAACCGCCCGGATCGCCTGCAGCATCAGGCCGATGCGCTCCTGCCGCGTCGACTTCGCCAGCGCGTCTCCGCTCTGTGCCCATTCGAGCCAGTTGCGGCCGCCGTATTCGCATTCGAGGAAATACGGCGGCTCCTCGAAATTCCACTCATGCAACTTGATGATGCCTGGGTGGGCGCCAAGCAGTTCCATCAATACCCGCGACAGCGTGGCTTCCCGCTTGAGCGCGGCCAGCCGGTGACCGCTGGAGGCGAATTTGAATACGCGGTGTACCTGCGTCTTTTCGTGGCACGCCAGCCAGACGTCGGACCCGTCCGCTGCAGCCAGCAGGCGCTGCAGCCGCCATTGAGGACGGCTCGGCACTGCATCCCCGATCCGCAATTGCAGCCTTGGTGCGTTGCCGGAGGGAAGCGCCTTGCGCGTCACCGGCGCCATGAAGCGGTAGCCGATGCGGTGCACCGTAACAATCACTTTCTGGTCGGCATCGCCGATGGCGCGGCGCAGCTTGCTGACCGCGTTGGTGAGCGCCTTCTCCACCACGATGACGCCGGGCCACAGAAAAGCCAGCAACTCCTCCTTGGTGATGACCTCGCCGGCATGGCGCAGCAGCAGACCGAGCATTTCGAGCGGCTTGGGCTCGATCTCGGCGATCGCACCACCCACACGAAGCTCCCAGCGTCCCTCGTCGAAAAGGACGTCGCCAAAGCGCCAGGTGTATTCGGTGTCGGCCGCCGCCTCCTGCTGCGCAGGTTCGGCTGCCAGTTTTAGTAGCCCCATTAAGCGTCCCGTTCGGACTTTCGGCCCATGCCTCAAGAGCCGATTCAGCCTGTTTCCCTGTCTGTAGAGTAGCGGCTTCGCGCGATGTCGCGTATGGGAGAAAACCCCTATAGCCTGTTTATATTCAGGTTTAAGGCACTACTACAACCCATTGAAGACGCTGATGCGGCAGCTTCCTCTATGCGAAGCAAGAAAGCGGCCAGGTGCCGCAGGACCGTCTCGCTACAGCCCAATATCCGCCTCGCGTATCCTTACCGCTCTTATCGCGGAGTGCGCTTTTGATGGAACGTCTAGTGGAACGCCTGGTGCTGGGCAGCCGCTGGTTGCTGGTGCCCCTGTACCTTGTGCTGGCCCTGCTGTTGCTGGCCTTCTCGGTCAAATCCGTGATCGAGCTGCTGCACATTTTCCAGACCCTGCTCGACATGAGCGAGACCGACCTGGTGCTGGCAGCCCTGTCGCTGATCGACCTGGTGCTGATCGGCAACCTGATCGTGATGGTGGCGCTATCCGGTTACGAGACCTTCGTTTCACGCATCGACACGGTGCCGGAAATGGAAAAGCCGGGCTGGCTCGGCAAGTACGATCCGGGCACCATCAAGCTGAAAGTGGCCGCTTCGCTGGTGGCGATCTCGGCCATCCACCTGCTGAAGAACTATCTCGCCCACGACGCGCTCGACGTGACCCGCATGCTGACCTTGACAGCGGTGCACCTGGCTTTCGTGGTGTCGGCGCTGATCCTGGCTTTTGTCGACCGGATCGCCTTCTCCGCGCACCGCAACGACGCGCACTAGGGCTCGTCAACTAGCCCTCCCTTGATTCCATTCCGGCTTGCCGGCTAAACTTGCCGCGCAACTTTCCGATTCGACCATGACCCAATTCAAGCAGCTCGTCCTCGTTGTCGTAGTGCTCGTCGTTAGCGACGCGCCGTAGGGGACGCTGTACTTCACCAAAACCCCCGCCGGCGCAAAGCCGGCGGGGGTTTCTTGTTTTCCGCGCCGGCTTTTCACCAGCGGGTCCATCGGCACCAAGGACTCGACATGCAACTCACAGGCGCAGAACTGATCATCCGTTTCCTGGAACGGCAGGGCGTGGAAACGCTGGCCGGCATTCCGGGCGGCACCGTGCTGCCGATCTACCGCGCGCTGGCGGACTCCAGCCTCAACCACATCCTGGCGCGGCATGAGCAGGGTGCGGGCTTCATCGCCCACGGCCTGGCGCGCGTCAGCGGCAAGGCTGGAGTGTGCCTGGCCACTTCCGGCCCCGGCCTGACCAACCTGGTCACCGCCATCGCCGACGCCAAGGCGGACTCGGTGCCGCTGGTGTGCCTGGCCGGTCAGGTGTCGCGCGCCCTGATCGGCACCGACGCCTTCCAGGAAGTGCGCAGCACGCGCATCGTCGACTCCATCACCAAGGCCTGCTTCGAGGTGCGTTCCGCCGCCGACCTGGTAGACCTGCTGCCCGAGGCCTTCCGCATTGCCGAAAGCGGACGGCCCGGCCCGGTGCTGCTCGATATTCCCAAGGACGTGCAGAACGAGACGCTGCAACTGTCGCGCCTGCCCGACGCGGCGCGGCGCGAAGCGCCGCCCGACCCGCCGGCGGAACAGATCGCCGAAGCGGCGCGGATGATCGATGCCGCGGCGCGACCGGTGCTGTACATCGGCGGCGGCGTGACTCTGGCGCGCGCGCAGGCCGCCGCGCTGGCCCTGGCCGAGCGCGCCGCCCTGCCCACCACCACCACCCTGATGGCGCTGGGCACGCTGCCGCCGGAGCATCCGCTGGCGCTCGGCATGCTCGGCATGCACGGCGCGCGCTACACCAACCGCGTGCTGGACGAGTGCGACCTGCTGATCTGCATCGGCGCGCGCTTCGACGACCGCGCCACCGGAAGGGCCGACCTGTTCTGCCCCAAGGCGCGGGTCATCCACATCGACGCCGATCCGCGCGAGCTGGGCAAGCTGCGCCGGCCGCAACTGGCGATTCTCGCCGACGCCGGCGCCGCGCTGCGCGCGCTGGCACAGGCGGTGAAGCCGGCGCTGCGGGTGGACTGGCTGTCGCGCGTGGGCGAGCTGCGCCGCGACTGGCCGCTGCGCCTGCCCGGCATCGACGATGCGCGCCAGCCCTACGGCCTGATCCGCGCCGTGTCGCAACTGACGCACCCGGATGCCGCGATCACCACCGACGTGGGCCAGCACCAGATGTGGGTGGCACAGAGCTATCCCTTCACCCGACCCGAGCGCTGGCTCACCTCCGGCGGGCTGGGCACCATGGGTTTCGGCCTGCCGGCAGCTATCGGTGCCGCGCTAGCCTTAGCTAGCACTCGGCGGCATAGCCGCCGACCATCGTCCCTCTCCCGCAACGCGGGAGAGGGGGGGACCAATCGCGGAGCGATTGGTGGGGTGAGGGAAGCCCCGGAAGGGGGCGGGCCGGAAGCCGGCGCGGTGTGCTTCAGCGGCGACGGCAGCCTGCTGATGAACATCCAGGAGTTCGCCACCCTGGCCGAGCTGGACTTGAACGTGAAGACGGTGGTGATGGACAACGCCGCGCTGGGCCTGGTGCGGCAGCAGCAGGAGCTGTTCTACCAGAAACGCCATGTCGCCTCGCTCTATGCGCGGCCGTCCTCGCTGTGCGCGGTGGCACGGGCCTTCGGTGTGCCGGCCTACGACCTGGCGGAAGCGGAGGATGCCGAAGCGATGCTGCGCGAAGCCTTCAGCCGCCCCGGCCCGGCCTTGATCCGCGCGCCGGTGGCGGTGGAGGAAATGGTGCTGCCGATGGTGGCGCCGGGCGCCGCGAACACCGAGGTGATCGACTAGCTCCTGTCATCCTGAGCGCAGCGAAGGATCTGGCCGAATCCTTCGCTGCCCTTTGGATGACAAGACGGGAATCGCTAGCCCTTGGCCTTCGCCGCCGCGGCGGCGACGGCCTTGTCGTCGGCTTCGCTCTTGGCCAGGATCTCCAGCAGTTCGTCCGGCGACGCGTAGCCGCCGTAGATGGTGCCGTCGGGCAGGATGATGCCCGGCGTGCCGTTGAGGCCAAGGTCGAGCGCCAGCTTGTATTCCTTGTCCACCGGGTTCTCGCACTTCCTCGGCGGCGTGCTGTCACCGAGCTTGGCGCGGGTCAGCGCCTGCTGGCGGTTGTCCGCGCACCACACCGAAATCGCCTGGTAGTAGGTCGGCGAACCGATGCCGTGGCGCGGGAAGAAGGCATAGCGCACGGCGATGCCCTTGGCGTTGTACTCGGCAATCTGGCTGTGCAGCTTGCGGCAGTAGGGGCAGTCCAGATCGGTGAACACGGTGATCACGTACTTCGCGGCCATCGGCGGCGGCGGCGCGAACTCGATCAGGTTGTCGGGGCCAAGCTGCTTCAGCGCAGCCAGGCGGTCGGCGCGGCGACGTTCCTCGGTGATGCGCTCGCCGGTATCCACATTGACCAGATCGCCCTGCATCAAGTACTTGCCGTCGCTGGAAACGTAGGCGAAGTCATGCTCGTGCTGCACCTCGTACCAGCCGCTGACCGGGGACGGGCGGATCTGGCTGCGATCGATGCCGAGCGCCTTGGCGATCTTGTCCTTCACCGCATCCACGGAAAGATCGTCGGCGGCAAAAACCCCCACCGAGAAGGCCAGGCCGAGCCCGAGGAGGGCAGTAAAAATGCGTTTCATTGAAGAGGTCCGGACGCAGCAGGCGACTGCCTGAGAGAGGCTGCTAGTATGACAAAAAGCCGGCGATCCGGTTCCGCCGGGCCACCTGATAAAGTAATTGTTCGCCACACCCGTCTACCGTCCGGCGCAGGGGGAAACCGCATGTTCGACCACAGTGTTCTCGCTTTCACCCTGATTGCCCTGGCCCTGACCATCGCGCCCGGCCCGGACACCTTCCTGGTCATCGCCAATACCAGCGCCGGCGGCTTCCGGCGCGGTTTCGCCACCGTCCTGGGCATCGTCAGCGGCGGCTTTGTCTATGTACTGCTGGTGGCCTGTGGGCTGGTGCGCCTGCTGGTCTACTCCCCCGGCGTGTTCTACGCGGTGAAGCTGGCCGGCGCCTGCTACCTGCTCTATCTCGGCTGGGGCGCCCTACGCGGAGCATTCCGGCGCGGCACCGCCGCCGGCGCCGATGCCGCGCCGCCGCCGGCGAAATCGGTGCGGGCCAGCTATTTGCAGGGCCTGCTGACCAATGCCCTCAATCCCAAGATCGCCGTGTTCTACCTGGCCTTCCTGCCGCAGTTCCTCAACCCCGGCGACCCGGTGGTGCTGAAATCGGCCCTGCTCATCGGCATCCATTATTTCGAGGGCCTGATCTGGCTGAGCCTGCTGGCCTTCAGCGTCGGCCGCCTCAGCCGCTTCCTGGCACGCCCGCGCGTCAGGAAAACCATGGACGCGGTGCTCGGCGCCACCATGATGGGATTCGGGCTGAAGCTGGCGGTGGAGCAGGCTTAAAAAATCCTCGCGCAAAGACGCAAAGAACGCAAAAACATCTGTTGAAACGAATTTTTAGCGTCTTTGCGTCTTTGCGCGAAACGCTTTTCGTCTTTACGCCCGCGGATGATGCTGCGCATGCAGCTGCTTCAGCCGCGCCCGCGCCACATGGATATAGATCTGCGTGGTGGACAGGTCGGCGTGCCCCAGCAGGGTCTGCACCGCGCGCAGGTCGGCTCCATGCTCCAGCAGGTGGGTGGCAAAGGCATGGCGCAGGGTGTGCGGCGACAGCTTGGCGGCGATGCCCGCCTGCAGCGCGTGGCGCTTGATCAGCAGCCAGAAATTCTGCCGCGTCATGGCCTCGCCGCGCCGGCCCAGGAATACGGCATCGCCGGACTTGTCCCCGGCGAATTCCGGCCGGCCGTGGCGCAGCCAGCTTCTCACCGCTTCCATCGCCGGCTCGCCCATCGGCACCATGCGCTCCTTGCCGCCCTTGCCCACCAGGCGCACCACGCCGTGCTCCAGGTTCAGCTCGTCGCGGCGCAGCTTGACCAGCTCGGACACGCGCAGGCCGGAGGCGTACATCAGCTCCAGCATGGCGCGGTCGCGCAGGCCCAGCGCACCCTCGGCCGGGGGCGCCGCCAGCAGGTGGTCGACCTGTTCCAGGCTGAGCGTCTTGGGCAGGGCGCGGCCGAGCCGCGGCATCTCCAGGTGGGCGGAAGGATCGTCTCCGCGCAGGCGCTCGCGCACCAGCCAGCCGTAATAACGCCGGCACACCGTGATGAAGCGCGCCTGCGAGCGCGCGCTGAACGGCCGCCGCTCCGCGCCTTTTAACTGTGCCTGCCGGCTGCGCAGTGCCAGGTACCCCTTCAGCTCGGCGGTGCCGGCGCCGTCCAGCGCCCGCCCTTGCGCCCGCAGCCAGCGCGCCAGCAGGGCCAGGTCGGAGCGGTAGGCGGAGAGGCTGTTGCGCGCCAGGCCGTGCTCCAGCCACAGCATGTCGGCGAAGCGCTCGATGCCGGCGTGATCGGCGGGGTCTAGCGCATCTGGCCGGGGCGAGGCCGGGGAGTCGGACTTCATGCCCTTATAATACGGCCGACGCACTCGCCAAAAAACCATGACCCGTATTCTCAGAACGCTATTCGGCGTCTACTCCATGACGGTGCTGTTCGTCGTCCTGCTGGGGATCTTCTGCCCGCTGCTGATCGTGGCGCCGACCCTGCCCCTGCGCCGCGCCATCGGCCGCTTCGGCGTGCGCGCCTGGCTGGCGCTCAGCTTCATCCCGTTCCGCGTGCGCGGCCTGGAAAACCTGCCGCCCGGCCCCTGCATCGCCGTGTGCAACCACGCCAGCTACCTCGACGGCATCATCGTCACCGCGGCCCTGCCGGGGCGCTTCACCTTCCTGGTGCAGCACGGCGCCGCCGACTGGCCCTACATCGGCCTGATCATCAA